>Ga0126373_10000855_pt1 | contig 20745 bp, 16 predicted proteins | sample PanSoiMetPlot_11_FD_92545 | JGI IMG/M metagenome (GOLD analysis project Ga0126373, IMG submission 92545) | Tropical forest soil microbial communities from Panama - MetaG Plot_11 | ecosystem: Environmental > Terrestrial > Soil > Tropical forest > Bulk soil | place: Panama | collected 2016-02-17 | reverse complement strand
TGATCAACCGTCGTCATGACGACCGTGCCTCCTGCCTTGCCCGGCAACGCCTGAAGCCATTGCTTCCAATGGAGCCACGAATTCACGCGCCTGCTACTTGGAAAGGCGGACATGAGAGTGGTCGAAATCAAACTGATGATTCCCATCATGGAACCGCACTTCGAGATTGCTTCGTCGCCCACTCCTCGCAATGACAATCACCTCCGGCGAATAGACAGGCTCTGCTCTGCAATGCCGCAGATCCGCGTAAATTACGATCTTATTGCGCATCTCTTCGATAAGGGGCCGTACCGCGCGAAATCGGTCGATCCGGAACTGCTTGCTTTCATCGACGCCCGCAGGGCTGCGGATCCGCCATCCGTTCTCGATATCGGCTGCGGCACGGGCAGTCAGCTGGTGGCCAACCACAGCATTGTGCCGCATGGCCGGCTGGTCGGGCTCGATCGGTCACTGGGCATGCTGCGGCAGGCGCAGCGCAAATCCCGCCACATCGCCTGGGTGCAGGGCGACGGCGCAATGCTCCCGTTTCAGAACAAAAGCTTTGATTTCGTAACCTGCCAGCACGCATTGCACCATGTGCGGGACAAGGCGGGGATGCTCGGGTCGGTTTTCCGCGTCCTCCGCCCCGGCGGCCGGCTGATGATTTTGACCCTATGTCCGCAGGAATCGGCGGACTGGCTCTATTATGAATATTTTCCGGACGCGTACGCGATCGATTTGACCGACTTTTGGCCCCCCCAATCGGTCACGACGGCGCTGCAAGCGGCGAGCTTCGCGCCGGTCACAGCCGAGCATCGGCATTTGCATTACGAACAGAACATGCAGGAATGGCTGAAAGTCGTGCGGCGCCGCGACGTCACCTCCCAGCTGATGGTGATTTCCGACGCCGCTTATGCCACGGGGCTGCGCCGATTGGAGGAGGGGCTCGCTGTTGGAAGCACACCGCCGCTCCGCGCCGACCACATCTGTCTCGTCACAATTCGCGCAGACAGGCCGCTGGAAGCGGGCGTAAGCACACGCTGATTCGCTAGCTCCTCACAAAGGTATGACGGCGACCGCCGTGCCGCGGCTGTTGAACCTAATTGGGCCTGTGGCGTTGTCTTGTTCGCTGTGAACATGACATGGGGAGAGCAATCATGGCCAATCCGTTCGTGCATGTGGAACTCGCCACCGCAGATATCGACAAAGCCAAGTCCTTTTACCGGTCGCTCTTCGACTGGCAGCTGAAAGACGAGAACATGGGCGGCGGCATGATCTACACAATGATCGATGTCGGCGAGGGCACCGGTGGCGGGATGATGAAGCACCCGGTGGCGGGCGCGCCCTCGGCCTGGCTGCCTTATGTGCTCGTCGGCGACATCGCGGCGGCAACGACGAAGGCCAAATCGCTCGGCGCAACGGTTGCGCGCGATATCACCGAGGTTCCGAATGCGGGCTCCTTCTCGGTCATCATCGACCCGACCGGCGCGCATCTCGGGCTTTGGCAGCCAAAGAAGACGTAACCCGAAACGCTCGGTGACGCCGCTGCGATCGCCCGCTAGAATGCGACAGCAATCGCCGATCGGGAGGCGGCATGGCGGGGGATTTCATCACTATCCGCTCGGGCGAGCGCGGCTTTCGCGCGTATTTCGCGGTTCCGGAAACTGGGAGCGGGCCGGGGCTCGTAATTTTCCACGACACGGTAGATCGCGACCCCGAGCTCCGCGATCTCGGTGAGATTTATGCCGCCGAAGGATATGTCGTGCTCTGCCCCGAGGCCTTCGCTGTCGGCAGCGGAGCCGAAGATGTCGCGGCCGTTGTCGAGGCCGTGCGCGGCCGCAACGAATGCACCGGCAAAATCGGCGCGCTCGGCTTTGGCTTAGGCGGCAAGCTCGCCTGCCTTGCGGCAGCCGAAGCGCAGGTCGACTGCGCGGTTTCGTATTACGGGTTCGGCATTGATGTCGGGCTCTCCCCGGGCGGCCGGCGCTTGCGGGCCGTCCCGGGGATCGCGCCGCGCATCGACTGCCCGCTGGTCATTCACTTTGCCGAAAAGGACCCGCAAATCCCGCCGGACGTGGTTGCGCGGATCAAAGCTGACTTTGCCGGCCGCGCGGATATCTCGATTTACCTTTACCCTCGTGTGTCGCCAGGCTTTGATCGCAAGTCGAGCGCGAATTACGATCGAGCGGCGGCCCGGCTGGCCCATTCGCGCACCATCGCATTGCTGCGCGGCGCGATGGGGCCGCATTACGACTTCGAGGCGCTCTGGGAGCAGCATACGCGTTACGAGTTCGAGACGCGGGATGTCGCGGCGACGATGCAAACGATGGTGCCCGAGCCCTATGTCAACCACATCCCTGTGATGACCGGCGGCGTCGGGCAGCAGGACCTCGCGCGGTTCTACACGCACCACTTCATCCCGAAATGCCCGGCCGACTTCAGGCTGGTGCCGATTTCGCGAACGGTCGGCGCCGATCGCCTCGTCGACGAGATGCTCGTCTGCTTTACGCACGACGTCGAGATCGACTGGATGCTTCCGGGCATTGCGCCGACCGGCCGTTATGTCGAAGTGCCGACCGTTGCGATCGTCAATTTCCGTGGCGGCAAGCTTTATCACGAGCACATCTACTGGGATCAGGCGAGCGTGCTCGTGCAAATCGGCTTGCTCGACCCCAAGGGGCTGCCGGTCGCTGGCATCGCGAGCGCCAAGAAGCTCCTCGACGAAAACCGCCCCTCCAACACGCTAATGCAGCGCTGGGCTGAGAGCGCGCCCAGCTCCTGACCGAACGGACAAAGCCCCTCTCCGCCTTCGGGGGAGAGGGCGGTGGGGTTTGTGGTTCGGCGCCTCAGGCCACCTGGAGCTCGGCCTCGAGCACCTTGCCGCGGGTCTCCGGGCTGATCAGCAGCGCGATAACGACACTGCTCGCCGCGGCCACGGTTCCCACCAGCATCGGCGTCACGAGACCAAGCTGATAATGTTCGGCGAAGAAGGTCAGCACGAGCGGCACGAAACCGCCGAAGATCGCTCCCTGGTGGTAACAGAAGGCACTGGCCGTCGCCCGCACCTCGGTCGGGAAGCGCTCCGAGAGATAGCTCGGCAGTTGGCTGTACAAGGCGCCGCCAAATGCTCCTTGCACGACGAAACCGATGGCGATCCAGGTAAAATCGGTCTGCAGCAGATAGAGCGGCGCGACCGGAACGGCGATTGCGGCAGGGATGATCATCGACCAACGCCGGCCGAGAGTATCGCCGACCCAGCCCCAAAATCCCATTGCGACGAAACCCACGAGATTGAACAGCAGAAACGGCGTCGCGACGAGCGCCGGGCTCAGTCCGAGATCCTTCTGCAGATGCGTCGCAAACAGCGCGGTCAGCGAGTAATAAAGGACGAAATTGCTCGCCATCCACCAGCACGCGGTCAGCGTATTAAAGATGAGACCGCGCTTGAAAATGTTGATCAGCGGGACATGTACCTCGCGGTTCTGGTCGCGCTGCAGTCGGCGGTTCTCGACCCAGACTTCCGGTTCCTTGACGTAGCGCCGCACATAAACCACCGCCAGCGCCGGTAGTACGCCGACAAACAAGAGACCGCGCCAGCCGATGTAATTGTAGAACAACCCGTAAAGGAGGCTGGAGAGCGCAAAGCCGATGCCCCAGGAGCCCTGCAATACGCCGCTCATGAAGCCGCGCGAACGTACCGGCCAGCTTTCCATCGCCAGAGCCGCGCCGGCCGGCCACTCGGCGCCCATAAAGATGCCGAGCAGCGCGCGGAAGATGAACAAGAACAACAGGTTTGGCGAAAAACCGGCAATGAAGTTACAGAATGAATAGCCGAGGATCGAGATGATGAGCGGCAGTTTGCGGCCGACCCGGTCGGCGAGCCAGCCGGAGCCGACGGCGCCGACCAGCCGCATCCACAACGTCACTGTGAGTACGAAAGCGACTTCAGTCAGCGGTACGCCGAACTCCTGCGAGATCGGCAGCATGATCAGCAGAAACACAGTGAAGTCGAAGGCGTCCAAGGTCCAGCCCAGCCACGCCGCCCACCACGCGTACCACTGATCCTTCGTCGGCTCTCGCCACCACGCAATGTTCTTTATAGTCTCGACTGCTGCCATATTCATTGCCTCCCTGTCTTGATGTGCGATTGACGCCACGCAATAGCTGGCGCCAGTTCAGGCGACGACGAGATCGGGCACCATTTCGGTGCCTTTGGTCTCCGGACCGAACACGACCGACAAGATGAAATTGGTCAACCCGAACAGCGTTCCGATTAGCATCGGGATTGCGAAACCGAGATTCCAGCTGACCGCGAAATAGGTGAGGATCGGCGGCACCATCGCGCCGGGGATCGCGCCGACGTGATAGCAGAAGCCCGTGGCGGTGCCGCGGATCTCGGTCGGGAAGCGCTCGGTCAGGTAGCTCGGTACTTGTCCGTACATGCCGCCGCCGGCAAAAACTCCCTGTGCGATAAAGGCGATCACGACCAGCGTGAAGTTGCCGGAGAACAGATAGATCGGCACGAGCGGGATCGCGCAGAGCGCCGGGATGATCATTGCCGGACGGCGGCCGAGACGGTCCGACACCCAGCCCCAGCCCGAGCTCGCGAAAAACACGAGGAGGTTGGCAAAAACAAGCGGGGTTGCGATCAGCGCCGGGCTCAGCCCCAGATCCTTTTGCAGATGCGTCGCAAACAGCGCATTGATCGAGTAGTAGGTGACAAAGCCCGCTGCCTGGAACCAGCAGGTGGTCAATGTATTGCCGAGGACGCCGCGCTTGAAGATCGTCAACAGCGGTACTCTAACCTCGCGTTTCTGCGTGCGCTGCAATTTCCGGTTCTCAAGCCAGACTTCGGGCTCTTTGACAAAGAAGCGGATATAGACGAGCGCCAAGGCGGGCAAAATCCCGACCCACAGCATGCCGCGCCAGCCGATGTGATTGTAGAACAGCCCATAGATTGCGCTGGACAGCAGAAAGCCGAGGCCCCAGGAGCCTTGCAGCACGCCGCTCATAAAGCCGCGCGAGCGGATCGGCCAAGTCTCCATCGCCAGTGACGCGCCCGCCGGCCATTCGGCCCCCATGCCGAAGCCGAGCAGGGCACGGAACAGCAGCAAGAACCAGAATGTCGGCGAAAACCCGGCGATAAAGTTACACACTGAGTACCAGGCGATCGAGATCATCAGTGGGGTCTTGCGCCCCATCCGATCGGCCATCCAGCCCGAGGCCGTAGCACCGAGCAGCCGCATCCACAAGGTCAGCGTGAAGACGATCGTGACGTCGGTAAGCGGGACCTTAAACTCCTCGGCGATCGGCACCATGATCAAAAGGAAGATCGTGAAGTCGAAGGCATCCAACGTCCAGCCCAGCCACGCCGCGACAAACGCGTACCACTGGTCCTTGGTCGGCTCCCTCCACCACGGAACTGCTCTTGACGTGTCGACTGCCGCCATCGCGTCACTTCTCTGTTCAAGCAGGCTCCGTCGCAAGCCCTGCGCCAAGAGTAGAGGAGCAATGCGCGACTGTCTCTTGTTTTTTTTGATTATTTTCTACGCAGGTATACCGTACGTTGCCCGCTACCGCCGGGTTGACGGTTGGCCGTGCAGCAGGCGGTTCAAGCGACGGTAAGGTCGGCGACGAGCACCTTTCCCTTGGTCTCCGGGCTCAAAAGGACGGCGACCAAGAAACTCGCCAAACCCACGACCGTGGTGACGAGGATCGGGCCCGAGAGCGTGATTTGATGAGAGGTCGCGTACCAAACCAAGAGCGGTGAGATCAGCCCGCCCCAGATTGCACCCTGATGAAAACAGAAGGCCACCGCCGTGGCGCGGACTTCGGTCGGAAAGCGCTCGGAAAGATACGCCGGGTACTGGACGTGCATACCGCCGCAAGCGAAGAGCCCCTGCAAGGCAAATCCGATGACAATCAGGGTGTAGTCCTGCGGCACGAGGTAGAGAAACGCGGTCGGAACACCGAGCAGCGCCGGGATCATGATCGCCCACCGCCGGCCGATGCGATCCGAGGCCCAGCCCCAGAAAATGGAAGAGAGGAAAAGACAGGTATTGGCCAGCGCGATCGGCAATGCGACGTATGCCGGACTAAGTTTCAAATCCAGCTGCAGATGGGTCGCGAACAGCGCGTAGTTCGCATAGTAGATAACGAACGCGCTCGCCATCATCAGGCACGTCGTCAGTGTGTTTCCCAGCATGTCGCGCTTGAAGATCGAGAATAACGGCGCGCGCACTTCGCGGCCCTGTTCCCTCTGCTGGCGCCGGTTCTCGACCCAGATCTCAGGCTCCTTGACGAACAGCCGAATGTAGATGATCAGCAGAGCTGGGGCGATGCCGATCATCAGCAGGCCGCGCCAGCCGATGTAATTGTAAAACAAACCGTAAATGGCGCTCGACAATAAGAACCCGATGCCCCACGAGCCCTGCATCACCGCGCCCATGAAGGCGCGCGAGCGCACCGGCCAGGTCTCCATCGCCAGCGCGGCCCCGGCCGGCCATTCGGCGCCCATGCCGATGCCGAGCAGCGCCCGAAACAGGAAAAGCAGAAGGAAACTCGGCGCCAGGCCGGCGAGAAAATTGCACACCGAGTACCACGCGATCGAAATCATCAGCGGCCTTTTGCGCCCGATCCGGTCGGCGAGCCAGCCATTAGCGGTGGCGCCCAAGAGCCGCATCCACAAGGTGATCGTCAACACTGCGGCGACCTCGGGCACCGGGACGTTAAATTCCTTGGCGATTGGCGCGATGATCAGCAGGAACGCCGTGAAGTCGAAGGCGTCGAGAGTCCACCCGCCCCAGGCTGCGATATAGGCGTACCACTGGTCCTTGGTCGGCTCGCGCCACCAGGGGATAGTTTCTGTGATCTCGACCGCCGCCATCCCCTCGCCTCCCTGTGATCAGGCCAGCACGAGATCCGGCACCATCTCCTTGCCCTTCGTCTCGGGACCGAGGAACAGCGCGAGGCACCAACTAGCGCCGCCGAGCACGCAGCCGACGAGCATCGGGATCGAGAACCCCAGGTCGTAGTTCGTCGCGAAATAGGTGATCAACGGCGGCACCAGCCCGCCCCAGATCGTCGCCTGATGATAACAGAAGGCGCTTGCAGTTGCGCGAACCTCGGTCGGGAACCGTTCGTTCATGAGAGAGGGCACATGGGCACCGGCGCCGCCTCCGAGCAAGGCCCCCTGCAGGACGTAGCCGATGACGATCACCCAGTAATTGCCGCTGAGCATATACCAGAAGGCGACTGGAATCCCCAGCAACCCCGGGATGATCATCGCCCAGCGGCGGCCAATACGGTCGCCCAGAACGCCCCACACCCCGCTCGCCAGGAAGACCAGGAGGTTGGCGAAGACGATCGGCGTGGCGATCATTGCCGGGCTGAGGCCGAGGTCCTTTTGCAGATGCGTCGCGAACATCGCGTTGATCGAGTAATAGGTGACCATGCCGCCGGCCATCCACCAGCAGGCGAGCAGGGTGTTCACGAGCATGCCGCGCTTGAAGATACTGAACAGCGGCGTGCGCACCTCGCGTTTTTCCGCGCGCTGCCGACGGCGGTTCTCGAGCCATACCGGCGGCTCTTTGACAAAATAGCGCACATAGACGACGGTCAGCGCCGGCAGCACGCCGAGCCAGAACAGGCCGCGCCAGCCGATCGTCGTATAGAGGAGCCCATAGGCCGCGCTCGACAGCAGGAAGCCGATGCCCCACGACCCTTGCAGGACCCCGCTCATGAACCCGCGCGAGCGGATCGGCCACTGCTCCATCGCCAAAGCCGCGCCCGCCGGCCATTCCGCGCCCATGCCGAAGCCGAGCAGCGCGCGGAACAGGAACAGGAACCAGAAGGTCGGTGAGAAGCCGGCGATGAAATTACACAAGGAGTACCATGAGATCGAGATCATCAGCGGCAACTTGCGGCCGACACGATCGGCGAGCCAGCCCGAGCTGACCGCGCCCAAGAGGCGCATCCACAAGGTGACCGTGAAGATGATGGCGACGTCGGTCAGCGGCACGTTGAATTCTTGCGAAATCGGCAGCATGACCAACAAAAAGATCGTGAAATCGAAGGAATCCAAAGTCCAACCGAGCCAGGCCGCTACCCAGGCCAGCCATTGGTCTTTGGTTGGCTCCTTCCACCACGGAATGGGCTTTGCAGTGGCAACCGCTGCCGTCATACTTCACCTCCCGTTCAAAACCGGCGTCGAGACGCCGTTTGTATTTTCGCTGCGTCGCAGGTGGCACTCAGGCGAGCACGACGTCCGCCACCAGCTCCTTGCCCTTCGTTTCGGGGCTGAGGAGCATCGAGCCGATAATGCTCAGGCAGCCCACCGTGGTCCCGATCAGCATCGGTATGGCGAAGCCCATGTTCCAGGTCGTGGCGAGGTAGGTCAGCACCACCGGTACGAACCCGCCAAAGATCGCCCCCTGATGGTAGCAAAAGCCGCTCGCCGTCGCCCGCACCTCTGTCGGGAACCGCTCCGCGAGATAGTGCGGGTATTGGGAATGCATGCCGCCGCCGCCGAACGCACCCTGCAAGGCGTAAAACACACAGATCATCGTGTAATTGCCGGTCAGCAGATAGAGCGGTGCGCACGGGAGCGTCAGGATGGCCGGGAGAAGAATGGCCCAGCGCCGGCCGACGCGGTCGGCCATGAAACCCCAAACCGCGCTGGAGAGGAAAAATACCAGGCTCTGGAGGAATTGGGGCAAGGCGACGTAGCCGGCGCTGAAGCCGAGATCTTTCTGCAGATAGGTCGGAAACAGCCCGCCGATCGAATAGCCCAGGACAAAGGCGCTGGCCATGAACCAGCAGGCGGTCAGCGTGTTCGCGAGCACCTGCCGCTTGAAGATGCTGAACAGCGGCGCTCGAACTTCGCGTTGCTGGGTGCGCTGAATCCGCCGGTTCTCGACCCAAACCGGCGGTTCCTTGACGAAGAAACGCACATAAATGATCAAAAATGCCGGCAGGACGCCCATCATCAACAGGCCGCGCCAGCCGATCACATCGTACAGAAGACCGTAGGCCGCGGCCGACAACACCGCGCCGAGGCCCCACGATCCCTGCAGGACCGAACCCATAAAGCCGCGCGAACGGATCGGCCAAGTCTCCATCGCCAAGGCTGCGCCGGCTGGCCATTCCGCCCCCATACCGATACCCAGCAGGGTGCGAAAGACCAGCAAGAACCAGAAAGTCGGCGAAAGGCCGGCGAAGAAATTGCAGGCTGAATACCACGCGATCGAGATCATCAGCGGCTTCTTGCGCCCCAGCCGGTCGGCGAGCCAGCCGGCGGCAGTTGCGCCCACCAGGCGCATCCACAAGGTCAGGCTGAAGACGATCGCCACCTCGGTCAGCGGAACGCCGAACTCTTTGGCGATCGGCGCCATGAGAAACAGGAAAATCGTGAAATCGAAGGCGTCGAGCGTCCAGCCCAGCCAGGCGGCGACCCAGGCCAGCCATTGGTCTTTTGTCGGCTCTTTCCACCATGGAATGGCGTTTGTGCTGGTCACCGCCGTCGTCATGCATCACCTCCCAGCGCGTAGTAATCGGTAGGGCGATATTCGATTACTCTGCTCCTTTTACTGCGCGGGCGCGCAATCAGGCCACCTGCAGGTCGGGCACCAAAACTTTTCCTTTCGTCTCGGGGCTCAGCAGCAGGGCAATGATGAAGCTGCCCGCGCCGACCGCGGTTCCGACCATCATCGGGATCGCCAAGCCGACCTGCCAGGTCGTCGCGAAATAAGCGAGAACCGGCGCGCAGAGGCCGCCCCAGATCGCCCCCTGGTGATAGCAGAAGGCGGCGGCCGTCGCGCGCACCTCGGTCGGAAACCGTTCATTGAGCGAACTCGGAACCTGCCCGAACATGCCGCCGCTTCCCGCCAACCCTTGCAGTGCGAAAGCCACAGCGATCACAGCGATATTGTCGCTGAACAGGTAGAACGGCGCCAACGGGATCACGAACAGCGCGGGAATGATCATCGCCCAGCGCCGGCCGATGCGATCCGAGAACCAGCCGCAGGTCGCGCTCGACAGGAACGCCAGCAGGTTGGCGATCGCGATCGGCGTCGCGATCATCGCCGTGCTGAGGTGCAGATCGGTTTGGAGGTGCGCAGCGAACAGTGAATTGATCGAGTAGTAAGTGATGAAGGCCGAGGCCATGAACCAGCATGCCCCCAGCGTATTGCCCAGAACGCCCCGCTTGAAGAGAGCGAAGAACGGCGCGCGCATCTCACGCTGCTCGGCGCGCTGGCGGCGCCGGTTCTCGACCCAGACGTCGGGTTCCTTGACGTAGATGCGGATGTAGATGATCGCGAGGGCCGGCAGGATGCCGAGCCACAGCATGCCGCGCCAGCCGATGTAGTCATAAAAGAGGCCGTAGACGATGCTCGACAACAGAAAGCCGAGATTGCCCGAGGCTTGTAGAACGCCGCTCATCAAGCCGCGCGAGCGCACCGGCCAGCTTTCCATCACGAGTGCGGCGCCGACCGGCCATTCGGCTCCCATGCCGATCCCCAATAGCGCGCGGAACAGCAGCAGAAACCACAGGGTTGGCGAGAACCCGGCGATGAAGTTGCTGACCGAATACCAGGCGATCGACATCATCAGCGGCTTCTTGCGGCCGATCCGGTCGGCAAGCCAGCCCGCGCCGACCGCGCCCACGAGGCGCATCCACAACGTGATGGTCAGCACGAACGCCACCTCGGCGAGCGGTACGCCGAACTCTTTGGCGATCGGCACCATAATCAACAGGAAGACGGTGAAGTCGAACGCGTCGAGCGTCCAGCCGAGCCAGGCGGCCCACCAGGCGTACCACTGATCCTTTGTCGGCTCCCTCCACCAGGGGATGCGCCCGGCGGTCTCGATCGTCGCCATCGCCCCCAATCCTCCCGTTCGAAACGGCTCGTTTTGTCGAGCCTTGCAACGACAGTAGGGCAGCGATCCGTAAATGTCTCACAATTTATTTTAACCGAATTTAACCAGACGTTACGGATTGTAATCCCAGCGGCGATTTTCCTGACGGCCTCCTGCGCCGGGACGACAGGATGGGCAGTTTGTGCTGGTCGGCGATACAGCCATAGAGGATCCTGAACACCCGCGGAATCGTCGACCCAGTGCGCAAAGAAATCAGTAAGTCTAGACGCCCGCATTTACCCGGTAAAGTGCGGTTTGACCTCCTCGCACAACAGCTGCATTGCGCGCAATACCTGCCGGTGCGGAACGAGGCCGCCGCAATTGAGTTCTGCAAGGATGCCACAGAGGCCGATCTCTTGCTGCAGGGCTTTGAGGCGCCGCGCGATCGCTTCCGGCGTGCCAACCAGTGCGTGCTTCTCCAAGCCTTCCTCGTAGGCGAGATTGCGCAGCTGGTTGACGCGGCGCATGCGGCGGGCAGCGGTTTCCGCGTCGACCAATCGTGCCGCGCCTTCCAACAGGTTCGCCTGCTCGCGATAGAAATGCATAATGCTTTCCCGGGCTTCGGCGCGGGCCCGCTCGTCAGTCTCGGCCAGATAGGTCGGGGCCGAGACGTAGACTTGGCCGCGGCCGGGATGGCCGGCTTCCCGCCAGGCGTCGTGGTAGCTCTGAATTTGTTTGGCGAGGTCTGCCCAAGTGGTGTGGCGCACTGAGGCGAAGACAGGCACGCCCCGTCTGCCGATCGCCGGGAAGGTGTCGGGCGTGCTGGCGGCAATCCGAATTGGTGGAGCGGGCTTCTGATAAGGCTTCGGCGCCACCGCGACGTCGCTGAAGCTGTGGTACCTGCCATGGTAGGAGAAGCTCGGCTTGGTCCAAGCTTGCTCGACGATGTCGAGGATCTCAAGGAAGCGCTCGCGGCTTTCGGCATAGGAGACGCCGTAGGCTTGGTAGGTCTGTGCCACCCCGCTGCGGCCGACGCCGAAGATCAGCCTGCCGCGGCTCAGCTGATCGACCGTCGCCGCCTCCTCGGCCAAGCGCAGCGGGTGACACAACGGCAGCACCTGCACGGCAATGCCGATTTTTATGCGGCGGGTACGCGCGGCGATTGCGCTCGCGATGCTGAGCGGCGCCGATAATACCGAGCGGCGTGGCTCGAAATGGAGTTCGGCAAGCCACATGACATCGAGCCCCAGCCGCTCGGCCTCGTCCACTTGCTCCATCGCTTCGTCGAAAGCCTCGCTCTCGCCGCGTCCCGGGAGCGATGGAAACTCGTGAAACATGCCGAATTCCATGGGGTGCTCCTTCCGCGCTTGCCGGGGTGGGTGGAACAATCTCGGGGGTCGAGCCAGGGCCGCAACAGCGCCAGTACGGCACCTTGCGGCGTGACAGAGCATTGCGCCATTGCGGCTCGATGCTCAAGGTATTGCAGCCTGGAGCGATCATCGCCGATATGACAACCTGGGAGCCGAATTGCGAGAAGGGCCGTCAGCCGGCCGCGCATCGCCTCGCTCGGTTAACGAGTAGTACAACGCCTGACCTTTCGGACAGGTAGCCATTTTGCACAAAAAATATGACAATCGTGCGACACACTACCCAGGACGTAGAAAAATCACGGTCTGCCCCGAAACGCCAAATCTATCAGCCTCTTATGGGTTGCCTGGATTTTATGGGAAAGGTTCACTGGCGCGCAACCCGCTGTCGTCGCGTCCGCACCGCAGCGGTTTTTCAACAGAGTTATCCACAGGGTGCGCCCCACCGCCCGCCTGGGCGACAGAAATAAAAGCAGGCAGAATGACAAGCAAAACCATCAGATATTTATGTGGTTAATTTGACGAATAAAGTTCGCATTCGCGGAAATTATTAGGGACGCATCGCCGCGCGTCCTGCGGCGCGCCCGCGTCCAAGCGGAGAAATCCCCAGGGCTGCGCTCTCGTCGCCGGCGCCGGATTTTACGTGCCTCCGCGGCTCGGATAAACCAAACTGAGCCCTCCACACTACAGTCACGGATTTGGCCATGCCGCAAGAAGTCGTATCCGAGCTTGCCCCGACGGGCGTCCTGCGCGCCGCGATCAACATGGGCAATTTCCTGCTGGTGACAGGACGTACGCCGTCGGGCGATCCCGAGGGTGTGGCGCCCGATATGGCGCGCGAAATCGCCGCACGGCTCGGCGTGCGGGTGCGCTATGTCCCTTATGCACGACCCGGCGAGCTCGCCGATGCGGCCGGCAGCGGCATGTGGGACATCGGGCTCATCGGCGCCGAACCGCAGCGCGCCGAAAAAATCGCCTTTACGCCCGCCTATGTCGAGATCGAGGCGACCTACCTGGTGCCCGCCGGCTCGCCTTTGTGGACCATCGCCGATGTCGATCGCGCCGGTGTGCGGATCGCGGTGAGCGCACGCAGCGCTTATGACCTCTGGCTCGAACGCAACATCAAGAGCGCCCAGCTCGTGCGAGCCGAGGGTGGGGATGCCACCTTCGAGCAGTTTGTCGGGGAAAAGCTCGACGCGCTGGCCGGGCTGCGCCCGCGTCTCTTGGAAGACGCCACAAAACTGCCCGGCTCGCGCATTCTGGACGGCCAATTCACGGCCGTGCAGCAGGCGATCGGCACCGAGCGGAAGAACACCACCGGCGCCGCCTTCCTGCGCGAGTTTGTCGAGGAGACGAAGCGCTCGGGGCTCGTGGCGCGGCTGCTCGAGCGCCACGGTGTCGTCGGCCGGCTTTCGGTTGCACCGCCGGCTTAAGGCGGAGCGCGCGATATGAGTGAAGAACTCGCGTTTCTGACGATCGCCGAGGCGGCGCGGCTCATCGAGCGCCGGCAGCTTTCGCCGGTGGAGCTCACCGCGGCATTGCTCCGCCGGAGGGAAGCGCTCGATCCGCAGCTTAATGCGTATCTGTTGCTGACCGCCGAGCGCGCACTCGATCAGGCGCGCCAAGCCGAACAGGAAATCATGACGGGCCATTATCGCGGCCCCATGCACGGCATCCCGTTCGCGCTAAAGGACATTTACGCGACCGCGGGCATCCGCACGACCTGCCATTCGCGGATCTGCATCGACACGGTCCCCTTCGAGGACGCCACGGCCGTCAGCAAGCTCTACGCCGCTGGAGCGGTTCTCACCGGCAAGCTTGCGACGCATGAATTCGCGCATGGCGGCCCGTCTTTCGATTTGCCGTGGCCCCCCGCGCGTAATCCGTGGGACCGCGAGCGTTTCACCGGCGGTTCGTCGAGCGGCTCAGCTGCGGCGGTCGCCGCAGGCTTTGTTCCCGCGGCGCTCGGCTCTGACACCGGAGGATCGATCCGCGGCCCGGCGGCACTCTGCGGGATCGTCGGACTCAAACCCACCTACGGCCTCGTGAGCCGCAACGGGGTGTATGCGAACTCGTTCAGCTTCGACCACGCCGGGCCGATGACCTGGACCGCCGAAGATTGCGCAATAATGCTGCAGGCGATTGCCGGCTACGACCCGAACGATCCGGCAAGTGCAAACCATTCGGCGCCGGATTACTGCGCCGCGTTGACCGGCGACATCAAAGGTCTGCGTATCGGCATTGTGCGCCATCTGCACGAGGACGACTGCCCGGTGACAGCCGAGGTGAGCGCGGCGCTCGAGGAAGCATTCGGCGTATTCGGGTCATTGGGAGCCGCCCTCGGCGAAGTTCGGCTGCGGCCGGCGCTCGACTATTACGACGTCAAGATCACGATTGCCGAAAGCGAACTGCTCGCCGTGCACGAACCGGCACTGCGCGCGCGGCCCAGAGATTTTGGCGAGGATTTCCTCCGCCGCGTGCTTCCCGCCGTGCTGATCAGCAGCCGCGACTACATTCAGGCGCAACGCGAAAGGCGGCGCATGCTCGCCGAGATGGCGCCGGTCTACGCCGATTACGATGTGCTCGTAACGGCGACGGCGGGCGCCACCGCGCCGCCTCTCGGCAGCTGGCGTACGATCGAATTCTGGCGGCGCGCGTCATTGACGACGCCGTTCAATGTCACCGGGGGTCCGGCACTGGCGCAATGCATCGGCTTCAGCCGTAATGGACTGCCGCTGTCGATGCAGATCGCCGGGCGCCCGTTCGGCGATGCGACGGTGCTGCGGGTCGCGCATGCGTATGAAAAGGCGACGCCGTGGCGGGCGCGGCGGCCGCAACTCGATGCCACTGCCAGCTTCCCCAGCGTCTTGCCGCCCGTCCCCGATCCGGAACCCGCGGCAATCGATGCGGCGACACGCGATCGAGCCGCGATGGCCTGCCGCGCCGCCGGCCTGAAGCTGTCCGATCGCCAGTTCGAAATGGTCTGCGCGGCGGCACCTTACGTAATTGCAATGACTGACCGCCTCTACCGCGACCGCATCTATACGGAGGAGCCCGCCAACGTGTTCGTGTTCGGCGGTTAGCTTCGGAATCAAACCAATGACACCCGCCATCGCGCCTCACTTCGAGATTGCTTCGTCGCTCCGCTTCTCGCAATGACGGCGATTTGAAACGTCATTGCGAGCGAAGCGAAGCAATCTCCGTGTCAGGTTCGCGCCGACAGCGGCCGGGTTACTACTGCATCGTGGATTTCGCAGTCGGGACGATGCGCGTCACGACCATTGCACTGCGGTCGAGACAGCTCAGCACGCGCGGTGCAATCTTGGTCTTCCAATGATCGCTCTCATAGACCGCCTTGTACAGTGTCTCGCGCTCGGCTTCGCTTTCGAAGCGGCGCAGCCAGACATAAACGGACTCGTCGGTCTCGCCGCGGAAGCTGCCGCAGATGACCATGCCTTTGGCGATCTGAAACGGGATGATCTCCTCCTCCATGATCTTGACCCACTCGTACATTTTGCCCGGCAGAACCTTATACTGGCGCAGTTCGTAGAAAGCCATTTCACGCGTCTCCTGCTGATATTCGACGGGTCATCATAGCGGCCGCTAAGGTCTAGCAGAAGCGGACGCTTCTGGTCATCGCTGCTGTCGGTTAAGCTGCCCAGTCCCTCAGACAAGGTGCAGAGAATGGCAAACGACATCGCCGCCGAAGCCGGCTCAACGCCGGCCATCGAGATTGCCGCGGGCAGGCTGCGCGGTGCGCTGAGCGCCGGCATCCATTCGTTCAAGGGCATCCCCTACGCCGCAGCGCCTATAGGGCGCAACCGCTTCATGCGGCCGCAGCCGCCGGCGCCCTGGACTGGCGTCAAGGACGCGTTCGCCTATCCCGGGCGTGCCTGGCAATTGCCCGATCGCCCGAAGCGGCGCGCGGTGCTGGAGACCCTTCTGGGGCCCGTCGACACGACGCCGGAGAGCGAAGATTGTGTGACCCTGAATCTCTGGACACCCAGTCTCGGCGACGGCGCGAAGCGCCCGGTCATGATGTGGCTGCATGGCGGCGCCTTTGGGTACGGCTCGGGCAACCGCGCGGTGACCGACGGAGCCAATCTGGCGCGGCGCGGCGATGTCGTGGTCGTCAGCGTCAACCATCGCCTCAATATTTTCGGTTTTCTGCACCTGGCCGACACTGGGGGTGAGGCTTGGGCGCATTCGGGCAATGCCGGGTTGCTCGACATCATCGCCGCACTCCATTGGGTCCGTGACAATATCGAGCGCTTTGGCGGCGACCCCGGCAACGTGACGATCTTCGGCGAGTCCGGCGGCGGCGGCAAAGTCAGCGTGCTGCTCGCGATGCCCGCGGCGCGCGGTCTCTTCCACCGCGCGATCATCCAGAGCGGCGCGGCGATCCGCGTTTCGACGCGCGAACGGGCCAACGCGCTTGCCGAAGCGGTGCTGCGAGAGCTTGGGATTGCTGCCGGCGAATGCGAGCGGCTGCAAACCGTGCCGGCCGACCGGCTGCTGGCGGCGATCGCGCCGGCGTCGCGCGCTGTCGGCCGATCCCGCTGGCCGTTGCTCGACCGTTATGATTTCGGCCCGGTCGTCGATGGCGCCGACCTGCGGCAGCATCCCGGCGAGTCGGGAGCCCCGGAGATCTCCGGCCACATCCCGCTGATGATCGGCGGCACGAAAGAGGAAAGCGCCTTCTTCCTCGCCGATGACGAGGCCGTGTGGAACGGCGGCGTCACCGAGGACGACTTGCGGCAACGCGTGGCGGCGGTGGCGGGAGCGGAGACGGACGCGCTGCTCGCCGCTTACCGCTCCACCATGCCGCAGGCGGGCCCGAGCGACCGGCTGATCGCGGCGTTGACCGGCTCCAATTTCTGGATCCGCACCGTTTTGCTTGCGGAGCGCTATGCGGCGCGCTGCCGGGCGCCGGTCTACATGTACTCGCTCGACTGGCAGAGCCCGGCACATAATGGCCGGTTGAAGGCGCATCACGCGATGGATCTGCCGTTCGTCTTCGGCAATGCCGATCTGGCGGATACCACGGCGAGGGCGGCGGGAGCCCATAAGCTCGCTACGCGGATGTCTGCCACCTGGGCGGCTTTCGCCCGCAACGGTCGCCCGGATAATCCGGAGATCCCGCCTTGGCCCGCCTATACGGCAGCGGAGCGCGCGACAATGATTTTCGATGATGACTGCCGCGTCGCCCGTGACCCGGACCGCGAGACGCGATTGTTGTGGAGCCGTGTCATCGCGCACGACGACTGAGCTGTGAGTTTTCTCTGGCAAATCATCCCGAATCCGTCGGGCGCCGCCCGATCGGCAAGACGTTAAGATGGGAGGAGTGACAATGGACCGGCATCGTCTCACGGCATTGATGTGGCTTGGCCTCGGCCTCGTCGCGCTGGCGGGCTGCACCCCGCAATCCGGCACAACCGCGCAAGCGAAGGCTCCGGCGCTCGACCCGAGCATGGCGCGCGTGTGGTTTTTTCGTCAGACGGCGGATCCGGTGGAAGGAAACGTCGCAGCAGGCGCGCCAATAATCTACGCGAATGGCGCCCCGATTGCTGCAATCGAGCAAGGGACTGCCTTTTTCCACAATTTCCCGCCAGGAAAGTACAGATTTACCGTACAGCCCTACGGCACCCCGACGCGCGAGCATGACACCCTCCAGCTCGTGCCGGGGAGCCAAGCCTATGTGCAGGTCCAGTGGGAAGCCAATTGGGAAGCGAACCGCACGGGAGGCGGCGCAAGCTACACCGTCCTGACCTCATCGCCAGAAGTGGCGCAGCAATATATCCCGACGCTGACCAATCTCGGTCAGCGCTGATTCGGGATGCCGTTACTGATTGGGTTCCGGATCGTTCAGATCGGCAAAGGTTTGGCGGCCGCCGTTTGCGGGCGCTTGCTGGCCGATGTCGGAGCCGACGTCACCTGCATCGGTGCCGACTGCTCTACACACCTCGCCGAATACCTCAATTTCGGCAAAACGATTGTCAGCGACGACACGCCGGCGGCGCGCGCGGCGCTCGCGGCAGCCGAATTGATCGTCTGCGAAGGCCAATCCCGGGTACTGCGGGCTCAGGGATACGACCGCGATGGTCTGCGGCGGCTGAACGCCGCGGCGGTGCTCGTCGTGATCTCGCCCTTCGGCCAGAACGGACCCAAGGCAAACGATCCGGCGACCGATCTGACGCTGTTTTTTGCCAGCGGCATCGCCCGATTGCTGACCGGACAGGTCGACGATCTTTCCGAAGCGCCGATCCGCCCGGTCGGCGAACAATCCGCGTTCATCGGCGGGCTGACCGCCGCCTGCGCCGGCATGCATGCAGCATTGGCCGCAGAGCCCGGCGCGGTAATCGATATATCGATCCAGGAAGCCCTGGCGACGTTGGCGGTAACCGAGCTGGCGCGCGCGGGAACTACAGGACAAACCAAGTCACGCAGGCGCGTGGCGGACGGCAACGGCGCGACGGTCACGATCCTGCCGGCTCGCGATGGCTATGTGGCGATTTCACCGCGCGAGGACCGCCAATGGGCGTCATGGCTCGGAGTAATGGGCTCGCCCGATTGGGGCCGTGACGCGCGCTTCGCGACGAAACCCGGCCGCATCGCCAATTGGGATGCGCTCAATGCGCTGATGTCGGCATGGGGCCGCCAATACGACAAGCAATGGGTCGCCGACGTCGCGCAGGCCGCGCATGTCCCGAGCTTTCCGTTGCGCGAACCGGCGGAACAGCTCACCTCGTCGCAGCTCGAGTACCGAAACTTCTATCGCTCGGTACAAATCGCCGGCCGCGCCGTCAAAGCTCCCGGGTCGCCCTTCGGATTGCGGATCACGGATGCGGTGCGGTGCGAGAAGGGGCGGAAGCAGTCGGGGCCGTTGCCGCTCTCCGGAGTTCGCGTCCTCGATTTCAGCTGGGTCATCGCCGGCCCGACAGCGACGCGTTATCTTGCGGCGATGGGGGCGGAAGTAATCAAGATCGAAGCGCCCGGCCGCGGCGACCCCGGCCGCGCGTCGGAGCTCCACACTGTCCTCGGCCAGGCTAAACGAAGTGTCGTCCTCGACCTCAAACAACCGGATGCCGCTGCCATTGCGAGGGGGCTCGCCGCCAAATCCGACGTCCTCATCGAAAACTTCGCGACCGGGGTCATGGAGCGGTTGGGGCTCGGTGCGGAAGCGTTGCGGGAGGTCAATCCCGATCTGCTCTACATCTCGGCCTCCGGGCTCGGAAGAACTGGGCCCGAGGCGCACGCGGTCGCCTACGGAACGTTGTTGCAGAGCTATGCCGGGTTCGCGGGGCTCAACCGCCACCCCAATAGCGCGCCGCGGATCGGCTTCGCATGGCTCGACCCGATGTGCGGCCTGATGCTCGCTTTTGCCGTCGCCGCCGCGCTGTGGCATCGGCAGCGGTTGGGCGGCGCGGCGCGGGTCGATTTTTCGATGATCGAAGCGATGCTGTGGACGATGGCCGAGCCGCTATTGCAAACGCAGCTCGAAGCCGCACCGCAACCGCGCGGCAACCATTCCGACCGGCATGTCCCGCACGGCGCGTACCGCTGCGCCGGGGAGGACGACTGGATCAGCCTCGCCGTCACGGACGATGCGCAATGGCAAAGACTTTGCGCTATCGTGCCTGCCCTGTCACGTCTCATCGGGCTCGCGTTTCGCGAGCGTGCCGAACACAAAGCCGCGATCGACGAGGCACTTGCTGCTTGGCTGTGCCCCCGGCCCGCGCGGGCAGCAGAGGCCGAATTACTGCGTGCCGGGATCCCGGCGGCGGCGCTCGCCACGTCCCTCGACCTTGTCGAAAGCGATCATCTGAAAGCGCGAGGGTTTTGGGAAGCGCACGGGGCCGGCGTCCTTCCCGGCTTGCCGTGGCGGGCCAGCTTTGGCCGCATGTCGGGCGCCGCGCCGCGACTCGCTGCAGATACCGAGGCGGTGCTCGAAGACGTGCTGGGGCGGTCGCGCAATGAAATTGGCGCGCTGCGCCGAGCAGGCGCGCTCGGGTAGAGCGGAGCCACGTAACGGAATTTTGATTCGGGGTGTCGAGCTCACCGCGCCTCGTTCGACGTATGAGTGGATCCGAATTCTACTCCGCAACAGCCTGTGGGGGACACGACGGTGCGATTCATGATGATGGTGAGGGCCAACCGGGATAGCGAAGCGGGCGTCATGCCCCAGGAGAAACTCATCGCCGCGATGGGCAAATACAACGAGGAAATGGCCAAGGCCGGCGTGCTGCTCGATGGGGCAGGGTTGCAACCGAGCTCGAAAGGTGCACGCATCAAATTTTCCGGAGGCAAGCCGACCGTCATCGACGGGCCGTTTGCGGAAACTAAAGAATTGATCGCCGGCTACTGGCTGATCCAGGTGAAATCGAAGGAGGAGGCGATCGACTGGGCGAAGCGCTGCCCGGCGCCTCACGGCGAAGCGGCCGAGGGCGAACTCGAGCTGCGTCAGCTTTTCGAGCTCGACGACTTTCCACCCAGCGATGCGATCGAACAGCACCGCAAGCTGGAGCAGGAACTCGCGAAGAAC
>Ga0126373_10000854_pt1 | contig 20765 bp, 16 predicted proteins | sample PanSoiMetPlot_11_FD_92545 | JGI IMG/M metagenome (GOLD analysis project Ga0126373, IMG submission 92545) | Tropical forest soil microbial communities from Panama - MetaG Plot_11 | ecosystem: Environmental > Terrestrial > Soil > Tropical forest > Bulk soil | place: Panama | collected 2016-02-17 | reverse complement strand
TTTAATAAATGCTATCTAATTATCGAGCACGACGGAGAACAGTATGTCGGATGTTTGTTGTTCGGTAATAGCTCTTTTTGTCGCCAGGTATACAGGGTGCTTGACGATAATTGCGGCGTGTCCCTGCAGCATATCGGCGGGATCGACGTGAATTATAGCGTTTAGATTAGTTCACCTTCTCCGTCGCCCTTTCAGAATTGGCTCCCGCTTTGTTTTGCAAGTTTGCCTCTATCACTCTTCTTTCGTCATCGGACTCAGGGAGACAGGCCGTCACAGCTTGTTTCAAACGCTCATCCGTGGGATGCAGAATGTCGCCGACGTAATTTTGCTTGCGAAATCCTTCCAAAATACGCACCCAGATTCGGCAATCCCAATGTAACTTGGCCCAATATTTCATTCCTTCTAGATCCGCCTCGAGCTCATTTTCAACCGAATAAGAATAAAAACGAACGTGACCCGGAAGCCCTAAGTCTGCGCCGGTAAGACCGCGACCCGGAGCGGGACGGTTGAACGAGGTCAAGCCGCTTTGCTTTGCATGTCCCGCCAACTCATGGGCGATTTCATGCGCAAGAGTTTGCCTAAGGAGCCAACGCTGTCGAGGATGCTGCAATGCCACTTGTCCCAGCTTATGGCTGATGTAGATGCGGCGGCCCCCGATGCTCAAACCAAGTATGTCTTTCCGTGGGAAATCGGAGAGAAAGAATTGATATTTGGAAAAATTGTCTCTGTCGTCGGTGACCGCTACGATTTGAGCGGCTTCATTTTGAACTAACCTTTCCACCGGTTCGTCGGAGACGGTGGGAATCCACGCCTGCAAAGAACAAGCTAGAAAAAATGAGAAGAACAGGAAAACCGAAATCAACCCGTATGGGAAGGTTAAATGAAGCCTATAGGTTTTGAACTCTCGTCCTTTCGACTGGGCCTTCGTCATTACTGGAGATGATTGAGCAATAATAATGGCGGGAGCCTACCATATCTCTGAAGGCGCCGCCAGCCATCGATGTGTCAACGCCTGCTGGGAAGGCCGCCGACCTTAAGCATGCGCTTCGGCCCAATTCACACCGGTGTGAATGTCCACAGCAAGGCCGCAGCGAAGGTCGGCCGCTCGGGTCATTTGTCTTTCGATTATCGCCCGCGCCTGCTCCAGCTTGTCTACTGGCACCTCGAACACGAGTTCATCGTGAACGGTTAGGAGCATCTTCGCCACGGGCTCTTTACGCAGGGCGGCGTCCACAGCGATCATCGCTCTTTTGATAATGTCGGCGGCACTGCCTTGAATCGGGGCGTTGAGCGCCATGCGCTCTCCTAGGGCACGCAGCCGGAAATTTGCCGAACGGAGCTCTGGCAGGTAGCGCCGCCGGCCAAACATGGTGGTTGTGAATCCGTCGACTTTCGCCTTTTCGACTTGCGCGGCGAGAAACTCCTTGAGTTTTGGGAACTGTGCGTAGTAGGTGTCGACAAAGCTTGCCGCTTCATCCATTTCAACCCCAAGTCGCTGCGAAACGCCGTAATTGGACATACCGTAGGCGATGCCGTAGGAGAATTGCTTTACATGACTGCGCATCTCGGACGTTACATCGTCAATAGCAGCCCCATAAACCTTCGCAGCGATGGTCGCGTGAAAGTCATGTCCCTGAGCGAAAGCCTGGCAAAAAGTATCGTCCTCTGAAAGATGTGCCAGCACACGCAGCTCTATCTGTGAATAGTCAGCGGATAGCAGTACATGATCGGGTGGTGCGATAAAAGCGCGCCGGATCTGCCGGCCGAGTTCGTCGCGAATCGGAATGTTTTGTAGATTAGGCGCTGTCGAAGCCAATCGGCCGGTCGCCGCTTTGGTTTGCTCATAGGTCGTATGGATCCGATGGGTCTTGGAGTCGATGAGCGCTAGGAGCATGTCGGTAAAGCCATTCTTGAGCTTGGATACCTCCCTGTATTCGAGCAGCGCGCTGACAATCGAGTGGGCGCCGGAGAGCTTCTCCAACTCTGCGGCGTCCGTCGAGAAGCCGGTTTTGATCCTTTTCGTTTTTGGCAAGGCCAGTTTGTCAAACAGAATGCGCTGGAGCTGCGGTTGAGAGTTGACATTGAAATCTTCACCCGCGAGCTCCTGCACTCTGTGCTCTAAGACTACCATTTTCTCCCCAAAGTTGGTGTCGAGCTTTTCAAGGTAGCCGCGGTCGATAAGAATACCGTTATGTTCCATACGCGCCAGCACGCCCACCAAGGGAAACTCCAGTGTGGTCGCCAATTCCCATATACCTTGATTGCGAAGGCGGTCTTCCAGAGCGGGAGCAAGCGCTTGAAGGGCCACCGCTTCCCTTGCAACTCGACGTTTTTCCTCCGTGCCGAAGGGGAAGCTGGCCTGCGGGGTTTCCTGTTGACCTGATTGGTTTTCTTCGATGGAAACGCCCAGGTAGCGACTGACTGTTTCGCTTACTCCGTATTCCTGCGTCGAACCCGGCTCGAGAAGGTACGCCGCAATTTTGGTGTCACAGTGTAGCCCTTCGACTTCTATCCCAGCGTTAAGAGCCGATCGATAAAGCGGCTTGGCGTCGTGTGCGATCTTCGCTCGGCTGCCGTTGGTGAAGAATTCAGCGAGCCGCCGCATGGCATCAGAGATGGGCACAACGTGCGCTTCGCCCGGACTGTCACACAGAGCCAGCCAATCCTCGTTTCCGGCCACGGCCACGGATGTCTCCTGGCGGAGATCCTTATCCGAAGCAAGATCGTAAAGCGATTTTAGCTCCAGCGTTGGAGTAGGCGTGTCGCTATGGATCTTCAGCTCTTTCAACCGTTCGTGGAGCGTGCGGAATTCGAGGGACGTAAAAAGTTTGCGGACTTCCTCTTCGTCCCAGGCTTGAAGACCGAGGTCGGCGGGATCAATCGGCAACGGCACATCATCGAGCAGGCGCCCAAGTTCCTTATTGGTTCGTACCTGTTTTGCGTGCGCCTTGACGGCGTCGCGCAGTTTGGGAGTCAGTTCGTCGGCATGGGCGATCACCTGTTCGACGTCGCCATATTTTGTGATTAGCTGGGCTGCCGTTTTGTCACCGACACCCGGAATCCCGGGAAGGTTGTCGGAAGTCTCTCCTTTGAGCGCAACGAAGTCTATCCACTTCTCCGGCGTGACTCCATAGCGCTCAACAACAGTGGCGGCATCATAGCGGATGACATCAGATATGCCACGCCGCGTCATGATCACAGAGACGCCGTCGCCTACGAGCTGAAGTATGTCGCGGTCTCCGGTGATGATAACAACTTCGTCTCCCACCGCTCTTAAGTGTTTTGTCAGGGTCGCCAGGAGATCGTCCGCTTCATAGCCGTCGAGATCAACCATGGGAACGCGCAGACACCCAAGCACCTCGCGAATCAACGGAAGCTGTTGGCGGAAAGTATCGGGGGTCTCGGCGCGCCCAGCCTTATATTCCGGGTAGCGCTCAAGCCGAAACTTTGGGGTCCCTTTGTCGAAACAAACCACCACCGCCTTCGGGCGCTCGTCCGCCATTAGTTTGATGAGCATGGCGGTGAAACCATAAACAGCATTGGTCACTTGGCCGGACGAAGTCACCAGGGTTTCAGGCAGAGCAAAAAAAGCCCGAAAGGCGAGGGAGTGGCCATCCAGTAACAGTACCTTGCTTGTCGCTTTGTTGGGAGCAGCCGTAGTAGACCGCGTTTTTCTGCCGCTATTTTTCGTTTTTGGGTCCACGTGATGCAGTCTACCTGTTGGTTCGGTTCGCAGCAAATGCCCAGAGTGCCGGCCAAAGCCTTTTATGTCTGGTTCTTTAACCTTACCGATCTCACCGTGGAAGCGCGGAGGACGTGGGGTTGGAAAAATTCGAATTCCGAAATTTCGCTCTGCGAACTCCGGGTCTTTAGTAAAAAGTTCCTTACAGTAAATCCGTAAGAACCTGTCTCTATCGTCCACAGCGAACGTATGCTATTAGCTGTGATTACAGGCATAGCGCAGCCGTCGCCAGGAGCCAAGGACATGGAGCAAGCCGCTCTCGTTTCTCTGACTTTCTTGCTCTGCTATTTGTGAGTGCCATGTCGGGCATATTCATCAGTTACCGAAGAAGTGACAGCGCGCCGCACGCCGGCCGATTGCACGACCGGCTGTGCGATTATTTCGGCGCGGACAAGGTTTCATGGATGTCGACGACATCAAGCCCGGCGCCGATTTCGTTTCGCTGATTGGAGAAAAAGTCGCTTCCTGCGACGCGCTCATCGCAGTTATCGGTAAAGGCTGGTTAGCACGCGATGAGGACAACGGTAAGCCCCGCATGTATAACCCTACCGACTTCGTCCGATTGGAACTGGAGCATGCGCTACAGCGCGACATTTTGCTTATTCCTGCTCTGGTGGAGAGTGCAGAGATGCCTCGCGGGTCGGATCTCCCGGCTCCGTTAAGCGAGCTTTCCCAGCGGCAAGCCGTGGAACTCTCCGACAAGGATTTTCAGCGCGGGGTCGACAAGATCATTGGCGTGTTGGAGAAGCTTCCCGCGCTGCGCCTCCGCAGTACGAAAAACGGCCCGGGCGGAAAAAGTGCCAACGCGTCAACAGCAGGGCGACCGCGTGGGTGGGGTGGGCCAGTCGCAATTCTCATCGTCATGTTATTCTTGGCCTGGCAATGGAGTGCCGGTCAAAAGAAAGGGACGGTTGATCCGGCGACGGAAACTTTGGCCGGTGCCTGGGAGGCCAACGTCACTTACGGCTGGGGAGATTCTTATAACGAGCAATTTAGATTCAAACCTGAAGATAGCCGTTTGTTTGGCACGGCTTCATTTCTCGGAGCAGCACGCGGGATTGAGGATGGCAAGATCGAGGGCGATGTGCTTTTGTTCAGCGTGCGTTTTCAAGAAAACTCTGGTAGCGCGACGACGGACCACAAAAACATCTACAGAGGAAAACTAACGGGCAACGAGATTCGTTTCACCATGCAGGACGACAAAGGTACTCCGCCGGTGGAATTCGTGGCCAGAAAAATCGCCGGGCAGGGATGATTTGAGTTCATAACCAGAAACATGCTTGGGCAAATCTTACAGCTCGGAGGGCTAAGTTACTATGGCTTATCATGCATTCGTAGCAATGCCGTTTGGCACTAAAGAAAAAATCGATTTCAACAAGGTCTATAGCGACTACATCAAACCTGCTCTTGAGGGCGCGGGTTTCGAGGTTTTTCGCGCCGACGAGGAGATGCGGGCCGGGGATATTCGCACGGACATGTTTCAGGAGCTGCTGCTCGCGGACCTCGTGGTCGCCGATCTGTCCATAGACAATCCCAACGTTTGGTATGAGCTCGGCGTCCGGCACGCGCTTCGGGCAAGAGGAGTTATTGGTATTCGTTGTCGGCGGGACTATATGCCCTTCGACGTCTATACGGACCGTGCTCTCACCTACCATATCAAGGAGAACCCACCGGAGCCAGCCGGCCCGGATTCTGCCCAACTAGAGAGTGACAAGAAAAAACTGGCTCAATTCGCCACCGAGACTATCAATGCCTGGTACGATCGAAAGGTCAGTCCGGTTTATCACTTGCTGCCTTATCTCAAGGAGCCTGACTGGAAATCGCTGCGTATCGAAGAAGCCAAGGAATTTTGGGAAGAGTACGAATCCTGGGCGATGCGCATCGAGGTAGCCCGCAAGCGCAATCGTCCGGGGGATATCTTGGTCCTAGCCGGTGAAGCGCCTACCCGAGTCTTTCGAGTGGAGGCTTATCGCACTGCGGGAAAGGCGCTGCTCTCTTTGGGTCAATATAGACTCGCGCTAACTCAATACGAAAATGCTCTCGCCATCAGACCGAAGGATTTGGAGAGCCAGCGTCAAAAGGGATTGTTGCTGGGGCGCCTGAAGAAGTATGACGAGGCAAAAGAATGGATAGACGCTTTGGTCAAGGAGTTTCCCGATGATGCGGAAAGTTGGGCGCTGTTAGGCCGGATCGAAAAGGACGGCTGGGTAGACAGTTGGCGAGGGGACGGCAAAAGCACCGAAGAGATGCGCCGCAGCGCCTTGCAGGACGAGGGTTTGGTGCGAGAAGCCATCAACGCCTATGCCACCGGCTTTCGCAAGGATCCAACTCACTATTACTCCGGCATCAACGCGGTAACTCTTTTATACTTGCATAAAGATCTGACAAGCAAGGATGAGCGACCCGGAGTGCGCATGGAAATGGAAGGAGGCGTGCGTTGGGATGTGCGCGGGGCCCTGGAAAGAGATCCTAAGGATTACTGGGCGCGAGTCACACTTGCCGACCTTGAAGTTCTGGTGAGTGCAAAAGATGTAGTGGAAGACACTTACAAGAGTGCTGTGGCGGTGGCCGAAAAGGACTGGTTCCAATTGAATTCTTCTCGTCAACAGCTCTTGTTGCTCAAAGATCTCGGCTTTCGCACGCCCGAGGCCGAAGCAGGGCTTGCGATTATCGATCGCGCGCTGAGCCGGATCAATCCTCCGGAAAAGACCTGGATGCCGCAACAGGTTTTTATTTTTAGCGGCCACATGATCGATGCCCCCGACCGTAAAGAGCCGCGGTTTCCGGCAGACAAGGAAAAAATTGCCGCGGCAGCGATTGCAGCGAAACTCGATGAGCTGAAAGCGGGTCAGGGTGATTTGGCATTCTGTGGCGGCGCCTGCGGTGGAGACATGCTTTTCGCCGAGGCGTGTTTGGAACGGGGCGTGCGTCTTGACGTGCGCATACCCTTCGACGAGCCAACGTTTCTGCAGAATTCGGTAACGTTTGCCGGGGACGGCTGGGTGGACCGGTATTACAAAATGAAGTCAGATGAAAAGACGCGGATATACGTCATGCCCGACGAGTTAGGTCCTACGCCGAAAAACGTAAATCCTTACGCGCGCAACAACCTTTGGCAGCTATATACGGCCCTTGCTTGGGGACCGGACAAAGTCCGGTTTGTTTGCTTGTGGAATCGCAAGGGCGGAGACGGCGCCGGTGGCACCCAGCACATGGTCGAGACCGTGCAAAAATATTCAGGTCGAGTTTACATTCTCGATACAACCAAACTCTGGTAGCGGCAACGATCGAAAAGATTGCGTTCTAGTCAAAGATATATGGTTCAAAGGTTCAAGGTTCAAGGTGGGGAGAGAGGCGTTGAACTTTTGAACTCTTGAACCTTGAACTCCACACATGTGGAAGCGAAAGGAGAAAACGATGAGCCTGCAAGAGAAGATCCAGGCGAACGGTCCGAAAAAAATCCTGGCCCTCGACGGCGGCGGCATTCGCGGTATTCTCGCGGTTGAAATTCTGGCGAAGATCGAAGATCTACTCAGAGAAAAGACCGGCGGCAAAAAAGACTTCGTGCTCGCCGACTACTTTGATTTTATCGCGGGAACGAGCACCGGTGGGATCATAGCCGCATGTCTTTCTTGGGGCATGACAGTGGACAAAATTCGTAACTTCTACCTAGAAAACGGCAAGGAAATGTTTGACAAGGCATCCATCCTCAAACGGCACCGCTACAAATTCGAAGACGAAAAACTTTCCAAACGGCTGCAGGAGGAATTCGGGACAGACACAAAACTCGGCAGCGAGAAACTCAGAACTCTGTTGCTGCTGGTAATGCGCAACGCCAGCACGGATTCGCCCTGGCCAGTCTCCAACAATCCAGCAGCCAAATACAATGACACTAAGCGAGACGACTGCAATCTTAATTTACCACTGTGGCAATTGGTGCGGGCTAGCACCGCGGCGCCTACTTACTTTCCCCCGGAGGTCGTAAAGATCGGCGCCAAAGAATTCGTCTTCGTCGATGGTGGGATTACCATGTATAACAATCCCGCCTTCCAGGCTTTTTTGATGGCGACGGTGGAGCCGTATTATGTTAACTGGCCTACGGGAGAGGATAAGTTGCTCGTGATTTCGGTGGGAACCGGAACCAGCCCCGACGCCAACGCCGATCTTCAGCCGGGGGAAATGAATCTTCTCTACAATGCCAGTTCGCTTCCTTCCGCGTTAATGTTCGCTGCGCTGAATGAGCAGGATTTTTTGTGCCGGGTGTTTGGCAAATGCCTGGCGGGTGATCGACTCGACCGGGAGGTTGGGGACATGATCGGCAAGAAGGGACCGGTGGGGCCGAAGCTTTTTACCTACGCTCGATACAATGCTGAGTTGAGCCGTGAAGGCCTCGACGGGTTGGGACTTAACAACGTCGAGCCCACCAACGTCCAGCAACTCGATTCGATACAATTCATTGGCGATTTGCAAAGAGTGGGCGAAGCTGCGGCCAAGAAGATCAAGGCTGAGCACTTTCAAGTATTTTAACAATGAAATTGATTCGCAGGTAGACACCTGGTGTTGATGCGAACGAGGCCCGAGCCCTTCCGGCACGGTCAATGGGCCTGTGTCATGTAGGCCGCCTCTCCCTCCTCCTCAGGTGGCTCCTCCTACCTTTGGGCCTGAAAGAGACCTTTACGGTCGGGTGCCCGCGCATGACTGCCGGACGCATGTTCGATCTGGATGTGCAAAGAACTAGGAATCTGAACTCCGAGGTTGATATCAAGTTTGAGGTCGATCCCGCATCACGGAGATATATTCAAGCGCTCAACGGAGCCACGATTGCCAAAATGGATAAACGTCCTGCAGGACGAGATGGCTGTGCGGCGGCTCGGGTTTCGACCGCCAAAATTCACATCGATGAATCTTTGGTAGGAACCTATATCTGCGCGCGGACCAACGCGGCCGTCATTCGGAATTTTTACTTTACGAGCTCGCCGGGCCCGCCCCGGGAACTCTCAAGATTCGTTATCTCACTTGGCAGTGAGATCACCTTCGCTCAACAGTTAAGGTTAAACTTCGTCAATCCGCTGAAGACTGTCCTTGACGCTCTAAAACGCAATGGATATCCTTCCCATCTACTGAAGCGTTAACAGAATGGATCAAGAAATCATCGCTAAATTGCGAACGCGGGTCTTAGCTGAAGGTTTGGATGCTGTCATCGCAATATCTCCGGAGAACGTAACCTATGTCTCCGGTTTCGTGGTGCCGTCACAGTCGCTGATGCGCTGGCGCCATGCGGCTTGCATCTTAACGGCCGATGGGCGGATGTCGATGGTTGCCATCGACATGGAAGCTACTACGGTCAAAGCCCACGCGGGCATTGACGATCTCAGAATCTATCGCGAGTTTACCGATGATCCGATGGATAAACTCGCCGATGCGCTGAAGGAACTCAAGCTCGATCGCAGCAAGGTCGGGATTGAGATGGAATTTCTCCCGGCCAAAGATTTTGCCACGTTGCAGCGTAATCTTCCGGGCGTTCAGTGGCTCCCGGCAGATGCGTTAATCAATAAGGCGAGACAGGTCAAGACTCCTAACGAGTTGAGCCTGCTGCGCTCTCTCAGCAAGGTCACGGACAAAGCGATCGGGGATACACTGAGACAGGCGAAGGTCGGCATGAGTGAAATGGAATTGGCGGGGCACTTGCTCGCTTCGCTCTTCGCGGGAGGCGCTAAGAGTTACAAGCTGATGATTATCGCTTCGGGTGAGCGGAGCCAATTCCCAAATGTCGGGCCAACGGAGAGAAAACTGAAGCATGGCGATATAATCCGCATGGAGATCTTCGGCCAGAAAGATGGCTATCTAACCGGAGTATGTCGCACGGCGGTGGTCGGCGACGCGACACCCGAGCAGTATAAGATCTGGTCGAATCTTATCGAGTGCAAATATTTAGTCATGGATCTGATCAAACCGGGGGCGAGCTGCCCGGAAATTTACTGGAAGTTTTTGCAGAAATTCAGCGAACTGGGTTTCGAGCCCATCAGTTTCGTTGCCCACGGCATCGGCCTCCACCTCCACGAGGAACCTTACATGGGAAGATACGGCAACGAGATCGTTCAAGCTGGCATGGTGGGGGCATTTGAACCATTGGTTTACATTCCTGGACGCTTTGGCATGCAGAACAAAGATATGTTCTGCGTGACCGAGACCGGCTGCGCGCTACTGTCGGATTACACGCCTACGGACAAGCTTTTGCGAGTGGGCTAGTGGGAGGCGAAGGTGATCCTGAAGAAGATTCACCTCAGAGACGCGGAGTTCGCCGAGACTGGAATATCTTTTTGTCAAAAACTCTTTACTCTGCGGTCTCAGCGCCTCCGCGGTGAGATCTCTGGAATTATGCGTAGCGCAGAATGCAATCCATGAAAATCACTAAAATCGAAACCATCCCGATTCGTCTGCCCACGCGCCGCGTTCATCAATGGGCGAGTCTCACCACGCCCATCGGCGTTTATGTCATTATCAAGCTGCATACCGATGAAGGGTTAATTGGCCTCGGCGAAGCACCGGTCCTGAAGGATTGGGGCGGCGATTACGGCAAGTATTTCGGTGAAACGCCGCAGACCACTGTCCATATCATCAACGATATCCTCATGCCTGCGCTGAAGGATCAAAATCCGCTGCAATTCGAAAGCATCCACGCGCGTATGGATAAAGCGGTGAAAGGCTATCCGTATTGTAAAGCGGCCATCGATGCGGCGCTCTACGACGTCGCCGGCAAAGCTCTGAATGTTCCTTGCTATCAATTTCTTGGCGGTCTTTTCCGCGATCGCATTCCTATTGCCCATAGTCTCGGTTTGATGGAAATCGAAAAAGCGGTCGATGAAGCGCGGCAAGTTATAGCCGAAGGAATCAAGACCATCAAATTGAAAGGCGGTGTCGAGCAAAAGCGCGACGTCGAATTAGTAAAACAAATCAGACTTGCCATCGGTCCGGACTTGAATATTTGCGTCGATGCGAATCAGGGCTACCCGACGCCGAAAGCCGCTGTCAAGATCATCAGGGCGATGGAAGAATACAGCCTGCTTTATATGGAACAGCCGGTGGAGGGGATCGACCGGATGGCTGAAGTCGCCCACCGAGTGGACACGCCGATTATGGCTGACGAGAGTGCTTGGACACCAGAAGATGTTGTAGAAATCGTACAAAAAAAAGCCGCTGATATCATTTCGATCTATACCACCAAACCCGGTGGCATGTTTAAGGCCAAGAAAGTCGCCGCAGTAGCCGAAGCGGCGGGTCTCAAGTGCAACGTCAATGGCTCGGTAGAAACAGGCGTTGGCAACGCGGCAAACGTTCACTTAGCGGCGTCAACCGGAGTCGTCACACTGGGGTGCGTGGTGCCGGTGTCCTCGCCGAAAGAAAAAGCCAAGCAAGGTATCGGCGGCATTTACTATCAAGATGATATCATCACGGAGCCGTTCACGTTCGAGGACGGATCCATCGTCGTCCCCTCGAGACCCGGCCTCGGCATTGAATTGGACGAAGGCAAGATCAAACATTATCGTATCTCGTGAGGACGGCATGCCGTCCCCCTGCCGATTCCGATGGCTATCAAAAAAATCGCGATTCTAGGCGCCGGCAATGGTGGTTGCGCGGCCGCCGCGGACCTCACGCTGCGCGGTTGTGAAGTTCGCCTTTTCTCCCGGTCAGAGAAGACTTTGGCGCCGCTCCTTCAACGAGGCGGCATCGAACTGGTCGAAGGCGGAAAAGAAAGATTCGCGGTACCAAGCTTACTAACAACCAATATTGCCGAGGCGGTAGAAGGGGTTGATCTTATCATCACAGCCATTCCCGCCGTGGCCCATGAATTTTTAGCCCACAATTTGCCTCCCTTTCTAAAAGACGGCCAGCGCATCTTGCTCAATCCTGGCCACACCGGCGGCTCGTTGCATTTCGCCCATCTTCTTCGTCGCGCGCAGCTTCAGGCGAAAATCACGCTGTGTGAGACTGTCACACTAACTTATATTTGCCGTATGCCGGCGCCGGCCCGGGTGGAGGTCTACCGGCGCACGACTCATCTGCGTTGTGCGGCGTTTCCAGGAAAATATACTGCAGAGCTGGTGAGAGAAATTGGCACAATATTTCCCAACGTGGTACCCACCGAAAACGTGCTGGAAACCGGATTCTCAAATATCAACGCGATCATGCATCCCGCAGGAATGCTTGGCAACGCCGGTTGGATCGAAAAAACCGGAGGCGATTTTTGCTATTATCGAGAAGGCATCACTCCTGCCGTGGGAGCTTGGATCGAGGAAGTCGACAGAGAACGTCTCAAGATAGTCGAGCGGTTGGGGTTAAAGCCCCTTCGCTTTGTTGATATTTTTCATCAGGCCGGCCTTACTTCAGACGATGCCCGCGCTAGCGGCTCGGCATATCGCGCCATCCATGAAAGCGAACCGAATCGAACCATCAAATCGCCTGGGACACTCGATCATCGCTATATCAAGGAAGATGTAGGTTACGGCCTCGTGCCGATGGCGGAGATCGGACGATTGGTGGGTGTGGAGACTCCGGTCATCGACGCGCTTATTACACTCGCCTCTGTAATCAGCCGGACGGATTATCGGAAAAAGGGATTGACCCTAGAGGCGATGGGATTAGCCCGTGTGAATGCGAAAGAGTTGCCTACGATCGTGCACGAAGGTTTTTGAAGAAGGGGACCCCTATGCGCGTGGGACTTTGTTTTGACGGCTTTTACTCCATTCAAGAAATGATCGAGCTGGCCCAGCTCGCCGATGCTGCGGGAATGGAGTCGATCTGGATGTCGGATCATTTGTGCTTCCGGGATTCGTTGACTTCATCTATGGCGTTCCTCTGGGCGACCAAAAAGATCAAAGTGGCCGCCGCGCCCATGAGCCCGTATTCGCGTGCTCCGATCGTCTATGCGATGGCCATCGCGACCATGGAGGAATTCGCGCCGGGCCGGGTGATTGCGAGTCCGGGCACGGGAAACGCCGCAGCTCTAAAAGAAGCTGGGATAGATTCGCCGCATCCCCTAAAGGCCATGCGCGAGTACGTTGAGATTTTGCGCCGCCTCTTGAAAGGGGAGACCGTCGCTTTCCAGGGTGAAATGTTTCAGATCAACGGCGCCAAGATGGGTTTCGCGCCTTCACGCTCGGTTAGAATGTATCTGACAGCCGTGCGTTCCCGGATGCTGCAACTTGGCGGCGAAATTGGAGATGGCGTTTTGCTCTCCGCGGGCTGCGCGCCGGGATATATCGCTCGCTGCGCGGCTGATATTGGAAAGGGCGCGCAGAAAGTGGGCAAGTCGCTCGCGGATCGTGATGTTGCCGGGTTTATCAGCGCTGCCGTCTGCGCAGATCCTCGCGAAGCGATCGAGGCCAATAAAATGTTTCTGGCTTACATTTTCCGTAATATTCACCATGCAGAAAACATTCGGCTCGGCGGTGGAAAGGTGGATCAAGAAGCGTTGGCTGCTGCGGTGAGCAAACGCGACTGGGATGCGGCGAAAAAATATATCAGTGACGAAGTTGTGCACGCCCACTCGATTGCCGGCACGCCGGCCGAAGCCCGCAGCCAACTGGAAGGGTTCGTTAAGGGGGGCTTGAATCTACCCATCCTTCTACCCATGGGAACGCAAGAAGTCAGAAAACAGGTTGTCCAAATGGCCAGGGATGTAGTGGAGTAAAGAAGCAGGGAGCACGGAGTAAAGCGCAAAGAGCAAAGTGCGAAGGGCAAGTCGCCCGGCCACAGCAAGACCAATATAGGAGATACACATGAGCCAGTTCCATTCAGCAGGCAGTGGAAAATTTTTGATGCTCATCGCGTTTCTGATGGCGGCAAGTAATTCACTGGCTCAGCCTCTCAACGTTGATAGCGCAAAAAAGGAGGGGAAGGTTGTGATTTACGGCACGGTCGTGCCGCAGGTGATGACTCAAATCGAGAAGGGCTTCGAGAGCAAATATGGTATCAAGACCGAATATTGGCGGGCAGATGCCACCAAAGTGATTGATCGAGTACTGACCGAATGGCGTGCTGGCAAGCCGGGCTTTGACGTAGTGATCGGCGCTCGAGGGCCACTCGCCCTCGCGAAAAGAGACAATGTCTATGCCAAATTCTCGCCCACCAGCACGGCGAATTTTCCGGCCAAGTTCAAAGATAACGACGGGCAGCTTGTCGCCTGGCGTATTACCCCGGTGGGGGTGCTGTATAACACCGAATCGGTGAAGCCTTCGGACATACCCAAAACTTTGGATGACCTTTTAGAATCCAAGTGGCAGGGAAAGATCAGCATGCCGGATCCGTCTCGCCACGCCAGTACGGCCCAGTACTTATGGAATCAGCAGCAAGTAAAAGGTGATAAGTGGCTAGATTTTGTCAAGGCCCTTGCGAAACAACGACCTCTTCTGCAGGAATCTTACTCGACGGTGCCTAGCGTGATTGTCCGCGGTGAAAGCCAGTTGGGAATTACCTATATTCAATATGCGGCCCAGACGAAGGGCCCCATCGACTTTGCTCCCATCGACAAAGTATTCGCTGATCCTAGCGATGCTGGGCTGAGCGCCAAGGCCGCCAATCCAAATGCAGCGAAGGTTTTTATCGAGTACCTCTGTTCTCCGGAGGGGCAAAGAAAAGTCGCGGACGCGGGTGAGTTTGTCCTCGCGCCCGGTATCTTTCCGGCGCTCAAAGGCGCAGATAAGATTGTTTCCAACTTGTTGCTTTTGGAGGATCCCAACGCAGAGCAGCTAGCCAAGCTGCAGAACGAGTTTCGCCAACTGTTCTTGGCGAAATGACAAACGCGACAGGGGAACGCAAGCGAGCAATCGTTCGTCGGCTTTGAGTACACGGGATCTAGCTTAACCGCCATCAGTTTTTTTGGCTTGACTTAGCGCAATCCGGTCTATAGTTTTTATGTCGTTTTTCGTTTCTAAAGGAGGACCCTCGTGAAAGACCGTATTCGCGGTACGTTAGAGTTTTTGCTTATAGCTTGTTTGGTTGCCGCGCTTTCTTCGGTCCAGGCACTCGCTCAGCAGGCGAACGTCGAGGCCGGCAAGAAAGAAGGCAAGGTTGTCGTGTACGGCTCGGTGGTGCCTCAAGCCATGGAAGGGCTGCATCAGGCTTTCAAAAAGAAATATGGAATCGACGTTGAATACTGGCGCGGATCTTCGACTCAAGTCTCGGAGAGAGCACTGACGGAATGGCGCGCCGGAAAACCTGGCTTCGACGTCGTAGAGGCCAATCGCGGTGTGCAGTTGATCATGAAAGCGGACGGGCTTTTTGCCAAATACGTTCCGCCTGCCGCGGAAAAATTCCCGTCCCAATTTCGCGAGAAGGACGCTCTCATTACTCCCTGGCGCGTCTTGCCCATCAGCATACTTTATAACACCGAATTGGTGAAAGCCGCGGACTTGCCCAAGACTTTCGATGACCTGCTAAATCCCAAATGGCATGGAAAAATCTCGATCCCGGATCCGACGCGCCACACGACCACGGCCCAATTTCTCTGGAACTTGCGTCGCCCGGAGTTCAAAGGAGACAAGTGGCTCGATTACGTGAAAGCTTTGGCAAAACAAAATCCTATCCTAGTCGAGTCGCTGGCGCCGGTGACTACCACCATAATCAAAGGCGAAGCGCCGGTGGGAGTTACGTACATCAAGTACATTAAGCAATACAAAGGCCCGGTGACTTATATTCCCATGGACAAGTACTTGACGGACCCTAACTATTTGAGCCTCAGTGCCAAATCGAGTCGGGCAAATGCGGCCAAACTTTACATTGATTTCGCTTGTACTCCGGACGGGCAAAAGGAAATTGCCGAAGATGGAGAGTTTGTTTTGGCGCCCGGAATCTTTCCACCTATCAAGGACGCGGAAAAAGTAGCGCCCCGCATGGTTTTCATGGACAATCCGTCAGAGGATGAATTCAAAAAGTTGATGAGCGTTACTTTTAGGGAGATTTTCTTCGCTAAATAGCGGACGGAAGGTCGTTCTAGGTGAGTGGCAAAGAGAGGGCTGGCCTACGAGTGGCCGGCCCTCGTTGTTTTGGGAGTAAATAATTAAAGGAACGCCGATGAATGGCGCCATAGCGCTGAGCCGTATCTTTGAAGCCCCCGTTCGGGCCATGCGGCGCGATCCCCAGATTGCCGTAATCGTAGCCGTGGGAGTCGTGATTGGGTATCTGAGCCTATCGCCGACGCTCATGCTCTTTTACGGAAGTTTTCTCAGCAAGCCACTGGGCGTACCGGGGGATCTCACTCTAGCGCATTACGTCCACGCCTATACCGATCCACTGACATACCAGTTGCTGTTGAACTCCTTTGTCTTCGCCACCGGATCTTCCATTCTCGCTACGTTGCTTGCCGCTATCTTGGCTTGGATTGCTATTCGGACCAATGCTCCCTTCAAGAAGCTCTTTGAACTGACCGCGATCATCCCCAACATCTTTCCTCCGGTGATGCTCGCCGTGTCGTGGACTGTGCTTCTCAGCCCGCGCACCGGTTTGATCAATCGCTTGCTCATGGAACTCTTTAATTTGGAGAACGCGCCGTTAAACGTGTACTCGCTCGGTGGAATGATTTTCGTGGAAGCGCTGATCACGACTCCACTGGCGTTTCTCATTGTTTCCGCATCGCTATACTCCATGGATTCTTCGCTGGAAGAATCAGCGCGGGTCGCGGGGTCGAACAATCTTCAAGTGGCGTGGCGGATCACTTTTCCGGTCATTCGCCCCGCCTTGCTGGCGGCTGCGATGCTGAACTTCGTGCGCGCCATCGAAAGTTTTGAAACACCAGCCATTATTGCGCTGCCAGCGCGCATTGAGGTATTCACGACTAAAATCTACCGGGAGGCCATCGGTGCCTTTCCGCCGAATCAAAATCTCGCCGCCACCTATGCGGTCTCATTGCTGGCGATTACGATGGTCTTCGTTTATTTCTATCGCCGACTGACGGTCAGCTCGGAGCGCTATGTCACGGTCACGGGGCGCGGCTATCGTCCGAATGTGATCGATCTGGGTAAGTGGCGATATGCGGCATCCGCCGTCGCTGGGGCGATCCTGCTATTGATCGTCGTCTTTCCGTTCATCGTTCTGGTTTATGTTTCGTTTATAACCTATGTACATGTTCCCGGCGTCAAGACCTGGGAGCTTCTAACCCTGGACAACTACCGCACCAACCTAACCGATGCCCGGACCTACCGTGCGCTCCAGAACAGTCTCTTTCTCGCGGTCGGAGGTGCGACTCTTTGTATGCTGCTCGCGGCGCTGACCGCGTGGGTGACCACCAAAACTAAGGCGACAGGTCGAAGCATTATCGAAGCCCTTACTTTTATACCGTGGGCGTTTCCCGGAACCGCTCTTGCCATTGGACTCTTGTGGACCTACGTTTACGTTCCATTGCCGATTTACGGGACTTTGTGGATTCTCTTCATCGCTTACATCACACGGTTTCTCCCCTATGGCCTTCGAACCATGACCAGCACGATCATCCAAATTCATGATGATTTGCAAGACGCTTCAAGCGCGTGTGGCGCGGGTTTCTTAACGACGTTTCGTCGCGTATTACTGCCCCTCTTGCGCCCGGGATTCATCGCCGGCTGGATCATCTTAGCAACGATTTATCTGCGTGAGTTCAGCACCTCGGTGTTCCTCTACTCGCCTGGCTCAGAACCGTTGGGGCCATTGCTTTACCACTTCTATGTTGACGGGAACCTGGGGCCGATGTGCTCGCTCGCAATTGTGGTGAGCATTATCTGTGTGATCCTCATCGGCGTGGCGAAAAAGATCGCTACGGTCGGGCATCAGCTTGAGGGCAGATAAAAGCCGGGAGCATGGAGTAAGGCACCGCAAGCAAAGAGCCAAGGGCAAAGGTAGGCAGTGCCCCTGTGCCGCCCCGGCGGCGTAGGAACAGGTGCAGGGGGCAACCGGCTTGGTCGACCGCTTTGACCCGAACCCTGAACGGAGCAGCCAATGGATGTACAAGCGGCCAAAAGAATTATTGAAAAAAATGTGCACTATGACGAAGTCAAACGGCTCCTGGTGGGGCTCGTTCAGCACGCTAGCCCACAAACGGAGCGACTCGAAGCAGAGCCCCAAGTGCTGACGCTGATCCGGGAAGTGATCAAACCCGAGCTCGAAAGCGCCGGCCTTCGTCCAGTGATCGATAGCATGGGTAATCTCATCCTTCACTTGAAGGGAGGGCGACAAGCAGCAAGGCTTATGCTGGTGGGCTACGCTATGAATGCAGCTCCATCTACGATGCAGAATCCCTACTCTGGGGAAATCGTTTCCGGTGAGCCCTACAAGTTGGAAGGCGAGTGCGTTTGGGGCAGGGGAGCCTGCGAACAAAAGGGCAGCTTGGCCGCGATGATGGCGGCAGTGCGTTTCGTAGGCGCGAACAAGATCGAGTTGCCCGGCGACCTTTATCTTGTCGTCAGCACCGCTGGTGAAACCGGCCGCCACGACTCACTTGTCCATGTGCTTGACCACAGCGAAGTAAAAGCGGACTGGTGCATTATCGACGGCCCGCCGGAAATACAATTGGGCAATAAAGGACGTGTTGACGTGCTCGTAGTCGTGCGCGGCAAGCAATCCCACAGCAGTCGCCCCTGGGAAGGAATCAATGCCATCGAAGGAGCGATGCAAGTCCTGGAGCGGCTCAAACCGTTGATGCCTTACCCCCAAGACAAAGCTCATCCAGAACTTGGAAAAGTGAGTTTAACCCCAAATTTTATCGAGAGTTTTCCTAAGGCAACTCATACCATTCAAAGCGAGTGTCGGATCATGTTCGATCGGCGGCTTCTTCCTGGGGATGATCCAGAAAAGGCGATCCAGCAAATCAAAGACGCCATCGGTAAAATTGAGCCGTTCGCCATCGAAGTTGAGCCGCGAGATTTTATGTATCCCAGCGAAGTGGAAAAAGACGCGGAGGTCGTGCGGGCGCTAGATCACGCGATCCGGACCATCCTCGGCCAGCAGCCTGCATATAGTTTTTCTACGGCCGCCAATGATACGGGTCTTTTCAATTTTAGAAAAATTCAAGCCATTAACTACGGCGCGCGGGACATCCGCTTTCAACACACAGATCACGACCTGGTGTCTATCAACAGCGTGTTCAACGCGGCAAAGGTTTTCTCTTTCTTAGCGCTTCACCGGTAGAAGAAACGGAATAAGCGAATACTGGAATAATGGAATACTGGAACAGTGGATAGGGGTTTCTCAATATCCATCATTCCAATATTCCACTATTCCTTTCCGTTGTCTTCAGTTGCCTGCCGAAGTATTCCCATAAATTTTGCACCGCTGTTGGATGGTAAAATCGTTTTCTCTTGAGCAATGCCTCCGCATCGGTGGCCCATGAGAAGACGCCCATCGATGCCGCGGTTACCTGAGTCTTAGCGCTGTGCTCAAGCAACACTGCCCTTACACAGGCCTCTTCCACGGAATTGGCGGCAACCACGATTCCATGATTGCGCAACAGGACGATTTTATGCTCTCCCAACAATTTGGCCACGGCGATGCCTTGCTCGGGCGTAACGATGAGATCGGATGATTCCTCGAACTTCCGCAAAGCCGGCGGGTAAAAGGCGCAGCTCATATTGGTGAGCGGCAAAAGCCGGTGTTCGGACGACGCAATGATCGTCGAGTAGACGGGGTGGGTATGAATGACGCAGCGAATATCAGGGTTCGTCCGATAAATCTCGCTGTGAATGGGAAACTCGTTGTGGCGTGGTCGTTTGCCGGAAATCTTGTTGCCTTCGAAATCGATGAGAACCAGATCGTCCTCGGTCACTTCTTCGAGTCCAACGCCGGAGCCCTTGATCCAATATTGACCCGGTGTGTCGGTGAGCGCCGACGCATGGCCGTAAATGAAGTCCTTGTGCCCTTGCATGGCGAGAATGCGGCAGGCGAGGGCGAGCTTTTCCTGCAGTGTCATGTGCAACCTCCCAACGGTGAACAGATATTTTGGCGACGATAAAATGCGGAGCCGCTGTGGAGAGACAGTAAGGGGAAGTGATGCGGGTGTCAAATCGCCGTGCGGAAAACAAAGCGGCGACCCGCTTCCGGGTCGCCGCTTGTTGTTCGTGATGATCCTAATCCGTCGGCCGGATTGAGCTTAACTAACGCCGTCCCCAATCCCAATCCCGGCCCCAGCCCCACGGAAAGCTATTATCGCCGTAGCGTCGATCAATCCGATCATAATAGCTTCCAAAAACACGTCCAGGATTCTGACTGATCTCTTGTCTAACAAGCGGATGCCGTTTCAAGAATTTTTCCAGTTCTTCATGATTGGACAAGTATCTTCTGTTATAGACCAACTGTGGATTGTTCTGCAGTTCCGTAGATACTCTAGGGTGGTTCTGCATATAATCGTGAAACTGATCGATTTCATTTCGTAGCTGTTGGCGGTCGTTCCATGCCGCACTCGCGCTACTGACGTTCAAAAAGACGCCCAATACAATCAGCAAAGCGCCGTAGAGAAGTTTGGCAGACCGGGTTTCGTGGTTCTTCATGGTAGTTCCTCCTTCACCTACTTAGACGTGGAGGAAGCAGTATTGTTTATCGGATTGCTGGTCCATGTCTGAGGGAGAGTTTTATCAGATACTTAGCGCGGGAAGCTAAATTATTCTGACAAGGCTAGGTTCGCCCCATGAGTCAGTCTCGGATCTAAGACACTAAAGGAGGAGAAATCTCCGTGGAGCGTCGCGGCGAAGGGCGAGGGCCCGAAAATTCGCATCCAGTGGACCAAAGGGCTGGAGGCGTCCTCAGGCAGCAAGAACTCAAGGGTATGCGGCCCTACGCTGTAACGCCGCCCACTAGCTTTGAGGCTATCATCCGTTATTGCGGTTCCGTTCTGTCCAACTACCGCTCCGTACCAGCGCTCAATGGCAGAGAGTTCTCCGGCCGCAACCGTCATGGCCCGGATTCCCGCAACGCCGTTCTTGTGCTTGAAGGTTTGTGGAATACGCTCTCGCCGTGGAGTGACATCCTGAATCAGAAGCGGCGCTACGCCGCGATGAGAACC
>Ga0126373_10000853_pt1 | contig 20767 bp, 27 predicted proteins | sample PanSoiMetPlot_11_FD_92545 | JGI IMG/M metagenome (GOLD analysis project Ga0126373, IMG submission 92545) | Tropical forest soil microbial communities from Panama - MetaG Plot_11 | ecosystem: Environmental > Terrestrial > Soil > Tropical forest > Bulk soil | place: Panama | collected 2016-02-17 | reverse complement strand
TCCCTGCACAGCCGACCCTGCCATGATCGTGCCCCAACCGAAGGCGAGGCCCAACATCGTTTGGGGAATATGGATCACTCGTTTGGCGAAGGGGTACAGCGCCGCCAGAAGGAAAGCAACGGGACTCAGCTTAGCGGTCATCGGATCGAGGAAGAGCAGCAATGCGGCAGCCAGTGTGATGAGTACGATTAAGATGGCAACCGCATGGACGGGCGCAAGTTCGCCGGAGGCAAGCGGTCGAGAACGCGTGCGCATCACGTGCCGGTCGAGCGAACGATCGATGAGATCGTTCAGCACCACGCCCGCACTGCGCATTAAGAATGAGCCGATGATGAAGATGGCTGTCAATCGCCAGGGGGGGAAACCCCGAGATGCAAGAACCAGCGCCCAGAGAGTTGGTAATAAGAGCAGCAAAGTGCCAGTCTGATTTTGCAGTCGAATGAGCCGGCCGCATGCGGAAAGCGACAGGGCTGTGTATCCTATCAACGCCGACTCCGTTGTCCAGACTCACGCAGTGGCCAGACCTTAGCCGAGGAGGAATTCCCAAGTCAACGAGGTGGAAATTCGAGTAACGTTGTGAAGGGCCGATGATTTTCGGTATAACCATATGTGTGCAGGCGCGTGATCTAGTGCGTCCAATTCTTTGTTGCTGCGCCTCTATAGGGGTTGTGGCGGCGGTCTTGTCTTCCCTATTAGCCGGTTGCTCCCTGTTTCAGAGCCGAAGCGGGCTCAGGTCAGGGTATTACCTACCTCTGGCTGCACAGCTACGTGAGGCCTCCAGTATTGCGGGAGCCCAGCTGGCCTATAAGGATGCTTGCGATCAACCGCAATCCTTCCCCATTGGCGATCTCTTGCAAGAAGCGATCAAACGCAAGATAGGCCTCGTGTTCGAGAAGGTGGTGACCGGTGAAAAGGGATCGACTTCTCCGACAGTGGATGGCTATGTTGATGTGGCGCTGGGCTTCAGTCATATGGATCTGGTCATCTACCGGAAGGCCAAGCGAAGCTACCCAGCAACGGTGACACTCGGGCTGGATTTTGCGTACACCGATGCAGAAGGGGCCGTGCTCTCTCAAAAGAAACTTCAAAGCTCAAGCAGCGGCGAGGTCGAGGTCACTTCGGAAGGAAGTTGTCAGGTCCAGGGGATCGAGCAAGTTGTCCAGGAGGCGATTGCGAAGGTCACTGATGGGATGGCAAAAAACCTGGGTGAGTCGACGAAGCTTCGAGAACAGGTTGCGGCGAGAAAGGCTGGAGCGCCTAGGCCTCTGTCGACAGGAAGTCCGCCACCCTTAGCGGTGCAGAGTCAGCCGGATGTCCTGCCCCAGCCCCTTTCGACAGTGCCGAGTACAGCTGAACCCGCTCGCGTGCCGTTGTCACCCCCCACTGAAGAGCTCACGACGCTCACGTTCCGGGCGATCGTGCGGGATCAAAATCGCAATCTAGTGTTGCATGGAGGTGAATCGATTGCGGTGGAGGTTGAGGTGAAGAATGAAGGCCCCGGCACGGTGCAGGGAGTGAACGTCCAAGTCAACGGCACGCCGGCCCTGACCGAACATCTATCCAGCCTCATCACGGTGGGGGAATTACGGTCTGGCGAAGTCAAACGTGTGACGTTGGACGGGACGATCGGGGCGGTCAAAGAACCGGTCCAAGCGGAACTCATTCTAACATTGCGTGCTGACTCGACCTCGGTGAAATTGCCGTCTGCAAAGAGATTTGTTGTCGCGATGAAACCGGAATCCGATGAGGAAGCGGCTTTGTTCCCTGTAGATGTCGATCAATTGCCGAAACGGGCCTGGAAGCTCAAGCAACCGAGAGCAGTGGGTATTACGATCGGAGTGGAGCAATTCCGCGATACAGCCCTGCCTCGAATCAGATATGCAGCTCGCGATGCTGAAGTCATGGCCATGTATCTCAAGTCGATTGTGGGTATCCCCCCAGATCGCGTCCGAACGTTTGTGGATTCGCAGGCGTTGAAACATGACATGGCGGAGGCCTTCGAAGAATGGCTTCCGCGGCTGGTCGATCCGACGACGGTTGTGTACGTCTACTACTCCGGGCTCGGGGTTGTTGATGGGACGACAGGAGCGGTTTCGCTGGTTCCGTTTGACGGCCCGGCTTCGACAAACTCGCGCGTCTATTCGCTCCGCCGGTTACAGGAGGCGCTGACGAAGCTGCCTGTTGAGCGGGTGATCGTGATGCTGGATGTTTCGCTTGAACCGACAGGACAGGCAGACTCCTCCACGAAGGTGGCGCCGGTATGGGAGCCAGAGAGTTCATCAAAGGACCGACTCATGTGGATGGTCGGCAACCGCACCGTCCAAGAGTCGCATCGTTACGATCCCGGGCAGCACGGGCTTTTCACTTATCAACTGCTGAAGGGACTCGGCGGCGGCGCTGATATCGACAAGGATGGAACGATCCTAGCAGGGGAACTCTGCACCTATGCCAAGGGACAGGTCACCAAGATGGCCAGAGAGCAGTTTGCAAACGAGCAACAGCCCGCTTGTATTCCTGGACCTGGGCAGGGGGCTATGTCCCGACTCCAGCCAGTGGCCCAATTCAAATAGGACGATTCCACGGGTCTTGCTTCATTGACAGGCCTCAACCTGCACGCTATCATGCACAGCATCATCGGTCGTGAAGTTCGCCTTCCGCTTCTCTTTTCCTGCCGGCGTAGCTCAGTTGGTAGAGCAGCGGTTTCGTAAACCAAATGGAAGGGCCCGGTAAGGTCGCGATAAACCTCGCCGGGCCTTCGTTTTGCGCTCTAGTCTAGGGAACCAGCTACAGGTCTCATTGCCAGTGACTGCCAGTAAGTGACACCCATATCCTCTCGCGAGGATAGTACCGGGATAGGCACTAGCGGACCCAGAGGGGGTGTGGGGTGATACACGATGTCCGGGTACGTGCATAAGTGTTCTCGCAAGTTTGTAAAGGGGGGCAAGCCAGTGAAGAGCGTCAAAGAACTCGCCTGAGTCTGCGCACTAGATGATCCAAGTTACGCTGCAATAGCCAGGGCTGATGGCTCCGTGTCCCTGACAATGTCTCGACCGTTGGTCACCGCCAGAATCCCGAGATATATCTCCTGAGCATGACTGGACCATTTGGGGTCCAGCGGTAGACCATGAAACGCGGCTTCAGAAGCTTTGTGTTCGTCATGAGTCAGTAGGGCTGCTGTACTCATATGGCACCTCCCGGAGAAGTCCCGTAAAGCATCACCGGGCTTAGGTAGTAGTCTTACCTTGAGCCAAAATCTTACCTTGAGCCTAGCAAGCGTGGGTGCATTTGCCATTCCTCGCGAGAGGGGGAAAGTCGCCGCCAAAAGAGGGGTGTGCGAGACAGGCGATAGTGAGTGAGGCACTATCTGAATCCTTTTGGGTTCGTCTGTGTATCTTTTCAGTAGTCCTGCCGGTCAGCACATAGGAAGCCATCAACGCAGGCCCAATAGGGCTGAATGGAGGGTACGGGGGGGATAGGCTTGGGAACGCTACCCTCATACGGAACCGGTACCTTGAGGCTCAGAGGGTTGCGGTAAGGCTAATAGGCCAGGGCCCCTTTCACATGCTAGCATCACTTCTTAGGACGCCCCCGACGGGAGGTGTTTTTCTTCGCAGCGGCCTTGCGTTTCACACCCCCTTTCATTTCCTTACGCACTTCCTCAAGGAGGTCCATCAATCCTTCTCTCGCTTCCGCTACGCTCTCTTCAGCGGCATCATAGACGCTGAGGCCAGCTTTAAGGATGGCTTTTGCCACAGGCTTGACAGCAGGACCTAGCGTTTTCGCAATGTCACCTTTCTTAGCCTTACGCATGGGTGGCACCTGCTTTAGCGATTGTCCCTTTCTCAATCTTTGCCCTTGTCTCGCTCTCGGTGCTTCTCTCTCTCGCCATGCTTTTCTTTCTCTCCGTGCTTTTCTCGCTCCCCATGTCTCTCTCTCTCTCCATCCTTATCTCTGTCGTCGTGTTTTTCTCGAACTTTGTCCTTGTCTCTGTCTCGGTCCTTGTCCTTGTCATCGTCCTTATCTCGGTCTTTATCTTCGTCTCCGTCACCTTTCTCTCTCTCCGCTTTCAGTATGCCTTTCCCTTCTTGCTGCCCTCCCAACTCATTACCAACAGCTATGGTGTTGAACTGCACAAAGAACATGCTGGCGAACACTGCGGCCATGAAATGCTTCATCGTCTGCCCTCCGATTGATCTGATATGAGGAGAAGAGCCTCTTCCAAGGTGCGAACCCTAATCAGATTGTCTCCGCATGTCAATCAACTATTTCGCAATGTGGGCTGGCCTCCGGTGGGTAACGTTCGGTTGAAGAATGGGGCACGGTACCGAGGGGGTAGGCTTGTTCCAACCGTTCATATACAGGGACGGGTACTTGGGACCCAAGCGGTTACGGACGCCGTAAAAGGGTTTTCAGAGATGGGGCCATGGGGAGGAGGGCCTTGTTCGGGTTCTCTCTGTAGTAAAAAAGGGGGTCCCAGGAAAATTTTTGGGAAATGGAAAAAGGATTTCTCCCCCTCCAACGGGTCATTGTGACAAGGGAGGGGGTGGGGAGTGTGCCATGGGATTCTGGCGCAGTCATAACCGCTCTGGGAATTCCGTAGAGGGTGACAAGGTGATGAGCAGAGTGGGACTGAGATGGCGAGAGGAATTGAGCCAGCGACCCGCGGTTTAGGAAATGTCTCAACTCCAACCTCAGACAACCTAACCCCACAAGAAACCGCAAACCAGGACACTCCCGACATGGGGCCTGATGGGGCTGGTTTGTCCTGTTCTGGTAGCAGCGTGGTAGCAGAATAACCGGCAAGGCAAGTTGCGCGAGTACGAGAAGGCCTGCTAATTTTGAGAGTTCTTAGCCGAAAGGCAGCCATGTATGATTCGAGTGAGAAGTACGGCCATGCGATGAGGCTTTTCCCGTGAAAGCGATACGGTTACATCAAGTTGGCGGCCCCGAATCGCTTCTCTATGAAGATGCGCCGAAACCGGTACCGAAGGACAATCAGGTGCTCGTTCGGGTTTATGCCACAGCGATCACGCCCACGGAGTTGGACTGGTACCCCACATTCCATACTCCTGAAGGCGGATTGAGACCTTTTCCGATTATTCAGGGTCACGAATTCTCGGGCATAGTCGAAGCGGTCGGGTCGGATCGCATGAATGTACAGGTGGGGGATCCGATCTATGGACTGAGCGATTGGTTCATAGACGGTGCTCAGGCGGAATATTGTTTGACCGTTCCTGCCAACATAGCACCGAAACCTGTCACGCTTGAACATGCTCAGGCGGCGGTGGTACCGATCTCAGCTCTTACCGCCTGGCAGGCGCTTATAGATCGTGCACACCTTTCGGCAGGACAGCGGGTGTTGATCCATGGTGCAGCCGGTGGTGTCGGCAGCTTTGCGGTGCAGTTGGCCCGGCATCAGAGGGCATACGTGATCGCAACGGCTTCGGCGAAAAACACCGACTTTGTAAAGGCGCTTGGCGCCGATGAAGTAATAGATTACACGATAACGCCGTTTGAAACGGTGGTCGGAGGCGTGGATGTGGTGCTTGATACTATCGGAGGAGACACGAGAAACCGTTCGTGGGGAGTGCTCAGAAAGGGTGGTCGGTTGGTGACCATTGCGGCAGATGCCGAAGGGTCGAAGGAGCAGCGGGTGCACGATGCCTTCTTCATCGTCGAACCAAACCGGAATCAGTTAGTGGACATTTCGCGTCTGATCGATTCCGGCGTCCTCCGACCCGTCGTCGGTGCCGTCTTCTCGATGGAGAACTTTCGGCAGGCCTACGAACAGAAACCTGTGCGCAGCAAGAATGTACTCCGCATCGCTGAGTAGACGGGGGGACATGAACTCAATCGCTGTGATGACCTGCGGTTTTCATACTTTCTTACGAAGAAATTTTAATTTATGAATCAACCTAGTACAAACTCTGCTACCGTGATGCTACCAGTCCAGACCCCGGCACCGTTGCCTATCAAACCGGGCCGAAAGCGACTTGCTAAGATCATCAAGTTTCGGCCTGCAACACGAACCACCTAGAGTATTAGGAACAATTCCCCGCCACTCGATACCCCGCCTCCTCCGCTTCTGCCGCGCTATTAAACTCTACTCGGTTATGTGGTGCAAACTGGCTGTAGTTTGGGCAGTCTTAGGGAAACGTTTGCCACAAGCTCAGAACGCCCTGCGGCGTTCGGGAGGGGCGATTCCGAATGCTCCTTGAGCAGAAATAACCGTTCCATAACACTCTGTTAATGTTCTCGTAACAATCGCCGAGGATACTAACTCGGTCCTGCCCGGCACAGCTAACCAAAGAGGGCACACCTATGCAACCAATAGTCCCGGTAATCAACCTCTTTAGGAACGCGACCGACTTCAAAATTTTCTCCGCAGGACAGATCATCTTCAAAGAGGGTCAGCCCGGTGACGTGATGTATGTCGTGATCGAGGGAACAGTCGATCTTCTGGTTCGCGACGAGCTGCTTAACAAGATCGGACCGGGCGAGATACTAGGTGAAATGGCCCTAATTGACACGCAACCCCGCAGTGCGACGGCAATCGCCACGACCGATTGCAAGCTCGTCCCTTTGGACCAGAAGAGGTTCACATTCCTTGTTCAGGAGACACCATTTTTCGCGGTCGACGTTATGCGAATTATGGCCGCGCGTCTACGCCGCCTAAGCACCATAGCCTATCGACACGACTCTTTGCAGGCCTAATTCAGAGGCTTGTTTCGTCTTCTTGCCGTGGGCCTGTTCCTTCTCAGGGCAGTCAATCCCGTTGAGACGAAAATGCTCAGCGCGGGTGTTGTGCAGGACTTCGATGGTGTCGCCGTCGAGGACGGAGACGACGAGCAGGGGCTGATTGTGGAGCGCACTATTGCCCTTCGGCCGTATCCGGCTCTGAAACTGTTTCGCGACGCAATGTATGCATCGCTCAAGGATAAGCTGCCGCCCGATGTTTGGGACTACAACGCCGTAGCGTGACTCAGCGCTGCCATTGACCACGGCGAGGAAGCCGCAGCAAACAACGCAACAAGCGGGCCCAGCGAAAAGGCGAGCTAGCTGTCATCGCTCACCTTGGAAGTGTGTTCTTGTAGATCTTTCCGTCTTTCATGATGATGAGGAAGTTCTTTGCAGGATCCGCGACCAGATTGATGTCTGCGATCGGATTTCCGTCAACAAGAAGCAGGTCTGCCAGAGCACCTTCTTCCACAACACCTAGTTTGCCGGGGTATGGGCTGCGCTTTCCGGACATCGCGAGCAACTGAGCGTTAGTTCGCGTGGCCATGATGAGCGCTTCCGTGGGCGTGTACCAGCGGACCAGCGTGGCCAACAAAGCACCCTGGCGCTGCGCCAATGCCTGCGAAAACAGGATGTCGGTGCCAAATGCCGTCTTGATTCTGTATTTTTTAGCCAGTGCGTAGGCCGTGTCCGTGCCAGCAAACACCTCCTGTGCTTTCTCCCACTCCTGCGACCCGCGCGGAAATGCGTTCGCCATTTCGTCGGGAAAGGGCTGAATGCTAAGCCAAATGCCCCGCTCCGCCATAAGCTTGCCGGTGGATTCGTCCATGAGCTGGCCGTGCTCGATGCACTTCACGCCAGCGGCGATTGCCCGCTTGATTGCAGCCGGCGTATAGGCGTGCACGGTGACGTACGTTCCCCAGTTCTCGGCAGCTTCCACGGCAGCGCGTAGTCCCGGCTCGGTGAAGGTCGATACGTCGAGCGGACTGTGGGGCGAGGCGACGCCGCCGCCTGCCGTCAACTTGATCTGCGATGCGCCCTGCATCAGCTGTTCGCGCACACGCACGCGTACCTCGTCCGGACTGTCGGCCACCATGCTCGCACCTAGCGTCTCCATACGTGTCAACGGCCCACCGAGGCTGCGTGGCAATTCGAACAACTGACGGAAGTCGCCATGACCACCGGTAACCGTAATCACAGCGCCCGAGGGGAAGATACGCGGCCCAAGTATGACACCCTCGTCGATAGCCCGCTTCAGGCCAAACGCCGGTCCACCCACGTCGCGAACGGTGGTAAATCCCCGCAACAGCGTGTCCTTCGCCTCGGCACCCGCGACCAGGTTCGTGTAACCGACGTCTGCCACCAACAAGGCCGCGGGTGTTGGACGCACAAGCATCGCGTGCCAGTGGACATCGATGAGACCGGGCATGAGCGTGCGCCCGCCTCCGTCGATCACCATGGTGTCTGCGCGCCGGTCTATCGGGATCGGCGTCAAGGAGATCCGCTCGATCCGGTTGCCGCGAACGAGCACATTCGACGGTGCAGAAAGCTGCCCTCCCTTGCCGTCGAAGATGCGGACGTTCTGGAACACCGTCGCGGCTGGCGGTTGGGTTTCGGTCGCGACCGGGGCGTCGGCTCGCGCGGGCGCGACAATGTACCCAAGGCTCACCATTGCCAGCAGAAGACTTAGGACTGTGCGTACGGTGCGCGTGATTACCGCGTGTGCGGTCTTCATACCAAACCTCCTTGTCAGCTCTTGGCCGGTCCGTTCACCGTCACACCAACGGCGTCAATCAGCTGACTCGTTACGCTTCGGTGGGGGGCGCTGGTAAGCATGCTCTCACCTCGACGGGCGGTCTCCCGCAACCGCAACGACGCCAGACCATCCTCCTACGGCAGAACCTCTTACCTTACCGCTCCATCAGGCTTTCGGCTCGACGCAATCCGTCCCCCCGCGCCGCTGGCACAATCGGTAGCGAAGTTTCTCGGCCCAAAAGCGATAGGCCTCTTCCACGTCGTTCCAGGAGCTGGTCACACCGCTTAGGCTCTTGGTGCCTCCACGTCGATCCACCGCCTCCGCCAGGATGCTGCCGGTGCCGCTGTCGGTGATCTTAACTTCCACGCTCGCACTGCCGGTGAACGCAGAAACTCCGGTCGCCATGCTCTTTGCGCCCGAGAGGAGCTTCAACTGCGGAACGATGCTCGACACGGTATCCATCACCACACTCGATTCTCCCGCTTCGGTGATGGCCGCCTGGATGCGCAACACATCGGGACCCGGTTGACTCGTCATCTGGTAATCTTTTCTGAGCTGTTCGTCGACCTTCGACCACAGGAGCGCAGCCAGCCGCTCCCGATCTTCGACAGACACGTCCTTGAGTTGAGAGTCTTTCTGACTCATCCAAACGGTCACGGGGTCCAACTGAATCTTCTTAAACTTTCGCCAATTGGCAGCAGGATTCTCATAGACCAACAAGGCCTGATTCTCCGCGCCTTGGCTAAATGTCGAACGCTTCCCCTCTTTCAGCAGCGAATAGTCTCCGAGGAACCCCGACTTCTCCACCGACTTGGCTTCTTGTGTTGAAGCACAGCCGCCAAATCCTATGAGGACACCGATCAGGAATATAGTGGTGACATGGCGCATATCCGCCTCCCTTTGGGGTTTCTGTAGTTGTTAGACTTGTAAAAATTCAACCGGATATTCGTGTGGACGAGAAGATGCGTACTCATGTTGATACCGAACACCTCCTAAACAAGGCCACGCAGAGCAGAGAAGCCCTGGTCACGACACGGAAGGCTAGGCCGTCCGTGAGCAGGTGTCAACGCGTCCGAGGGGTGTGGGGTGATATACGATGTCCCTGTACGTGCATAAGCGTTGTGACAAATTTGTAGAGGGGGGGCAAGGTGATGAAGGGCGGGGGCCTACTTGGCGGGAGGAATCAGCGGAAAACGAACCACCGATCAAACCCGATCAGACACGATAGTTCTGCCGCCGTTTAGCGACAGCGGCTGTTGATATGTTAGGTGCCAATTTTTTTCCAATACGCTTGATAGTATTGAACTTGCTGATCGAGTTGGAGTGCTTCATCTCTCAGCGAACGGTGGAATGACCTGAGGATTATGGCCGACATATCATCCGAGTGAGTGATTCCCAGGCGATTGAAATACTCGCTCAATCGGGATCCCTTCCACAGCCCCCAATAGGTCCTAATCCAACGTCCTAACCCCCTGTGATAGCGCGGCAGAAGTTCCTCCGGTGTTTCCTTGAACTCTTGCACAAAACTCGGCTGCATCATCTTTTGTAGTTCCCGGAGAGCATCTTCCAGGTCAGAAGGGATGTAGACCCAAAACGGAGAGAATGAATAGTCTAGGGTTGGCTTGAGGATATACTTGTCCTCATCCAACCTTTTCGACGCTTGATAAGAGCTGCTTCTCGGATCTGAGTCCGGTGCCCTTGCCGCAGCATAGAATTCGGCATCTTTCTTCATTTGAGCTAACCAGGCATCTAGTGTCTTATCTAAAGTCGTGCGGTATAACTGTCGTCGACCTTCTTGTGCCACGAACATATTAGCTTTCATTGCCGCTTCCGTCTTGACGGAATAGGTCTTGGATTGCCCATTAGGGAGAATCGTCTGCACTTCAAGCATGCAAAGACGTTCGGTATATCCAGGAAAAAAGGGGGATAGAAGACCGAGAGATGCACCTGAGAATACCGCAGCAACGAGATTCCTCAAGGCAGGCTGATGTCCTTGTTCTGTGAGGGTGAGATCCAATCGTACAACGTCCTGGTATGGAGTCTTTTCATAGTTAACATCCGAGAACATCCCACTTTTCCTCAGCCGGTTCCTAAGCTCCAAGAGAAATGATTGGCTTGGCCCAGTTTCGACCCCTTCGCTTATCACGCGGATGTCTCTCAGATATCCCATTGGTGCGGCTTCGGGTGTCGACGTTGTTAGTGGTGTAAAAGTGTTGGGGGTCGTCGATGTATCTTTGATCTCGATTTCAACTCCTGTGACACAGGCTGTGAAAGAGCTAATGCTCAAAAACCCAAACAATATATGTGGCCTGAGGAATGCTATTTTTTGGTATGGACACATCTGGTTCACCTCATTTAGTACACCTAGCAGTCATGTGCTGGTGCATACATGGTACCTAGTCGTGTCGCTCCTGTATGTACTTGGCGCGGAAAGAAAAATACCCATGAAAGATAGGGGCTCTTGAATCGAAATTGATCCAGCCCGAATGCAATTGGATCATTGGAGTGAAAAGAGGAACACACAAAAAAATCAGATCTTCCCCAGCCGCTCTGGTAGATTCAGCGACCGAAGGAGACTAAGGCTATCAACCACCAGTGTCGGTAAAGAAAAATGCGGATTGGATATTCGCCGATTGTCTGTAACGTCAAGACATCGAGGGGGAATTATGGAAGGTGTGGATATTGTGTGGCCGATTTCAGCTTACCTCCACGGGCAGTTCCCCGCCACTCGATACCCCACCTCCTCCGCTTCCGCCGCGCCATTAAACGCTACTCGGTTATGTGGTGCAACCTGGCTGTAGTCGGGACAATTTGGCCGGTGGTAGCTGTGACTGCGACGGGTGCCGTTCAGCCGCTCGTCGTGGTCCCGCCACCCAACGCAGTCGGGGCGATCGACTTCATGACCGATTCTTCCACACCGTCGCCTTGACGGGGAAGATTACATGTGAGCCGCTACTGCTAATTGGGAAATGTTCTGATTGGCCAATTTCTTAATGTGCACCCGAAGTTTTTCATCGGCAATGCTACTGGCTAATTCGGAAATTGCCAATCGGAGGGTCATCTGGCCAAACGGCCCGTTCCAGTCGGGCCATTGCCCTCCGCGCCTCAAAATTGGAAGAAAGTGAAGATTTTGAAACAGAGCATCTTCTCTCTTCAGAGCGTTTGGCATTTGGTATCTCCTTTCTGTCTCGGTTTTTTCTATCTTCAGCCGCATTAAGGATAAGGACCCAGAAGATGTACTAGTAAGGCTCGGTATGCAAAAAGTGCACACGGGGAGAGGAAGAGCTGCGTCTTGAGAAGTTTCAATCATTTTGCACATCACCTCCGTCTCAGGACAGTCCAAATGTTATCGGAAAACATTCTGAGAGGATCATATCGGATACAGGTGTAATCCCCGTTTCGATCGAACACGACCAGACGCAGGTCGGCAAGAGGAGTATTCCTGTGTGTAGGCTGGCAGGGATGACAGCGAGAATGACTGTACACCGTGGCCGAGTTAGCCGGATTGTTTGACCAAGCTACCGGAATATGCAGAATGAGTGCAGGGTCTGCCCACAAACCCTTCCTGGCTTCCCGTGCTTCCTTCTCCAATCCCTCAAGCACTGTATTTCCTGGTGCATACTTCCGATACCACCAACACCAGCCCTCTTTGACGGGCGTGTGGTTGACGTTGGTTCCATCAGGCAAGAGTACATCGGCTATCGTACGCCCGTACTTATCGTTGCCGAATGTGTGGAGCGTGACTTCCTTTCCAAACACTATCTCTGACGCGGCTTGCTTTGCTCTCTTGCCGTAGGCTTGGCCTTTCTCAGGACAGTCAACGCCGTTCAGGCCGGATGCGTTCAGAGCGGGTGTTGTGCAGGACCTCGATGGTGTCGCCGTCGAGGATGGAGGCGGCTCTTCAGGACCAGTGATTGCTGGTCTTTTCCTTATGTCATTTAACGACTGGTTTATCCAATTCGTAAATTATCCAGTACGTCTTTGGAAAACTGACGCATTAATTGTTCGATACCCTCGATAAACTTTTGCATCGGAACGGCATACTGAGGTTCGATTTTGCCAAGCACTTCTGCGTTTACCTTTGCCTTTGTTAAACCGAGCCTTATGTCGAATATTATTTCGCTCGTTGATCTCGGTCTTAGCGGATTCTCATCCATAGAACCCCCAGGTGTTTAATAGAATCAGTCTGGGTTGAGGGGAATAGAGGCAAAGATTATTAATCGGCACAGAACCATAATCTTGAAGTCACGGCTTACTTCTGCTTCGCCACAACCTGATCCTTGATCTTGTCGTAGGTCGCTTGTGGAATAATTTTCTTCTGCACCAGTTCATCCTTCCGCTTGTACGGACGCCCTTTGATAATCTTCTCAGAGTAGGCGTCTCCAATCCCTGTCAAGGCTTTCAGTTGTTCCGCGGTTGCGGTGTTGAGATCGAGCAGTTCACTTTTTTCTGCGGCGTACGCATCTGTCATCCACTCAACTGAATGAGTGGTGTCGCTGATTCTCCAACTGAATGAAAGCGTAAGGACTCCGACGAGCATCATCGTCGCAATCCTCCACTGTCTAGCTATTCTCATCTTGACCTCCATTCGATTGATGATCTGGACTGTTTAGACTGTGCACATTCTCATTGCGACGCGAGGACGATTGGCATGAGAGTTGTTTAGCCACAGTCTCTGTGGATAAGCCTGTGAACAATGTCGCGTTCGAGAACGTACTGGCAGAATACACGGGCCGAGTGACAGATTGCCTAATTTTTAGGCATTGGGCCTGAAGAGCCATAGCCCCAATACCTTGTGGCCTGGGAGCAAGCATACGTAATAATTCGGATGACCTCTTAATTATTCTCATCAATCCGCTCGAAGATTTACTACTTGGTCAGATGACTTTCGATACCAGGCATCAAGATAGTTATCCACAGCTAGGAGTGCTTGCGGAGGATAACCGCCACTCGAAGTGCACAAATCCTACGCCCAGTGCGGCATCTCTCACATGCTGAAAATGATCGCCTCCTCAACGGTCATGGTTTCGCGTTTAGGATCATTGCTTTGAAGGTCGAAACCCCAAACTGATAGCCTCTTGTTCGCTTTTGAAACAGATCGCGTCCGGGCTAAATTGCATCTGGCCGTAATACTGACTGCCGGGGGTATGGTAAATGTGGCTGCGCGAGTTCCCAACAACAGGGCAACTATTTTGCTGCTGCTTTGTCGGCTCTGTCATGCCCTGGATGGGGCTGGCTTGACTCAAAAGCTTCCCGGAAGGGAGTGTCGAACAATGTTCGTGTTGAATCAGCCATGAATCTCCCTGCTTTCTGAAAATAGTCGTGCATTGGCCCTGGCTAGTCTGCAAGACCACACCGCCACTCCCTAGCTTGTATTCAAAATCGTAGGTTGCCCATCCTAAAGTGCTGGTAACGCTGGTCTTGATGTTTGTAATCTTAGACGAAATACCGACTGGTTCGCCGAGATTGATACGCTCCGACACACCGGAGAGGTATTTCTCAATGTCCTTGAGAGATTCCGGTTTCCCGTCATTGATACCACTGTAATCTTTTGCATAGAAACGAAGGATGAATTGAGGTTCCTTCGTTTTGGGAAATTCCGTATTCGCGTTCGCAAGATCGAGAATTATTTTCTCGACGAGAGCCTCCTCCTTGGTTTTCCCTCCGCTCGGTGATTCGTCTTTGCCCGTGCATCCCTGGATGAGAGTCAACACGAAGAGACAGGCGAATGTTCTGACAAATGCCTTCATGTGGAAGGTTCTTTGGCGGTAGGGGCGAATCGTGAAGGGCATGGGGAGCCTCGCAGGTGGGCACATTCTAAGAGGTGCAATCACTACACGCAATAGAACTGATGGAGGGGACAGTGGGGAAACGCGTGGATTTCGAGGGTCGATGGGAGAAAGGCTACTCGTTGAAGGGACCAGTGGATGACCTGAGCGGCCCACGCCAGTAGCCTTTAGCTTCTGCCACGGGTACGTCGTCCCTGAAGTACAGGCGAACTTTTAATTGCCCGTTAATCAATCTGACCTCCACCGTGAAATGTCCTCGGCACTTGGTTTTCGCATAACGGCCAGGTTCACCGTCGTCTTGCTCTAAGTCACTGTTGCACCTTGAATGAAGATTTCCGACAGTCCTCAACAGAGCTGTAACCTACGAGACTGACTGTGACGTAACACTTTTCTATCGTTAAAGTATTTTCTCCGCTCTTGGTGACATCAGTGACAACTGGCCCAACCGAGGAGCACCCTGCAAGGGACATGGCGAATGCCGTGAAAAGCCCGATTTGTCCGGCAAAGGTTAGCTTCATCGCCCTATCTCCTTGCTTGTTGCTGCGTGGGCGACGGCGGTGGCGGTGTATCACCATAATCCCACGGCTCCCCGTTTCTCTTCGTCACTTTCACGCCGCTTGCGATATCCTTGGAGTCATACGTCACAACAGCACGTCCTTCTGATCCCTGGAGTACCGATAACTCCAGAGGCCAGAGAATCAGCTCTGCGAGCGACAGAGTAAAGACATCTGCCGCAATATAGGGGACGATCCTGAACTTGGTTGCGCCGTGGTTGCCATCAGTGAATTCGTACATGTCGATTCTACCGTCTGGTCCCTGCTCGGTGTTCTTTGGCATCCCGAACACAGACAGCACTTCCGCGCGTGTGCTCCCTATTCTTGCATCTGAAACCGGGACAGGAGGGGGTGCGGTCGCAGCCTTGTAGATAGAGCAACCCTGTATCACCAACAGCAAGCTTAAAAACCCCACCATGGATTTCATAAGTCACCTCGCTCTCCTGAGTTTTAATGGGCTATGTGTTAGAAACCTTGATGAGACAAGAGAGCAACTGCTGTGCCTGAGCTTCAGCGGTGACATACCTCGCGCACCGTGTTACGAGAACCTGCGAATCTGTATTGGAAGAGCAGTGCCTTCTGGGACAAAAGCGAGCCAGGAGTCGCAGCGGATGGAGGAGAAGAAGACGCGAGGAGTGTATCGCTTTGAATTGAATCAGTGGATCAGATTGTATTCAGACCTAGACTCGAATTAGGTCTGAACGGCCATCCTCGATACCTTGTAGATGTTAAACGGCCAGAGCCGGTTGCCGGTCTGAGGGGGCAAGGCTAGGCCGTCCGTGGGGAGGTGTCAAGGATCGGCTGTGGAAATGGTTGTATTCCGGTCTGCCAGGAAATGAACTACGCGGTGATTGAGTAGAGAATCAGGCGACGATGTGTAGCACGATACCTCTAAGGGCAATTACACTCGCTCTCCTGGCCGGGAATATCTGTGTGCCAGGTGTGCCCATTCGGGCAAGCGTGATGGATAATCTCTCTCCACGATGGACGCTCTCGCTTGTAGACCTTTTCTGAGTCGATCTCCTCTTTATTGCATTTTGAACAGCGCATTGAGTAGCTCTCCTCTTGCTTATGTTGGGAACGTATCAGAATACCACGCCCAACGGATGGCCTTTGGCAACAACCTTGGTTTGACGTGATCGTGGTAGGAGTTCGTGCCTTTCTTTTTGTGTAAGGTTCAGACTACAGCAGATCTGAAATCTGTCAATAGAAATTCTTTCGCTACCGACAAAAAACGCGCTGTGAAACATTACTGGATTGGTAAGGAGGACGTTTCGAGGTTTCGCAGGATGGGGTAGTGGTAGCGTAGCCTAGTGGGAGAGCCAATAATTTGGCGGAGACGTCTGAGAGGTCAACTCAATCGCCACCCATCATGATTATCCCCGCTTGGGGTAGCCTTGCCATCGATCAGGGGAGTGGTGTTCAATTAAAGGAGAACAGACCATGCGAACTTTGATTGCGGTTATTCTAGCACTCTTGGCTGCGCCTTTGGCCGCTACGTTTGTGCTACTTGTGAGCGGGGCGTGGGCTGAATGTCGAATCATCAACGTAGTGGGGTCTGATGGGACGTGGAAGACCTGCCAAGCGTGCGATCATACCGTGATCTGCTCTTGAGCGTGAACGCCTTCCTTGGTCCGTTCTAGCTGTCGCCGCAACAACTCCCGCAACAATGCGCCGTACCCCCCGCCATCAGAACCTTTCCGTGAATTAGCTGACGAAGGGGACGAGGGCTACTAGCTTGGAGTGCCCGATTCAGGCGGATCAGGTGGATCAAGCCAGGAAACATCGCTGGTACTGGGTGGAGCGGCTGGCGTCTCTGATGTCGTTGGGGTGTGGGGTCGCATCCGCCTATGCTTGGTCGCTGTGTTTTTCGCCTTCTGCTGCTTTTTGGCAGGGCGGATAGACCGTTTTGCTGTGGCCTTCGCCCGTGCAGTTTTGTGGACCCGCTTCGCTCGGTTGGTCTTGGTTGTTCGTCGCTTCGCCATGCGCCCTTCTTAGCGAACGCGATCTGTCGTGTCAAGGAAGCGGGTCGCAGGGCAGCGGTCATGGACACAATGGACAAGCGGGGCAATCAAGGGCTTGTATTGCTTCCCCTCCCATTTCGTCATAGGGTCGCAAACTAGGCCAAGAAAGCTTAAGGAGGGCGGCCGTCCGAACTGACCGATTCAAATAGGGGGTGCATTCGCGCTGAGGCTAATGTCCCTTACCGGTTCAGAGAGTTATTTGTCTTTTAGCAATCGTTCTACCTCCCTCAAGACGAGCCTGCACCTCGAAGGACTGATGGCCTTCTCTCTGAAAACTCCGAGAATCCTTTCGACCAGTTCCCCCTCCTCATCGTTCAAGGCCGACTTAGCTCCGTCCAGGGCGAGGTTTGCCAGCTCGTCTGCTCGCTTATTTTTTTCTTGCCCCACATGGACCACTTTCGCTTTCTAAAAAGTGGCGAGCAATCCTGATGCCTCAGCCCACAGTGGTTTCATTTTGACGTCGTTGACCCGGTATTCGCCGTTTAATTGCTTCACCACAAATTCACTATCCAGACGTAACTCGATCTGATCATCACCGTGATTCTTGGCTCTCTTCATGCCCTCGATGGCCGCTTGATATTCGGCGATATTGTTTGTCCCGTGTCCTCTTGCCTCCGAAACCGTCTCAAGCTCGCGTCCCTTTGGCCGTTGAATGCTCACACGAATCGCCATCTCGCCAGGATTTCCTCGACAGGCTCCGTCTGCATAGATGATGAGCATCCTACACTCCTTGGTGAGCCACTATGGTGCTGATGGATGCCATCCTAACAAGTGCTTCCGATGTCGCAAGTTAATACGGGAATGCTAATCGAGGGCCGCGTTGTGGAAGGCGATGCACCGAATTTGTCTCCCTCATTGAGTGTGAACGTCATGCGCGTGACTCCCAGTTTGATCGCCACGATGCCCACGCTTTCCGTGACGATACCGCCGCTTGGCCGCTGTGTCTTGGCAGCGTTTTGAGCAGTAATCCTGTCGTCCTCTTCGTAGAAAGAGCTTCCGATCATTCGAGCATAGACGGAGCCGGTCTTTCTCATTCACCTATCGCTTCGTCTCGTCCGATAGTTTCTCGTGTTCATCGTCTTACGGAAGTTTGACAACACACGACCTGGTGACGAAAAAGGGCAAGGCCAGAGCCTTCCCTCTTTAGGGGGCTACCATCCCCTCGCCGCATCAGCTACAAGTTCAGACATGGCCGTGTCATGCGGACTCAAGCAAAGGCGGAGGATTAAGCACAACGTTGGGGCGGCTTCACTTGCTTCTCTCAAGATGACCGATTCCGTCACGATGCCAGCTGTTGAAAAGATTGGTGGGCCGTGCAGGGGTCGAACCTGCGGCCCGCTGATTAAGAGTCCTGTCGAGACCCTACCTCAGGACACCCAGCAAGAGGAATCATGAGCAAGCGACGAGGATTTGTGATGGAACAAAATTACAATGGGTCATGGTGGGTCAGGGTGTTTGGGCACCAAGTTGGCACCAATACCTCGTCCGATTTTTGGCAACGTTCAGAGAGTTTCAGGAGGTGGAGGTTGTGACTGCCTTGGGCATCCCCCACTAATTCCATCGAGCCACAGAGCGATTTCCACCTGACTTAACAGAAGCGATCAACGTGGCAAATCGGTTGACGAAACGGGTTTGGGTGTGAAGAATGACGGCGGATAGTGATCGCGACATTCACCAGACCCTCTCCATCCAGGCATTCCAGCCGAAACGCATGGTGGCGAATTGTCTCAATGGGTCTCACCTTGAGCGTATGGCTTGCGCTTGGAAGTCTGCATATGGCTTGGGCAGAGGAGACGTTGCAGGAATCCCAAAAAAGGGGGAGTGACCAGCCAGTCGATCAGGGCGCGGATGTCTCCGCCACAAACGAACCCGAGTCGCCTTCAGAACCAAAGCCTGAAGGTCCGCCTCGCGAACCTCGGTTTCTTCCGCCGGTACTGAGACCCAAACTGACTCCTGAAGAACTTGAGGAAGCTGAGCGACTCAGAAAGCTGGCCGCCAAGTACGGAACCGATCCCACTGCCATTGTGGGCCGCGTGCAGCTCTCCTCTCAGTACGCCAACCTCCCACATGGAGCTCAGCTCATCGATAACATTGCCCGAGTGGATCTCCCGTTCCGAGGTGACTGGTTGTTCCGAGTGGATACCCCGTTCTACCAGTGGCTCGATCCCAATCTTCCCGGCATGAGCAGCGCGCGAGGTTTGGGCGACCTAAAAGCCGTACTCGGGTGGCGCGCCTACAACACCCCAGAATATGCCTTCTTGATCGGCGCCGTCTCCTCGTTTCCCACCGCGTCCGATGACTTATTGGGCAGTGGAAAGTATACGGTTGGCCCAATCATGGCCACAGGCCGTTTTCTTCCTCGGTGGGAGTCCTTCCTGTTCGGGGTGTTCCAACATTCAGTCTCGGCTGGCGGCGATCCCTCTCGATCGGACATCTCTCTCACCAATGCCTCATTGCAGATCAATACGATTTGGGCCGAGCGATGGTGGACCACCGTGCAGGGAGTGTGGCAAGTCAATTGGGAGCAGAAAACGAAAAGCAGTATGACGCTCGAATTCGAGTTGGGTCGAAATTTAATCGGCCAATGGGGGGCGTATGTGCGTCCTGGGGTTGGGATTTGGGGGCCTGATGTGCCCGGAGCCTATAATTGGAATGTGGAGGTCGGCACTCGCTACATGTTCAAATCGTTCTGAGATTAGATTCAAACTCAACGGCGGTCTTTGTCTGCCCGCTGATTGTGTATCAGTGAAGAGGTTCTAACGCGTGGAAAACACCAACGAAATAAACGCTGGTGCCAAGGTGATGCCAAGTCTGAAGACAGGGACAGGGGGTGGGGAGTGTGCCAGGGTGTGCTGGCGCGGTCATTACCGCTCTGGCATCAGGTTTAGAGGGGGCAAGGTTGTTCTGCCACAGTTGAGCCACAGAGACATACCAGATACGACTATCGAGGGTGCGTTCTATTTGCGGGTGAGCGGAGATCGCCATTAGACAGACAATGCGTTATATTATTAAGCCGTTTCATCACTTTATCCTTGTGGTTTTGAAAACGATTTGGAGGGAAGCGCTATGGCGCAAACGGCTGAGCAGACCCGGTTGCTGGGAGACGGCTCCAACTGGAAACGCTGGGGCCCTTACCTGAGCGAGCGGCAGTGGGGCACGGTGCGGGAGGATTACAGTCAGGACGGCAATGCCTGGGACTACTTCAGCCACGACCAGGCGCGGTCACGCGCCTATCGTTGGGGGGAGGATGGATTGGCCGGGATCTCCGATAGCCACCAGGTTCTCTGTTTCTCGTTGGCCCTCTGGAACGGCAAGGACCCGATCATCAAGGAACGGCTGTTCGGCCTGACCAACAGCGAAGGGAATCACGGCGAGGACGTGAAGGAATATTATTTCTACCTCGACAGCACGCCGACTCACTCCTACATGAAATACCTCTACAAGTATCCGCAGGCGGCCTACCCCTATGCGAACTTGGTTGATACCAACCGGGGTCGTAACCGCAACGAGCCGGAATATGAGCTTCTCGACACAGGCGTGTTCGACCAGGATCGTTACTTCGACGTGTTTGTCGAATATGCGAAGGAATCGCCCGACGACATCCTCATCAAGATCACGGTCTGCAACCGGGGGAAAGAGGCAGCAGCCCTACACCTCCTACCGACGCTGTGGTTTCGCAACACCTGGTCGTGGCCGAAAGGCGGGTCAAAACCTGAGCTCAAGTCGGTCAAGCACTCAAAATCCAGCGTGATCCACGCGCACCATACGGACCCGCTGTTCCATGAGTCCCTGGCCGACTATTACCTCTACTGCGAACGCACCGTTCCTCTACTGTTCACCGAGAACGAAACCAACACGCAGCGGATCTTCGGCACGCCCAACCGCAGCCCCTATGTGAAGGACGGC
>Ga0126373_10000852_pt1 | contig 20768 bp, 35 predicted proteins | sample PanSoiMetPlot_11_FD_92545 | JGI IMG/M metagenome (GOLD analysis project Ga0126373, IMG submission 92545) | Tropical forest soil microbial communities from Panama - MetaG Plot_11 | ecosystem: Environmental > Terrestrial > Soil > Tropical forest > Bulk soil | place: Panama | collected 2016-02-17 | reverse complement strand
GTCAGCCATTTTTCAGCTAGCGATGCTTCCCTGTTCGGATACCAGTATGCGTGTCTTGAATCGCAGGTGACGGGATTAGGCCACATACAGAAACCGACCAATCCGAATACCGAACATGTATGGGTCAGGCCATCACATTCCGCATAACCAGGACAGTCAGGCGCATTCCAGTAGTCTGGCCTGTAGTACCTAATGCGCTTAGTTCCCATCGCTCATTTCCTCGTCTGTGATGGTTATTCCATGGTATTTCTCTGCTGCTTCCCTGCCCTTTCCTAGCCAGTATTCTGCTAGTTCTGTTTCCTGTACCCCTGTTGCCCTGCGTATTTCGTCGCATATAACTAGCGCATCCTCTGGCGTTATCTGGCCTACCAGGGCAAGATATCCTACGCCTATAGCGCAGACAGCTGCCTGTTTGGGTGTCAGTTCTAGCTGACATTTAGGTTCTGGTTCAGGTGCCATTATGCCAACCTCCGGAAGTATATAGCAGGTGCAGGAAACCAGCATTCAGCGGTTATCTTGATTCCCCAAACGTGACAATGCTTAACACGTCTGGTGTTATAGTCACGACAGCTGGCGCACAAATGATCATCGTCTGTTGCCCTGTTTTTACACCCTCTGCCAGCTATGCATCCTAGTTCGCACTGGCAATAGCTTCGTAGTTTCAGGATTAGTTCGGCTGGATATGGACTAACGTATTCAGTGTTCTGCGGCTGGTCCTGAATCGTCGTCACGCTCAATTATAACCCCTGACTGTTCTGCCCTAATTACCGTAGTTTTCCCGTTCCCTAGTACCTGATAGCTGACATTCCGCCAGTATTTAACCTGGCCACGCAGATGGTTATTAGAACGTGCGAATGTACCAGCAGTGAATACCCAGCCAAGGATGATCAACCCACAAAGGAATGAATCCCACCGATTGAACGTGATATCAAGAATGCCTGCGACGAACAATGCGACTGGCGGACCATATGCGATTATGCCTAGTACCAGCGTCCTTACCACGCGCATTCTCTCTGCCTTTCCTGCGCACCACTATGGAAGCGCGCAGCAGGAGGTTAGCCAGCTGTCTGCTGTCTGCGCCTAGGTCTGACGTAACGATCATTTGGTACATGCCAGGCGCACTGTTCCTAAGCACGACAATCGCGTATGTCTCCACAGATTCCGCGTTGTCTATTTCGCTGGCCTGTGCTGCCAGCTGGCGCGTGGCTGCGTTTGTCATGTTGCCCTGGACGATGCGCGTACGATCATCAAATTTCACCACTAACCCCTGTTGCCCTGCTGTCGTTGCGCGCTTACCCACGTGAACACTGCTCAAACATTCACCTAACCAGCGTTAACCCTGCTGTTGGATCTTGTCAAGTTGTGTAGAGTTCCCTGGTCATTGTCCTGCGGACGTATCGGTCTAAGCGGTTCATCTACCCACGAAATGAACGCATCACGCGTTCTGGTATATCTCACCAGAAACTCATGCTTATCAGCATCAATCTGGGCAAATACGGGCAGCCATTCCCGCTTACTGCCAAACAATTCCGCAAAGCGTTCTGCGTCTGCGTGATCTTTAGGGATGAACGCGAATGTCCACCACGTTTCTGAATGCATATCCCTCTGCGCACCCTGCGGACGTTGTTTCATTGCGACTACTGTAATCCCGTGGCTGCGTCCCTCTCGCCAGTACATAGCCACCAGGTCCTTAATCCTTGGACTCAATGACTCTACATATGCGATTTCATCAAACGCTATGACCCTGTTACTGTCTGGCTGCCACAGCTGCGCCAGCAATTCATACACCTTGGATTCATGGAACGCTTTACGCTGTGTCCCTATCAGGTTGGTCTGCGGCCAGAACACGCAAACTCTGTACCTGCGTACGTCCCTGACGTTCCGCACAATCGGCCAGCCTAGTTTCGCAAATACATGGTCCGATCGTTTCGTCACTATCAGGACCATGTAGCTGTGCCTAACCTGGTCACGTTCCTGCAATATCTTCAATAGCAGGTGCGTCTTACCAGACCCGTTCATCCCCACAATTTCCACGTGTTCCGGCTGTGGGTTACCAGGGTCCGCGCGTCCCCATGTGGCCGCAAATTCGGGACCCAACAGGGACCAGGGGACACGTTCCACCGAAACGCCAGGCTGCGCCTGCGGCTGTTCTACCGGCTGCGCCTGGTCCTGGTCCTGGTCTAGTGGTTCCTCTGCTGGCTGCGTCACTGGACTACATACATGTCTGGCGCAGGGTGCTGGCCGTTAGGTGACTGGACGCCTGCCACGATTGATTTAGCAACGTGGTGCGCGTAAACAATCGCCAGGACTGGCCACAGTGCCATAACCAGGTCTAGCCAGACAATGAAGTTTCCGCCACGCGTCAGCCACTTGACAACATCAGGGGACTGGCAGACGACTGGCGTTAGCTTGCTAGCGATATTCGGTGCATTGTCCGCAATGGCCTGGCCGCACACAGGGTCAGGCATGCTGATTCCCTGACCCATGATGCCAAGCAGGAAAGCTAGCTTTCCTTCCACGTCCCTGCGCACCCTGGCCGTAATGCGTATCTCTGCCCTGGCTGGCTGGCCTACGTCCCTAGGTGGCGCATCGTCTGGCACCTGTTCCGCAGCTGCGTCTAGTGTCAATGGCGTTTCGTCCCCCTCTGCGTCTAGGGGAACCTCTGTGTATTCATCGGTAATCGCTGGCCGTGGATTAGATTTATGTCCTCTTTTGTATTGCCACCTAGAACCTTCTGGCAGGGATTCCCCACAGCCGCAGGCGCACACATTAGCCATTTGCATTCCCTTTCTGTTATTCTGATTATATGCCGGAAAAGAGCATTAAGAAACGCGGTGGCGCACGTAAATGGCGCACCATTAAAACCGGAAAGAATAAATTCCTGCGTGTCGCTATCGTGCCTAAACGGGGGAAGCGTGGCGGACATACGGTAGCTGGTCCTGTGCATACTAAGAAAGGCTGATCAAATGGCACTCACAGATGATGAAAAGAACCAGCTGGCAGCACTGCAAAAGAAAGCGGAGGAACCAGACGCAGACGATTACGACATTGAAATCTGGGATGAGACAGGCGCAGGCGCACGCATCCCCTACCACAAGGGACGCAGCTGGCTTAACAGGTTCGGTATTGACCTGCCAGAGCAGCCAGAGGGGGACGCAGAGGGGGACCAGGACCAGGCGCAGGGGAAGCCACGCAGTAAGCGCCAGGGTGGCGCAGCTGGCCAGCCAGACGGACACGCAGCCAAGTACTTTGGCAAGCCTAGGGCAGTCAGCTGATGGCAGCTGTTCCGGCTGGCACAGGCGGAGGGACGCCAGGAACCAACGTCAAGACAGGCAAGCCAGCTGGCGGAGGGTTCCCACCTGAATCGCAGCAAATCAGCGGAGGGTATTACTACACAAACCTGGTGAACATTGCCAGGTGGCTGATGGCGCAGGGATATAGCCGCGCAGCCGCAGCTGGTATCGCTGGCACTGTCGCAGGGGAATCAGCTGGCGGACCAGAGGTAACAGGTTCAGGTGGCGCAGGTCTAATTGGCTGGACGCCACCTAGTTCCGCATTCCCTGTTCAGAACATTGTCACTGGCAACTACCAGCAGGATTTTGATAACCAGCTAAAAGACCTGCTTGCCTACGCAGACGCTAACAGCAGTGAGGCAATAGCCAGGGGTGGCGTTGACCTGAACACGCTAAAGAAAGCACAAGATCCGCAACAGGCAGCTATCTGGTGGTCTAGGTTTGAAGGTCCCCTAGTCCCTGGTTCCGATGTTCGCTCTGGCGTAGTCACTTCTATTTACGGTGCGCTAGCCGGATACCAGCCTAACCAGGGATGGGCACAGCCAGGAGGGGGACCAGGCCCTAGCGGAACAGGTAACCCACAGGCGGAACTGACCAGCTGGAATCCACTTAGCTGGGCGGAAGCGCCAATTAAGGGACTAGAGAACACAGGCAAGTGGATTACTGGCACTGTCGGTGGTGAAGTCAAGACAGTAGAAACGCTAGGGTCTGGACTGACAGATATTGTCAATACCCTGACTGGCCTGGTGCGCGTGATGAACCGCGCAGTCCAGCTGTTTGCCTACATATTCCAGCCGCAATTCTGGCTGCGTATCGGTGCTGGTTTCGTTGGCCTGCTGGCACTGGCAGGCGCAGGTTACTTTTTCGTAAAATCACTAGGCGCACCAGAGGGTGAGTAATGAAACAGCAATTGGGTGGACTAGGCGTCATTGACACACTCACTGCCAGGGAACTTAAAGAGGAACTAGGCCACCAGTTTGATTCCCTTATGCGTGACATGTATAGGGGTGAAAAGCTAATGCGAACCCCCATCATCCGCGCAACAGCCACCAGCGCTAACGTCAATGTCTCGCAGGTCCCTGGCAACGTCCCCTGCGGACCAGACCAGGGGTACATCTGGCGCGTACACAGGGCAATGGTTACCAGCAATGATCTGACAGACGTTGCGCGCTACCTGCTATATAACGGGTCAGACCCTACTGCGTTCGATCAAATCCACCTGCTAGACGGAATCACGTTCGCAGCCACCGAACCAGTAACCAGGGATATAGCTGTTGCTAACCCTGGCACTGGCGTTAACTTCACTTACACTCTGCCCTATCCTGCGCAGATTCTTTCTATCTCCGGTAACTACCAGAATGGTTCAGCCGGTAACGAGTTTCCTAACGTCCAGATTCAGGACAACACAGGCGCACAGATAGCGCAGATTCCGCTAGGCCAGGTGAACGCAGCTACCACGATTGGTTTCTATCTGTCGCAGGGATCATTCAGCCAGGCGTCTGGCGGAACGAACAGCGCATTTGTGCCCATGCCAAACCTAGGCGTCCTGCCAGCTGGCTACAAAGTATTTATAGGTGTTGGCGGAACTGACGCTGTTACTGGCGTTCATATCCTGCTGGCTGTCACTAACACGAACATCGGACAGAACGTCAACATTGCCTATACACCTAGCCAGCGTTCCGCCTGGCTGTTCCCTGGCGAACAGCTATACGCCAGCGTCAATGACGCAACTACCGGCTATGTGTATTCCATGACAGGCATCATCAGCGAAGTGCCAGCCGAGATGATCGGTAAGTTCCTGTAATGGCCTACCAGTTGCTAGGGGTGCGCGGACCCGTAACAGGGACGCCTGACACTAGCGGGCATAACCCTGGTAATTGGACTGCCGTATTTTCCCCCGACATACTTAACGTGAATACTCCTCAGTTTGAGGTTTACAAAATGGTGGTGAAAGGCGCAGCCGGAACTACCTTTAACGTATTCGTTGACCTGTTCCTGTGGGACGTAGGTATTTACGGGACCCTGAATAGCTGGGACCCTATGCAACCTCTGATCATGCGGCCAGGCCAGTACTTGTATTTCTGCTATTCAGACCCTACTAGCGATAACTCTCCGCCAGTCGTTACCGTCTGGCTGCGTTATGACGCAGGACCAGTGTTATGCCCTGGCAGAATGTTTTCGCAGCTGTGCTGCAAGCAGGCAACACGGTAGTCATCAACTCGCAGGGTCAGTTCATCTATAACGGCATACCGACGCTAGGCAACCTGGTGGCCAGCCTGGCACCCACAGGCGGAACGGACGCATACGGGAATACGTATTTCGCTGGTCTGTGCAGCTATAGTCCGCATGCCGGTAGTGGTACGCCTTTCCTGGTGGCGCAGCTGTTCCAGGGTGGCGCATCGTTGGGTCCGCCAGGCGCATTCAGTGGCGCAGGCGGAGCTACCACAGCCGGAATATCCAGCAGTCCTAGTCCTGGTGGCGCACTAGCCATCACGTCTGGTACGCAGTCAGGCGCAGATTTCGTATCAGAAATACAGCTGGAATCACAGCTAAGCGTGGCTGCTGGCGCTGGTCCGCAGGCACTATTCAATGCGTACATTGCTTTCGTGGCGCTAGCGCAGCCTACTGCCACAGGTCCCTTTATCTACGGAACCCTGAACACTGCGCCTGGCATCAAGTCAGCTGGCATCAATGGGGTTATCCCTGTCACGCAGGCCAACTACACATCATTTACGAATACCACCACCAGCTTTAACCAGATGTCTTTCCTGTGGACTATCCCGTTCATTGACTTCTATAACAACGTGGTTTACCGGCTGCGTGCCTATGGTCATGGGGTGCAGGGCAGCACACAGCAAAACCTTTCCTGCCAGCTGTCTGCTTTCGGTTTGACGTTCGGTAGCAATACCATGCCAGCCGCAGACATACCCGCTAGCGCTACCTTTCACTGGGAAGTGGAATACACGGTAATCATCAATGGCAGCACAGGCGTAATTTACGGTGGTCACTTCACCTGGTCACAGGCAGCAGTCACAGCTAACAGGGGGACAGCTGCCATTGACGGAAGCGCCACGCCATTGCCAGGCGGAAACACGAACATGACTCTGCAAATGGCATGGGCTAGCACGACTGGCGCACCCACAGTAACGCAGACATTTTCTACATTTGAAAGGCTGGCTATGTAATGACGCAACTGCCTGAACCGTTGATGAACGGGAGATTTTCTCTCTACCAGTCGCCAGGCGGAGGGTTCCATATTGCCTGGCTGCCAGAGGGAAGCGACGAAACGCAGCATCTAGAGATACCCGCTTTCGTGGCCAGCATGGCTAAAGCAGCCGCAGAGGGACGCCTGAACCCTGCTAAAGCGCTTAAAGAGATGATGGCTAATGCATCCATCGAATGAACTGCGCAGACAGGGAACCTACAGCATTGATAACCCCATTGCCCTGGCGCAGCTGGCCGCATGGCAAGACCTGGCGGACAGCTGGTCAGTCAGGGTGACACGCAGAGGGGAACCAGGTAAGCGACAGCTGCACCTGATTTGCACAGCCTGTCAATGCACTGTGTTCGTGCTGGTGGGTAAGGACGGACGTGGCTACACATTTGCTCTGGCGCAGGTGACTAGTGCGCTGGTGGCGCACCTGCGGAACATTCACCGTGACAGGGACCCTGCGGAGGGAATCAGAACAGATGGAAAACAAGACACAGAAACTAATCCTGACGCTTGAATACCTGGCACTGGTGGTCAGCTGCCTGCTGGTGTTGATCGATTACAAGCTAAAGCGTGACCTGTTGCAGATGATTATGAGGATTGAACGTGAAATTTACGCCAGACAGGCTGACACTGTTGCGGACGATAGCCACAGCACTACTGCTGACAATCTATCTACTGGCAATCTGGTGGCTGACGTTGCCGGAATGGAAGCGACAAACGGTGATCATGCACCTGGCGCAGCTGGCCAGCCGGAACCAGGACCAGGACCAGGACACGCGCCTGTCAAGCGCGCAGGAACTAGAAATAAGACTGTTCCGCAGCCTGATAAGCAGGTGGGACCATGACCAGTCAGCACGCGATAATCCATAAGCGGGTAATCAACCTAGACCATGCTGGCGCAAAGCATGTTATGTGCGCATGGGATGACTGCGACCGTGACGGATACGATTTGCATATGGTCAGGATCAACTACGGGACAGACGTTACTCCCCATGTGGTAAAGCACGTATTCTGCACAGAACGCCATAAGCAATTCTTTATTCATTCGCATAGGCAATATGGCAGGCTTCCCCCTGGCTACCGTCTTTCTATCATTTAGGAAAAGGGCAGATTGTGTTATCATAATGGTAACCCCTGAACCGGGGGAATTTGCCCGGAAGGAAAGGCGCAGCGAACCCCGGAACGCTGCGCCTTTCTTTTTAGCAGCTATTGGATAAGGGATATGGAATATGTCCGGCTAGGCGTACACATTTGGGTGTCCGTGCTGATTATGGGAACGCTCTGGCGCCTTCTCAGCTATCACCTTATTGCATCGCCAAATTCATCCATGCAACATCTGGGCCGCGCAATGGCGCAGCAATACTAAGGAACAGGGAATTATGCCAAGTGCAGCTGTAGCCGCAGCTGGTCCTGGTATGCCACAGCAGGTCAGTTCGCCAGGCGGAATGGGTGCTAATCCATTCCAGATAGCGACTAACCTTTATGCAGAAAAAAATTTGCAGGGTGCGCTTACCAGCCAGTTGCTTACAACGTCCGCGATTTCAGGTGGTGGATCAGTTAACGCAGGTCAATTCCTGCGCGCACTGCGCCTGATGTATCGCACAATCGTGGCAGGTGCTACCGGGACAGCACTGCTTTTGGATGGTCCGTTTAGTGTCTTCACTGGCCTGGATCTTACCAATGTGGACGGTTCAGAAATTCTTTACAACATGGGCGGATACGCCTATTACGTTGGAGAGAAGTATTTCCGTCCATGGCTAACGGACCCTGCCCACCGATACGACTTCACTATCCCTACTGCAACGTCAGGAGGTAGCTGCACACTTAGCCTGCAACCGGAAATCCGGTTCAGTGCTGGTGTGCTTTTAAGCTAGCCAACACTGACACGCGTAGCCAATACAGATTTGACTACTCATTGCTTGGGACTGGTCTGGGAACATACGCTACATATCCCACGATTGCCCTTATTCCGTACATGGATGCATGGGCACAGCCTGACAGTGTGGACCTACAGGGTCAGCCAAACCAGCCTGTTCCCCCTGGCGTTAACATTCAGGTCAAGCGCAGGCACCAGATTTTCACGCTAAACGCTAACGGGTCAGACAACGTGCTGCTTAGCACGCTTACCGGCAATGCAATCCGTGGTTTCCTGCTGGTCACGCGTAACTCATCTAACGTGCGCGTTGATGGCTTTAGTGATCCTTTCTACTGGCAGCTTGATAACAGGTCACTTGGCAGGCTGAACCCTGACATTATTCGCCAGTGGGCAGAGGAACAGTACAACACGTATAACCTCTTTGGAATGGCTGTGCAGTCACCTGGCGCAGCTGGCGCTTTTACCAACAATAACGCCACAGACGGAATCCCTGCGACTGGCCTTTACGCAGGCGCAGGCGCAGTTGATCTCGGCTGCTATGCACTCCCCCGTTTTATGAATCCCGGTGATTTGTACGGTCAGGGGTACTTGTATACGGCTAACTCATCCAAGGTGCAATTTGAATCCGTGACAGCTAACAGCGCAGCCACAGCCGAATTGATTTGTGATGAGGTTTACCCCGTGGGTGCTGTTGACCCTTCCCTAGTTGACATTTAGCAGGCAGCCATGCAATTTGGCTACCCATCATCGTCATTCGGTTATTACCGTGGCGCACCCATGTATTTGGGAGGCGCGTACGGTGGCGGAGGAAACGGACCAAAAGTGGCCGGAACAAATGTGTTCGCACAAGGTCAGGGAACAGATCAGGGTGCAGGTGGCTGGTCCCCTACCATCCTTTACATGATTGCCCTGATCATCCTTGAAATGATCGTGTTCGGTTTTATCAGCAGGAGACTCTAAATGCTTACTGATCAAAAGTTCTGGGTAGGCGTAGTGGTCGGCCTTATTCTCTTCTGGGTTTACCGGAATTACCTTGCAAAGCGCATGGGCGGAGGATGAATAAGACAACAGCTGGTGCTATTGGGCTGGTCCTGCTATGGGTGGGATTCGCAATGCTGTTCGTTGCGTTCCATCCTGGCGGAATAGAGGTAAACGGAAAGCCAGCCAAAAACCCTAGGGACGTAATCCTGTGGTTCATTCAGAAAGTTGCGTCAGGGTACCAGCCTGATAGTGGCAGCCAGACTGTCTAGGCAGGCGTCATGGCAGATACACCCGAACAGGCCAGAGTCAGGGAATCACTGCGCGCCAGGGGGAACCAGCTAGCGCCACGCGCGGACGGTAGTGGCGTAAAGCCAGCTGCGCCAGCAGCACGCGCAGCCAGGCCAGCCAGGGCAAAGCAGGGAAAGATAGCCACCGTAAAGAAAGTGGCGGAGGGTGGCGCAGAGGGTGGCCTAGCTGGTGCTGGCAGGGCAGCTGTCAAAAGCAAGCTGCCTAAAAAGGGTGAACCCCTGCGCGCACCTGGCAGGCACCGTGCGCCAGGTGGCCGCGCACCTGGCGCAGCTGGCGCAGCTGGTCCGCGCGCTAGCCGCGCAGACAGGGCAAAAGCGCGCAGGCAGGTCAGTAAGGGATACGCCACCCTGACTGGCCGTAGTTCTGGTGGCGTCCTGCTGGCGGAATATTTCGGTGGTGCACTGCTCATATCCGCCACCCTCTTTAATAAGGCGCAAACAGAGGGATACCTGAATGTCATAGGGCAGGTAATGGTGCGCCTGACTGCGCTAACAGGCGTCTTTTTCGTCCTGTTCCTGATGGCTGGCACAGAGAAACTAGGCAAATTCGCAGCCTGGTTCGGCCTGCTAGTTGATCTGGGAATCCTGTTTACTGCGGTTCAGGACGACACAGTTAAGACAATCGGAATGGCACTCACAGGCCAGGCAACAGGAGTAAAGCTGACAGACGTTGTTAAGTCAACGACTGTGCCTGAACCAACGACAGGGGTGCAGCTGCCTGATGAATAGTGATTCGCTCTGGCAGATAGCCACAGGCGCAGTAATTATTGCTGTGGTTTTCATGCTGGTTCGTCCTGGCAGTCCAGCCGCTAAAGCAGTCACAGACGTAACTGGTGCGCTTACGTCAATGATCAAAACCACTACCGGCTATCAAGTAGGTACAAGCAATGGCTAAGGATTTTGGCACGTTTTTGATTGCGATTGTCTACCTGGCAATCTTGTTTGTCCTGGTGCGGCCAGGGTCAAAAGGTCCCACACTGGTGCAGAACGTTTCGCAGGGACTAACCAGCCTTATTAACGCTGGCACTGGTGGCGGAGGTTGGGGTGCTGGCGCAGGCGCAGGAGGTTAGTAACAATGCAAGTTAGGGGTACCCCTGGCATTGGCTGGCGTGGCGGAGACTATACGCCTAAACCAGTAGCGAACCAGCACAGCAATGCGCCTAACGTAGGACCAGGGCAGACGACTGGAATGCAATACGCAACAGGGTTCCCTGTTCCTAATCTCCCTATCCGTCCGCCTGGCTATCCTCCGCCTGGCGAAAACACAGGCGTCCCTGGCAGTCCTGTTCAGAACGTCAGTGGTAACCCTGCTGTCGCAACTGTGTGGACTGTTGCGCCACCTAAGCAGCCTAAAGGCCAGCCACGTCCGCTAGGCGTAGGCCAGGAAACTAGCTGGCGTGGCGGATTGAACCTGGCTAATAACAAGTTGCAGGTTCGTGACAGGCACCTGATGTCAAAGGTGGGTTATGAAAACTCTGGCCGTAATTCAGGGTTCACTGACCCACCTGCGGACGGACCAGCCAGACCTAGCTATCAGACGCTAAACAGGTCACTGACTTATCAGATGGGTACAGACGCTACCCTGGCGACGGATGATCTTACGCGCGGATATAACAGGAATGCGCAGGGCATGTACGTTGGCGAACAGGGAACAGGCTGGTCCCCTGTATACGGTGGCGTACCAGGTCTGTGGCAGCCATATGGCAGCTATCAGGGAATCACTAACGGTCCTGTAAAGGGTATTCAGTCGCCGGTAGAACAGGGTGCGCCTGGTGATGGCAGGCAAGTTGTATGGTCTGGTCCCCCGCATGGTTTGCATAGTCCGACGATGCCGGATTACTCGCCTATTTTGGGTTACTACCTGGCTGTTCCGCAGATGCGTGCGCCACGTGTTGACAGGCCATCTAATAGCACAGCTGGCGGACAGTCCTATTCGCAGACTGTGGTTCCGCAGGGTCAGACAGGCACCATTGCGCAGAATACACAGGTGGGTGCTGGCGTTAACTGGCAGACCAGACGGTATACAGGTTGGCGTGGCCAGGCAGGCAGGGGGAACAGTGGCTATTAGCGATAGAGACCTGTGTCTCTTGGCTGTAGGTGGCGCATTCCTTGCACTGGCAGGATTCATTGCGCACAACGAATCTGGCGACAGCAGGCAGCCACGTTACGCAGCTGCGCCCGTGGAACACGCAGGGACAGAATCTAATCCGAACCTGGCCGTACTCCCACAGGAAGCGCTAGGTGACTTGTATCCGGATAATTACTTCCACCCTGCCTACTGCGTGCCAGGCCAGGGGGTCAAATTCATGGCTCATCGGTACCCGCGCAAACCTGGTATCGAGATAACGACAATCCTGCACCATGGGGTTAACGCGATGATGCGCGCAGCTCCGCAGGATGATGACTGGCGCATACGTCCGCCAGGGGAAGCGCAATGGTGACGGTATGAGCGAACCAGCCACCGAACCAGCTGCGCCACGCAGCACAGGAAACGTGTTGCTACGGAAGCTAGGTCCCCTGCCTGTGTGGGCATGGATGGGGATTGGCCTGGCCGCAGCATTGGCCTACTGGTACTGGAAAAGCCATATGTCATCAGCTGGCCAGACAGCCACCACAGGCCAGAGCACTACGTCAGGCAGCACTATTCCGCAGTTTGTTAATCAGACGTACGTGCAAAATACTCCCCCTGGTGACAATGACGATGATGATAAGCAAAAGCATCCTGAACAGCTGACACGTACATGGCAGGCCAGTGCCACAGCATCAACGCTGGCGCAGGTGGGTGCGCGGCTAGGGGTGACGGACCCTAGCAAGAATCTGCACCCCATCAATAAGCTGGCGCTTGACTTTATGCATAAGACATACCTGAAAAACCACAATGCGAAGATTCCTAAAGGCGCATTGTTCAGTTACACAGAGGGAACTGTTACCGATAAAGTGACCGGAAAGACTGTGACATTATGGCCAGGTCCCATCAGCAGGTAGCACTGACTGTGCTGGTTATCGCAGAGGTTCCTAATTTCTGGTCTGGCTTCCTTCCTAGCTTGTTTACTATTGCCACGTTCAGTGCTGGCGATGATGAACAGAAAATGCATCACACTAAGCATTGGATACGCAGGGGTGAAGTGCAGGCAATGGGTTTGTCCCTGGCGCTAGGTGTTTCTGCGTCATTGCTGGCGGAAGACCCATGGCCGTTTATAGGCGTACTTGTACTGATTTGTTATCTTGCGTACCAGTATGAACACGCTTTGCGCCTAGGTCTGGACACAGGACCAGGCATAGACATCAGCCAGCAGTAGCCTGCGTTGACGCTTGGCAGGTCACAGGCGTAGCGTGGTGGTATCTGTTGGTTTCTGTCGGAAGGGGCAGATGATGGCTGGCAAGACTGACCAGGACGCAGCTGGCATGTGGGAGGAAAGCGCAGATATTCCGCCTGGCCGCAGGTCTAGGCAGGTCCCTGCGGAACTGTGGGAAAAGCTAGACGAGTCTGCGAAACGCCAGGTTGCTTTCGCGCGCACTGGTACGGAAGCAGTGATTGAACAGGTGCGCAGGGATCTGGGTAGCGCAGCTGTCAGGGCAAAGTATGAGGTGACGACACAGCGAACCAAAGTTGAGGGTGGCAAGCACCGTATTTCGTTCGCTGCACAATACAAGGTTGAAACACAGCAGTAAGTAAAAGCAGGCCAGTCCTTTCCTGACTGGCCTGCCTGGTGCCACTACTAAGGGGTTTGCAATGGCATCTGATTTGGTTAACGTCCCTTCCGTTCCAGTTTATCAACCTGGTGAGGATTGGGATACTCTCCTGGCGACTGCTGACGAAATACTTGGCTATGACCTGGCCAGGGATGAAACAGCTGATGATCTGGTAGGGGTTCCTTTCCTGCTTACTAAGGTGATATTCAGGCCAGGCGTAATGCGTGACAAGAAACAGCAGGCATACGTTAGCTGTGAAGCCAGGATAGGACCAGCGCTAGACCTGCGGAAAATCAACATGGGCAGGGAAGCTAGCAGGCTGAACCGCATCACTGACCTAGAACAGCTGGCTTTTGGTCCTGACAGCCACGTTGTTTTCAATGATGGCAGCACAGGGGTTTACCGGCAGATAGTGAAATACCTCTGGTCACGCAAGTTTATTACGCTTAAAGACCCTGTGATTGAAGCTGGACATTATGGCGAAACGTCCTTTGATCAACCTCCTGGTGACTGGTCAGGAATCATCGCAGGGGACCAGACGGAAATCGGTGAAACGCCAAACATATTCACAGGATATGTTGCCGATATTCGATTGTTCTGCCCCCGCGGATTGCGTAATTCCCAATACGAAAACGAATATACGCAAACAGGACGGACACGCTACCTCGGCTGATTACGTAGCCAGGAAGATAGCGCGCGAAAAGTACGCAGGCCATTACATAGACCTAGCCTGCGGACACTTTACCGACGCTGACACGCAGACGCTATACAAGACATACGCGAAACGTGGCCGGTATTGGTGCGAGCAATGCGGACGCTGGCAGGGAAAGGCGCGCAAACCACGCGCGCCACTTCCCGAGGAACCACCGTTTTAAGCCATGGCTGCGCGTAAGAAATTCAGTCAGCTGCCTAAAGCTGCGCGCGACAGGGCAGCCAGGATAGGTAAAGAGGAATACGGGCTATCACGCAGGCAGGTCAGGGAACGTTACAACAGGGGGACGTATAACCCCTACGCGCGGAAAGACCCTATGTTGCGCATCCCTGGCGAGTTTCGCAGGCACGTGATAGAGGAACCAGGCGGACAGATAGTAGTGGACTGGCGAACCCTGGCCTATAACAACATGCGGAACATGTTCGGACCAGGGAACGATATTGGCGAACGCCACAAGTGGAATGATGACGTGGTTTACAACACTGCGCACTACGTCATGTCCGATCGTGCTGCGCAGCTGGTGGCGCTTGCTACTAAGTCTGAACTTGAAGCATGGGCAGGGGTTCAGCCTTTCCTTAATGGTCCGCCTGCTGACGGTTCAGACGCATTTCCTGGCCTGCCAGCTGATATCACCATGGACGACATTGGATATTACCGTGATGGCGACTGGTACAACATATTCTGGTATCACTAGCTGTGCATTGCCTGGCTGTGGTGCAGAGTTTATACGGAACAGGGTGAATGAGCGTTATTGCCCTGCGCATCGTGGCAGCCACCACAATAAGGAAATCATCAGGCGCCACGATCATAATGTGGAATTTGTAATGATAGATGGGGAGGGTGTAGGGGAGGGTGCAGACCATAAGTATGTCCTGCTTGGCTGTGGCAGTGAACAGCTGGAAAAGCCAGCAGGGTTCACAGATGTTACTGAGATATTCGAGTTTCTATATGGACAGTTCAGGAAAAATCCTAGCGCAGCCTATTGCGGATATTACCTCGGTTACGATTTCAATATGTGGCTGCGACTATTGCCGCGAGACAGGGCATTTTATCTTCTCTCTGAGGATGGAAGGAAAAGACGGAAACGAGTATGCAAGTGTAGGAACACTAGACGATGCAAACACAGCCGAATTGCTCCGCACCCTGTTGAATATAAAGGGTGGCAATTTGACATTCTGGGATACAAGCGCTTTAAGCTGCGTCCCAAGATATGTGATTGCATTGTAGCCACCTGCAAATGTAAAGGTCAGCTGCCATGGCTATACGTCAATGACGCTGGTCCGTTTTTTCAAGCGTCCCTGCTGGCAGTCATCAACCCTGACGCATGGAACGAACCCATAGTCACGACTGGCGAGTATGACCAGATAGCGGCTGGAAAGGCTGCGCGCGGTTCAGCTGGACTAGATGACGATATGCGCACCTATAACGCACTAGAGAATGAGGTAGGCGCACGCCTGCTAGACCAGCTGAACCAGGGGTTTACAGCCGCAGGAATACGCCTGAACCGCAGGCAATGGTTCGGACCAGGGCAGGCAGCACAGGCATGGCTGCGACTGGAAAACAAGCTAGGCGTAGCTACGGAAGCTGTCAGGGACCTGCCTAAACCCCTGCGTGATTCAATCATCGCTACCTATTACGGTGGCTGGTTTGAGCTGTGCGCGCACGGCATTGTGCCTGGCCTGGTCTGGGAATATGACATCAACAGCGCTTACCCTGCGATAGCTGCGCGCATGCCATGTATGTGCGGAAAGTGGACAGCTGGCAGGGGTTCACCACCAGGCGCACTGTCTCACAAGTGGCTAGCTGGCCAGGGTCCCTCAAAGCTGCGCCTGTGCCATGTGAGCGTGTCTGGCAGGTCCCCCTATATGGGTCCCCTGCCCTATCGCAACAGGGATGGAAGCGTTAACCGTCCGCGCAACTGTAAAGGCTGGTACTGGCAGCACGAACTAGACGCAGCTAAGCGCGCAGGGTTGATTGATGACATCACCTATTACAGCTGGCACGAATACCAGCCTTGCAAGCATCGTCCGCCATTGCGTGCGCTAGCTGGACTGTATGAGGGGAGGAAAGCAGTAGGCAAGAATACGGCCAGGGGAAAGGCGTATAAACTTGTCTACAATTTAGCAGTGTCTATGGCAAGCTGGCGCAGTCGTTGGGCGACCCTGTTTTTGCTAACCCTGTCTACGCGTCCCTGATTACGTCAGGGTGCAGGACGATGATCCTTAACGCGATAGCCAGCCACCCTGATAAAGCAGCCGCAGTTGTCATGGTGGCAACTGATGGCGTCTATTTCCTTTCCCCTCACCCTGGCCTAGACACGCAGTTGTCTGACGCAATGGGGGATTGGTCTAAGGGTGAGAAACGGGACCTGTGTCTATTCAAGCCAGGCATTTACTGGGATGACAGTTCACGGGAACGTATCAACCTAGGGGAAGCGCCACGCTTCAAGGCCAGGGGGATTAACGCTAAAGATTTCAGCCGCAGCATTGCGGACGTTGATGCGCTGTTTGACAGCTGGTCCCCTGACAGTGCGCCAGGCGTGACCTGGCCGAAAGTGGAGTTTCACAGCAGGTTCACACAGATAAGCGTGCTACAGGCATTGCAATGGTCAGAGGGAACTAAAGGCCATGACCAGCAGGAGGGGAAATACCGTCACCTGGCAGGGCAGGTCATCAACGGGAAAAAGCTGGAACAGGACAGCAAACCGGATATCAAGCGGAACCCTGCCACCCTCCGCTATGACGCAGACAGGGGGATATGGCGCACGCAGCCATGGGACCACAAAGGCTGGCCAGAGAGTACGCCTTATGAACGGAGGTTCGGGACAGACAACGAAAACAGTGCATGGGATGAATACCAGACGCCAGACGGTAGCGTCATGATGTCTTTTAGGGAAGCGCTTTATGCCGGATAGGGAATATCGCAGCTGGTTCACACAGCGATACGCGAAAGAAACACTAGAGAACTGGCGGACCAGGCTAGATAACCAGGACGATGAAAAACCTGATACTGCGCCTGTGGACGCACCGAAACAGGAACAGGTGGGACCATGACGCAGAGAGTATGGATTCCATCCCCCAACTATTCATCGCGTGGCGGAAGCAGCGTGCGCCTGGTGGTAGTTCACTGCACAGAGGGTGCGCAGGACATTTACAGTCTTGGCAGCTTTTTTGCGCAGAGTAGTGCTGGCGTTAGCTCGCACGTAGGCACAGACAATAACTCTGCCAGCATCATTGGCGAATACGTCAAGAGGGGGAATAAGGCATGGACGCAGGGCAACGCTAACCCTGTGGCTGTGTCCTGCGAAATGTGTACGCCATCTGGCGCTAGTGCTGGCTGGTCTAGGTCCTATTGGCTGAACAATAAGTCAGTGATGATTGATGCTACGGCCAGGTGGGTGGCAGAGGAATGCGTTTATTACGGTCTGCCTATCGTGGCGCTTACGCCTGGCCAGGCGCAGGGTTCAGGCAGGGGAGTTTGCCAGCATAAGGATTTGGGTGCATGGGGAGGGGGACACGTTGACTGCGGTTCGTTTCCCATGGACGAATTGATTGCACGTGCGCAGGTGTTTGCTGGCCAGGCACCTGCGCCTGAACCGATACCGGAACCAGAAACAGAGGTAGATGATATGCCTGTTGTGTTGCCTAAGTCAGCTGCAACCTATTCTGTTGAAATTTCGCTTAATGGTGCGCACGCCAGTATGGGTATGTGTACGGACGCTGGCACGTATCCGGCATCTACAGGTGTGCGCGCAGCTTTCCATATCGGCCAGGACAATTGGCACGTAGCTAACGTCTGGTCTGACCCTGCGCATGAAAAAGTTGTTTACCGTCCGCCTGCGAAATTTGATGGCGTGCGCCTAGACAGGCTGGACGATAACCCCTGTGCGCTAGTCGTTAACTTTGCATAGATAACTGACATGTATTCGTTATGTGGCTGGCCAGCTGGCACGTAGTCTGACCTGCGGTAACTTAGAGTAGCCGCAGGTCAGGCTGCTAGACTGGCTGCGTAGTTCAGCAGCCAGCCAGGAGGTAAGCGGGAATGGCAAGCAAGCGGGTAGCCAGGGAACTGCCACAGCCATGCGATTTGTCAGCATGGGAAGATGTCTCCACTGACCCACGAATCGTGACAGTTGACGGACCAGCCGCAAAGCTGGTCATCCGTCGCAACTGCCTGATAATCACAGACGGACCAGTCAGCCAGCGTCGTACGCGCACCGTGGAAAAAGTGCCTAGCGTCCCTGGTGGCGTTAAGGTGGAACGCATCAACATTCTGCAACTCGCAGACAGCATCATTGCTGGTGAAGTATTCCTCTGGCTGCGTGATGCCGGTATCGCATGGGCCATGTATGACAGGGACGACAAAAACCCTGTCTGCCTAGGCCAGTCATCCGCATACGTAGATGGGGACCTGTTGCGCGCACAGGCGCAGACAGCAGAGGGTGGCCAGCTGGCAGAGGTAGGCATAGCCATCAGCCGCAGGCTGATCATGCGGAAGATGCGCGGCCAGGCGCGTAACGCAGACCAGCTGTTGCAGCGTCCCGATGTGGCTGCGTACATCACGCGCCTGGTGGAACGCGTAGAGACAGCCACAGAGGAACCAGGCAGGACTGTGCTTGAAGTCATCAGGGGTATGGAGGGTGACGCAGCAGCCGAATACTGGCAGGCGTGGCGTGGCCTAGAAATTCAGTGGAAAGGCAATCGGCCAGTCGCAGCAGCCTGGCTGTCCTACCCTGCGCGCAGGTCCCTGGCCTATTCGTGGGAGACAAACAAGAGTGCCAGTGATCCCGTCAACGCGATGATCAACTGGTGTTACAAGATTCTGGAAACGGAAGCCACGCACCTGCTTAATGGTGCCTGCCTTTCACCAGCGCTAGGCATCATGCACGCAGACCTGCGTAAGCGCAATTCAATGGCGCTAGACCTGATGGAAAGCGCCAGGTGGATAGCAGACAGGATCGTTTGGGGGATCATTCAGGAACCCCTGCGGCTGGACTGGTTCCGCCACTTGTCAGACGGAACAGTCCTGTGCAATGCACCCCTGACGCACCAGCTGGCGAACCTGGTCCGTAAGGAATGCGCAGAGATGATGCCAGACGTGTTCTACATCGAACGCCAGATACGCAGTGCTGGCGACGAACAGCGCGCACAGCTGCGCAGCAGCAGGGAAGCAGACAGGCAGGCTGCCAGGACAACAGCGCACGCCAGGAGGGTGGCAGGCAAGTAGACACAGGGTTGCACGTAACCAAACAGCGTCATAGCGTAGGTGCTGTGGGTGCTGCGTCCCTGGCAGCTGGCTGGCTGGTTCCCCCGAACAGCCGCAGTTGTCACCCGCTTAGGGACGCAGCACCCTACAGGCGCGTACAGTCAAACCAGCACTACGGAAGGAACCAGGGGTTATGGCACTCAGTAACCAGTCAGACATCAGGACGCATGAGGATGCGCTAGCAGCCATGGACGACAGGCAGCTTGCCTGTAGGTACGGCCACATGGGGTTCACTCCCCTGCTGCCTGGCAAGCTGCCTAAGAACGTGGATGCGTCCCCCGCTGTCGGTGGTGGCGTCCTGGTGGAAGAGACATGCACAGTCTGTACCACCATTAAGGCGTACATCACGCGCAGGGGAACAGGCATTCAGGACAACACGATTCGCTACGTATATCCAACGTGGTGGGTTCACGTTCCACGGGAACTAATCGGGGGAAATGTCACTAAGCGCCACTGTAAAGAGGCACTACTAGATGCGAACATGGACGCACTAGAGAAACTAGCCAGCAGAAAGCGGGTAGCTGCATTATGGGTAAAATCGTAGCGGTATCGTTCACAGACGATTACCGGAAATCGCAGGGGATCACAGAGGTAATCCCAGATGATGCGCTAGTGCTTATGGCGCTATCGTGGGGGGTTATCTCTGTAGAACTATGCCTCACAGCCGAGACAGTAAAGCTGGTGGCAGACCTGCCTATATCAGAAGTCCTGGCAATGGGTGAGCGTATCGACCATCACCCTGACGTAAAGCTAAAGAAAAAGAGGGGACCTAGGGACCAGGAAAAAGCGCGACTGCTTAGAGGGTTCCGTAAGTGGTGCGACGAAAAAGGTTACGCATACCTAACCGACGGTGGGAACTATTCCTACCGTAAGGAATGGCGTGACGAATACCAGGCAGAAACAGGGATATCCGTACCAGGGCATTAGGGGGAATCATGTTTACCGGAACAGGGACGCCACTACCACCAGACGTGCAGCGCGAATCACTGCGCCTGATATGCGAACGCACAGGCGCACCAGCGCACGCAGCAGACGAAATCCTAGAACTACAGGCTGTCTACCCTCACTTCACTATCTGGTGGTCACATGGCCAGGGCATGTCAGAGCAGCAGGGACCTGGCTTTTACGCGTACTACACAGACGGACGCCTGCGCAGCTGTCGCGCGATCTACCACGCAGACGCGGTAATCCTAGGCTGGCTGCTAGGACGCCAGGCCGACCCTGACGAACGCCTACGCATATGGGGGGCAGACATAGCCGCAGAATGGCGCACAGCATGGGAACGGGAGGAACAGCCAGAGTGAGTCTACGTATGCGCGTGGCGTTCATCCTGGCAGCTGCCATAGCTGTCCTGGCTGCCAGCGTGTTCCTAGGCACAGTCTGGCCAGGCCAGCCATGATATTCGTTCTGGAAGTATTCGGGCTGT
>Ga0126373_10000851_pt1 | contig 20780 bp, 19 predicted proteins | sample PanSoiMetPlot_11_FD_92545 | JGI IMG/M metagenome (GOLD analysis project Ga0126373, IMG submission 92545) | Tropical forest soil microbial communities from Panama - MetaG Plot_11 | ecosystem: Environmental > Terrestrial > Soil > Tropical forest > Bulk soil | place: Panama | collected 2016-02-17 | reverse complement strand
TGGCGAATTCGCCCTCGATGGCCGGCAAAATCGAGCTGGCGGGTGTGGTGGACGAAGACGCGGAGCGCGCGGAGAAGGTGGCAAAGGAATTCGGCACGCCCGTTCTAAGGGATGTATATGCCCTGGTGGCCGCGCACATTGACGCCGTCAGCCTGGCGGTGCCCACGAAGGAGCACTGCCGGATCGGCTGTCTGCTGCTCGATTTTGGAATCGATCTGCTGGTCGAAAAGCCGATGGCTTCGTCGCTGCGCGAAGCCGACGGGCTCATTGCATCAGCCAAGCGGTCGAATCACATTCTTCAAGTCGGCCACGTCGAGCGATTCAATCCGGCGGTGGCTGCAGCGCAAAAGCTGGTATCCAATCCGCTGTTTTTCGAGGTGCATCGGCTCGGTGTGTTCACGCCGCGCAGCCTGGATATCGACGTGGTCTACGACGTGATGATACATGACCTCGACATTCTCCTCGCGCTCGTGGATGCGCCGGTGACGGACTTGAAAGCCGTCGGCATTCCGGTGATTACCGAGAAAGTGGACATCGCGCACGCGCGCATCGAATTTTCGACCGGTGCCGTCGCGAATCTGACGGCCAGCCGAGTTTCCACCGAGCGCGTCCGCAAAATGCGGTTCTTCCAGGCGCATGAATACATTTCGCTCGATTTTACGCGGCAGGACGTGCTGCGTATTCGCGTGAAGTCCGGAGCCCCGAGCGCCCCGCCGGGCCAGCCAGCAGCGCAGCCGGAAATTGGTTTCGAAAAACTGCCCACGACGCAGGAAGAGCCGCTGCGCGCTGAGTTGCGTTCGTTCTACGACTGCGTGCGGACACGCTCGAATCCGGTTGTCGATGGCGCAGCCGGGCGGCGCGCACTGGAGCTCGCCGACCGCGTGATGGCAGGCATCCAGGAACACGCGCGGCGCGTCCAACCGCCGAGCCCCGCGGGCGAACCCGGGCGCGAAATGGCGCCCGCGCCCGCACAGGGAACGCTTCGATGATCCCGCGCACCCTAGTTCCCACGGATGTGCGCCCGCTGCCGAAGGACAACGGCACGCCGAAAGCCGTGCCGCGCCGCCTTTCTACGTATATGGACGACCGGACGGTCGTCCCGCACGAACTTTCCGATTCGGCGCCTCCGTTAACCGGTGCAAGCTCCGTTCCCTGGCACGTTCCGCGCGAAGTGCTGATCCATCGCACGCTTGTCCCGCGAGGGATGGAAGCGAAGCCGCTCGAAAACATCAAGCCGCTTTCGGAATTCGCGCCCGTCGCGATTCTGGACTCGCGCGTCGTCGTTCCTGCCTATGTCGAGCCCGCCCTACCCGAAGAGATGAAGGAATTCGAGCGCCCGCCGCAGCTCACACCGGCGCTGCGCGAAGTGGTCGAGCCGGACATTTTCATCACCGGCGATCCGAACCTCCTGATCGATCCCTCCGAAAAGCACGATCCGCGCAAGGATGCCATCTCGCGCGCCGCTTCCGTCCTCGTTCATATCGGGCTCATCGTTTTCATCATTTTTCTGCCGCAAATTTTCCCGGCGCATGTCCCGACGAAGCAGGAAATCGAAATCGCGCGCAATCAGCTAACGTGGACGAACCTGGCGCCTTATCGACCCGAGCCGCCTCCGGGTCCGCCGCCCGGCCCGAAGCCACGCGTGGACATCAACAACAAAGTGCTGAACAAGGTGGCCCCGCCGCGTCCGGAAGCGCACGCCGTGGAACCGCCTCCGCTGGCGCCCACGCCGCGCGAAGATTTACCAACAGCGCCGACGCCTCGCGTGCCGGTGAATCCAACGCCGCAGCCGACGCAACCTACGCCATCGACACCGCAGCCGTCGACGCTCGAGCCCATTCGCCCGGCGCAACCTCAGCCAGGTCATTTGAATTTGAACATCCCAAATGCATCGCCCGGCCGCGCGCTGCAGGACCAGCTTTCCGATGCCGTCAGCCACGCGCCGAGCGGCGGTTCGTATGAAGTCGAGCGGCCCGTCCCGCGGGGCGGGGGTGGCGGCTTGGGAGGCGGGCGAGGGCAGGGCGGCGGCGCGACGCTCGGCAACGGCGTACAGATTCTGACGCCGACGGAAGGCGTAAATTTCGACAGTTACTTGCAGCGCCTGGTCGCCAGCGTGCGCCGCAACTGGGAGGCGGTGATTCCCGAGTCGGCGCGCATGGGCGACAAAGGGATGGTTGTCATCACGTTCCACATCAGCAAGGACGGCTCCGTCCCGATGCCCGATCCGAATCTCGAGCGCACGTCCGGCAAGCAGCCGCTCGACATCGCGGCGATGTCCGCGATTCGCGCATCGAGCCCGTTCGAGCCGCTGCCGTCACAGTTCAACGGGCCGTTCATCGAGTTGCGCTTCATTTTTCTTTACAACCTTCCGCTCGACTACGCCAAGCAGCAATGACGCCCGAGAAGCGCGCGCCGATTGTGCCGCACTCCTCGGCGAATTGCCGATTCCGATGAAGATCGAATCGAAGCAGGCTTTCGGCGCACTGATTCTCGCCGCGCTCGTGCTCGTCGTCCTGCTTTTGCGCTGGCAATTTTCACGCTAGATTTCTCGCGCATGCCGATTCAGCTTCCCACGCCACATGGCAAGCCGCTCGAAGTCGCGCCGCGCCTCGTCGTCATTCTTGGCCCTACGGCGTCAGGCAAATCTGCTCTTGCGCTGAGCGTTGCGAAAGCCGCGGGCGGCGAAATCCTCGCCTGCGATTCCACGCAGGTATATCGCCATTTCGACATCGGCACGGCAAAAGTGCTGCTCGCCGCACGCGAAGGCATCCCGCATCATTTAATCGATCTCGTCGAGCCGGACGAAATTTTCACGGCGGGCGACTACCGCCGCGGCGCGCTTGAAGTACTTGGTGATCTCCGGACGCGCAACAAAACGCCCGTGCTTACGGCGGGCACGGGCCTGTATCTCCGCGCGCTGCTCGAAGGGCTCGCTGATGCACCGCAACGTTCGGAAGCGCTGCGCGCCCGCCTGCGCGCCCGCCTCGAACGGCGGGGGCCGCTGCATCTTCACGCCATTCTGAAGCGGCTCGATCCCCTCGCTGCTGAGCGCATTGCGCCGCGCGACACGCAAAAAAACATTCGCGCGATAGAAATGTGCCTGCTGGCCGGCAAGCCACTCGACGAGATCCACGGCGCAGGGCGCCAGCCGCTCGAAGGTTATGTGGTGATCAAAATCGGCTTGAATCCACCGCGGGACGAACTCTACACCCGCATCAACCGGCGGGTCGAAGCGATGCTCGCAGCGGGCTGGCTCGATGAAGCGCGCGCGCTCCTTGCCGCCGGCGTTGCTCCGGATGCGAAGCCGTTCGAGTTCATCGGTTACTCGGAGTTGCGCGCGCACCTGGAAGGGCGGGTCGCGCTCGATGCCGCGGTGGCGCAAATCCAGCAGGCGACACGCAATTTTGCCAAGCGCCAGCTCACGTGGTTCCGGAAGGAATCCGCCGTGAACTGGTTCCCCCATTTCGGCGATTCGCCCGAAGCCGTCGCGTCGGCGCTGGCCTTGGCCGCGGTTTCTGAGCGCCATCCTTGAAACCTTCGCGTGAGCACCGCGTCAAAGAGCGGGAGATGCGCATCCTCTCACGCAGCAAAACCCCGCTCTGCGCCACCTCTCTCGTCGCCGCGATGCTTCTAGCGTGTGCCGCAGGACACGCGCAATCGAGCCTTCAGCAGAAAGTCGCTGCCATTGCGACCGCGGCGCAGGGCAAAGTTGCAGCAGCCTGCGCGCTTCCCGGTTCCTCCTTGAATTGCGATCTCGATCCTCACGCTCATCCGCCGATGCAGTCTGTCTTCAAGTTTCCTCTCGCAATCACAGCTCTCCACTTCATCGAACAGGGCAAATTCACGCTCGACCAGCCGATTCGCTTCGAGCCCGCCGACCGCTTTTTTCCAAAAACCTACAGCCCGCTCCAGGACAAGTATCCCGATGCCAACGTCGACGTCCCGCTTCGCGAACTGTTGCGTCTCTCCGCGTCGCTCAGCGACAACGCTGCCGCCGACCTCATCCTGCGCGTGATCGGCGGCCCCGGGGTCGTGGACTCGTACATCAAGTCGCTCGGAATCGAGGGCTTCCATCTCGAAGATAGCGAGCATGGCTTGCACGCCGATTGGAAAGCCCAATACCGCAATGGGCTTGAGCCTGCCGCGGCCGTCCAGCTCCTTCTTCTGCTCAGCGGCCATTCGCCGCTCACGCGGGAGCACAGCGCGCTGCTCCTCGAATGGATGAAGGATTCGCCTACCGGCGCGCGCCTGATCCAGGCCCAGTTGCCCGAGGGCACCACCGTCATGCACAAGTCCGGCCGCTCGGGCACGCGCGACGGTCTCACAGCCGCCACGAACGACATCGCGCTCGTCACGTTGCCCGGCGGGCGCCGCATGGCCATCGCCGTGTTCGTCACCGATTCCACGGCGGACGAAAATACGCGGGACGCCGTGATCGCGCGCATCGCCCGCGCCGCCTACGACGCCGCCACGCAGCGCCCCGATTGACACTCGCTGCAATCCCATCTATCTTCACCGATAGCTTCTTTATGGCCAGCACGCCGGTTCCCGCCAAAACAAATCCCCTCAATCCCGATGATTGGATCCGCGCCGCGTTCACGCGCTTGGCCGCGGAAGGCGTCGAGGCGGTGCGTGTCGAGGTGCTCGCGCGCGACCTCGGCGTGAGCAAGGGCAGCTTTTACTGGCATTTTAAGGATCGCGAAGACCTCCTCGAGAAGATGCTGGCGCGTTGGGAGCAGGGCGAAGCTGCGTGGCTCGAATCGGCGATCGTCGATGAGGCCAACCCGGCCGCGCGCTGGGCGCGTTTCGTGGAACGCAGCGCGGATCCGGAAGAGAACGGAGCCGCGATGGGCCTGCGCACCGAAGCCGCGCTCCGCGATTGGGCGCGCCACGACACGGATGTGGCCGCGCGCATCGCTCAGGTGGAAGAGCGACGCGCGTCGTTCATCGCGAGCGTGCTGCGTGAAATCGGGTTTCCGTCGCGCGCCGCGGAATCGTGGTCGGAAATCGCGCTGCTGGCTTCACTCGGTTGGCTCGATCGTGCCTCGCGCACTTCAACTCCCGCCTCGGCAGCGTCCACAAAGGAGCCTCGCACACTTGGCGAACTCCTTTCGGATTTGATTCTCGCGGCCTCACGCTCACACTAGGTTCGGAGGGACGACTGTGATCTTCAACCGCGCCTTGGCTACTGTTTGTCTACTCTGTGCTTTCGGTGCTCCGCTCGCGACGCGGGCCCAAGACCCCTCGAAGCCTCCATCCTCGGCCTATTCCTTCTCGGCTAACTACGGCGTGCGCGCGCAACAGCAACGTGCGCGCGACCTAGGCGTTCCATTTGACGGCACACCTGGACCTTACAACGCAATCACGGACGTGCAGGGCGTCGAAGTCGGCTTCAAAACACTGATCTCGGGCGAAGGCCGTCTTGTCGTCGGCAAAGGCCCTGTACGCACGGGCGTCACCGCGATCCTTCCGCGCGGCAAGTCCAATGGAAAGGCCGTGTTCGCTGCCTATTTTGCGGGCAACGGCAATGGCGACATGACCGGAACCCACTGGATCGACGAGAGCGGCCTGCTCGAAACTCCCATCCTCATCACGAACACAGGGAGCGTCGGCGTTGTGCGCGATGCGGCGGTTGCCTGGATGGTGAAACACAATCGGCCCGGCGAATTCTGGTATCCGGTGAGCACCGAGACAGCGGACGTGCCGCTCAACGACATCAAGGGCCAGCACGTCACCGCGCAAGACGCGTGGGACGCCCTGGACTCGGCGTCCACGGGATTGCTGGACGAGGGCAACGTTGGCGGTGGCACGGGAATGATTTGCAATGGCTTCAAAGGCGGAACGGGTACTTCGTCACGGCAAGTGCAGATTCCGACAGTTTCTTACACGGTCGGTGTTCTGGTGCAATGCAACTACGGTAGCTCCGATGGGCTGCGCGTAGCCGGAATTCCGGTAGCCCGCGAAATGAAGCTCAAGAGTCCTTGCGTCGAGAAAAAACTCGATCCACCGATTCTGGATTGGTTTGGCAGACCTGCGCCGGTGTGCGACGAAAAATCGGCAAGGGTGGTCGACGGAATTCGTGCGCCTGAAGAAGGTTCCATCATCGTGGTCGTTGCCACCAATGCGCCGCTCACGCCCGACCAGCTCAAGCGACTCGCGAGGCGCGTTTCGGTGGGGTTGGGCCGCCTCGGAGCGATTGAAGGGAACTGGTCGGGCGATATCTTTCTCGCTTTCTCCACCGCGAATGCCGGCGCCGACGAAGGCAACAGCGTCGCACCGCCGTTCGACGTGCCGAGCGTGAAAATCGAGCGTATGCAAAGCTGGAAAATGGACGCGATGTTCAGCGCGGTTGTTCAGGCGACCGAGGAAGCCGTCATCAACGCCATGATCGCCGCAAAGACGATGACGGGTGCCGACTACTGGGTGGTTCCTGCGCTGCCGCACGACCAACTGCAGCAAGTCCTCGCCGCGCACGGAATGTTGAAGCGCTGAGCGCGCTTCAGGCGCTGTAACGTTCGGCGAGATATTTTTTCTAGCGACCTCGGCTTTTTGTGAATCCCCCATCGCGCCGCAGAATCTAATTCGCCTGAAGTAAAACGACGAAAAGCAACGGCATTCGCCGTTCGGGAGATGTAGGGATGTCTACACATAAGATGTTGGTTTGCTCACTCGTTGCCGCTTTCCTGCTCGCTCTCGCAGTTGTTTCTCCGGTTCTTTACGCCGACGCTAGAGACCAGGCAACCCAATTCACGTTCTCCCACCCGGTCCGCGTCCCTGGCAAGATCCTGCCGGCCGGAACCTACTGGTTCGCTCTGCTCAACCGCAGCAGCGATCAGCAGACCGTCGCCATTTACAATGCCGACCGGCGTCAGCTCATCGCCGTCGTGAACACATTCAGCCTTGAGCGCGTGGCTCCTTCGAGCCACACCATCATCACAGTCACCGAGCCGGCAGGGCCGTCGGAGCCCGCCACGGTGCTCGCGTGGTTTTATCCGGGCGAGACCGTCGGCCATCAGTTCGTCTATGCCGCGAGCGGCGATCCGCGGTTGAGCAACGGACCTCAACTTACGCTCGAGCTCGACCACAACGGCGCGGTTTCGCAGCGCTTCGGTTCCCGCAACACCCTCGGCAACTAACCTCGTTCCCCTTGCAGATGAGCGGGGCCTGCCTTTTGGCAGGCCCGCTTAGCCGGCGCGACAGACCTGCAGGAAATCGCGTTCTTGTTTTGGGGCGGTCGGGCAGCACCATTCTGGCGAATTCGGCGTGTGATAGACTTTTTCTCGCCAGCCAGAACCTGCTCACGACGGGACGTTTCTCTCGTCCTTCATGCCATTTGCAGGTGTCGAAATGCCACGCGATTTTTCGAGCCGGCGGAATTTTCTGAAAGCGGCAGGCATTGCCGCCGGCTCTCACCTTCTGCGTCCGTATGGCGCGCTGGCACGCGCGGCGGAATCCTTCGCGCAGCCACTCACTCCGAACGTCTGCCTGCATCCACTGCAATCGCCAGCTGACTACACGCTGCGGATCAAGGCCGCGCCGGTTGAGCTTTCGCCGAAGCACATCGTTTCGAGCGTCACCTACAACGGCCAGTTTCCGGGCCCGCTGCTTCGTTTCAAAGAAGGCCAGCGGGTGACAGTGGACGTGTACAACGATACGGATTCGGCTGAGCAATTGCACTGGCACGGGCAGTTTGTGCCGACGGACGTGGACGGCGCCGAAGAGGAGCGCACGCCGTTCATCCCCGCGCATGGAATGCGGCGAATCGAATTCACGCCGCGGCCGGCGGGCTTCCGCTTCTACCATACTCACATGCACGCGGGCGCGAACCTGGCAGCCGGGCAATACAGCGGGCAAGTGGGGCCGGTTTACATCGAGGCAAAGCGGGAGCCGGGGAACTACGACCGCGAAGTGTTTGTGATGATGAAAGAGTTCGAGCCGTCCCTCAGCCGTGGCGGCGACATGGCGATGAACTTCCTGGCTCCGGCGGCCCGCGTGAAGACGCTCGAGGACGCCGGCGAGTCGGCGATGAAGGCATCGCTCGCGGCGGGCAAACCGCACGGCTACGAAGTTGGCTACGAGTTTTTCACGATCAACGGGCGCATGCTAGGACACGGCGAACCAGTTCGCGTTGAAGCGGGCGAGCGCGTGCTGTTCCATGTGCTCAACGGCAGCGCGACGGAAATTCGTAGCCTCGCGCTGCCCGGGCATTCGTTTCAAGTGGTCGCGCTCGATGGGAATCCGGTGCCGACGCCGGCGGAAGTGCCGGTCCTGTGGCTGGGCACTGCGGAGCGAATTTCGGCGATCGTGCGGATGACGAATCCCGGCGTGTGGGTGATGGGCGATCTCGCGGACGACGACCGCGCGCACGGCATGGGCATTGTCGTCGAGTATGCCGGGAGGCGCGGCAAAGCGCAGTGGGAAGCGCCCAAGCCGTTTCATTGGAACTATGCACGCTTTAGAAAGGTGGGTGCGACGGGTGCGGCAGGCGCACTGGTTCCCGCGCCGGACGATACGTTCGAAATGACCTTCGCGAAACGCAACGCAGCCGCCGATGGCTTCAATGAATGGACGATCAACGGCGCCGCGTTCTCGATGGGCAGTGCGCCGATGTTTCATCTGCGCGAAGGGCGCCGCTACCGGCTGCGCATGCGCAACGAAAGCGACGACACTCATCCGATCCATCTTCATCGCCACAGCTTCGAACTGACACGGTTGGCGGGAACGGCCATCGCGGGCGTGATGAAGGACGTGGTGATGCTAGGCGGATACCAGGAAATGGAAGTGGATTTTGTCGCCGACAATCCCGGGCTGACGCTTTTCCATTGCCATCAGCAACTGCACATGGATTTTGGTTTCATGGCGCTGTTCGACTACGTGTGAAAGCATCGCGAAAAAATGAGCTTCGGGAAACGAATCTTCGAAAGTGACGCGCCGGCGGCAACCGTGCTCGTCCGGCTGCTGGTGGGCGCGGTGTTCTTGTCCGAAGGCATCCAGAAATTTCTGTTTCCAGCGGCGCTCGGCGTGGGAAGGTTCGCGAAGATCGGGATTCCGGCGCCGGAATTCTTCGGCCCGTTCGTGGGCGAGGTGGAGATTGTGTGCGGCACGCTGCTAATCCGGGGCTGCTGACGCGGCTCGTGGCGGTCCCGCTGCTGGTCGATATCTCGGTGGCGATTCTGACGACGAAGGTGCCGATGCTCGCGAAGTCGGGCTTCTGGGCGGCCGCGCACGAGGCGCGCACCGATGCGTGCATGTTCCTGGGGCTGCTGTTCCTGCTGGCCGTGGGCGCCGGGCCGGTTTCGGCGGATGCGCGGTTTGGCAGTATGCGGAACGCGCCGATTAGGCGGTGAAGACGGGGTCGCATGGGCGATTTGACCAAGCGGCAGCGGGCCGCGATCGAGGCCGTTGCCAAAGAGTTCTCAGCGACGTGGGAAAAGGGCAGTGCTCCGCCCGGCGCCTACATCGCTCACATGTTGGTAAGCGGGAGAAGGATTGCTGTCGAGGTGAGACACCTGAAACGCCGCGGCACCGGCCACGCTAACGGCGCCAAGCCTCATTTAAGGTTCGACAAGGTTGTGACCAGGCTCATGGGACGCCTGCAAGCCGACCTTGGCGAAACGGTGCCCGACGGCATGACAGTGGTAGTGACCGTCACCGCTCCAATCCGCTTGCCGTCGAAAACCGCCGCGGCGCTAGAAGACACGATAAAAACTCTCCTCGGGCGGAGATCGCCGGCTCGAGATGAGAAAGCGACGATTCACCGAAATCGTGTTCGCATTCGACTTCTGAGACACGAATCTGAGCGAGCACCGAAGATCATTGGGTTCGTGCACAATCCTGATTCAGACCCGCTTGTGCTCTTGAACATGACAAGGGAATTGCTTGAGCTGGTTAGCGCTGAGGCTGGCAACAGGGCGCCGAAGTTGGCGGGTACACGGTGGCTCGTTGTGATCAGCGCCGCAGGAATTTCATGCCTGGAGGCATATCGCCACATCTATTCCGAAGTGCGAATGCCGACTGGCTTTCAGAAGATTCTCATGGTGTTCAGCGACGGGCGCGTCGGGGTGTTGGCGGGATGAAATCGGATTGGGGCGCCGCCTTGCGCGAAGAAGCCGCGAGGGACGCGGTGTCGCACTCGGAGTATGGGACGACCGGAGCCCAGTAGCGAAGCGAACTGACGTACCAAAGTCCCACAAGGATCACGGCGGCCAACGCGAAACCTTGGAGCAGCCGGACAACGCCTAGCGGTGAATCTCCTACAGCGACGTACGAATCGAGCGTGCCGATGACAGCCGGTGTATCCCCGGGCATCGCGAGGGCGGGGCTCAGGCGGCTGCGGAGGATCGCGAGAGTCGTGTCCGTGAAGATGAGCAGCCATTCGCCCGGTTCGGCAGCGGCGGCGAGATCAAGCATTTCGGCGGCGAAGCGCCTTCGGAACGCGCAAGGGTAGAGCCGCAGCAGAAGACTGTAAGCATCGAGCAAGCACGGGCGCATGTTCATGCGTCCTTTTCGTCCAACTTTCCCAGCCAGCGCCGCGCGGAAGAGACGATTTGCCGCAGCCGGCGAATTTCGGCGCGTAGGACGAGTTCACCAGCCCCGGTGAGGCGATATTCGCGGCGGGTTTCGCCTTCCTTCAAGCGGCGTTGCAATTCGGTGACGTGGCCGTGGGCCAAGAGTGTGGCCAGATTCGCGTAGAGCGTGCCGGGGCCCATGCGGTATTTGCCGCCCGACTGGCGTTTGACGGACTGGAGGATGCCGTAGCCGTGAAGGTCGGACTCGGAGAGAGCGAGGAGGATGTAGAGAGAGGGGGTGGTGAGACGGCGGTCGTTAGCCTTCCTATTATCTTGCATATCGTCTTCTGATATATCATGTTTCGATATAGAACGCAATCGGCGACGTGAGTGCACCGCGATTGTGGGGGCCAATGAGCCTACGTCTAGCAGCCATCGGGCTTTGCCTGGCGGCCGCGTTTTGCGCGGCTCCCAAGGATACAGCGAACACCGGCGCGGTCGCGATTTTGCACGTAACCGTGATCGACGGAACGGGCGCGGCGGCCAAACCGGATCAAACCGTTGTGGTGAAAGACGGGCGGATCGCGTACGCCGGTCCGTCAGCGGGTGCGCACATGTCGCAGGCGACGCGCATCGTGGACGCGCGCGGATCCTATCTCATCCCCGGGCTGTGGGACATGCACGTGCATGTGTGGGACGCGGACCTGGCTTTTCCGCTGTTTCTCGCGAACGGCGTGACCGGAGTGCGGAACATGGGCGGGCACCCGGCGGAGCTGAAGCGCTGGCGCGCGGATCTGGCGCAAGGAAAGCGAGCGGGCCCGTTGCTGATTGCTTGTGGCCAGGTGGTGGACGGCGCGCCGGCAATCCATCCGGACCACGCGGTGGTGGTTGGAAACGAGACGCAGGCACGCGCGGCGGTGGACGATCTGAAAGAGAAAGGATGGGATTGCGTCAAGGTGTACGACAACGTGCCGCGCGACGCCTATTTCGCGATTGCGACAGAGGCGAAGAAGGACGGGATTCCTTTTGTGGGACACGTGCCGTTGTCGGTGACGGCGCTCGAAGCCTCGGACGTGGGCCAAAAAAGTATCGAGCATCTGGACGGTCTCGAGTACGTGATTTCGCCGGCAGGCGACGGCTTTCGGCGCGCGCGGCTCGAGCGGGTCGGCAAGCCCGCCCAGCCCGGCGACATGATGAAGCTGCCGATGCGGATCGCGAACGAGATCAATCAACTGGCGGATTCCTATGACGGAGCGAGAGCTGCGAGCCTGTTTGCGAAGTTGGCGCGGAACCGAACGTGGCAAGTGCCGACACTTTCAGTGGCGCATGCCTTCGGGTCGATCGGAGATGCAGGGATGTATGGCGATCCGCGGCTGAAGTACGTGGATACGGCGATGCGCGATTCGTGGGAGCACAATCCGATCGTCCACCTCGAGATTCCGGAATATGTGGCGGCGCGGAAGCGCGCGTTTCAGGAAGCGTTGCGTATCACGCGTGAGGCACACAACGCGGGCGTGCGGTTCCTCGCGGGGACCGATAGCGGCGGCGTTCCATATCTGCACTATGGCTTCAGCTTACACGACGAATTGGCGCTGCTGGTGGAGGCGGGCTTCACTCCGATGCAGGCGCTAGAGGCGGCCACGCGGGAGGCTGCCGAATTTCTGGGCCTGGCGGATTTGGGGACCATCGAGACGGGCAAGCAAGCGCGCCTGGTGTTACTTTCGGCCAACCCGCTGACCGACATCCACAACACGCAGCGCATCGAGGCAGTGATCGCCGGCGGGCACCTGTATGACCGGCGCGAACTCGATGCGCTGCTGGCTGCTGCAGAAAAGCAAGCCAAGTAGAACCCTTTGCGGCCATCTAGGTGCGAGTCGAGTTGGCGCGTCGTAGACGCCGGGCGGCGCGGGGCGTCCCGCAGGCGAATCCGGGACGTCTAAACCGGGTATAATGACCTCACGGATGGCGACACATTTTTGAGCCCACCTTGAGCGGCCAGAACTTCAAACCATGAAAACGGCACAAGCACTGGACAATCGGGAGAAGGTGTTGCTGGTCGGCGTGGCGCTGCGCAAGTCGCGGCGGCTGCCTGGGTCGAATACTGCGCGGGCCGCGGGAACGATGGGCGGCGATTCCGCCGGCGTTGCCGCCCGAGATTCGTTGGGCGAATTGGCGGAGCTGGCGCAGAGCGCGGGCGCGCGGATCGAAGGCACGCTGTTGCAGGTACGCGACGCGCTGGATCCAGCGACGCTAGTGGGCAAAGGCAAGCTGGAAGAAATCAAGATCGAGGCGCAACTGCGGAAGGCGCCGTTGGTGATCGTCGATCACAATTTGACGCCGGTGCAACTGCGGAACATGGAGAAGGGCATCGGCGTGCGGGTGATCGATCGCACGCAACTGATTCTTGATATTTTTGCGGTCCACGCGCGGACGCGCGAAGGCCAACTGCAAGTGGAGTTGGCGCAATTGAATTATTTGTTGCCGCGACTGACGGGGCACGGTGAAGCGCTCTCGCGGCTGGGCGGCGGCATCGGGACGCGCGGACCCGGCGAACAAAAATTGGAGACCGACCGCCGGCGAATCCGCGACCGCGTGCGGAAAATTCAAGACGCGATCGAGACGGTGCGGCGGCAGCGGACGACGCGGCGGCGCGCGCGGCAGGCCGTGCCGCTGGGGATGATCGCGCTCGTGGGTTACACGAACGCGGGGAAATCGTCTCTGTTCAACGCGATTACGCATGCGGAGGTGCTCGAGTCGCCGCAGATGTTTGCGACGCTGGACCCGACGGTGCGGGCGGTGCGGCTCCCGTCGCGCCGGCGCGTGCTGCTGAGCGATACGGTGGGATTTCTGCGCGATTTGCCGCCCGATTTGATTGCGGCATTTCGCGCGACTTTGGAGGAAGTGCAGGAAGCCGCGTTGATTCTGCACGTGACGGATATTTCGAACCCACATCACGCAGAGCACGACGCGGAAGTGGAGAAGGTGCTCGCGGATTTGGGAGTGGAGAGGCGTCCGCGGATTCATGTGTTGAACAAGACGGACCAGCTGTCGGAGGAAGAGTTGGAAACGCTGAAGAAGGCGAACGGCGACGGCGAGCGTTCGGTGTTTACGTCGGCGGCGACGGGCGCGGGGCTGGAAAATTTGTTGGCGCGGATTGATGCGGCAATGCCGATCGATCCGCTGGTGCGGCGAAAGTTTCGTGTTCCCCTTTCGGACGGAAGAAGCTTGTCGATGGTGCACGCGGGCGGACGCGTGCTGCATTCGAGCGTGAGCGACGGACATTTCGAATTGGAAACGGAAATTCCGGAGTCGCTAGCGCGACGGCTGGAGAATTTTTTGGTGGCGGCGAACGATAGTTCTAAGGGAGATGCGCGGGACGTGCCTAACCCGTGAAACATGTGAAAGATAAGCGAGGACGCGGGCTGTGGAAAACTTGTGCAAATTGAAAATTTGGGGCCAGGACCGTGCGGGGAGCCGGTTGGGCGGAGGGAGTCGCTACGGATGTAGTGGTTCACAAGCTATTGAAAATAAATGGGTAACGAAGCAGTGTAACAATTCCCATCGTGAAACCGAGGTTGTTGTTTCTACTCCGTTTAATTTGCACAGGTACGCAGCAGATGGTGGGCTAAAGGCAGATAACTCAGCAATTTGCACAGGCCGTGTTATGGCAGCGTCAGAGGCCGCGGCTGGCGGGGATTTTGCACTGTTTGGCATCCCACGGAATGGCACTCGAGCGAAGATGCCCGAGAAGGGAACGCGTGGTTCGCGATACGCGATAGAATGAGCCAATGCGTGTGCGCGTACTTTTTTTCGGACAACTGAAGGAGATTGTCGGCATCGCGGAAGAGTATGCGGACCTTTCCGACGGCGCGCGTGTTGAGGATTTGTTCGAGCGATACGGGCGACGGTTTCCGAAACTCTCCGAATTTCGTCCTTCCATCGCAGCGTCTGTGAATCAGGAATATGCCAGTTGGCGCGCGTCGCTCGAAGCGGGCGACGAAGTGGCGTTCTTGCCCCCGGTGAGCGGCGGGAGCGACAGCGGTAGAGGCACCGCGCAGGCAGCGGAGGACGTGTTTGAGTTGGTGCGCGAGCCGATCCGGTCGCGCGAGATCGCGGAGAGCGTGAAGGCGCCGGAGGACGGCGCGGTCGTGGTGTTCGATGGCTTCGTGCGCAACAATTTTCGCAACCAGCGGACGCAGTATTTGGAATACGAGGCGTACGAGGCGATGGCGCTGGTGAAGATGCGCGAGATCGGGGTGCGGGCGCGGCAGAAATTCGCAGTGCGCAGGATGGCGGTGGTGCACCGGCTCGGGCGACTCGAGATTGGCGAGACGAGCATCCTGATTGCGGTCAGTGCGGCGCACCGGGCGGCCGCGTTTGATGCCTGCCGGTTCATCATCGATACGCTGAAACGCACGGTCCCGATTTGGAAAAAGGAGTATTTTGTGGGCGGGGCGGTGTGGGCCGAAGGCGAGACGCCATCGAAGGAAGCCGTTTCGGCGCGCGATGAATCTATGTCTTAGTATGCTCCCCGGCTTTCTTGGAATCCCAGAGGGACGAAGCGAACAGAAGACCCCTCCACTTTGTGGTTCCTGCCATTTTCGTGCGAGCATTCCCGGGCATGCGTAGCTTCCCGTTTTGGGTTTCCGCTGCAAGTGCGGCGACGGCATTGATCCTGGGCGTGGCGGGTGTCGCGATGCGCGGGCAGCAGCCGCAAGGGTCTGGCTCTGCGCAATCCGCGCAGCAGCCGGCACAGCAACCGGCACCGAGGCAGGTGCCGCGCGGGCAGATCCGCGTCACCGTGGACCTGGTGAACATCCTGGCCAGCGTGATCGACGCGAATGGCCGGCCGATTCCGGATTTGACGGAGGATGCGTTTTCGCTCTCCGAGGAGGGCGTGCCGCAGAAGATCGAACGGTTCGAGGCGCAGACGAACCGGCCGCTTGACCTCGCGCTGATGGTGGACGCGAGCGCGAGCACGTTTAAGGATTTGAAGTTTGAAGACGAAGCGGCGGCGCATTTCATTCAGCAGGTGGTCAGGCCGGGCGACGCGCTGTCGGTATTTGAGTTTTCGGAGGTGGTGACGGAGCTTTCGGAGTTTACGGACAAGGTGCCGACGTTGGAGGCAGCGGCGCGGAGAATTGCGCCGGGGGCGGGAACGTCGATTTACGACGCGCTGGTGCTATCGTCGCGTGCGCTGCGGCGGCGGCCGGAGGGGCGGCGGCGGGCGATTGTGCTGGTGACGGATGCCGGCGAGACGACGAGCGTCTCGAAATTCGAGGACGCGCGGCATGCGGCGATTTTCTCGGAGGCGCTGCTGTACACGATTTGCATCCGGCCAGTCAAAAGCGAGAGCGGGCGCAATACGGCGGGTGAGCACGCGCTGATCACGATTACCGACAGCACGGGCGGGGCGCTATTTATTCTGGACGAGCTTGAGCAGATTCCGGCGATGTACGACCGGATCAATAAGGAGCTGAGGACGCAGTATTTGCTGGGCTACTACCCGACGCCGCTTCCGCCGCCCGGGAGTTACCGCCGGGTGGAGCTGACTGTAAAAGGCGGTGACACCGTGCACTATCGCAAGGGATACTTCACGGCTGGCACGCAGTAAGGGCGAGATGCGCGCGAGCCGAGCCGGGTCACCGAGCCGACGAACCCACGATGAACCAATTCCTCGACATTGCCATCGAAGCCGCGCGCGAAGCAGGCGCGCAACTGGCCGCTGAGTTCGGCCGGCCGAAACAAATCAGTTACAAAGGCGAAGTGGATTTAGTGACGGAGTCCGACCGGAGGTCGGAAGCCATCATCGTGGCGAAGCTGCGGAACCATTTTCCGCAGCACGGAATCGTGGCGGAGGAAGGCAGCGGAGGAAGCGGAGAGGCGCGGCCACGGTACTGCTGGCATGTCGACCCGCTCGACGGGACGACGAATTTTGCGCACGGGTATCCGTGCTTTGCGGTGTCGATCGGGCTGCTGGAGGAAGCCGAGCCGGTCGCGGCGGTAGTGTTCAATCCGGTGAACAGCGAACTTTTTACGGCGATCCGAGGCGAAGGCGCGTATTTGAATCAAAAGAGGATTCACGTTTCGCCGGTGGAAACGCTATCGAAAAGCCTGGTGGCGACAGGATTTCCCACGCACAAAGTACGGAACAGCGTGAACATTCAATACTACTGGGCATTCACGATGCGCACGCACGGCGTGCGTCGCGACGGGTCGGCGGCGCTGGATTTGGCGGCGGTGGCGGCGGGGCGGTTCGACGGCTTTTGGGAATTTGGGCTGAAGTCGTGGGACACCGCGGCGGGGATGCTGCTGGTCCGCGAGGCGGGCGGGAGCGTGACGTCGCTCGACGGGCGACCCTACCACCCGGGCGATGCGGACGTGCTGGCGTCGAACGGACCCATTCACAGCGAAATGCAAGCCGTGGCGGCGGACCTGGCGGAACGCACCGCGCAGCCGCGCGCGTAGAGCAACGGATGCGCGCCGTCGATCTGATCCGGAAAAAGCGCGATGGCCGCGAACTTTCCCGCGAAGAGATTCAATTCCTGGTTGACGGCGCGACGCGCGACTCCATTCCTGAGTATCAACTTTCTGCATGGTTGATGGCTGTCATCTGGCGCGGCATGAGCGGGGCGGAGCTGGCGGCGCTCACGGAAGCCATGCTGCATTCCGGCGAAGTGATCGATTTTTCCGATCTGCCCGGCGCGAAGGTGGACAAGCATTCGACGGGAGGCGTTGGCGACAAAACGTCGCTGATCCTGGCGCCGGTGGTGGCGGCGGCGGGCGTGAAGGTGCCGATGATATCCGGGCGGGGCCTGGGGCATACCGGCGGGACGCTCGACAAGCTCGACTCGATTCCCGGGTTCAACGTGCATCTTTCGCTCAGCGAATTCCGGCGCGTGCTTGTGGCGTGCGGCTGCAGTCTGATCGGGCAAACACCGGAGATCGCGCCGGCGGACAAGAGGCTGTACGCGCTGCGCGACGTGACGGCAACGGTAGAGAGTCCGTACCTAATCTGTGCATCGATCATGAGCAAGAAGATGGCAGAAGGCATCGACGCACTGGTACTCGACGTGAAGACAGGCGACGGCGCGTTCATGAAAAAGCAGGCGGACGCGGAGTACCTGGCGCGGTTGATGGTGGAAACCGGGACGCGGATGGGCAAGAAAGTGCTCGCGCTGATCACGGACATGGAGCAACCGCTCGGGCGGAAGATCGGGAATGCGCTCGAAGTGGAGGAGTGCGTCGCAGTGCTCGACGGGAAGGGGCCGGAGGATTTGCGCGAGCTGTCGCTGGATTTGTCGGCGTGGATGTTTGTTCTGGCCGGGCGCACGAAGAATTTCGACGAGGGGAAGCGGCTGGGCGCAGAAATGATTGCATCCGGGCGGGCTCGTGATACATTCCGCGAGATTATCCGGCTGCAAGGGGGCGATCCGAAGGTGGTGAACGACACCTCGCGGCTGCCGCACGCGAAGAATCGTACGAGCGTGAAGGCGGCGCGTGCGGGGTTTGTCACGGGGATTCACTGCGAACAGGTGGGCGTCGCGAGCATGCTGTTGGGCGGCGGGCGCGAGAAGAAGGAAGACAAAATCGATCCTGCCGTCGGGCTGGTGCTCGAGAAAAAAGTGGGCGACGCCGTCGCCGCGGGCGAAGCGCTGTGCGCCGTGCACTACAACTCGGACGCGAGGCTGGCGGAATCGACCGCGCTGCTGGGGCGCAGCTTCGAAATCGGGGATCAGAAGCCGGAGCATGCGCCGCTGATTCGCAAAGTGATCGGCCGATAGCAGCCGTGAACTCGCGTGTAACGCGGCCGGCAGCCGTCTTTCATTGGCAGTAGAACCACCAACGAAAAAGCGGGAGGCACGATGCACCGGTTCGTCGGTCTTCTGGGGATGGCCACGATGATGGGCCTGGCGTTTTTGTTTTCGACGAACCGCACCGCCATCCGGCGAAAAACCGTGGCGTGGGGCCTGGGGCTGCAGATTGTGTTTGCGTTCCTGGTAATGCGCTGGGAGACGGGACGGTACATTTTTCAGCAGGCGGGCGCGGCGGTGAAGTGGCTGCTGGATTTTTCGTACTTCGGGTCGCAGTTTGTGTTTGGCGATCTCGGCAAGCGCAGCTCTCCGCTTGGCTTTTTCTTTGCGTTTCAGGTGCTGCCGACCATCATCTTCATCGCGGCGATTTTCGCCCTCCTCTACTACTTCGGCGTGATGCAGATCATCATCCGCGGCGCCGCCATTGTGATGACGAAGCTGATGGCTGCGAGCGGCGCTGAATCACTCAACGTAGCGGCGAGTATCTTCATGGGGCAAACGGAAGCGCCGCTGACGATCCGGCCGTTCCTGAGTGACGTTACGCGGTCAGAATTGATGACCATCATGACGAGCGGCATGGCGCACGTGTCTGGCGGAATGATGGCGGCCTACATCGCGTACGGCGTGGAAGCGAAGCACGTGCTGGCGGCCGTGATCATGACGGCTCCGGGAACGATTCTGCTTTCGAAAATGCTGGTGCCGGAGACGGAAAAGCCGGTGACGTCGGGCAAGGTCGAACTGGCAAGCCTGGAGCGCGACACGAACGCGCTGGGGGCGCTTTCACGCGGCACGGTGGACGGCTTGTACCTGGCGCTGAACGTGGCGGCGATGCTGATCACGTTCATCGCGCTAATTTACCTGGTGGACGGATTGTTCAGCATCACGCACGACGCGTTGACTCACATCGGTATCACGCACTTTCCGACGAGCCTGGAGGCCGTGCTGGGCTGGGTGTTTTCGCCGGTCGCGTGGCTGATTGGGATTCCATGGAACCAGGCCGGCCAGATCGGCAACCTGCTCGGTCTGCGGATGGTGACGAACGAGCTCATCGCGTTCCAACGGCTTGGGCCACTGAAGGACGTGCTCGATCCGCGGTCGTTCACGATTGCGACGTTCGCGCTGTGCGGGTTCGCGAATTTCAGCTCGATCGGCATCCAGATCGGCGGTATCGGGGCGCTGGCGCCGAATAAAAAGACGGAACTTGCCAAGCTGGGCATCCGCGCGATGCTGGCCGGGACGATGGCCAACCTGATGTCCGCGTCGATTGTGGGAGTGATGCTGCAATGACGGCGGCGAAGGCGAAGGTCTCCGCGCCCGATTCGGAATTTGCGCGCGCCGACCGAGCGGCGAAGTTCATCCTTTCAAAAACGAAGCTGCGGCCCCAAGTGGGAGTCGTTCTCGGGTCAGGGCTGGGCGCGTTTGCGGATGGGCTGGCGGGCGCGACGCGCATTCACTACGCCAAGATTCCGGGGTTTCCGCGTTCGACGGCGATTGGCCACGCGGGGCAATTGGTGATCGGCCGGACGGAAGGCGTGCAAGTTGCGGCGATGCAAGGCCGCGTCCATTTCTATGAAGGGTATTCGGCGAAGGAAGTGGTTTTTCCGATGCGGGTGTTTGCGCGGATGGGGATCCGTTGTGTGATTCTGACGAACGCGGCTGGCGGCATCAACAAGGAATACAAGCAGGGCGCGTTGGTGATCCTCCGCGATCATTTGAATTTGCAAGGGGCGAATCCGCTGGTTGGCCCTAACGACGAGCGCTTCGGCCCGCGCTTTTTCGACATGACGCAGGCGTACTGGAAGCCTTATCGCGACGTGGCCATCGTGGAGGCGAAGCGGCTGGGAATCGAAATTCACGAAGGCGTCTACGCGGCGCTTTCTGGGCCGAGCTACGAGACACCTGCGGAGATCCGCTATTTGCACACGATTGGCGCCGACCTGGTGGGGATGTCCACAGTGCCGGAGGTGATCGTGGCGGCGCACGTAGGCATTCGCGTCCTGGGGATTTCGTGCGTGACGAACATGGCGGCGGGGATTTTGGACCAGCCGATCCATCATCAGGAAGTGCTCGAAACAGGCGAACGCGTGAAGAGCCATTTCATCGCGCTGCTGCAAGCCATCATCCCACGGCTGGCGGCGGAGACTCCCGCGTGAGCGAATACGATGCGCTGATTGCGGCGGCGAAGCAGGCGCGCGAAAACGCACACGCGCCGTTTTCGGGATTCCGCGTGGGCGCGGCGTTGCGCGCGCAATCGGGGCGCGTCTTTACGGGCTGCAACGTGGAGAACGCGACGCTGGGGCTGACCTGCTGCGCCGAGCGCGTCGCGATTTTCAAGGCTATCTCCGAGGGCGAGCGCGGATTCGACGCGATTGCCGTTGTGGCTGATACGGACACCTTGACGCCGCCATGCGGAGCCTGCCGGCAAATTATCTGGGAATTTTGCGGCGACGTGCCGGTG
>Ga0126373_10000850_pt1 | contig 20796 bp, 17 predicted proteins | sample PanSoiMetPlot_11_FD_92545 | JGI IMG/M metagenome (GOLD analysis project Ga0126373, IMG submission 92545) | Tropical forest soil microbial communities from Panama - MetaG Plot_11 | ecosystem: Environmental > Terrestrial > Soil > Tropical forest > Bulk soil | place: Panama | collected 2016-02-17 | reverse complement strand
CCGCCTGACGCGGTGCAGGCTCATGACGTCGGAAGCGGCGCCGATGGAGGCATCCGGGTGGATCGTCACCGGCGGCGACGTCATCAGCTGCTCGGCAGTGAGTCTGGCGTAGCGATCCCGGTCTGTGCCGTAACGGAGCACTCCGGTCCACCGCCGCCGGGTGTCCACGTGCCGGTCCTGTGCGCGCAGCAGGTCACCTTCCGTCACCATCCCGGCCAGGCGCCCGCTGCGCATCAGCACGGGTACGCCGCTGATGCGGCGCTCGACCAGGACGCTGGCGATTTCCTTGAACGGCATCGCCAGGTCGATCGTGATCACGTTCGTCGCCATCACGTCCCGCACTCTGCAGTGCAGCTTGCCGTGATGCTCATGCACCGGCCGGCCGGAATCCGGCGGTCCCGGCCGCTGCTCCGCGGACTCGTCGCCGAGCTGGCGGTCGACCCGCGCAAGCGCGCGGCGGACCTCACCGCCGGCCGCCCGGCCGTGGAGCGAGTCGTAGTACGCCGCGCCAAGATGACGCAGCATTGCGTCCAGATGGATCTCCTGGCGGGTCATCGTCGTCGCCTCGCTCTCTCGCCTTCCCGCGACAACCCCTGTCCCTCACCATCCAGTCAACGAGGGCTGGCCGGGCCGCGGCTAGGGACCAAGGTCTCTTCTGCGTCCCGCGAATGGAACACGGTGCGTGCACTAGCGTCGGAACCATGGGACCGCACGATCGCATGGCCGCGCGCGCCGCCCGGTCACGACGTGGCGCTTCAAGCTGGCCAGAGGCTGACCAGCTGTTCCGGGCTGATGTTGCCGCCGCTGCAGACGATCGCGACGGTGCGACCGGCGAACCGGTCCGGTGCGTGCAAGACGGCGGCCAGAGACGCGGCGCCGGCCGGCTCGACGAGGTTGCGGGTCTTCTCGATCATCAGCCGCGTCGCCTCCACCAGCCGGCTCTCCGGGACCAGCATGAAGTCGTCGACCAGATCCCACAGGATGCGCTGGGTCAGCTCAAAGGCGGTGCGCGTCGCCAGGCCCTCAGCGATGGTGGCGGTGGTGTCCTCGACGAGGGCCCGGGCGCGCCACGAGCGGTGGGCTGCGGGTGCAGCCTCGGACTGCACGCCGACGACCTCGATCGACGGGCGCACCGCTCTGGCGACGATGCTTGCGCCCGCGAGCCCGCTGCCACCGCCGACCGGGACGACGATCACGTCGGTATCCGGCCGCTCCTCCAGGATCTCGAGCGTGTAGGTCGCCACGCCGGCGATCAGCGCGGGCTCGTTCGCCGAATGGATGTAGCGGTAGCCGCGCTCTGCGGCGAGCTTTTCGCAGTGCACGCGGGCCTCGTCGAAGTCGCTGCCGTGAAAGATCACCTCGGCGCCCAGCGCCCGCATGGACTCGACTTTCACCGGGTTAGCCTGCTCGGGCACGCAGATCACCGCGTGCACGCCGAACAGGTTCGAGGCGTAAGCGACCGACTGACCGTGGTTGCCGGTCGATGCCGAGATAACCCCACGGCGCCGGTCGTTCGTGCTGAGCTGGCTGATCAGGTTGACCCCGCCGCGCACCTTGAACGCGCCGATCGGCTGGTGGTTCTCCTGCTTGACCCAGAGGCGCGCACCGGTCAGCGCGTCCAGAGCGGGGTACCGGTACAGCGGAGTCGGGCGGAGGTACGGTGCAATGCGCTGCCGCGCTGCCAGGACGTCGGACAGGTCTGGGACGCTCAGTTCGCTCACGGCATGTGTCTATCACCAGGAAGCTGCCGCGGAGGCAAGCTACCCCGTTCCCTGCCTGGTCGTTGATGGTAATGGCGAGCCTGGACCGTCCGTGGCGCCGGCCTGGCGCCGTGCAGTACGGCCTGCGCCGGCTTCCCGGTCTGCTGCGCCCGCCGGTGAGCGTGTATGAACCAGCCGCAGATTTGGTGTCGGTCCTGCGGGATCTGCCTGTCGTCGTTCGCGACGGCACGACGCTACGGGTGAATGTGTTCTTGCCGGCCGGAGGCGGGCGGTTCCCCGTGCTGATGTCCGCTCAGCCGTACGGCAAGGACGACCTGCCCCGGCGCCGTGGCCGCGGATACCGGGTGTCGATCCAGTACCGGATGCTTCGCCAGACACGCGTGGTGCGCTTCTCCTCGCTGACCGCCTGGGAGGCACCAGACCCTGCCTGGTGGACGACGCAGGGTTACGCGGTGATGAGCTGCGATCTGCGTGGGGCCGGCAGTTCGGAAGGCTCGGCCAGCCTGCTTTCTGACTCCGAGGGTGAGGATGTCTACGACCTGATCCAGTGGGCCGCCGCGCAGCCGTGGAGTACCGGCGCGGTCGGCATGATTGGGGTGTCGTACCTGGCGATCTCGCAGTGGAAGGCAGCTGCGCTGCGGCCGCCCGGTCTGAAGGCCATCTGCCCCTGGGAGGGTTTCACCGACGCGTACCGTGATCTGTTCCGGCCAGGCGGGATCCGTGAGACCGGGTTCACCCGGATGTGGAACGTCTCACTTCGGCGGACGCGGCAGCGCTACCGGCTGCGCGAGCAGGCGCGGAACCGCCCGCTGCGGGATGAGTTCTGGCAGTCCCTGGCGCCGAACCTGGAAGACATCGCCGTGCCAGCGCTGATCTGCGGCAGCTTCTCTGACAACAACCTGCACAGCCGCGGCTCCTTCCGCGCGTTCGAGCACATCTCGAGCTCGGAGAAGTTCCTCTACACCCACCGTGACGGGAAGTGGGCCACCTTCTACTCGGCCGGCCCCCGGGCCGCGCAACTGCAGTTCTTCGACCGGTACCTGCGCGGCGGCGAGGCTGGCGCACTGCCGCGGGTGCGTTTGGAAGTCCGCGAGAGCCGAGACGTCATTGCCAGCGTCCGGGACGAGGAAAGCTGGCCGCTCGAGCGAACGCAGTGGACGCCGCTGTATCTGTCCGGCGGCGGGCTTTCGGCCACGCCGCCTGCCGAGGCCGGCCAGATTGGCTTCGACATGCGATCTCGCGGCGCTCGCTGGGACTGGAAGGTGCCCGCGGACACCGAGCTGACTGGCCCGATGGCGCTGCGGCTGTGGGTAGAAGCCCACGGCATCGACGACGTCGACTTGTTCGCCGGCCTGGAGAAGTGGCGCGGGCCCGGCTACGTCCCGTTCGAGGGCTCCTACGGGTTTGGCCGTGACCGCATGACCACTGGCTGGCTGAAAGTCTCGCTGCGCGCTCTCGATGAGCGGGCCTCCCGGCCGTTCGACCCGGTGCCTGCCTGCACCCGCCGGGAGCCGCTCTCGCGGGGCCAGGTCGTCCAGGCAGACATTGCGCTCGGGCCGTCGGCCACGCTGCTCCGGGCCGGGGAAACACTCCGGCTGGTGGTAGCCGGGCGCTGGCTGTGGCCGGTGAACCTGCTCACCGGGCAGTTCCCCGCCGCCTATCAGCGAGGCTCCCACGGCAGATGCACGGTGCACTGGGGCCCGGAGCGTGGCGCCCGCCTTCTGGTTCCCGTTATCCCGCGAGCCTGAGACCGGTGGCAGGAACTACGACGCGCGGGTCACCACGGCTCGGGCCTGCCGGGCGATCTCGATGTCTTCCCTGGCCGTGATCACCAGTACCCGGACCCGATCCGGTCCGCTGATGTCGGCGTCCGAGCTGACGCCGCCCTGCGTCGGGTCGAGGCTGACGCCGAGGAACTTCAGGCCGTCCGCCGCGGCCGCGCGCACCCGCGAGCTGTGCTCGCCGACACCGCCGGTGAAGACGAGCACGTCCAGTCCGTTCATGGCCGCTGCCATCGCCGCGATCTCGCGCCGCAGCCGGTGCACGTAGACAGCCAGCGCGAGCCGGGCTGGCTCGCTGCCCGCATCGGCCGCGCGCAGGACCTCGCGCATATCGCCGGAGGGGATGCCGGTGAGCCCGGCGAGCCCGGCCGACCTCTCAAGCCCGGTGGCGAGCTCGTCGACGCCGAGCTTGCCGCGCTGCAGCAGCCAGGTGATCAGGCCCGGGTCGACGCTGCCGCTCCTGGTGGCCATGACCAGGCCCTCGAGTGGGGTGAAGCCCATCGTGGTGTCGACGCTATCTCCGCCGGCGACCGCGGCCAGGGATGCGCCCGCGCCGAGGTGGCAGGTAACGATGCGCAGCGCAGCCAGGTCGCGGCCGAGAAGGTCTGCGGCCCGGCGGGCCGCGTAAGCGTGGGAGAGCCCGTGAAAGCCATACCGGCGCAGCCCGAACTGCCGTATCCAGGTCTCGGGCAGCGCGTACTGGCTGGCGGCGGCTGGCATACCGGCGTGAAACGCGGTGTCGAAGCAGGCAACGTGCGGCACGCCGGGCAGCAATCGGCGCGCGGCCTCGATGCCCGCCACCGCTCCTGGCTGGTGCAGCGGGGCCAGGTCGGCGAGGCTGGCAATCGCGGCGACGACGTCGTCGTCGATCACCACGGCCTGCCTGAATCTGCTGCCGCCGTGCACGACGCGGTGGCCGACCACTTCCGGGTCGGCCACGCTGGCAAGGAAGTCCGCCAGCGCCGGATGGTTGGCGTCGCCATCCCACGGGTCCAGGTCGAAGGACCCATGAGTGGTGCCGGCCGGGCCGAGCACCCTGACCTTCAGCGTGCTCGACCCGGCGTTGACGACGACTGCCGCCCCGGTGCCGGTAACCTCAGCTCGCGACATCGCCTGGCTGCGGCGGCGGCGCTGCGGGCTGCGGCACCATGGCCGCGGGCTGACCCGGCTGCGGCCAGCGCCAGTTGCTGACCTCGGGCATGTCCTCCCCGTGCTGCCTGACCCAGGCGTGGTGCCTCGCCCTGGTGTCCACCATCTGCTGCCGCAACTGTGCGCCCCTGCCGACCAGGCCCGGCACTCTGTCGAGCACGTCCATGACGAGGTGGAACCGGTCCATGTCGTTCATAACCACCATGTCGAACGGGGTGGTCGTGGTGCCCTCCTCCTTGTACCCACGGACGTGGATGTCGTGATGCGCCGCTCGCCGGTAGGTGAGCCGGTGGATCAGTGAGGGGTAGCCGTGGTAGGCGAAGATGACCGGTCGGCCCGGCGGGAACAGCGCGTCGAACTCCGGGTCGCTCATCCCGTGCGGGTGCTCGGAGCTGTCCTGCAGTCGCATCAGGTCGACCACGTTGACGACCCGGACGCGCAGGTCGGGCAGCGCTCGCCGGAGGATGTCGGTGGCTGCGAGCACCTCCACCGTCGGCACGTCGCCCGCGCACGCGAGCACGACATCTGGCTCGAAACCGGCGTCGCTGCTGGCCCATTCCCAGATGCCGGCGCCGCGGGTGCAGTGCAGAATGGCCGACTCCATGTCGAGCCAGTCAGGAACGGGCTGCTTGCCTGCCACGATGACGTTGACGTAGTCCCGGCTGCGCAGGCAGTGATCCCCGACCGACAGCAGCGTGTTTGTATCCGGCGGCAGGTAGACGCGGATCACCTCAGCCTTCTTGTTCACCACGTGATCGATGAAGCCCGGGTCCTGGTGGCTGAACCCGTTGTGGTCCTGTCGCCATACGTGCGAGGTGAGCAGGTAATTCAGCGAGGCGATGGGCCGCCGCCAAGGCAGCTGCCTGGTCACCTTCAGCCACTTGGCGTGCTGGTTGAACATGGAGTCCACGATGTGGATGAACGCCTCGTAGCAGGAGAACAGGCCGTGCCGGCCCGTCAGCAGATAGCCCTCGAGCCAGCCCTGGCAGGTGGTCTCGGACAGGATCTCCATCACGCGTCCGTCGGCGGCCAGGTTGACGTCGACCGGCAGGGTCGCCTCCTGCCAGGTCTTCCCGGTCGCCTCCAGCACGGCGGTCAGCCGGTTCGACTCGGTCTCATCGGGACCGAACAGGCGGAAGTTCTGGTGGTCGGAGTTCAGCCGCATCACGTCGCGGAGCATCGATCCGAGCACCTTGGTGGGCTCGGACATGCTCCCGCCCGGCGCTCCGACCGGCATGGCGTAGTCACGGAAGTCGGGCATGACCAGATCCCTGAGCAACACGCCGCCGTTTGCGTGCGGAGTCGCGCCGAGGCGGAGGTCACCCGGCGGCACAAAGGCGAGCAGGTCGGAGTGCGGGCTGCCCTCTGACCCGAACAGTTCCTCCGGCCGGTAGGAGCGCAGCCAGCTTTCGAGTTCCCGCAGGTAGCCGGGGTTGGTCCGCACTTCTGTCAGCGGCACCTGATGCGCCCGCCATGTTCCTTCGACGGGCACGCCGTCGACCTCTACCGGGCCAGTCCAGCCCTTGGGAGTCCGCATGACGATCATGGGCCAGCGCACGCTCGCGTGGCCGAGGCCCGCGCGCGCGTCCTGCTGGATGCTCCGGATCCGCGCGATGACGCTGTCGAGCGTCGCCGCCATCTCCTCGTGGGGAACGAAGTCGCGTGTGCCGGTCACGTAAGCGGGCTCGTAGCCGTACCCGCGGAGCAGGGCGTCCAGCTCATCCTCCGGCAGCCGGGCGAGCACGGCCGGGTTGGCGATCTTGTAGCCGTTCAGGTGCAGGATGGGAAGCACGGCACCATCAGCCGCCGGATTCAGGAACCGGTGCGAGTGCCAGCTCGTCGCGAGGGGACCGGTCTCGGCCTCGCCATCCCCGATCACGCACGCCACGATGAGATCGGGGTTATCGAACGCGGCGCCGTGCGCGTGCGACAGGGAGTAGCCGAGTTCGCCGCCCTCGTGGATTGAACCGGGAGTCTCCGGCGCGACGTGGCTCGGCACTCCACCGGGGAAGGAGAACTGCTTGAACAGCTGCCGCATGCCCGTCGCGTCGCGGGCGATGCTCGGGTAGACCTCGCTGTAGCTGCCCTCCAGCCAGCTATTCGCAAGAGCCGCAGGACCGCCGTGACCTGGGCCGACCACGATCATCATCGGCGTGCCGTGCACGCCGATGGCGCGATTGAGGTGCGCCCAGACAAAGTTCAGCCCGGGCGTCGTGCCCCAGTGCCCGAGCAGCCGCGGCTTGATGTGCGTGACTCGCAACGGGTCGGTCAGCAAGGGATTGTCCATAAGGTAGATCTGGCCCGCCGACAGGTAGTTCGCCGCGCGCCAGTATCTGTCGAGTACCGCTGCCTGCTCGCTGGTCAGCCTGCCGCGCCCGGTGACGGCCGTCATGAGGCACCCCGGACAACCACGACGGGGCACGTGGCGTTCGTGACGCAGTGGATGCTGACCGAGCCGAGCAGCATGCCATGGAACGCGCCGTGGCCGCGGTTGCCCACGACGAGCAGGTCGGTGCCTTCTGACTCACTGACCAGGACCATTGCCGGGTGCCCGTACGCGACCTTGGAGTCCGCGTTGCCCGGTGTGCCCGTACCGAAAACTTCGGTCAGCGCCTTGTCCAGCGTTTCCTGCATTGTCACCCGGACCTGCTCGGTGATCACCTGCGGCTGCTGGCCGGCCGGGACCGGCCCGCCGGCGGGATAGTGCCAGGCGTGCACCGCGGTGATCTTTGCGCCGGTGGCGGCCGCGTACCTGGCCGCCCATCTCAGCGCCTCGACTGATTCCGGGGAGCCGTCCACGCCGACGATGACGTGCGGCGGTGACGTGCCGTCCGGAGCGGTCATGAACATACCTCGCATTCGCTGTCGTCCTGGCGGGCGCTAAGCGTCTCTATGGTGTCACTGGCTGTTTTCGCGCTCAGACTGGCCGTCGTGAGCGCGACGATGGCCGCCAGGATCACCTCCCGGCGGCCATCGGGCGCGGTACTCGCGCAGCTCCTACAGCCGGGCGCCGACCAGCGCAGCCAGGTCGGCCAGCCGGCATGTGTAACCCCACTCGTTGTCGTACCAGCCGAAGATCTTCACCAGGCGCCCCGCAGCCTGCGTGAGGGGTGCGTCGAAGATGCACGACGCCGGGTCGCCGACGATGTCACGGGACACCAGCGGGTCAGTGCTGTACCGGAGCACGCCAGCGAGGCCGTCGTCGGCCGCGTTCCGGAAGGCGTCGTTGACCTCCTTAGCGGTGACCTCCTGGCGGACGACGGCGGTCAGGTCAGTCAGCGAGCCGTCCGCCACGGGGACCCGCACGGCGACTCCGTCGAGGCGCCCGGCCAGTTCCGGAATGACGACGCCCGTAGTCCTGGCCGCGCCGGTGGACGTTGGCACGATGCTGACCGCCGCGCTCCGCGCGCGCCGCAGATCCTTGTGCGGCCCGTCGAGCAGCATCTGGTCACCGGTGTAGGCGTGCACGGTCGTCATCAGGCCCTGCTCGAGCCCGAAGGCATCATCAAGCACCTTCGCCATCGGCGCGACGCAGTTGGTGGTGCAGGAGGCGCACGAGATCACGTCGTGCTGATGCGGGTCGTAGCTGGAGTCATTGACCCCGATCACGATGGTCACGTCGGAGTTCTTGCCCGGCGCGGAGATGAGGACCTTGTGGGCACCGCCCTTGAGATGGAGCGCTGCGTCGTCGCGGGCGCGGAACTTGCCGGTGGACTCCACGACGATGTCCACGCCAAGGCCACCCCAGTCGATGGCGGCCGGGTCCGGAGTCGCTAGAACACGGATGGCCTTGCCGTTGACGGTGATCGCGTCGTCCGAATGCTCGATCGGCGCCATGAGCCGGCCATACGTGGAGTCGAACTCCAGCAGGTGCCCGAGCGTACGCGCGTCGGTGATGTCGTTGACAGCGACGACGTCCAGATCATCGTGATCAAGAGCGCGCCGGACGAACGTGCGGCCGACCCGGCCAAAGCCGTTGATGCCGATTCGGACAGTCATGCTGTTCCTTCCCCCTGGTAGTGGTGGCCTGGGCTCGGGCCGATGCGTCGCGCGGTCAGCCCGAGCCCACAGCGTTCGCGCGCATCGATCCGGTTACCTGCCCGCAGGCACGACGACGACCGGACACTTGGCGTGGTGCACGACCTGGTTGCTCACCGAGCCGAGGAACAGCGCGCCGAACCCGCCAACGCCGCGGCCTCCGACGACGACTAGGTCGGAGCTCTCCGACGCCTCGATCAGGGTCTGGGCAGGAAAGCCGCTGAGCGCGACCACGGAGACTGACTTGGGCTGCTGGCCGCCGAGCGCGGCGGCCGCTTTGTCGACGGCATCCTGAGCGGACGTCCTAACCTCCTCGACCCTCTCCGTGTCGGGGCCCACCGGGCTCGGTCTGCCGGTCCAGTAGCCCGCGGGGACCGAGTTGACCGCGATGACAGTCAGGTCCGTTTTGCGCAGACCAGCCTCCGCCATCGCCCAGTCCAGGGCATGACTGGCATGGTGCGAGCCGTCAATCCCAACGACGATGCCTGACATTCGAGCCTCTCTTTCCGGGCCGCCGGCAACCGGCCCGCTGGAGTTTCGCCGGTGCGCGAGCGCATGGTGCGAAGGGTTTCCCAGCGCGGTAGCGGCGCGGTGCGGAACGATTGTCCGCAGCGTCGCGAGGCTGTGCCAGCTGGGGCGAACAGCACACCTGCGACGATCACTGCCACAGCGCCTGCCGTCAGTAATACCCAGGAGGACATGACAACCGACAGGACCAGCGGTGCCGGCATCTCACTCGCCTCTTCCCGTGGCGCTTCGCGCCCCGCTCTCTTGCTGGCTCGAGCGTTCGTCCCGGCTACCGCGGCGCACTAGGGTCGGAGGGCCGCGCGTGCATGCCGTTGGTCCCGACAGGGTCAGGTTGACACTGCTGCGAACGGAACTGTAGGCCGCTGGCTGGCCGTTATCATCAAAAGGGCCAAGCGTGGCATCGGCGGGGAGCGGCGATCGATGTCACGAACCTCGACACCACGGATCGCGGGGGCCGCGTGTCCGGGCTTAGTCGCCAGCGGTGCCGAGGGGCTCGCATTGCTGATCTCGAAGACCGGTGCCAGTCACGCGGTGCCGGCCTTCACTGACCTCTGATCTGTCCCTTCGACGTGGCACCCCCCGCTTTTCCAGCGCCAGCTTCCCCCAGCCGGCGCTGGTGATGTCCAGGAGGCAGTAATGCAGGCAACAGGACACGTTCGTCCTTATTCTAGCCTTTATCGGGACGTACCTGGCGAATGGTTCGCCCGGCGGTCCTTTCCGGCGCAATCGTTCGCCGATCTTCCAGCGCTTGCGACCCGCAAGCGACAGCTCGGGCTGACCGTGAGCCTCATCCTGCCGACTCTGAACGTCGCTGACACGCTGCCGCAGGTGCTGGCAGAGGTTGCTGCCGTCAGCGCCGGCAATATCGCACTGGTCGACCAGGTCATAGTCGTGGACGGCGCCTCCACCGATGCGACCGCCGAGATCGCGCTCTCGGCCGGAGCCGAGGTCTACCTGCAGGACGCCCTGCTTCCGGATTTCGGTCCCGCGCTCGGCAAGGGAGACGCGATGTGGCGGGCTCTGGCCAGGGCTGACGGCGACATCATCGTCTACGCAGATACCGACACTCGCAACTTCCACCGCGACTTCGTCGCGGCAACGCTCGGGCCGCTCATCGTCGAGCCGGAGATCCTGATGTCGAAGGCGGCGTTCCGGCGGCCGTTTACCGGCGACGCCATGGATGTCACCGCTGACGGTGGCGGCCGGGTGACCGAGCTGACCGCAAAGCCGCTGTTCAACGTTTTCTTCCCGCAGCTAGCCGGTTTTGCTCAGCCGCTGGCTGGGGAGTTCGCGGCCACGCGCGAGCTGCTGTTCTCGATCCCGTTCTTCACCGGGTACGGAGTCGAGACTGGCCTGTTGATCGACACCCTCCGGCTCGCCGGCCTGTATGCGATGGCGCAGGTCGATGTCGGCGAGCGGGTGAACAGGCACCAGAGCCTGGGCGATCTCGGCCGGATGAGTTACGCGGTGCTCCGGACGGTCCTGCGCCGGGTTGCTGATCAGGACGCGCGCTTGGGCGGCTCCGCCGGGTTCGACATGATTGCGGACGCCGTGTACTCGCACGCCGTCATGACCGCCGACGGCTTCCGGCTGACCGAGTACGCCGAGGAACTCGTGGAGCGGCCCCCGATGGGCGAGCTGCGGGCGGCAGCCTGAAAGCCCGTCAGGCTTTGGCCGTCTCAAGCTCGAGCTCGGCCGCTCTGGTGCCACGTCCTCGGGCAGCGGCAGGCTCGGCCTGGGCCTCCTGCACCCCATGCACGTACCTGCCACCCCGAAGCAGCGACGCCGCCGCGGCGATGAGGCAGGCCACGATCGCGAAGTCGAACGCGATCGACAGGCCATGCTCGAAGGGCGCCGAGATCAATGACGGGAAGAACGTGTGCCCGGTCAGGTAGGCGGCGTGACTCGGCGGCAGCTTGCTGATCGCTGGCCCCAGCAGGGTCTGCACTGGGTTGTAGCCCAGTAGGGCGGCGAACATGATCGACACCGGCGGGAGCGCGGCGATCCGGGCGGCATCAGCCCGCGGCAGGCCCTGCGCCATGAGACCGTGGCTGAGCGCGGGCGGCAGCGCCGACGCGAGGCCGAGGATGATCAGCGTGAAAAAGATGCCGATGGAGAGCACCATGGCCGAGTTCTGGAAGGTGGCGCTCATGCCAGCCCCGACCCCGCGCCGCTCTGGCGGCAGGCTGTTCATGATCCCGGCCCTGTTCGGCGAGGCGAACAGCCCCATCCCGATGCCGTTCAGCAACAGGATCAGCGCGAACTGCCAGTAAGCGAAGTCGATGGGCAAGAGCTCGAGGAGGGCGAAGGACAGTGCCGCCAGCACCATGCCACCGGTTGCGAACGGCCTGGCCCCGAACCGGTCAGATAGCCAGCCTGATACCGGACCGGCAGCGAGGAACCCGACCGTCAGCGGCAGCATGGCGATCCCCGCCCACAGCGGTGTCTGGCTGAAGCCGTAGCCGTGGATCGGCAGGTAGATGCCCTGCAGCCAGATGATGAGGGTGAACATCAGCCCGCCGCGGCCGAGCCCGGACAGCAGACTGGCCATGTTGCCAGCGGTGAATGCGCGAATCCGGAAAAGCCGGAGATGGAACATCGGCTCGGCCACCCGGGTCTCGATGAAGCTGAAGGCCAGCAGGATGGCCATCCCGCCGAAGATCAGGCTGAGGACGAGCGGGCTGGTCCAGCCCATGGTGTGCCCGCCGTAGGGCTGAATGCCGTAGGTGATGCCGACGAGGACAGCGATCAGGCCGATCGCGAACGTCAGGTTGCCGGCCCAGTCGAGCCGAGCCGGCCTGCGGATGCCCCGCTCCTCTAGCTTCAGGTACGACCAGATGGTGCCGAGGACGCCGAACGGCACCGAGACGAGAAAGACCAGGTGCCACTCCACCGGGCCGAGCAGTCCGCCGAGGACAAGGCCGATGAACGATCCGGCGATGCCGGCGACCTGGTTGAGACCGAGGGCAAGACCTCGCTCGCCCGGCGGAAATGCGTCGGTGAGGATCGCGCTGGAGTTGGCCATGAGCATGGCGCCGCCGACGCCCTGCATGACCCGCATGCAGATCAGCCACCAGGCGGCGGCGGTGCCGTGCATCCACGTGATGGACAGCAGGATGGAGAACACCGCGAACATCGCGAAACCAAGGTTATACATCCGAACCCGGCCAAAGAGATCACCGAGTCGGCCGAAGCTGACCACGAGCACTGCAGTGACCACCAGGTAGCCCATCAGCATCCAGAGCAGCAGGCCCGTATTTCCCGGCTGGAGCGGGTTGACGCCGATCCCGCGGAAGATGTCGGGGAGGGCGATCAGCATCACGGAGCTGTTGATGGTGGCCATCAGCATGCCCAGCGTGGTGTTCGACAGGGCGATCCACTTGTAGTGCAGGCCGGCCTGTTCTGGTTGCCTGGCGGATGACGGCAGCAAGCCGAGCGACATGAATGAACCTCCACGACCGGGCGCGCCCGGTCGTGGGCCGGCCGGTAGCTCTCAGCGCCCCGTGACAGTGATCGTTACTTGCTTGTTGTTAACTAATGAAGTCGCCGCGATATTCCGGGCTGCCCAGCGGCGGCATGACACGGGCCCGCGACCATGCCGGTCGCGGGCCCATATCGACTGTTTCGGCAGGTCAGTAGCCCGTGTCGGCCGGGATGACGACCGTGCCGACGATCTTGTCGGCGATTGTCTGCCGCTTGGCGTCCCACAGTGGAAACAGGAAGCCGACGTAGCAGATAACCCCGTCGACGAAGTGGCAGATGTCGCGCACGAACGCCATCAGCGCGCCGATCGGCTGGCCGGTCTGCTCGCTGACCAGCTTCAGGTTCAGCGCCTTCTTGCCCAGCGACTGGCCGGTTGTGCCGGCCTTATAGAAGCGGTTGTAGATGATCCAGCCAATGGAGGCCAGCCAGAAGAGGACCGCCAAGATCGGGACCCGGATCGTGACGACGGCCAGGACAATGAGAACGAATTGCGGGATCCAGTCGATGAGATACGCGCCGACGCGCTGGCCCCAGTTGGCGTAGGGGATCACCGTGGGTACGGCGGCATACGGTTCAGCCATGGCTGACCTTCCTGTTCGGGCGGGGTAAGGGGTGAACTACGCGAATCCGAACCGATGCAGCTGGAAGGCCCAGCTCATCGCCACCACGATGCACGCCGTGTAGCGCGTGCGCCGCCGGGCGTACGCGGACCACGGGCGGGGCGGCTTCGTCAGCCCGGCCGCCCTGGCAAGGAGCATCGGCGTGGTCGCGACCACGAGGGCCGCGACTAGGTAAGCGAGCGGGCTGGTGCTGGCCGCGGCTGCCCACTGGCCGTGGGTCAGCGCTACCGTCGCGGTGGTCAGGCCGCAGAACGGGCACGGCACGCCCGTCAGGGTACGGAGCGGGCACGGCAGGCCGACCGCGCCCGTGTGCGCCGTGATCACGGGGGACACGGCCCCGATGGCTCCGGCGCAGAGACCGGCCATCGTGATGTGCTCGGGGACCGAGTACACCCTCCGTATGACCACTGCGTCACCTTCAGCTCGACCGGCAGTTCGGATGCAGCGAAATCGTACGGGTACAGAACTCCCGGCGAGGGCTTTCCCACTGTTTTCAGGGCGCGGAAGCGCGAGTTTAACCGGAGGAGCGTTCCGCTATGTCGGGCGCGTTTACCGGATCAAAGAATTGCCGGTCAGAATCGACACCGACAATGGATCGGTCACCCCCGCCTTCCGGCACTCAGATGGGCTCGCCGGCAGCGTGTTGCCGGGCCTATGCCGAAGTCCGGGTCACTTAGCGAAGAAATGCAGCCCGAGCCATGCCCAGGCGACTAGAACGCCCACTCGCCCGGTTCTTGTCCTCATGACATGAGTAAAGACTCGCCCGAGCGAGGGCAGCCGCTCAGGCATGCGGAGAGTCGCTAGCTGCAGGACGACGCCTGCAGCCAGGACCGCCAGATAGCCCGCGATCGTGAGCTCGCGGCTGCTCATCGGCCCGCCAGGAACCAGCCGAGGGCCAGCCAGCCGCCCAGGAAAACCGTGCGACCCGGGTGGCTGGCCAGCACCGGGTCGGAGAGCGCGCTGATGGTCGGGTGGGCGTAGGAGTCGGTTGTCAGGTGGGGCTGCTGGAGCAGGGAGCTGAGCTCCCAGCCGCCGCCGGCCACCAGGACCAGCGCCCAGAGCCAGACGCGGCGCAGCGGTCTGCCGGTGAGGACCGGCCGGGACCGAACCGGTCCCTGCCAGCCGATGGCGACCATCAGGCAGCCGAGTGCGACGACGCCGACGGTCACGGGCCAGGAGTACCGACTGAACCCTCCCACGATCGTCGCGTACGCGGCGGCGGCCGCGACACCTGCGGTTGCCGCGACCAGCCGGGCTGGTCGCCGTCGCGGCCCGGTACGGGTCGGATGCGCCGTCTGGTCCTCGGACCAGTAGCGCTGCCTGGCCCTGGCCGCATCCCAGGCGAGCAGCAGTGCCACGGTTGCCATGAGAGCGCCGTCTAGCGGCTTGCCGGAGATAGCGCTGCACAACCCGATGAGTAGCAGGATGCCGACCAGCGGATGACGCAGTCCCGACAGTGCGGCCTGGCCGGGGGTGATGGCAACGGGATGGCCAGTTGTGGCGAGCTGGTCATCACCAGCCTCGTGGGCGGCTTCGGTCACAGGACAAATTTATCGGAACGCACCCGTCATGACACCAGGCCGACGGATCTGGCGCACCCGAACCTCGCCCGAGGCGTATCAGCACCGGCCAGCAGATTCAGGGCGATGTCGCCTTTTCATCGACTTGAGCCGGTTAGCCAGGCGATTTACCCACCTTTGCACACGTGAAATGTGCCAGGCACGGGTCCGATATCATGTCGCTTGCAGGAAGGCTGTTTGCTGCCTGGCGGGCCAGTGGCTGCGCATCGGGTCGGTGCGTAAAAGTCCGGTGAAGTTTGCCGGCCCTTTCCGCCGGGAAGAATGCATTCAGTTATCGGCTCCAAACGCATAGTAATATAGTGCGTTGCAAATACGTCTGGCACTTCCCCGCGGGTGCGCAGGAGTACGGGAGCCGGAGATAGGGACAACCGCATCACTGTTTCCCGTGCGGCCGTGTGCCGATGCCGCTGCGTGGCGAGTCAGAACTGGCTTTCCGCGCAGCCGGTGCGTTACGGCCCGGCAGCGCACTCCGCCGCTGGATTTGCGGCCTGGCGTCAGACGGTGCTTGCCACCAGACGGCGCCGATGAGCAGATCCGGCGGAGCGCGTGATGGTCACGCGGCTCGACGCGAGGAGGCAGTGCAGATGCGTATCGGCCTAATAGCCCCGCCCTGGGTGCCAGTGCCACCACCGGCCTATGGCGGGACCGAGGTCGTTATCGACAACCTCGCCCGGGGTCTCCAGGACCTCGGCCACGAGGTCCGGCTGTTCACAGTGGGCGAGTCAGAATGCCCGGTTCCGATCGACTTTGTCTACCCGCAGCCCCAGGCGCCTATCGGCAATGTGATCCAGGAGACGGCGCACGTGCTCGCGGCGTACGAGTCGCTCGCGGACATGGACATCATCCATGACCACACGTTCCTCGGCCCTCTGGTCTGCGGCCTGCGAGGAATGCGCAGGCCGCCGGTGGTCACCACCAACCACGGTCCGTTCAGCCGTGAGACGGTGCCCGTGCTCGACGAGGTCGCCAAGCACGCGTCGACGATCGCGATCTCGCACTCACAGGCCCGCCAGGCGCGGAAGAACGGAGCAACGCTGCCGATAGCCGCGGTGATTCACCACGGCATCGACCTGGACCTCTACAAGCCGGGTCCGGGCGGCGGCGGCTATGTCATGTTTATCGGGCGGATGTCGGCGGACAAGGGCGTCCATCACGCCATTCGTGTCGCGAAGGAGGCCGGCCGCCAGCTGGTCCTGTCGACCAAGATGCGCGAGGAGAGGGAGATCGCCTACTTCGAGGCGGAAGTACGGCCGCTCCTGGATGCCGGCGACGAGGTGCCGTCCGAGATCCCGCAGCACCAGCGGATTGAGCTGCTGCGGCACGCCGACGCCCTGCTCAACCCCATCACCTGGGAGGAGCCATTCGGCCTGGTGATGGCCGAGGCGCTGGCGTGCTCGACGCCGGTTCTTGCCTTCCCCAATGGCGCGGCGCCGGAGATCATTGAGTCAGGCGCGACGGGGTATCTGTGCCGCGACGAGGCAGCCATGATCAGCGCAGTCGACCAGGCCGGGGGGATCGACCGTGACAAGTGCCGCGCGGCAGCCGAGCAGCGGTTCTCGCTGCAGCGGATGGCGCGTGACCATGACAGGCTGTATCGGCGGGTCCTGGAAACCGAGGGCGGCTTCCTGCGCCGCGTCCCGCCTGCCGATCGCCGGCTCGTCAGCGCTTAGTACGCATCAGCGGACTGCGCGCGGCCGTTCGGCCGCGCGCAGCCGCGCGCGCGACATGGTCACTGCCCCGGCCGGGCTTCCTCGATGACCGAGCCGTGGTCCTCGGGCGACCTGCCGCCTGGCCAGGGCGCCTGCAGCCCGGTGACCCTCATCGAGGGCTCCACGTTCTGCATCAGCGAGTCGAGCGGCGATGTCGTGCCCGACCGGTCCCACGGCCTGTTCGTGCGCGACACCCGGATGCTGTCGCGGTGGGAACTGACCGTCGACGGCATCGAGCCGCAGCCGCTGTCGGTCCAGCAATCCGAGCCGTATGGCGCGGCGTTCCTGGGCCGGATGCCGCCACCGGCAGGCAAGGCGGACAGCACGCTGCTGCTGATCAGGCGGCGGTATGTCGGCGATGGGATGCGCGAGGACATCACGCTGCGCAATACTTCGGCGAGGACTCGCCGGTTCCGGCTCACCCTGGTGGCCGAGGCGGACTTCGCCGACCTCTTCGAGGTCAAGGGCCGGTCGCGGGCGCGGGCGGCCGCGTCGATCGCGACCGCCGACGCGAGTCTGATCATCACCAGCGGCCGGCGGGAACGCCGCCAGGAGCTGCGGATCACTGGTGATCAGAATCCCGCGGTCAGCGAGAGCGGCACCCTGGAGTGGCGGCTGTCGGTGGCCGGCCACTCCGAGCGGACCGTCACCGTCGAGGCGGTTCCGGTCGATGACGGTATCGTCCTGCAGCTCCGGCATCCGCGCGGGAAGACGATCGAGCGGACCCGGCCGGCCAAGCGGCTGCGCAAGTGGCGCCAGCGCGGCCCGCAGGTACGCACGCCGGATCGTAACCTGTCTGAGGTCCTCAGCCGGAGCGCGGAGGATCTTGGCGCGCTGCGGATCTTCGATCCTGAGCACCCGCGCTGGCCGGTGGTAGCTGCAGGCGCGCCCTGGTTCATGGCGCTGTTCGGCCGGGACTCGCTGCTGACCTCGTGGATGCTGCTGCCCTGGGATCCAGGGCTCGCGATGGGCACGCTGCGCACGCTGGCAGCATGGCAGGGCTCAGGATTTGACCCGGGGGCTGAGGAAGAGCCCGGCAAGATCCTGCACGAGGTGCGGTTCGGGCCGGCCGCATCGTTCGCCCTCGGCGGCCGCGCCGCGTACTACGGCAGCGCGGATGCGTCCGCGCTGTTCGTGATGCTCCTCGGCGAACTGCAGCGCTGGGGCGGCAAGGACAACGCGATCGCCGCGCTATTGCCGCACGCCGACCGGGCGCTGGAGTGGATCGAGACCTATGGCGACGCTGACGGCGATGGATTCGTCGAATACTGCCGCAAGACCAGCCATGGACTGGTGAACCAGGGCTGGAAAGATTCCTGGGACGGGATCAACTTTGCGGATGGGACCATCGCTGAGGCGCCGATCGCGCTGGCCGAGGTGCAGGCATACGTGTACGCGGCATACCGGGCACGCGCGCAGCTGGCCAGGCATCTCGGCGACGAGTCTGACTCGGCGCGCTGGCGCAAGAAGGCCAAGCAGCTCAAGCGTGATTTCAACGAGCGGTTCTGGCTGCCGGACAAGGGCTGGTACGCCGTAGGACTCGATGGACAGAAGCGGCCGATCGACTCCCTCACCTCGAACATCGGCCACTGCCTGTGGACCGGGATCGCGGACAAGGACAAGGCGCCCGCCATCGCCCGTGAGCTCATGTCGCCCGAGATGTTCAGCGGATGGGGCATCCGCACGCTGGCGAGTTCCATGGGCGCTTACAACCCGATGAGCTATCACAACGGGTCCGTCTGGCCGCACGATAACGCCATCTGCGCGGCGGGGCTGATGCGCTACGGGTACACCGAGCACGCCCAGCGCGTCGCGCACGCGATCGTGGATGCGGCCGCGTCGTTCGGATACCGGCTGCCCGAGCTGTACTGCGGCTTCGACCGTGACGACTTTCCGCTGCCCGTGCCGTACCCGACGTCGTGCTCGCCGCAGGCGTGGGCAGCCGCGGCGCCGCTGCAGCTGCTGCACACCCTGCTGCGGTTCACGCCCGACGTGGATGCCGGCCGCCTGTGGTGCGCGCCCGAGGTTCCCGACCGGTACCTGCCGTTGCGGGTGAGCGGGCTGCGAGTGGGCAAGTCACGGATGGCCGTCGAGATCGGCCAGGGCGGCGGTTTCGAGATCACCGGCATCGAGCCAGTGACGATCGAAGTCATCCCGACGCCTGCACCCGCCAGGGCCAGCTAGTGCGAAGCCTGCATCAGTCGTCTATCTGCTCGACGAACATCCGCGAGCCGGGCGGGGCGATCGCGCCGTAGTCCGCGGCCGTCGCACCCCCCTCGGGCGATCCGAAGGCGGCATTCATCGCCGCGAGGTCCGCGAAGTACAGCTCGGCGATGCGGTGATAGGTGTGCTCGCCTCGGTCGAGCGCATCCGTGATTGTCCCGCTCTCGAATCGCTGCAGGCCGGGCAGCTTCGCCACCAGCGGCGCGTGGACGCCGAGGTAGTGCTCGTCGAAGGCCGCGCGGTCGTCTGGTTGCGTGTAGAGCACCACGAGCTTGACTGTCATGCTGGTGACGCTACCGGTCCCCGAGCTCAGAGGTCCAGAGCACCACCCTCGTACGGTCGCCGCGGAACAGGTCACGGGCGTACTCGACGGGCTGGCCGTCCGCGGCGTACGCCGTGCGCTCCACCAGCATGAGCGGCGCGCCCTCGTCAATCTCCAGGGCCTCGGCCTCTCGCACGCCCGCCACCACCGGCTCGAGTGACTCACGCGCGCGGTGCGGCCGCAGCCCGTAGCTGGCGGCGAGCAACTCATACAGCGAGCCGTCAAGCCGGCAGTCGAGCAGGTCGGGAAACAGCTTGGCGGGGAACTGCGAGTGCTCGATGACGATCGGCCGCTCGTCGGCGAGGCGGATCCGTCGCACGTCGTGCACCGCATCGCCCTCGGCCAGCCCGAGCGCGGCCGCGGCTGCGCGGCCAGCCGGGATCTGCGCCGCCGCGAGTACCCGCGCGCCCGCCACCTTGCCGTGCCGGCGCAGCTGCTCGGAGAAACCGGCGAGGGTAGTCAGATCCTGCTCCAGCTTCGGCTCGGCGACGAAGGTGCCGCCGCCGCGGCCGACCGCCTTGGTCACCAGGCCGCGGAGGGCCAGCTCACCAAGCGCGTGGCGCAGTGTCATCCGGCTCACGCCGAGCCATGCGGCCAGGTCGCTCTCCGCGGGGAGCCGGTCGCCGGGACTCAGCTGCCCGCCTGCGATCGCATCGGCGAGCCAGTCCTCGATCTGGGCGTGCGCGGTCATGCCGGGCTGCCGGACGATCCTCGGCGGCTGTCGCGGCATGGCCGCGAGCCCGGCTACGGCAGCGTTGCGCCAGGAGTGCTGCCGTCGCTGCATGACCTCTATGTTCCCTCCGTCGTACTCCGTTGCTGGGTCAGCACGGCTCGGCAGTACTGCCCAGCCAGCGCCGACCGGTTAGCCGACGGCGGGCCGCGGCAGCCGCGGCCCGCCGTCACGGGATGGGGCGTCGCCTCCCCAGCCCGGCCAGGTCATCGAAGACCAGACCGGGCGCCCCGGCGCCCCATCCCGGGCCCTTTGGCCCGCTGCGCGGGCTTGCTCATGCCTCGCCGCCTATCGGCGAGGGCTCGTCGGCCGGCAGGGTGACCGGCGCGAACTCCTTGCGCCGGCCAGCAATCAGGTAGTACAGAGACCCCACGAGGACGATGAAGACGAACACCGTCCACAGGATCGGGATGCTGTTTAGCCACCCCATGTGGAAGTCGAGCACGCCACTTTGCTTAGGCGTCATGTTGCTCGCAAGCCGCGGCCAGGCGAAGTTGACCAGCATCGCGCCGCCGTAGACCAGGCCCAGGATGTTTACGACCAGGCCCCACCTGCGCAGCCGGAACGGCGCGCTGGTGCGCGGCCAGCCCCTGAGCCGGTCGCGGAGGATGGCAAGGTTGCCCATGAAGTAGCTGAAGTAGATCATCGCTGTCGCGGCGATCGCGATGATCCCGGCGCCAGAGAACTGGATGAACGGGATGGCGGCGATGATGGCGACGACGACGCAGCACCAGACCGGTGTGTGCAGCTTCGGCGACACCCGGGACAGCGTGCTGGAGAATGGCAGCTGGTTGTCGCGCGACATGCCGAAGCAGAGCCGGATGGTCGCTGCCATGATCGACAGGCAGCAGACGAAGATGGCGGCCGAGACGACCAGCAGGTAGATCGTGGCGAACGGAGCCGAGAAGTTTG
>Ga0126373_10000848_pt1 | contig 20813 bp, 19 predicted proteins | sample PanSoiMetPlot_11_FD_92545 | JGI IMG/M metagenome (GOLD analysis project Ga0126373, IMG submission 92545) | Tropical forest soil microbial communities from Panama - MetaG Plot_11 | ecosystem: Environmental > Terrestrial > Soil > Tropical forest > Bulk soil | place: Panama | collected 2016-02-17 | reverse complement strand
GTCGCACCTCTGCCCGGTGCCGTCATTGTAGCTAGTCCGTAGCTGGCGCAAATTAGTGAAACAGCAACGACGGATAAGCCATTGACCGGTCGCAATAATGTTCGGCGTGTTGAGATACTAAAACAAATCGGGAATTAAATCGCTCGAACCGGGAATTACGGGAATTACTTGCAAGGGTATATCGCACGAAAAATTTTCTTCCAGCCGCGGGATTCATGCCCTCTAACTTGGCCTTTTGTGTGGCGGACTAGCCGCGCGGTGTAATGTGAAACTTCGGCTGCCGCGCGCTTGATCGACACCAGAGCGACGCGCTGGGTCGATGCTGCGGCGCGTCTTAGTATTCCGTCCGTAATTCTTGCCGAAACTGCATAGCGCGCCTCTTGAGTCTATCGGCACGATGAGCCACCGTTCCTGCATGCAGACGCCCAGGAGCGAGAGGGGGAGAAGCCATAGTGAAGCAAACGTGCAAAGTGATTCTCGCTGTGTTCGCCAGTATCGCCTGGATTGCGTCCGGGCTCCACGCCGCCTTCGCGCAGGAAGCGTCGGCGCCCAGCGGATACCAGTTCTTCGTGACACCCTATTTGTGGCTCGCGAGCGTCCACGCGACCACGATGACGCCGATCGCGCGTGAGCCCGAAGTGAATTCCAATGTCAGCTTCATCGATCTTCTGTCGCATCTCGACGGGGCCCCGTTCATGGGGTCATTCGAGGCTCGCTACGGGCAGCTCGGGTTTCTCGTCGACGCCATCCACCTTCCGGTAAGCACCAACGTCACCACGCACGACATCTTTTTTCAGGGCGGTACTGCCGAACTGAGCGCGAATGAGGGCACAGGGATCGCGCTCTGGCGTGTGCTCGAGGACCCGGTGCAGTTCGCCGATGCCGGCCTTGGCTTCCGCGCCTGGGGGTTCTCCTCCAGAGTGGAGCTCAATCCCGGCCTGCTCGCTGGGGCCGCCGCGAGCCGCAGCGCCGGCTGGGCCGATCCGTTGATCGGCGCGCGCTATCACCGCGAGCTCGGCAACGGCTTCGGACTGACCGCCTATGGCGATGTCGGCGGTTTCGGGGTCGGCGCACATACCGACTGGCAGGTTCTCGGCACGGTCGACTACACCCTCAACCCCTCATGGAACCTGCACCTCGGCTATCGCAGCCTCAATTTCAATATCACCGGAAGCGAAGGCAGATTTGGCTTCAACGTCCATCTGAGAGGGCCGATCATCGCCGGCACCTTCCGTTTCTGAGCTATCATCCGGAGCACCACAAATGAGGGAGATCAATTGGATATGACAGAAGCAACGTTTCAACGTACCGTTCCCTGGCTCAAAGTGACGCTTGCGGCGGCCGTGCTCGCAATGGACGGCTGCTCGGCGTTGAGCACTCCAACCGCGCAGAGCATTGCGGGCCTGCCGCCCTCGGGCAGCGTGACGATCACCGAGGACTTCGTTGCAGGCGTGGGCGGCGGCAGCGGCACACTCGAATACCAGGGGCAGACCTATCCGTTCAAGTTTTTCGGCACTGTGGCGGGCCCCGGCGGCGGGGTCGAGAAAATCAGCGCTTCCGGCCCGGTCTACAAGCTCGCCAGCGTCTCGGATTTTGCGGGCAGATACACGCAAAGCACCGGCAAGGCCGGTTTCAGCTCATCGGGCAGCAGCGATTTGTGGCTGGAGAACAGCTCCGGCGTGATCATGCACCTGGAAGGCAGAAGCAGCGGCGCGATGCTGACCCTCGGAAAAGACGAGATCTTCATCCGCATGTCACAGTAATCGGGCCGTGAGTGCCACCGCGATCGGCTTGATCGTGTTCGCACTGGTGTTCGGCAGCGCGCTGCTCGCAATGTCGTTGCACAGCGCGTTGCCCGAGCATCATCTGAGCGCGGATTCCAAGGATACCGTGAAGCTCGGGGTGGCGCTGATCGCGACGATGTCCGCGCTCGTTCTCGGCCTGCTCGTCGCGTCGGCGAAGAGCGCGTACGACACGCGCAGCAATCAGCTGGTGCAGGTCGCCGCCGATATCATCCTGCTCGACCGTGCTCTGGCCCGCTACGGGCCGGAGACAAAGGAGGCGCGGGCCGTGCTCCAGCGCTCGGTGGCCGGCACGGTCGATCGGTTTTGGCCCGCCCAGGGCGCCAAGCTGATAACGATTGATCCGAACGCATCTCCGGTCGAGGCGCTCTATGACAAGGTCGAGGCGCTCTCGCCGCAGAACGAAGCGCAGCACACGATGCAAAGCCAGGCCCAGTCATTGGCCGCTGAGGTAGGGCGGACGCGCCTCTTGCTGTTCGAGAATTTGGGCAGCTCGATCCCCGTGCCGTTCCTCGTGGTGCTGGTGTTCTGGCTCTGCATCATCTTCGCGAGCTTCGGCCTGTTCGCCCCGCGAAACGCGACCGTGATCGCGGTGCTTTGCGTCTGTGCGCTGTCCGTTGCGGGCGCGATCTTTCTAATCCTCGAGCTCGACCGGTCGTTCGAGGGACTGCTTCAGGTATCCGGCGCGCCGCTGCGCGCGGCGCTGGCCCAGCTGGGCCGGTAGTCGCGCGCGTGCTCGGGGCGGGGGAGCGCACCCTTTGCTGGCTATGTTCTGGGAATGGAGCCTGGCATGGTAGGCTCTGCGCCTTACCGGAGCTGCGCCGCCTCTCACCGGGCCGAGGTCCGGGGGCGGAAGCCGAACACGGGAGACGATCCGATGTCTAAAGGCAGAAGAATCATTGGGACCGGCGGTCTAGCCGCTGCTATCTTGCTTGCTGCAATCGTCCTCTCGACGGCTTTGCCTTGCGCCGCACTCGCGGCGCAGCATGCGGGAGCGAAGCCGGCGCCCGCTGCTGGTGAAGACACAGCGGCTTCGCCAAAGATCCACGAGTTCATAACCTTACTCGCCGACCCCAGCGTTCAAAAGTGGCTGAAGGAAGAGGACGAGAAAAAGTCCGCCGCCGAACCCAGTACGAATGCCGCGGATCAATCGGTCTCACACTACTTCGCTTCCCGATTGAGCACGATCCGCGAGCACATTGTCGCTCTAGCCGGCACACTCCCCGACTTGCCCAATCAGTTCGAGCGGGGTGTCCGCCTTTTGCAGGCCGAGATCCCACGTCGCGGCACGGTTGTGCTGCTCGTCCTGGTTTTTGCGGGTTTGGGCTACGGCGTCGAGTGGTTGTTTCGCAAAGCGACGCAGCAGACACGCCGGCGGCTTGACGGCCTCCCTATGGAGACGGTGAACGGCCGCCTCCGCCTCGTCGCTGGGCGCCTCGCCTTTGCCTTCGGCGTCGTATTGGCCTTTGCCCTCGGCAGTGTGGGGCCCTTCTTAGCGCTCGATTGGCCGCCGCTCCTTAGCGAGATGGTATTCGGCTATCTCGTCGCTTTCCTCGCCACCCGGATCGCGGCAGTCGTCTGCCATTTTCTGCTGTCTCCCGACGCGGACCGCTTCCGCATCATCCCGATGGACACCGTGACGGCGCGCTTTTGGTGCCGGCGGCTGACGGCGTTCGTCGGCTGGTTTGCTTTCGGATGGGTCACTGTCGGCCTTTTGACCACTTTTGGCTTCTCGCCGGAAGGGCGCCAGCTTGTCGCCTACGCGCTGGGCCTCGGCCTTCTCGCTATCGCGCTGGAAGCTGTTTGGCGTCGGCCGGCTGCGCTGAACCATGCCGCCGAAGCGCCGGCATCCAAAACACCCCATTTCGGCCGCGGCGCGCAGAACGCGATAATGTCGGTCGGAATCGTGCTGCTGTGGGGTTTTTGGGTGGCAAGAGCGATGCCGGGCTTCTGGCTCATCACAGTCATCATCACCCTGCCGCTCGCGATAAGCATCAGCCAGCGCGGGGTCGAGCATCTGCTTCGACCGCCCGGTTCAGCCGAGACTGCCGAGGGTCCGCCCAGCGTCATCGCCGTCTGCTTGGAGCGGGGGATTCGCGCGCTGTTGATCATCGGCGCTGCTGCGGTCCTCGCGTGGGGCTGGGGTATCGATCTCGTCCATATCGCTGGGCAGGACACGTGGTTCGCGCAGGCCGTCCACAGTGCGCTGAGCGCCGTCGTCATCCTCCTTGGCGCCGATGTCCTCTGGCAGACGATAAAAACGGCAATCGATCGGAAACTTGCTGAGACCGCGGACTTGGGTCAGCCGAACACCGACGAGGCACGACGGCGGGCGCGGATGCGGACCCTCCTTCCGATCTTTCGCAACATCGTGTTCTTTCTGGTCGTCGCCGTAGCAGCGATGATGGCATTGGCGGAAATGGGCGTCCAGATCGGACCATTGATTGCCGGCGCCGGCGTCGTCGGCGTTGCGGTCGGCTTTGGCGCGCAGACTTTTGTCCGCGACGTCATCGCGGGTATGTTCTACCTGCTCGACGACGCCTTCCGGGTGGGCGAATACATCGTGGCCGGCCGCTACAAAGGCACCGTCGAAAGCTTCAGTATTCGTTCGGTTAGGCTGCGGCACCACCGCGGCCCGGTCTTCACCGTGCCGTTCAACCTATTGGGCGCGGTCGAGAACATGAGTCGCGATTGGGTTATCGACAAGATCTCGATCGGCGTCACCTATGACAGCGACCTCAACCTCGCGAAGAAGCTGATCAAGCAGATCGGACTGGATCTGGCCAAGGCCCCCGAATTCGCACCGCTGATCATCGAGCCGTTGAAAATGCAGGGAGTCGACGAGCTCGGTGATTACGCAATCCAAATCCGGGCGAAGATGATGACTGTGCCAGGCGAGCAGTTCATCATCCGGCGACAGGCTTATTCGATGATCAAAAAGGCATTCGACGAGAACGGCATCAAATTTGCGTTCCCGACTGTACAGGTCGCCGGCGAAGGCGAAGCCACCGCCGCCGCCGCGGCTCGACGCGCCCTCGAGCTGACCCAGCCAGCTGCGGCGGAATAGGGGTTGATAGACGCCCGAACCGTTTGCCGAAATTGCATAGCCGCCCGACACCGGGGGGCGCTACGGGTCGGCTCGATAATACGGCAAGGAGGGGGCGATACGATGAACCGCATACCTCTTCTCTCGCGTCTCGGCGCGCTTGCTGTCGGGATGCTGCTCGCCGCGACGGCGGCGGCGCAGAACAAACCGGCTGCTCCCAAGGCCGCGCGCCCGCGGCAATGAACGCGGCTCAGCCCGCGATCGCGGAGCAGGCTGACCGGCTGATCAAAGAGATGAGCGCCTATATCGGCTCGACGCAGCAGTTCACGTTCCACGCCGACGTCACCTTCGACCATGTGCTGCCATCCGGCCAGAAACTGCAATTCTCCTCGGCTGAGGAGGTTGTATTGCAGCGACCCGGCCGGCTCTATGTCGAATGGAACGGCGATCTCGGCGCCCGCCAGTTCTGGTACGATGGCAAGTCGGTCAGCCTTTAAGGATTGGGATTTCGCGCCGCGCATCGCCGAGTCGGTGTTTACGCCGGAACTGCCGCCGGGCACGGAGAAGATCCCGTTCGCGACGGTCACGGCCGCCAAGTAGGCATATGGATTGGTCATTGCGAGCGCAGCGACGCAATCTCGTGCCCATCGCGCTCAAGCCGAGCGAGATTGCTTCGGGGCTCCGCTCCTCGCAATGACGGATGCGTCGATTAGTTCGCTAGGGAGAGTGGTCGATGACCAAGCGATCCATGAATGGAACGGGACTGGCCGGCGGGCTGCTGGCGGCCACAGCGATCGCAGTGTGCCTCGCGATCGGGACGGAACGGGCCGGCGCATTCGGTTTCCGCGGCGGCTTTCATGGTGGGGATGGCTTCGGTGTAATCTACGAGGTCGTCGCGAAACCAGCGTGATCTCGCGAGCTTAAGCGGAAGCAAAGCATGGCCGAACCAGGCATGACGACGGAAGCGTTGCGTCTCGAGGAGGCGCGGGAGAAAAGCCTCCCTTGGCGGCAATGGGGGCCGTATCTCAGTGAACGCCAGTGGGGCACGGTCCGCGAGGATTACAGCGAAGACGGGAATGCGTGGGATTATTTCAGCCACGATCAGGCTCGGTCGCGCGCCTATCACTGGGGTGAAGATGGCCTAGGCGGTATCAGCGACGATAAGCAACGGCTGTGCTTTTCGCTAGCGTTGTGGAACGGCAAGGACCCGATCCTCAAGGAGAGAGTGTTCGGCCTGACCAACAGCGAAGCCAATCACGGGGAGGACGTCAAGGATTACTATTTCTACCTCGACAGCACGCCCACCCACTCGTACATGAAGTATCTCTATAAATATCCGCAGCGGGAATTCCCGTATCTGGATCTGATTAATACTAACAGAGGTCGCAGCCGCCGGGACCCCGAATACGAGTTGATCGACACGGGCATATTCAATGGAGATCGGTATTTCGACGTCTTCGTCGAATATGCAAAGGCCGCGCCGACCGACATCTTGATCCAGATCAGCGTCTGCAATCGGGGACCGGAAGATAGCGAGATTCACGTGCTGCCGACGCTCTGGTTTCGCAACACCTGGACCTGGTGGCCGGACGAGCCGAAGCCATCGCTGAGCGACGTATCGCAAAGAACCTCTGCAATTATCGACGCGGCAGACGCGTCGCTCGGGGACTATTTCCTCTATTGCGAAGGCCGCCCAGCCCTGCTGTTCACCGAAAACGAGACCAACAACCAGCGTCTCTTCGGTACTCCAAATCCGTCAGCCTATGTCAAGGATGGGATCAACGACTGTGTCGTGGCGGACCGGCAGAATGCCGTTAATCCGAGCAATACGGGGACCAAAGCCGCGGCGCACTACGAGTTGCGAATAGGCGCCAAGGCGACCGCTACGATCCGACTGCGGCTCAGTAATATCGCATCCGGTGCTGAGCAACTATTTGACGCGCGGTTCGCGCAAATCCTCGAGACACGCCGGCATGAGGCCGATGAGTTCTACCAGGCGATCACGCCTGCCGGCGTTGGCGAAGACGCCGCCAATGTGATGCGGCAGGCGCTGGCCGGCATGCTGTGGAGCAAGCAATACTTCGCGTTCGATGTCGACAAATGGCTGAAGGAGCACGGGGTCGATCCGCTGCGAACGCCAACCCGCCAGGTGCGCAACCGCGAGTGGTTCCACATGATCAGCGGCGATGTCATCTCGATGCCGGACAAATGGGAATATCCCTGGTTCGCCGCCTGGGACCTCGCCTTTCACACTCTTGCGCTGTCCACCGTCGACGTTGATTTCGCCAAACAGCAGCTCGACTTATTGCTGCTGGGCCTTTACCTGCATCCGACCGGGCAGATCCCAGCCTATGAGTGGAACTTCAGCGACGTCAATCCGCCGGTGCACGCCTGGGCGACGATCTTTCTCTATCGGATGGAACAAGCGTTGCGGGGCAAGACCGACGTCGAGTTCCTGACGCGGGTGTTCGGCAAGCTCGCTGCGAATTTCGGCTGGTGGGTGAACCGCAAAGACCGCTTTGGCCGGAACCTCTTCGAAGGCGGGTTTTTGGGGCTCGACAATATCGGCGTCTTCGACCGCAGCTCGCCATTGCCTACAGGAGGCTATCTCGAACAGGCCGACGGCACCGCGTGGGTAGCCCTTTTTTCGCAGAACATGCTCGAGATCGCCGTCGAATTGGCGGCGCACCAGCCCGCCTACGAAGATTTGGCGACGAATTTCGTGGCCCAGTTCATGTTGATCGCGCGCGCCATGAACGGGATCGATCCGGATGGCATGTGGGACGAGGAGGACGGCTTTTATTACGATGTCCTTCGCCTTCCCGATGGCAATGCCACCCGGCTCAAGGTCCGCTCGATGGTGGGTCTATTGCCGCTCTGCGCCACGACGGTCGTCGAGCGCTGGCAGCGGGAGCGGGTTCCGAGCCTGACCGCGCGTACCTACGAGCGCTGGCGGCGCATGCCGGAGCTTCGTGAATCAATCCACGCGACCGGGCCCGGGCACTTTGGCGTCGCGGAACGCGGCATTCTTGCCTTGGTTAATGAGGAGCGGCTGCGCCGCATCCTTTCCCGAATGCTAGACGAAAACGAGTTCCTCAGCCCCTATGGGATCCGGGCACTCTCGCGCTATCACGCCGATCATCCCTATTCGTTCTGGGTCGACGGCCAGGAATACCGGGTGAATTATCTGCCGGCCGAGTCGGACACCGGCATGTTCGGCGGCAACTCGAACTGGCGCGGGCCGATATGGATGCCCGTCAATGCGTTGCTGATCCGCGCCTTGTTGCAATACTACCTCTATTATGGCGACAAGTTCCGGATCGAGTGTCCCACCGGCTCGGGCAATTCAATGAACCTGTTCGAGGTCGCGCGCGAGATCGCCAACCGGCTGACCCGGATATTTCTGCGCGATCCGGCGGGCCGGCGGCCGGTGTTCGGGGGTGCCGAAAAGTTTCAGAGCGATCCCTACTGGCGGGATCATCTGTTGTTCTACGAGTATTTCCATGGCGACAATGGCGCCGGTATCGGCGCCAGTCACCAGACAGGATGGACCGGGCTGGTGGCGCCGCTGATCGAGATCTTCGGGCGCCTCGATGCCCAGACCTTTCTCGAAGGCGGGCGAGCAGCCGCCTTTGACCGCGGATAAGGCATGGGATGGGGGCATCGTGAACGGCGGCAATTCCCGCGAGATGGTGTGGGTCGAGGGTGGCGAGTTTCGCATGGGCTCCGACACCCACTACCCTGAAGAAGCGCCGGCGCACCGCGTGCGAGTCGACGGCTTCTATATCGATCGCTACCCGGTGACCAACCGCCAGTTTGCCACGTTTGTCGCAGCCACCGGCTATCGGACCGTTGCAGAGCGGCCGCCCAACCCGGCCGATTACCCGGGAGCTTTGCCGCACATGCTCGTGCCGGGCTCTCTGGCGTTTCATAAGACGCGCGGACCGGTGGATTTGCGCGATATCCGGAACTGGTGGGTGTGGAAACCGGGCGCTTACTGGCGCCACCCGGAAGGCAAGGGCAGCTCGGTCGCGACCCGCCTCGACCATCCCGTCGTCCAAGTCGCATTCGAGGACGCAGCGGCTTACGCGGACTGGGCGGGTAAGGCGTTGCCGACCGAGGCCGAGTGGGAGTTTGCGGCGCGCGGCGGATTGGACGGCGCCGAGTTTGTCTGGGGCGATGAATTGGCGCCGGAAGACCGCCAGATGGCAAACACCTGGCAGGGCGAATTCCCTTGGCAAAACCTCTGCGCCGACGGCTTCGAGAGAACTTCGCCGGTCGGCGCCTTTCCGCCAAACGGTCATGGGCTCTTCGACATGGCAGGAAATGTCTGGGAATGGACCACCGACTGGTTCAGCGCCCGGCATGTCCGGGACGCCGAAAGCCCTTGCTGCGTCGCGGACAATCCGCGGGGCGGCCCGGTAGAGGCCAGTTTCGACGCCGCCCAACCTCAGTTCACTGTTCCGCGCAAGGTGGTCAAGGGCGGCTCCTTTCTTTGCGCGCCCAATTACTGCCGGCGCTATCGCCCGGCGGCGCGCCACGCGCACATGGTCGACAGCGGCATGAGCCATATCGGCTTCCGCTGTGTTGTGAGAGCTTGATGTCCGGCAGGCGGAGGCATGCGATGGAATTGGAGCTCCCTGGCGAGCCGACGCCGGCATCCGCCAGCTTCGCGCGGCGGGCCGGCGCTTTCGTCAAGCGCGAATTCGACGAAATCTGGCCGCCGACGCTTTTCTTTATCATCGGCTTCAACCTGATTTTGCTGACGACTAATCTCGTTCTCAGTAATTACGGGGAGGCATTTAGCACCTACCTGGTGGCGACCGTTTCCGCACTCGTCGTCGGCAAGGTGGTGCCGGTGGTCAACGCTACATCATTGATCCGGCGCTACGATCGCGCTCCACTGATCCAGCCGATCCTGTTCAAGACGGTGTTTTACTGGATCGCCGTCTTCATTGCCCGTCTGATTGAACATTGGATCAAGTATATTTTTAGCGAGAACTATCAGTTCGGTATGTTTGTGCCGCACGAGATCGCGGCCTTCTCGTGGAGCCGCTTTATTGCGATTCAGTTGTGGATTTTTGTCCTTTTCCTCGTCTACATGACGGCACACGAGTTCAACCGCCTGTTCGGTTATGGCGAGCTGGCGCGCATTCTGTTCACTTATCGACCGACCGAATTCCAGCTGAACCGGCGAGAGCGGATCCGCGAGCTCGTCCGCCTGGGCACGCTGGCCGACGCTCACTCGATGGACGAATTCCGCGACCCGGCCAGCGCCGCGCACGTCCAATTGGCCGATATCTTGCGCCGGCTTGCTGTTAAACCGCAGTCGCAGTCCGCGACATGGGGCGATCAAGGGGCAAGCTCCGGATGAATTTCGAGTTGAGCACTGGGGACATCTTTGTCCTGTTCTTTCTTACCCTGGGTCCGCTCAAGGCGATCCTGCCGTTTGCCAGAGTAACCCGCGGTACCGATCTCGCCTTTCAGCGAAGAATGGCGTGGCAGTCGACGGCGATTGCCACCGTGATCGCCCTCGTCGTGGCCTTGCTCGCCCCGCTGGTTCTGGGGAACTGGCATGTCTCTCCGCCGGCGATTTCGATTACCGGCGGTATCATCCTCTTCGCGCAGGCGCTAAGGATTGTCATGCAGACGCCGCCTGCGCCCGGGTCAGCCGAGCAGCAGGCGAGCCCATCCCCGCCCTCTCCGGCGATTGCCGTCTTTCCGCTCGCCATGCCGGCAATCCTGACTGCGCCGGGAATCGCCGCCATTGCAGTGATTATCTCACTTAACAAACATGATCTAGCTCATGAAGCGATCGTTATCGTACTTCTGCTTGGGGTAATGGTTCTCAACCTGCTGACATTGTGGAACACCGAAACAATCGTCAAGCATGGCGTGGTTGGGATGTTGCCGGTAGTCGGGTGGGTATTGGCCGTGCTGCAGGCCGCGCTGGCCGTTCAGATAATAATCCACGCCTTGCGCGTTCTCGAAGTTATGCACTGGCCTGCATCCTAGGCGGGAAGCACCATGACAGATCCGCATACCGCCCCAGGCGCGGGCAGGTTCGAAGTAAGAGTAACGGCGGACAGCCATTTTGCCTGGGTCCGCACCCGGCTTAGCCTCGAGCGCACGATGATGTCGTGGCTGCGTACCGCAGTGGCGCTGATCGGCTTCGGCTTCGCGATAGTCCAATACCTCGAGCATTTGGAAGAGACGCCCGGATCTCGCGCCGCCTATCTTCCGCACGCGCCGCGGTATCTGGGGCTGGCGCTGATTGCCTGCGGCGTCCTGGCGCTCGTCATTTCGATTTGGCAGTACCAGTGGGGTATTCGCTATCTGTGGGGCGAACCGTACACACCGCTCGCCGGCGTGACACGAGAAGGAAAGCAAACACCGGTCATTGCGGTTGCAGTCGTCCTCATCCTGATCGGCCTGTTCGCGTTCTTTGCCGTGCTGCTTCGACTCACCTAGTATTCGCAAGCACTTTCGAGACCAACCGACCAACGAAAGGAGACAGAGATGGCTACCTCTAGTGCAGGTAAGCCGAACATCGTCGTGATCTGGGGCGATGATGTCGGCTTGACCAACATCAGCTGCTATAGCGACGGGTTGATGGGCTACCGCACGCCCAACATCGATCGCATCGCTCAGGAAGGCATGCGTCTCACCGATTACTATGGCGAGCAGAGCTGCACGGCCGGACGGGCGTCGTTCATCACCGGTCAGCACGGCTTGCGCACCGGGATGACCAAAGTCGGCCTGCCGGCGGCTCCGATTGGGCTGAGCAAGCTGGACCCGACCATCGCCGAGCTGCTCAAGCCATTGGGCTACGCGACCGCGCAGTTCGGCAAGAACCACCTGGGCGACCGCAACGAATTTCTACCGACGGTCCACGGGTTCGACGAGTTCTACGGCAATCTCTACCATCTGAACGCCGAGGAAGAGCCGGAACTCCCGGATTACCCGAACCCGCGGGATTTTCCGCACTTTCACGAGAGGTTCGGCCCGCGCGGCGTCATGGACAGTAAGGCCACCGACACCGACGACCCGACGGTCGACCCGCGCTTCGGTAGGGTCGGCAAGCAGACCATCCGCGACACCGGCCCGCTGACCAAGAAGCGGATGGAAACGATCGACGACGATATCGCCAATCGCGCCGTCGACTACATCACGCGGCAGGCCCAAGCCGGTAAGCCCTTCTTCGTCTGGGTGAACTTCACGCACATGCATTTCCGCACGCATGTGAAGCCGGAGAGCCGGGGCCAGGCGGGCCGCTGGCAGAGCGAATACCACGACGTGATGATCGATCATGATAAGAATGTCGGCCAGGTGCTGAAGGCGCTCGACGATGCCGGGATCGCCGATAACACTTTTGTCATGTACTCGACCGACAATGGCCCGAATATGTTTTCATGGCCCGATGCAGCCATGACGCCGTTCCGCAGCGAGAAAAACACCAACTGGGAGGGCGCTTATCGGGTGCCGTGCGTGATCCGTTGGCCCGGCAAGATCAAGCCTGGCACAGTGTCGAACGAGATGATTGCCCATCACGATTGGCTGCCGACATTCCTCGCTATGGCCGGCGATCCGAACATCAAAGACAAGCTCTTGAAGGGCCACACAATTGGCGACATGACCTATAAGGTCCACCTCGACGGCTTTAATCTCGTGCCCTATCTGAGCGGCGAGGTGCAAAAGAGCCCGCGGGAGTGGTTCATCTACTGCAACGATGACCAGCAGGTCGTTGCACTGCGGTACGACAACTGGAAGATGGTGTTCGAGGAGCAGCGGGCTCCCGGTGGCTTACAGGTCTGGGCCGAGCCGTTCGTGAACCTCCGCGTGCCAAAGATCTTTAATCTCCGCACGGATCCGTTCGAGCGCGCCGACATCACCTCGATCACCTACTACGACTGGCTGATCGATCACGTGTATCTGCTGGTGCCGGCGCAGGGCTTTGTCGGACAGTTCCTGCAAACTTTTGCGGAGTATCCGCAGCGCCAGAAAGCCGCGAGCTTCAACCTCGACGACGTGCTGCGCAAGATACAGGAGAGTCACCACACGTAACCGGCCGAACCGGATGGCAGGCCGGATGCCCCCTCGCCCCAACCCCTCCCTCCCCCGCATGCGGGGGAGGGTTAGGGAGGGGGCGGGGCGAGGTGACGCGGTGCGGGCGTTTTACGAGAGCCACCCGTATCCGGCACCGCTCGGCGATCTCGATCGGCACATCGAGCTGTATCACAACCCGGACCGCCGCCGGGCATGGTCGCTGCTGCTGTGGCCGACGGAGAAGCCGCGGGCCAATCGAGAAATCCTGATCGCCGGCTGCGGAACTTCGCAGGCCGCCATTCATGCGCTGCGCGAGCCCAATGCCCATGTGACGGCAATCGACATCAGCGAAACGAGCCTGCGTCATACGCGTGAGCTGCAATGCAAATACGGCTTGCAAAACCTCAACCTCCACCGGCTGGCCATCGAAGAGGTCGGGAAGCTCGGCCGGATGTTCGACCAGATCGTCTGCACTGGCGTGCTTCACCACCTGCCCAACCCGGATATCGGCCTCGCCTCGCTGCGCAGCGTGCTTGCGCCCAATGGCGCAATGCATGGGATGGTCTACGCGGCATATGGGCGGGCCGGCATCTACATGATGCAGGAGTACTGCCGCCTGCTCGGGGTCGACGCCACGGAGGCGGAGCTGCGGGACCTCGGGACCGTGATCGGTGCGCTCTCTGCCGACCACCCGATCGCCGGCGTTGCACGGCGGACCAAGGATTTCACCTATCCCGACGCGCTCGCCGATGCGCTGCTGCATCCGCAGGATCGCGCCTATACGGTGCCGCAGCTTTATGCCTGGCTGGAGCGGTGCGGCCTGGCGTTCGGGCGCTGGTACGAGCAGGCCCCCTATCTGCCGCAATGCGGGGCAATCGCCAGCATGCCTCACGCCGCGCGTCTCGCAGCACTCTCACCCCCATTGCAGCACGCGGCGGTCGAGCTGTTGCGCGGGACCATAACCAGGCACTCCTTTATTGCCTATCGTGGCGAGCGAATGGGCGCAAGCCAGCCGATCAATTTCGACGGCGATGACTGGCGTAGCTGGGTTCCACTGCGTCTGCCGTGGACCCTGTGCATCCGCGACCGCGTGCCACCCGGTTTCGCGGCTGTCCTGATCAATCGGACCCACACGTACCCCGACCTCGCCCTCCCGATCGACGCGGCGCAGGAACGGATCTTCATCGCAATCGACGGCAAGCGCTCGATCAACGAGATCCTTCGGGACGCCGCAGGACTAGGTGCAGACGAGCAGACCCGCAGCTTTATCGAGAAGCTTTGGCAGTACGATCAGATTGTGATCGACGCGACGCGCCCGCGCTGAGGTCAGCGATCCCGTTATCGAGGAGGGTTAAGAATGTCATTAAAGGACAAGGTCGCCATTGTCACCGGCGGCAACAGCGGGATAGGCCAGGCGATTGTTCTCGAACTTGCCCGGCAGCATGCCAAGCTCGTCATCGACTATGTAGCGCATCCAGAGGCGACGGAAGCGCTCGAGCGGCAAATCAGCGAACTAGGCGATCAGTCGATTGGCGTCGAAGCCGATGTAAGCCGGCCCGCCGAGCTGCAAATGCTCGTCGACAAGGCGGTGAGCAAGTTCGGTCGGGTCGATATCATGGTGAACAACGCCGGCGTGGAAACACGCACTTCGATCCTCGACACGACCGAGGACGAATACGACAAGGTGATGCAGATCAATCTCAAGAGCCCCTTCTTCGGCACGCAAATTGCGGCCAAGCAAATGATCAAGCAGGGCGGCGGTTGCATCATCAACATCAGCTCGGTGCACGAGGATTGGCCGATGCCCGGCAACATCCCTTATTGCCTCGCCAAGGGCGGTATGCGGATGCTGACGCGCACAGCAGGGATCGAACTCGCCAGACACAACATCAGAGTTGTCGGGGTAGGCCCCGGCGCCGTGGCAACACCGATCAATGTGAGCACGATGAGCGATCCGGCCAGACTCGCGCAGCTGGAAGCGGCGATACCACTGGGGCGTATGGCGCGCCCGGAGGAGATTGCCAGCCTGGTCGCCTTCCTCGCCGGCGAGCGTGCGAGCTACCTCACCGCGACCACGGTCTTCGCCGATGGCGGCATCATGCACGGCAGCGTCGGTCTTTAAAGGAGCGCAAGCATCCAGCCGACAGTCGCAATCGATGTCGTTCGCGCGATTGCCTCCTCTATTGCGCGCTGGCTCGAATATTCCGACCAAAAGGCGAGCCATTGATGCAGCGGACCCGCAAACCGGTTCTCGCGGTCTTGGCAAGCATTGATCTTACTGACCACCAAGCTGGGCCCGGTTGAGCTGTTGGACCTCCGCGTCGGACCGGTCGGGCTCTTCGGAGCGTCTTGCTTGCCTACGATGGCCGACGGCGCTGGTGGGGCCGGCATTCGCAGACGCCACCCGCACGCAATCCGCCTGACCGCCAGCCTTGGTCGCAAGCTTCGCGGCCGCTTGGCATAATTCCAGTGCGGCCATTTTGCGGACGAGCAGCCGCGGCTCTTGGCAGGAGCCGCTTGCGATGATCAGCGCAATGAACATGTAAACACTCGTCATAGCCGTGCCTCCCCAGTGAAAACGGCGCGGTCGCTACCGACACAACGTCAGGGACAGACCGCATTGCTGTAAATCACGGGCCTGCGCAGCCCTCGCTTTGCCAACCCAAGCCGGATGTAGGTATAAGCGGCTGGCGTCCGGTCTGGCGTTTCTTCCTCGGAGGGCCGTCGCTAGTACCCCGCCTCTCCGCGGCTGCGCCCGTTGCAAGATACTACGGTTTCGGCATGGTGCCCGTTCCTCCTTGATTGCCCCACCTCATCGTAACGCCATTATCGGGGGGCGGAGTGTGAGCTGGCTCACACAGGTCAGTTGCGTTGCGCCCGACAGCAACGGGGGCGATCCGGCCGATTGCTGCTGAGCCCGTGCCGCAGGTCTGAGATCCTATCGCTGCGCTGGCAATGAGTCGATGTCGAGCGCGGCGTCCTGCGGCTGCCCGACAGCAAGACCGGCGCCAAGGTGGCGTGCCGCTGGCGGGGGCTGTGCAATTGCTCGCTGAGCTGCCGCGTCGTGGCGACGACGTGCTGCCAGCCGTAACCGGCGCCGAAAGGAATGGGGAGCGGGGTAGGCACGTGCCGCCCTAACGGGGATGCGGGCAACGGCCCGGATCGCAGCGGCAACGTCGTCCGGCGAGCGCGACGCCGTCAAGGCCGTACCGATCGGCGGCGGTCGGTCGTGAACACTGCGATGAGCAGCGTTATACAAATGAAAATTTGTTGTCTGAAGCCGAATTACATCGCAACAAAAGCTTAGATTGCAGTGGCCTTAGAGGCTGCTCTTTTGGACGCGTGAGCCTCGCCGCCGGCCTGATGCGGCGTGAGCTGTGGCGACGACAGATGTTCAAACCGATAGTAGCACATCCGGATATTCGCTGCGCGAAGTAGGGCTGGCAATAGATACTCTCCTGCGGCAGGGGCTTCGGGGCAAGTATCCAGCAAGATCTCGACCGGCACATGGATAAGCTGACTGAGGGCGGGAAGCCAGCGCGAGCCGCGACAACCTTTTATCCCGGCCACATTGATAGCGCTATGGGATAGCCCAAGCCGCTTCGCGAGCATGCCCGTGCGCAGCCCAAGAAATGTCATCCAGTCCAACAGTTTGGTGGGCTCTTTCTGTGTCAATTATGGCACCCTTGCTCGCTGAGCCAGACTCTGAGTTGAGACGCCCACTGGCGTTGCGTTCATGCGAGGTTCAGCAGCTATGCGAGGTTCAGCGGCGCGGCGATCGCCTAGATGATGGATCGCTCGTCTCAATTCGCGCTGGGTATTAGCAATCAGGTCGAACGTGCGGTGAAGGCGGAACAGCATAGCCAATAGCACGCCCAATTGCACCCAATTCAGTAGCAGACTAGTTGTCTCAAAACTCAATTTCCCCTCCCGGCTCTTGGGTCCAAAAAAGAAACCGCCCTCTCGTCGCTCGGCTTGGGGGAGATAGCCGACATTGAGCACCCTGCTTGCGCGGGACAACGCAGTAATCCAGGCCGCGCGGATTTTAATCAAATGTCCAGCAAGCAGCATACCTCGACCAGCGTCAGCCAAGCGTCTTTTGCTGGTTGCGAGATCGCCGGGGACTTTTCTTGGGGCGACGGCATGGCTCAAGCCCAGCCCCCATTTGCTAAGGCCAGCACGGTCCCCACCACCGTCCCCAATAGCCACAATACCCCCAATACGGCGATGGCGGGTACGAAACTACGGCCTGCCGTGCCAGACTACCATGGGGCCGCCCGCGTGATCATCGTCGAGGGATTTGCCAAACGCGGCCCACCTATCGGCGGTATGCACTGATTGACCCGCAGTGCCCCATAGTGGGCCCCGGCGCGGGGCCGCCAACTCTATTTCGGCACCAGTGTGGCGAGCATGAAATTCGTGAGATCAAAAGGGGTCGTCATTGCGACCCCCGGACGGCCGGCCTTGGCGGGCCGTTCCGGGGGGAAGCAATCTCGTGCTCGTCGCGCTCGGCCCATCCAGATTGCTTCCTCGCTCCGCTCCTCGCAATGACGACCAAAACACGATCTCTCAAATTTCTCGATCAGGACGCTAGGGCCACTGCGGGTTTCAAGGTAGAATTGTTTAAGGCACCTTTCCCGCGGGGCAAACATGGCCTCCGTGCGCCGTCTCACCGCGATCCTCACCGCTGATGTGGCGGGTTACTCGCGCCTGATGGGATTGGATGAGGAGGGCACCCACCAGCGCCTCAGAGCCCATTTCCAGGAACTGGTCAATCCGAAGATCGGTGAGCACCGGGGCCGTGCCGTAAAGAACACCGGCGATCGGTTGCTCGCGGAATTTCCCAACGTAATTGATGCCGTTCGTTGCGCCGTCGAGGTGCAGCGGGGTATGGCTGACCGCAATACGGAGACGCTTGAGGACCAGCGCATCACGTTCCGGATGGATATCAATCTTGGCGACGTGATTGCCGAACCGGACGACATTTACGGCGATGGGGTCAACGTAGCGGCACGGCTGGAGGCATTGGCGGAGCCAGGCGGTATTTGCATCTCGCGAGTTGTTAGAGACCAGATCCGGGACAAGCTCCCCTACCCGTTCGAAGACAAAGGCGAACAGAGCGTCAAGAATATCGCTCGGTCGGTGCGGGTCTTCGCTTTGCCCCCTGAAGCCGTCGCCGAACTACCTGCAACAAACGTATCCGGCTTGGCACCGCGGCGGCAACGCATCGCCCATGCGGCAATGGCAACCGCGCTTCTGATTGCCGCAATCGCCTGGTGGGTTTGGCCGGCAACAAATTCCTCTCGATCCCCTCCAACCGTAGCCGGGTCGGCCAGAATAAGCACGTCGCCCACCCCATTTGCGCCGCAGCCGCCAGTCGCACCGGCTATCTCACGGCAACAGATTGCCCTATGGGATGCGGTCATCGCAGGTGAGGTCACCGAAGCCATCGTCTCGATCAGGGCGGGGGCCGATGTCAATGGACTGGATACCCGCTCAAATCGACACGGGCGACGGCCTTTGAACTACGCAGCAATAAGAAACGACACGGCTATGATAAGAGCCTTGCTTGATGCTGGCGCGAATATAAATTCGGCAAATCAGACTGGTTTTACGCCATTGCACCACGCAGCGGAAGCTGGTTCTAAAGAAGCTGTAATCTTGCTCATTACGAATGGGGCCAATCTCACCCTGAGAAATGAATATGAGCAGACGCCAGAACAAACTGCATAGGCGTCTTATCATCCAGAAGTTGCAGAAATCCTGCGTCAAGCGATGAAACGCTCGAAGTGGGCGGAGATATTCTGCGATGGAGCCTATAGCTTCGATCCGACGACTACCCCACCTGCTCGAGGGCCTCCGCAAGGCCGCGATGCCGGAAGAGTGAGCCGCGCCTTATCGAGGCCCATGACAGTCGTCCTCGGGCGGTGGCTGGCCGGAGCGATCACGCGGTTGCGGTCGCTCTTTAACCCTTTAGCTGGCTGGACGCTACCGCCCGTAGGGTCCCCCGAGACCCTCGTGAGCCAGGGCGGCGTGGGGGAACTCGCCCCGGGGGACCGAGCGTGTGCCAGGCAAATCTGCGCTTGCAGAGGGCTTGCCCCATGGCCGCGAGGAACTGTCCGCTTTGCGATGCGGGGTGCGAGCACGATGCGGCTCTCGGAGCCACAGAAATCCTAGCCTCTTTCCGAGGAACTGTCCCGTTGCTGGCCCAAGAAGGGACGTTCATGCCGGCCAGGCAGCGAGCTCCGGCCGCTCGCTGCGCTTCGGTGGCTCCTCCCTCGCAGGCGCGAACGTCCGGCGGGTGGACGGGAGAGGATCAAATGCACTGAAAACCATTGTGCCGTTCTTCCGCAGGGCTTCCGTCACGGAAAAGGGCCTAGCCGATTTATCAGCTAAGCCCTTCATTTGATTGGTGGAGCCAACCGGGATCGAACCGGTGACCTCTACAATGCCATTGTAGCGCTCTCCCAGCTGAGCTATGGCCCCAGGATCCGCGCACCGCGAAGTTAAGAAGACCGCGCCTGTGCGGCAAGAGGAAAATCGCGGTCTTCCCCGCGCCTCGCCTTAGTGCTCCTCCTCCTCGACGTTCTCGATGACCTCGGCCATGTCGTCCTCGTCCTCGCCGAGTTCGGAGGCGTCCTCGAGGAGTTCTTCATCTTCCTCTTCGGCCTCTTCGAGCGGAACGGCCTCCTCCTCTTCGTCGTCTTCCTCGGCAATTTCGGCCTCCTCGGTTTCGAGTTCGGTATCGAGCTCGTCGGCGCCGACCGGCTCCAATTCCTTCTCGACCGGCGCCGCCGGACGGGCGCGGCGCGACTTCAGAAAGGCTTCCGGGTCGAACGGCGTGTCGCATTTCGGGCACATCACCGGTTCGCGCATTAAATCGTAGTAGCGGGCACCGCAGCTTGGACAAATCCGCTTGGTGCCCCATTCGGGTTTGGCCACTATTCACTCCATGAAAAGTTCCGCAAAGCTCCTCGGCGCGCCATTGCCACAGGCAGGCTACCCTGTCAAAAGCAAACTTCCGATAATCCTTCGGGCGGGGGCGGCGGCGTCGGGTCCCAGCATATGGGCTGACGATTTCCTGACGGCAACTGCGCTCGTCCATTTTTGAGGCCTTTCTGCATATGGCCCCTTCCACCCCGTCTCGTGCCGCCTTCGCCCGGGCTTCAGGACCGCTTGCCGGTGCGATCCGAGTGCCCGGAGACAAATCGATCTCGCATCGCGCATTGATGCTGGGCGCGCTGGCGATCGGCCGCACCGAAATCACCGGCCTTTTGGAGGGCGAGGACATTTTAGCCACCGCTGCAGCGCTCAACGCGCTGGGCGCGGCCGTTAGGCGGCTGGGCGATGGCCGATGGAGGGTCGACGGGATCGGCGTCGGCGCGCTTGCAGAGCCGGAAGACCTTCTCGACCTCGGCAATTCCGGAACCGCGGCGCGCCTCCTTCTCGGTATACTCGCGACACACCCGACTACCGCTTTCGTTACCGGCGATGCATCCTTGCGGCGGCGGCCGATGGGCCGCGTCGTCGAGCCGTTGAGCCGCTTCGGCGCGCGCTTCGTGACCCGCGAAGGCGCTCGATTGCCGCTCGCTGTCAGCGGCGCGGCCGATCCCATCCCGATCGGCTATCGACTGCCGGTACCCTCGGCTCAGGTCAAATCGGCGGTTCTGCTGGCCGGGCTCAACACGCAGGGAGCGACGACGGTCATCGAACCGCAGCCGACTCGCGACCACACCGAGCGCATGCTGCGCCATTTCGGCGCCACCGTAATCATCAAAGACGAGGAGAGCGGCCGCCATATTACCGTCGAAGGCTTTCCGGAGCTCACCGCGGCGCCGATCACCGTGCCGGGCGATCCCTCCTCCGCTGCCTTTCCGTTGGTTGCGGCGCTGATCGTGCCGGGCTCTGACGTGATCGTC
>Ga0126373_10000845_pt1 | contig 20864 bp, 23 predicted proteins | sample PanSoiMetPlot_11_FD_92545 | JGI IMG/M metagenome (GOLD analysis project Ga0126373, IMG submission 92545) | Tropical forest soil microbial communities from Panama - MetaG Plot_11 | ecosystem: Environmental > Terrestrial > Soil > Tropical forest > Bulk soil | place: Panama | collected 2016-02-17 | reverse complement strand
GGTGAGCTCCCACATCGCGTAGATGTCGTCAGCCTGATACAGGCTGATCTCGGGCACGAACGGCACCGGGGCGAGCAAGGTCGCAGAAAGCACGAGCCGCGCCAAGGTCACGCTGCCAGTATGATCGCCGCCTACCTGACCGCCGGGGCCTGCAGGCGAATTCGCAGTGAGCAAGGAGACGTTCTGATGCCGATCGCACTGAGCCAGCCGACAGTTCGGCTGATGGACGGCCGTAACTACGCTGTCCTCGCGACCGTGAATGCTGACGGGAGCCCGCAGACCTCTGTCGTGTGGATCGGGCGCGACGGCGCTGACCTGCTGATGTCGACCATCGAGGGGCGCGTGAAGCACCGCAACATGGTTCGTGATCCGAGGGTCAGCGTGACGATCATCGACTCCGCCGATCCGGAGAACTACGTGGAGTTGCGCGGCCGGGTGACGATGACGCCAGACATCGGCCGCCAGGTCGACACGCAGCTGTCCTGGAAGTACGACGGGAAGGACCCCGGCGAGGACCGGCCGGGCGCGGTCCGCGTCGTCGTGCGGCTGGCGGTGGAGAAGGTCACCGGCTACGCTGCCCGCCCCGGGTGAGTCCGCGCTGATTACCCGAGAGTGATCCAGTAGCGTCGCGTACGGCCGAGTTCGGTGTCCCGCACATCCTCAAGGACGCCGCCCGCCTTCTCAATGGTGCGGGCCGACGCGAGGTTGGCGTCCCCGCAGGTAACCAGCACCCGCTGCAGCCCGAGGGAGCGCGCTTCCGGAAGCACCGATCGGAGTGCCCAGGTCGCGATGCCACGCCGGCGTGCCGATGGCCGTACGCCGTAGCCGATGTGGCCGCCCGCCCGCAGCAGGACGTCGTTGAGGGCGTGACGAAGGGTGATGGCACCGAGGTAGCTGTCGCTGTCGGCGATCCACCAGTAGGTAGCGTGCACGCGTCCCGCAGCTGGCGGGATGGAACGGACCGCCTCGCGACGCAGCCTGGCGACCCACCGGGCGAAACCCTCCGGTGAGTCGACGTCGTCGTCCGGGTGTAGGCCGGAGCCGGCCTGATCGGCGTCGAGGCCCCACTCGTTCCGGGCGGCGAGCCAGGACTCGCGCAGCCGTGTTGTCGGTGCAATCAGCTCGGGCATGGGATCTGATGGTAGGGGTCAGCAGATCCCATACGGCGCCGGCTACGCGCCGGTGAGCAGCGGGTCGCTCGGATGTGGCGTCAGCGGTGTCGTCGGGACGCTCATCCAGTCATAGAGCGGCAGTGACTCGAGGATCTCCTGCATGTCATCGGCATCAGCCGCGCGCCACAATCCGAGCGAATAGCCCTCGCCGGCCAGCCGCCAGAGTCGTTCCAGATTGCCCTGTTCGGCAAGCTCGCGGGCCCGGTCCGCCTCCCTGGCCTCGGTGACGCTGACCTCCTCGGCTGGGGTTCCCGCGGGAACCGTGATGACGAACGTGGTGAGGAACTCGGTGCTGCCCGGAAGCTGAGCGGACTGACCTGCCGGCGCTGGCCCGCCGACCGGGTCGTGCGGATGCGGTGCAAGCGGTGTCGACTCGTCGGTCCGCCAGACTCGCAGCGGCATCGACGCGAGTACCTCCTCGAGTTGGCCGTCGTCGTCCGCGGCGAACAGGCCAAGCGAGCGCCATTCGCCCGGCGCCAGGGGCGGCCGCCAGAGCCGCAGCAGATGTCCCTGGGCCGCAAGCTCGCGTGATCGTGCAGCCTCACGTGTGCGTATGTCCTGGATGTCCCCTTCTGGTGTTCCGTCAGGGACGTGCGTCGTCATTGTGACCAGGTATTCCATCAGCGTGCCTCTCCGCGCAGGTGAGCAGTGCCTACCCCGTTCGGCGCGGTGCATCCGCCCGGCATCACGCGACGCTGGTCGGTGTAGCAGATTGCCGCGGAGGGCACATCGGTGCCGAGGCGCGTCTGACAGGATCCGCACACAGGGGCCACAAGGTTGGGCGAGGGCGCATGAGCGAGGACTACGACGTCATTGTGATGGGCGGCGGATCGCCGGGTGAGCACTGCGCCGGCGAACTCGCGGACGGCGGCCTGCGGGTCGCGCTCGTGGAGCAGAGCCTGGTGGGCGGCGAGTGCTCCTACTTTGCGTGCGTCCCGTCGAAGACGCTGCTTCGGCCCGGCGAGGCTGTACATCAGGCTCGTGATGCGACCGCCAGCGCGCAACTCGACATCGCGGCGGCGCTGGCATGGCGCGACTTCATGGTGTCCGACTATTCCGACGCTGGCGCGGAACGCTGGCTGGCGAGCAAGGGCATCGATCTGCTGCGCGGTACGGGACGCCTGGCCGGTCCCGGAGCGGTCGACGTCGACGGCACCCGCCACACGGCGCGCCACGTCGTCGTCGCGACTGGCTCTGATCCGGTCATACCGCCGATTCCCGGCCTGCGCGAGATGGCGGGGGTGTGGACCAACCGCGAGGTGACCGGGATGAAAGCCGTGCCGCGCCGGCTGGTAATCCTCGGTGGGGGGCCAGTCGGTGCCGAGATGTCTCAGGCAGTCCGGCGCCTGGGTGGCGAGGTGGTGCTGGCCGAGGGTGCTTCGCACGTACTGGCCCGCGAGCCGGAGCCCCTCGGTGCGGCGCTCGGCGACGTGCTGCGGGCTGATGGCGTCGAGCTCCTCCTGGGCGTGCATGCGACGGCCGCGCGACGCGATGGCGCGGACTTCGTCCTGACCCTCGACGATGGCAGCGAGCTGCGGGGCGACCACCTGCTCGTCGCGACCGGCCGGCGTCCCCGGACGGCCGGGATCGGCCTGGAAACGGCCGGCGTCACGGCCACCGACGCGGGTATCCGGGTCGACGCGCGCCTGCGGGCCGGCGAGCGAGTGTGGGCGATCGGCGACGTCACCGGCGTGCGCCTGCTGACTCACGTTGGCAAGTACCAGGGCGACGTGGTGGCAGCGAACATCCTGGGAGAACCACGCGAAGCGAACTACGAGGCAATTCCCGACGTCGTCTACACCGATCCGCAGGCGGCGGCTGTCGGGGCGACTGAGGCCCAGGCCAGTGCCACCGTCGCACTGTCTGAGGTAACCAAGCTGGAGACGTTCAGTCGCTCTTACGCGCAGTCCAACGGCTTCCTCACCCTGCTCAGCGACGGCGAGCGGCTAACCGGCGCGTACGCCCTCGGCCCGGAAGCGGGCGAATGGCTGCAGCAGGCAACCCTGGCGATCCGGGCGCGCATCCCGATCGCCGTGCTCCGCGACACGATCCAGCCGTTCCCCACCTTCTCCGAGATCTACGTCGCAGCGCTGAAGGCCCTGAGCCAGACGCTGCAGTCAGGAGCTAGCCGTGCGCGCTGACATGACCCCGGGCGGGACGTTTCCCGATTACGAGCTGACCGACCATACGAAGACCCGGCGCAAGCTGAGTGAGCTGCAGGGGATCGATCCGATGATCCTGCTGCTATCGCGCGGCGGCTACTGCCCGAAAGACCATCAGCAGCACCTCGAGCTCGTGGCTAGCTACTCCAAGATCGCCGTCGCCTACACCCAGATCGTCACCATCTCGACCGACAACCTCATCGAGACCAACGAGTTCCGCTCGTCGGTCGGCGCGCAGTGGACGTTCCTGTCCGATGCCGGACGGCACGTCCAGCGGGATCTCGACATCCAGGAGTACACCGACCCGCACCACAACCCGATAGTGCCGCATACGTTCGTGCTCAGGCCGGGGCTTGTGATCCACAGCATCTACAACGGGTACTGGTTCTGGGGCCGGCCCTCATTCGAGGACCTGCGTCGCGACCTGCGGGAGGTCACGCGCGAGATCCGGCCGGACTGGGACCTGGCCGCGCCGGGCCTGCGGGCAGCCTGGGACGCGGGCGAGCACTCGGCCTTCTACCCCTACGAGGGAGCACACGGGAGCTAGCGCGCCGCGCGCCGGCCGCTCCCAAAGCCTCACTCTCCTCGCTCGGAGAGATCGGCCGGGCGGAGGCGAAACTCCTGCAGCCGCAACTGGTGATACTTCTCTGTCTCGCCGACCCACTCCATGCCCATCCGGCGTACCATCGCCTCCGCGCGCGCGTTGGCCGGGCGGACCAGGGCGATGACCTGTTCGAGGCCCTGGTTGAAAGCCCACCTGGCCAGAGCGAGGCCGGTCTCGGTCGCGTAGCCCTTTCCCCAGGACGCCCGGTTGAGCTGCCAGCCGATCTCGTATTCCTCGTCTGGTGGCAGCGGCAGGAGCGTGGCGCCCCCGACCAGGCTGCCGTCAGCGCGGAGCTCGACGGCCCAGCGGCCCGCCGGGGTGAGCATCCGCCCGTTGTCGGCGATCCACCGCTGCAGCACCTGGTCCATAGCCGTTTCGTCGGGCACCCGGTCCATCGCCGGAGTCAGCCAGCGCGCGACCTCGGTGTCGCCGTACGACACGAGCGCTGCCTTCACGTCGTCGGGGAGCCAGGGGCGCAGCAGCAGGCGGTCGGTCAGGATCTGCGGAGCCATGGACGCCACCCTAACCGCGAGGCGCGCCGACTCACCGGCGTGCCCTCGCCTGGTCCGCGTCCGTCTGTTCCTGCTTCGCCCGGAACGTCGCCGCGATGTGCGGCGCGCGATGAGCGACCACGACGATGCCCGCTGTCATGACGATGAGAGCGATCACCTCGCCAGCTATGCCCGCCGGGCTGCTGCTGAACTTCTCGTCCAGCCACAAAGAGGCGAGTGCCACGGAGATGAGCGGATCGCAGACAGTGATGATCGAGATCACGGGCGCGATCAGGACGCTCTGCTGAAACGCGTTGAGGTTGAGCAGGAAGCCCAGCGGACCGACGATCGCCAGGACGTAGATCGGCCAGTCCGTCAGCACGCCAGCCAGCCCGCCGCCAGTCGGGGAAACCACGAGCTTGATCAGGAACGCGGCGGCTCCGTAGCAGATACCGCAGGCCAGCGCCAGGGCGAGCGGCCGCACGTTGCCACCACGCCGGGCGACCAGGAGGCATCCGCCCACCGTGGCCGCGAGCCCGGCGCCGAGCGGCAGCACGACCAGGAAGCCCACGCTGGAGCGGCCGTTGGTTGGCTGCGCGATAGCGAGGAAGCCGGCCACCCCGGCGGCCGTGGCCAGGACGCCGCCGAGCAGGACCGGGTCGAAGCGACGACTCAGGTAGGCAGCGAGCAGTACCGCGAAGATGAGGTCGCAGACCAGCAGGGGCTCCACCAGGGCAAGTGCTCCGAATCGCAGCGCGACGACCTGCAACGCGAAGCCGACGATCGTACCGACGATGGACGCCAGCCAGAGCGGCTGCCGCACCAGGTCGAGGAGGATCGTCGGAGACAGGGTGCGCCGCTGCCGCACCCGCTTGGTGCTGCGCTGGTCCGCGACCTCGGCGATGCCGAGGACCAGTGCTGCGGCGAGGCCGAGCACGATGGCTGCTCCTGGTTCGGACAATCTGCCCGGCCACCCCCCCGAGAGCGCGCTATCTGCCCGATAACCGGACTAACTGCCGGGCCCGTCATGAACCATGCCCGGCAGAACCTACCCAGCAGGGCGTTTGTCGCACCGTCGACGCCACGACTAGCACTACTCACTCCACCAGCAGGGCCGTTCCGGCGGCGCACCAGGGTGGCTGCGTCATACTTCAGACGTGAATCGCCGGCTCGCGGTCGATGTCGCTGCTTGCGTCCTGCTGCTGGCGCAGTTCCTGCTCGGCATGGCCGTCAACCTCAGCGTCGTGCTCCCCGTGCACCACCCGGGGGCCGCAGCGAGCAACTACTTCTCCGGCGTCGCGTCGGGTGTGAGCTGGGTCATCTCCACGGGGCCTGGCTGGGTTGCGGCCCACGCCGCCCTCGGGCTCGCGCTCGTCGTCGCCGCTCTCGCTGCGATCGCGCTGACCTGGCGGTCGGGCAGCCGCACGGAGCGAACGATGTCGGTACTCGGCCCCTTGTTCATCATCGGGGCCGGGTTCAACGGTGCCAGCTTCCTGAACTACGGCCACGATGCGAGCTCGTTCATCATGGCCGCGCTCTGGGCGCTCGCCACCGCGTGCTACGTCACCGGTGCGGTGCTGGCTGCCAGGCGCACCTGACGGTCACTGACCGGCGAGCGGGCGGATCTCGAGGCGGCCGATACGCGACATGGGGTGGGTTCTGGCAACCTCGATCGCCTCGTCGAGGTCGGCGCACTCGAGCAGGTCGAAGCCGACGATGGCCTCCTTGGTCTCGGCGAATGGTCCGTCCGCGATCAGCACCTCGCCGTTGCGGACACGCACGGTCGTCGCCGCGGAAGTCGGCGCGAGCTCGTTCCCCTGCAGCCGTCGGCCCGTCGCATCGTTCTCCGCCACCCAGTCGCCGATGTCGGGCATATGGCTGATGTCGGTGTCCGGCTCCGGGTCTGTGCAGACGAACATCAGGTACTTCATTGGTCGCTACTCCCTTCCCATGGCTGCACCATGACGACGATCGGCGCGGCCCGGAAAGGACAGCGCTAGGTCAGTGGCGGCATGGGCAGCCCGAGCGCGGCCTTGGCCCAGGCATCGCTCTGCCAGTCCCACATGAGCCCGCGGTGTGCGGCCGCGGCGTTGGTGTCCCGCCAGAACTGCTGGAGCAGCGACTTCTCGGACAGCGCGCTGCCTCCTGACTCCTCGTACAGGATATTGGCGGCCCTGCGTGCGAGCTGAGCGGTAAAGGCCATGTCGCGGCGCAGCCGCATGTCCTCCTCGAGTGGCACGGTCTGGACTGGCCGCTGGGAGTAACGCAGAGCGTTCAGCGTCATGACCGACCGGGCGGCGTCGACGGTCGCGGAGGCGTTCGCCAGACGCGCCAGCGTCTGCGACATGCCCTCAGGCAGGTAGGGGCTGTTGACGCTCTCGGGCACCTGGATCCGGGACCCCAGGCGCTCCTTGAACAGCTCGATCAGGCCGATCGCGGCCCCGATCGCCGGGACCGACATGGCGCCGGTGAAGTTCGCGGGCTCGGGTGCCCCGTACATCGCGTGCGTGTTGACCTCCCGGCCGGGTGCCTCGCCGGCCGCGACGGCGAGCCGCGTGACCGTCCGGTACTCGGGAATGAAGAGGTCGTTGAACACCACCGTCTTGGAGCCCGTCCCGCGCAGGCCGATGGTGTACCAGTCGTCGATGATTTCCAGATCCTCGCGGGGGATCAGCAGCCAGCGCATCTCGGCGCGCTCGCCGTCCCTGACGACGTGCACGAGAGCGGTCAGCCAGTTGCAGTGATCAACGCCGGAGGAGAAGAAGCCGCGGCCGTTCCACTGGAACCCGCCGTCGACCGCGACGACGTCGCCGGTCGTTGAGACGACGGAGGAGGCCAGACCGTTGGGGTTTTCCCACATCTCGTCCATGGCCTTCTCCGGCCACATCGCCTGCATCCACATGTGCGCGGCCCACAGCATGTAGACCCAGCCGACCGAGGGATCGGCGGACGCCAGCTCGATCGTGACGTCGATCATCGTCTCGGTGCCGAGCTCCGAGCCGCCGTAGCGCTTCGGCTTCATGACGCCATACAGGCCTGATTCCAGGATGTCTGCCACGTTCTCGTCGGGAAGCCGTCGCATCTCCTGGCCCAGCGGCATGCGCTCCCGAAGCCGGTCCCTCAGCTCTCGCGCGCGCTCGAGGGCCTCGTCGTGACTGTCGATGACCGCAGGCTTCGAGCTCAGCGTGTAGACGGGTCGGGTGTCCATAGCGGCGTTCTCCTCGGTAAGCGGATGGCCCTCACGGCGGCCTGAGGGGACAGGTGCGCGCGACCCGACGAGGGCGCGGCGGCGCCGCGCGTGTCGTGCATTGTCTAACGTCTTGCCAGGCTGCGGTAGCCGGATGCCCGCCACGCGGAAGGCTGATGGCTGCCGTCGTGAGGGCCGTTAGGCCGCCAGAAGGTCGGCGGGGTCGAGCGTGCGGGGCTGGCGCGACCGCCGGGTAATCTCGCGCATCGCGGCCTGAATCGCGGCGTTGACGGGCGTCGGCACGCCATGCAGCCGGCCGAGGCGGACAATCTCGCCGTTCAGATAGTCAGTCTCCACCGAGGGCAGCCCGCGCTCGACGCTCTGCCAGGTCGAACCACCGCCACGCAGCTGGCCGTTGACCGCCGCCATCTGGAATGCGTTCGCATCGGCGCGGAACTGCTCGGCGTCGGTCACGGTCCAGCCGGCCGCGCCAAAGCACGCCCTGGCCTCCGCGCGCATCCGCGCCATAACCGCGCCGGTGACGTCGTCGCCGGATGCCCGCCACTCGAACCCGCCGACGCACAGCACCTGCAGGGCGTTGGCCAGGTTCGACAGCAGCTTGGCCCGCTTCCACGCCATGACATCGGCCCGTATTTCCGCGAGGAAGCCGCTGCGGCGGAGGTCCGCGGCGACCGTCGAGGCGAGGTCGTCCGTGCCGGCCGGGTAGCGGCCGAGCTGCAGGATCCCGCTCACCGGGGTAGCCGGCGCCTCGACAACGCCGGGTTCGAGGTGAGTGGCGGGGATGTTGACGCACACGCCGTACACGCGGGCGAAGTGGCGCAGCACGGCGCCCTCGTTGGCCACGCCGTTCTGTGCGCAGAATACGGGCAGGTCACTGGCGTCGCCGTCGACCGGCACGGCCGCGAGCTGGCCGAGGAGGTGCGCCGTATCCTGCGACTTGACCCCGAGAAAGAGCACGTCATCGGCAGCGAGGCGGAGCTCGGCCATGGTGACCATCGGGACCGGTAGCTGCACGGTCCGGTCGGGCATGGCCAGGAGCAGCCCGTCGCGCTTGACGACCGCCGCGTGCTCACCGCGGCCTACGAGGGTGACGGCATGGCCGACCTCGGCCAGGCGCCCGCCGATGGTGGCGCCGACCGCGCCGGCTCCGAGGATGACATATCGCACCAGACCAGTCTGTCACTGGCTATTGCGACAGCCACTGCGAGCCCGGCACCACGGGCGACACGAGGACCCTGCCTCCGCACGGAGCCATGCTGACCGGCACGACCGAGTGGGTGGCGGCATTCGGCAGCGTGACCCGGGCGCTCGCCGCTGACGGGCAGGCCTGCGCATACGGCACGTTCGCCTGCGCGCCGACCGGGTTGTCGCCGTACTCGAGGTCGAAGCTGGCCACAGCGCCGGGCGCCAGGGCGACCCAGTGCGGCATTACCGCAGGAAACAGGTACGCACCGGTGCTCGCGCGCACCACCGACGTGGGCAGCGGCTGGCCGTTGCTGCCGATCAGCAGCAGGGCCGGGTAGCCGTTGAGGCGGCAGTTCGCGTGCGAGGTGTTCCGCAACGTGAAGAGCACGCCGACGTGGCCAAGGCCGGCACCGGTGCCCGCGGCCGAGATACCGATCTGGCTCGGGCTGCAAGTCGGCCAGGATGCGCTCGCGGCGGGCGCGGCCGGCAGCACCCGCAGGGGGGGTCCCTGAGCCAGGTCCGGCTGACCAGACAATCCGCACACGGCAGCTGCCGTCAGCTGCGGGCTCACCACGCCCGGCCGCTGGTAGGCGTGCCGGATGACCAGGCCTGCGCTCGCCGGCGGCAGTGCCGCACCCGTGCAGCGCCCGTCGACGGTGGCGGTTGCCCCGTCACCGAGGCTGACTGTGGCGCTGGCCAGCCGTTCCCACTGCTGGGCTCCGGTCCTGGGGGAGGCCTGGACCCTGAGCGCGACGACGTCTCCGGTGAATGACACGGGTGCGCTGCTGCTCAGGTACGCCGTGGCGGTCCCACCAGGGGTGGCGGACGCAGGCGGGGGGGCCGCTCGCGGCGAGGTCAAGGCGGGGCTGGTGTGCGGCGGCGGAACCGATGAACCGGCCGAACCTGGCCCGGAGCCTGTGCATCCGGCGAGGGCTACCGCAGCTCCGGCGGCGGCACCTGCGACGATTGCGGGCCAGCGGCTCATCGTGACCCCCCTCTCCCGACGCCAACGCTACAAACCTCGACGCAGGACGTGGCCGACCGGTTGCAGAGCGCGGGTCGAGCGCGCGGACCCAGGGTCGGGGGGCCGGCGAACGGGCAGGAACGTGCCAGCCTGATCGCGTCGGCGGAAAGGACGAGCCTGCCGTGGGTGCCGGTGACAGTCGCCTGAATGTCATGACGGCCGCGCTCCGCCGGCCGATGGCGAGCGAGGAAATTCACCGGGTGACGACGTTCGAGGTCTTCTTTGACCTGGTCTTCGTGTTCGCGATCATCAGGATCACGACGTTTGTGACGAACCCGATCTCGGCGGAGACGCTCGCCGAGGGAATTCTCCTGGTCCTGCTGCTGTGGTGGTCGTGGTCCGCATTCGCCTGGGTCGGCAACCAGTCGCGCGCCGACACCGGGCTCGTGCGGATCGGCGTGACGGTCGCGATGGCAGCCGTCTTCGTAGCGGGCCTGGTTATCCCCGACGCCTGGGACGAGGGCCCGCTGCCGGATCCGCCGGTCGTGCTCGCCGGGGCGTTCGTCGTGGCGCGGCTCATCTACCTGGCGCTGTTCCTGCGCGTCACCGCCGGAGGCCGCCCGATCCGAGCTCTCTCCGTGCTCGACACGCTCCCGCAACTCCTGGCGGTAGGGCTGGTCATGGGCGGCGCTCTCGTTGGCGGCTGGGGGCAGGCGGCGCTCTGGACGGCCGCGTTCGCGATCGATTTCGGCAGCGGCATGCTCAGCCCTGGCCTGCATAGCTACCACCTGCGCAGTCCGAGCCACTTCGCGGAGCGGTACGGGCTGGTGACGATCATCGCGCTGGGGGAGACGCTCATAGCGGTCGGGGAGGGGGCGGGCCCCTCGATCACGCACTGGCTCGTCCTCCTCGCGGCGGTGCTCGGCCTGGCGATCGTGGTCGGGCTCTGGTCGCTCTACTCGGGCTCCTCCGGCGCCGCCGAGCGGGCTCTCGAGCAAGCCGGTGATCGCGAGCGCGCCATTCTGGCCAGGGACGCCTACACCCGGGTCCACTTCCTGCTCATACTGGGCGCGCTCTACCTCGCCGCGGGCGTCGAGGAGGTGATCTACCACATCAGCCATGGCGGCGCGGTGCACGTCGACGCGGAACTCGGCTGGCTCGCGGCGCTGCCGCTGTACGGCGGGGTGGCCGTCTACCTTTTCGGGCGCTTTGCGTTCGTGCAGCTCACCGCGGGATCGGCGGACCTCGCTCCGCTAGCAGGGGCGGGGCTGACCCTGCTGCTGCTGCCGGCCGCCGCCAGCCTGCCCGCTCTGGCCGCGCTCGGGTTGTTGTGCGTCGTCGTCGCTGTTGTCACCGGGCTCGACCGGCACGCGCGCGGGCAGGCCCAGCGCCGCCTCAGCTGAGCAGCGGTCGCGGCTCCGGGGGCGGCACCAGCCAGCGCAGCCACTCGCAGCGGCCGAGAAGCCGCAGCCGGAACCGCAGGTCGGCCAGCGTGTCTGACTGGCTGGCGTGCGCGGCCACCGCCGACCGCTGGACGGCGCGGGCCTGCGCAGCGTGGTGACCGAGGTCCACCTGCCAGCCGCCGCGCGCGGCGGACAGGGTGCGAGCAAGCGCAGGCAACCGTGCTTCGTCGGCGGCCTTGCACGCGGCCATGGCCACGACCGCGTCGTCCAGCGCGCGCTCGGCCGGGTCGGTGACCAGGACCAGGTCGGCCGATCGCTCCGCGATAGCACGGCCGATCCGCTCGGTCAGCGCGCTGACCCCGCAGGAACTGAGCCGGCCGTCGGGATAGTCGGCGACCGCGACCGAGGAGATGCCGAGCAGGCTAGCCGCGACCTGGAGCTCCCACGGACGGACCGACTGCAGCGGCTCGATCGTCGAGTTGAAACCGGATGCCTCGCCCCTGGTCAGGCTCAGCAGCGAGATCTGGGCTCCGGACCGCCCGAAGGCGTACAGCAGGGCACCGAGGTCGGCGGACTCCTGGCCCGGCCGGGCCGTCACCGCCAGCATCCGGTCCGCCCTGGGCAGCGACTGACCCGTGCGGTCGGCCCTGGCCGGCCTCGGAAGCGACCGGTTGGCGCCGGACGGCGCGTGGAGGGCCAGCCAGCCCGCAAACGCCAGGTTAGTGAATCCTGCGGTCCGGTGCCCGAACGCAGTGGTGATCATGAGGACTCCCTTCCGGCCGGCCGGCTGGCCGGTTACCCGTCATGTCACCGGTACGCGGTGCAGCCCCAGCGCAGCGGACATGGAGCCATGGTGAAGGCGCTTCTCCGCCCTATCTCCACGAGATCTCCACGAGGAGGGGAACGGGGTCGTGTCGGCTGGATGCCGCAGGGCAGCGGGCGGTCGCGCCCGGCACGAGACTGGGGATCTGAGCAGTGAACAATGTGAGCAGGGAGCAGACCAGATCAGCCCGAGGAGGGCCAGGCCAGCAGAGAGGCAGGTGAGCCGTGGCCGCGACGATCCTCCTGGTCGAGGATGAGCGCAAGCTGCGGGAGCTGGTGCGCTCCTACCTGGAGCGGGCCGGATTCACGGTGCTGTCGACCGACTCCGGAGCCGAGGCGCTCACCCTGGCCTCCTCGGCCCGGCCCGATCTTGTCGTCCTCGATCTCGGGCTGCCGGACGTGCCAGGCGAGACGATCGTGCGCGAGGTACGCGCCGCCGGTCCGACTCCGATTCTCATTCTCACCGCGAAGAGCGCCGAGGAAGACCGGATCCGGGGTCTCGAGCTCGGTGCCGACGACTACGTCACCAAGCCGTTCAGCCCGCGGGAGCTGGTGCTGCGCACGCAGGCGATCCTGCGCCGCGGCACGCAGCCGGATGCGAATGGCCCGGTCGGATTCGGCGCGGGCACTATCGAGATTGACGAGCAGCGCCGCGAGGTGCGGGTGCGCGGCGAGCGGATCGAGCTGACGCCGACCGAGTGGGGGATCCTGGTGGCCCTGGCTAACGTGCCCGGCCGGGTGTACTCACGGTTCGAGCTCATCAACCGGGTTCGCGGCTACGAGTTCGAGGGGTACGAGCGCACCATCGACTCGCACGTGAAGAACCTGCGTCGCAAGATCGAGTCTGATCCGGCCAGGCCGCAGATCGTCAGGACCGTGCTCGGGGGCGGGTACCGGCTCGGCCTGACTCGCGATGACTAGCCCAGCAAAGGATGCTTCCGGCGGCGGCACGTCGCTGGCACTGCGGCTCGCGCTGGCGTTCCTTGCGGTCGCGCTGGCAGCGGTGGCTCTCCTTGCGATCCTGACCGCGGTGCTGGCAGCCTCCGACGTCAGTGCCCTGGTTAACCGGCAGCGCACTGACCTGACAGCGGCGGTGGCGGTGTCCGCCAGCGCGGCCTGGGAACGCAACAACAGCTGGACTCACGCTGACCTCGGCCCGGTGCTCGACCTGGTTCAGCGATTCGGGAGCCCGGGCGCCGAAGTGCAGGTACGCGACACCGCGGGCGCGATGGTCGAAACCTCACCAGGATTCGCCGCGCTCCGCGGCGCGCAGCAGTATCGGGCTCCGGTGCTCGCCCACGGCACCGAGGTGGGCACCGTGCTCACCCGGTTCAGCAGCGCCGGGCTTGCGGGGCCTGACCGCGCCCTGCTGGCCTCGCTGCTCCGGGCCATCGCTGGCGCCGCCGGACTGGCAGCGCTGCTCGCCCTGATCGCCGCGCTCGTGATGGCCCGGCGCATCACCGGACCAGTCGGCCGGATTATCGCGGTGACCCGGGCGATGAGCCGGGGCGAGCGGTCGGCCCGGGTTGGCCCGGTGCAGGCGACCGGAGAGCTTCGCGAGCTGGCGACCGCCTTCGACGGGATGGCGGACACCCTCGACCGGCAGGAGCAGCTGCGCCGCGACCTGGTCGCCGACGTGGCGCACGAGCTGCGTACCCCGGTCGCGATCTTGCAGGCCGGGCATGAGGCGCTACTCGACGGCGTAGCCGAGCCCAGTCCGCAGCAGCTCGCGTCGCTGCGTGATGAGGTGCTCCGGCTCGCCCGGATGGTCGCTGACTTGCAGGACCTGGCGGCCGCGGACGCTGCGGCGCTGCAGCTGACGCTGCACGAGTGCGACCTCAGTGAGATCACCGCCGACGCTGCCGACAGCCTGGCTGGCCGTTTCGCCTCGGCGAGCGTCGCGGTGGAGCGGCGACTGGAGCAAGCAGCGGTGCGCGCCGACCGGCGCTGGCTGCATCAGATCATCACGAACCTGCTGACCAATGCGCTGAAGTTCACGCCGGCGGGCGGGGTGGTCACGATCGAGACCGGCCCCGCCGGGCCGGTTGCGGCCCTGACGGTCAGCGACACCGGCATCGGCATCCCGGCCGACGAGCTGCCGCACATCTTCGACCGGTTCTGGCGAGGCCGGCAGGCGGCCCAGACGTCTGGCTCGGGTATCGGCCTTTCCGTCGCGGCAGAACTGGCCCTGGCGCACGGCGGGGAGCTGACCGCGCGGAGCGAGCCGGGTCGAGGCACGGCGATGACGCTGACCCTGCCGGCCGGCTGAGCCTCTCCACACCGCCGCCACAGCGGCCCCACCAGGGGTGCAGATAACGCTGGTGGGATCGGCCCATGATGCACGCACCGAGCGAGATCAGCAGTCCGGAGCCCGGCGGCCCGTGGTGGCGGGCGCTGCTGGAGACACGGTGGCGGGACCGGCTGCAGCACGTCACCGAGCTGTCGGTGGAGTTTCACGACGCCGCGGCGGCGGCGCCTGACGCCGGCGCGGGTAGGCCAGGGCCCGCGCTGCAGCGGCTCATGGGCCGCACGGCATCGGCGCGCCGGGCGCTCGCCGACACCGACGAGGCGCTCGCGAGGCTCGCGTCGGGCCGGTTCGGCCGGTGTGAGAGCTGCGCGGCGCCGATTCCGCCGTGCACGCTGCGGGCGGAGCCCGAGGCTCGTTACTGCCCGCGGTGCGCCGAGCCCGCGCTCATGCGCGACGGCCTCTCTCTGGTCACCGCTTAGTGGCAGTGCAACCGGGTCCGGGCCAACCGGGTCCTGGCCAGACCGGGTCCGGCGGGTCCGACGTGAGTGATGGCGGTGCCCGCGGGCCCGGCATCCCCCTGTGCCGGGCGGCCCCGTCCCCAGCGTCGGTGACCCCCCAGCCGGCGAGTGACGGACGCGGGCACCGCCTGCCCCAGTCCTCACGACACATGAGCTGTGTGCAGGTGAGATGAAGAAGGCATGCACCGGACGTGCTGCTGCCCTGGCTACCGCCGGAATTTGCGGAGCCGGAGACAGAGCACGATCAGGCTCGCCGCGAACACCGCCCACGGTGCGATGACGAGGACGCTGATTCCGGTCACAGTCGCTGCCCCTTCACTGGCGCTCAGAACAGCAGCACACGCTACTTCCGTGCGGGACAGGTGCAGCGGTCGTGGTGGCCAGATGGAGACCGGTCGTTCAGCGTGGCCGCCTGACGTCAGACCGGCTCGCCGTCGAGAGAGTAGGTGATGTCAATGTTGCCGCGGAAAGCGCTGGAGTACGGGCATACCCGCTCCGCCTCCCTGATGAGCTCTGCTGCGGTCTCGTGATCCGGAATTGACGGGAGCATCACGTCGAGGGTGGCCTCGATGGTGTAGCCGCCGTCGCCGGTCGACAACAGGCTGATGTCGGACTCGATCGACACGTCACTGGTCACCAGGTGGTGCCGCCTGGCCACTGTCCCGAGGGCGCTCTCGAAGGCCGCGGCCCAGCCGACCGCGACAAGGTCCTCTGGATTCGTCCCGCCGCCTGGGCCGCCTGCTTCCTTAGGCGGGCGGATCTCCACGTTGAGCTCGCCGTCGGTGGTGTGGCCGTGTCCGTGCTCGCGGCCGCCGGTTGTGTGGGCCTGGGCGGTGTAGAGGACTGTCGCCATCGCGGTTCCCCCCGAGTGTTATGCCCGTTATGTGGCGAGCCAGCCGTCCTGGCCGGCAGCTTTACGTGAGCTTTCACCGCGCCGTCTGGAGCGCAAACCTCGGCTGGCTGGGACGCTGGCACTCCTGCGGGCCGTCGCGCTTGGGTCGCGCGACATGGCTGGTGCCGGGCTGACCTGATAGGCAAGGGGACTAATCCCAGGCGGCGGCTGGAGGCGGCGATGGCGGGATCCGCGGATGTGATCGGGCCTGGCCGGGTGGCCGTGGTGACGGGCGCGGCGAGTGGCATCGGGCTCGGCCTGTGCGAGCGGTTCGCCGCGGAGGGCATGAGCGTGGTCATGGCTGACGTCGAAGAGCCCGCGCTCTCGGAGGCCGCGGCGAAGCTGGGTGCTGAGGGTGCCCACGTTCTGGCGGTGCGCACGGACGTGTCGAGCGCTGAGCAGGTCGAGGCGCTCCGCGATGATGCCGTGCGGGCTTTCGGCGCGGTGCACGTGCTCTGCAATAACGCGGGCGTCGGCGGCCCGCACGGGCCGCTGTGGCGAACCTCGCCTGGCGACTGGGAGTGGGTGCTGCGAGTCAACCTGGGCGGCGTGATCAACGGCGTTCGCGTCTTTGTCCCGTTGCTGGCCGGGCAAGACGCCGCGCACATCGTCAACACCGCATCCGTGTTCGGTGTCTTCGCGGGCGCGCTCGGCCCGTACGGAATCTCCAAGCACGCCATCGTCGCCCTGTCGGAGACGCTCTACTTCCAGCTCCGGTCGGAGGCGCCGACCGTGGGCGTGTCTGTGCTCTGCCCTGGCGCGGTGCGCACCCGGTTCGGCTCCTCGGCGCGGAACAGGCCGGCCTGGGCGGGATCGGCACCGGCGCCGACCGCTGCCGAGCGCGCGAGCGCGGACCAGTTCGACCGGCTGCTGGAGGCGGCCGGCGCCGACCCGTCGGACGTCGCCGCGGCGGTCGTGGACGGAATTCGCTCCGGCCGGTTTTACATCCTGACATCCACCAACCGGAACGAGGCCATCCGCCGGCGCGGCGAGGAGATCGTGGCCGGCGGCCCGCCGGCGGCTCCGTTCCCCTAATCTCCGGGGGCTAACGCTCACCCAGTGTGATCCCCGTCACGGATGCAATGCGGAGCAAGATACGGGGCGTTAACCACGAGTAACAGATCGTACCCAGGCGCGTGGTGGCTCGCCCCCGAGTCCTGTGTCGCCCTGAACTAGCGTCACCACGCGCACTGGCCGCCCGCCTTCCGGCGGCGTGAGCCGGCAGATTGCCCTGGGTCCCGCGAGCGCCCCCGCTCCTGACCAAAGGATCATCTGTGCAGTTCCGCATGCCCAAAGCACAGTCCGTTGCGCACACCCTCGAGCAGCTGCGTCTCCCGCATTCGCGGCTGACGCTCGGCGTTGCGGCGGCAGCCGCCGCAGCGGTGGCCACCGTCGGCGGCACATCGGCGAGCGCCGCCACCACGTCCAGCGCCACTCATTCCGTCCACACGGTCAGCGACGTCACCAGGCTGCCGGCGCACACCGCTCCGGTGCAGGGGCCGGCGGCCACTGTCCGCATCGGAGCCGGAATGCAGCTGCTCGACGTGCCGACTCCGAGCCACACGACCGCGGCGGCGCAGCAGCCGGCAACCCCGGCGCCTGTCCCGGTCCAGCCTGCTGCCGTGCCGGCCCAGCCCGCAGCCGCGCCCGCCGCGGCGGCTGCCGTGCCCTCAGTCCCGGCTCCGGCCCCGCCGGCTCCACCAGCGCCACCGGCCGCTCCGGCGCCACCGCCGCAGCCGTACCAGCTCTACGACTCGGTCACTCCGTCGGCGCTGCCGTCGTCGAGCCAGGCTGTCGCCGTCTACGCCAACGGTCACTACGCGGCTGCACCGGGGCAGGTCGGCAAGCGCGGGCTCACCCTGTGGATCGACACCAACGGGTCCGACCCGCACGCCGATGTCCTGGACGTCGAGCCCGGCGACGCGACGCCGTCGCAGGCCGCGGCCTGGGTCCAGCAGAAGCTCAACGCCAGCCCGAACTCGACCGCGATCATCTACACGATGCGGTCACAGTGGGGCGCCGTGCAGGCTGCCGTGAACCAGCTGGCGTGGTGGATGCCGTCGCACACCAAGTACTGGATCGCCGACCCGACGGGCGTCCCGCACATCGTGCCCGGCTCGCAGGCGACGCAGTGGTACTGGGGACAGAACTTCGACATCTCCACGGCCATGCCCGACTTCAACTGACCAACACCAGACCGCGAGGAGGCCGTCCGTACGCCGGGCGGCCTCCTCGCCGCCATTTCCGGCTCAGGACGTCCCGTGCTGCGGGGCGGCGAACGCAGCAAGCTGCAGGTCCTGCTGGAGCGCGTAGTAGGCCGGCTTGGGGTTCAGGTGAATGTCATAGATGGTGGCGTAGCCCTCCTGGGGGTTCTTGAAGAATCCCGGTATCCAGGACTCGTCGTCGCTGAAGCCCCATACCGTGAACGAGATCACCTCCGGCACCGCGAGGGCGGCCTTCATCATCTGATCGAACTCGTAGGGCTGCGCGAAGAAGGCCAGGTGATCGGTCGGGTTCTGCGTCGTCGGGCCATCGACAAATGTGCGGACGTCAGCTTCAGTGACCGCCACCTTCAGGCCGAGGCTGGCGTACCGCTCGAAGTCCTGCTGCATCTTGGCGGGAAAGCCGTACTGGGTGTCTAGGTGTCCCTGGTCTCCGACCCCGTCAACGGGCACGCCCTGGTCCAGCATCTGCTGGACCCAGGCAGACACGGCGTCACTCTTGGCGTTGCTGCCATCCTCGCCGGCGATGTTGTAGTCGTTGTACATGAGCAGCGCGTGCGGATCCGCCTGCCGTGCCCAGCGGAACGCCTGCGGAATGATGCCGGTGCCGAGGTTGGAGACCCAGAAATCATTGGGGTTGATCCCCGAGGGATTGCTGTCGGTGAAAAACTCATTCGCGACATCCCACTGCCAGATCCGGCCTCGGTAGCGGCCGACCTCGGTGAAAATGTGCGCCTCGAGCAGGTCCATGAGCTGGGACTTGGAGATGGTGCCGTTGGCGACCCCGGTGGTGAGCCAGCCGGGCAGCTGGTTATGCCAGAGCAGGGTGTGCCCGCGCACTAGTTGCTTGTGCTGCTCGGCGAATTGGACGAGGTTGTCGGCGCCGGTCCAGTCGAAGACGCCCTGGGTCGGCTCGACCACCTCCCATTTCATCTCGTTTTCCGGGGTAACAGCAGAGAACTGGCCTGCGAGGATGTCGGTATAGGCGCTAGTGACCAGGTCGGAGGGCATAACTGCCGTGCCCATGCGCAGTCCGACCTTCGCCGCAAGGGAGCGGAGCGAGTCGGACTGGGCGCCGTTGCCTGCTGCCTGTGCGCCGCTGGCTAAGGCCGGAGCGGCCGTTGCCAGGCCGCTGAACGTCGCGGCAAGGCCGGCTGCGCCTCCGGCCGCGAGGAAACTTCGGCGTCTCATTGGGTCTGCCTCCTCAGCGTGAGACGCTCCTCCACCTGTCCCCAGACGCCCCCCTCGCTCGGCCCGACCGGCCTGCGCGCGGTTCGAAAGTTTCGGAGACAATTTTATGGCACTGCCGGGAAAGTAAAGCGCTGCTGGATGTGCTGTCAAGAGTAAGAGCGCGACCGAACCAAACCGTATCCGGGCATATAACGCAAACATAGCTCAGCGGGCGAGTCGAAAAAGTTTCGGCCGTTCCGCTATGTTCGCCGCCCTATGAACGCACCACAAATGCCCGCGGGCATAACTGCTTGATAGCCGTCCGCCCCGCTGGCCGAGGGTCGTTCGCCCGGCTTGACAGCGGGTTCGCTGGCAACCAAACTTCGAGACCGGACTTGTGTCCGTGTAGCGGACAATCTGGCTCACCCGAGGAGCGCCATGGCTAAGATCGCGGCGGTCATCGCATCGACGCATCATCCGTTTTACTACCGGGCTAGCACCTCGACCGGAGCAGACCGGCCGCCGTTCGCTGACGAGTGGGTCACCAAGATCGAGGCGTTCCGCGAGACACTGACGCGGGCGAACCCGGATGTCCTCGTCATGGTCGGCAGCGACCACTTCCATCAGCTGTGGCTGGACAACTACCCGCAGTTCCTGGTGGGTAAGGCGCCCTTCTATGACGCGAACTACTACAACGAGGAGCGCGAGTTCGGCCTGCCGCGGATGGTGCTGCAAGGCGACGAGGAGTTCTCTGCGTACCTCCTGCGGCAGGGCCTCGACCAGGGCTTCGACCTTGCCTTCTCCAATGAGCTGCGGGTGGACCACAGCATCACCTGCCCGCTGATCACCCTGCGCCCGCAGGCCGACCTGCCGATCGTCCCGGTCTACACGAACATCTTCGCCCCGCCGCTCCCGCAGCCGTGGCGGTTCGTCGAGCTGGGTAAGTCGATCCGCCGGATGGTCGAGGCGTGGCCGAGCGACAAGCGCGTGGCGATCATCGGAACTGGTCACCTGTCACTGGAGCTCGGGGGGCCGCGGCAGTTCGGCCCGCACGGGCCGGACCCCGAGTTCGATCGCAAGGCGGTGAGCTGGATCGCTTCGAGTGATATCGACGCCGCGCTCGCCGAGGTCAGCCTCGACAGCCTGTGGCTGCCGGGTAACGCGACCCACGGCTTCATGGACTTCATGCTGATGATGGGCGTCGCGGGGGAGAACGTAAAGGCGGACTACACCGACTCGCTCGACCTGTTCCACACGATGGAGGCGTACTTCACCTGGTATCCGACGGAGGCGTCGTCGTGAGCAAGTACCTGCTGGACAAGTTCCTGTACACCATCGACAGGGACCCGGAGCTCGTCGAGCGCTACCGGGCAGACCCGCGCAGGACGGTCGAATGGTGGGAGTCAGATCGCGCCTGCCTCATCCTGAACTGCCCGGACGCCGAGCGCAGCAGCTGGCTGAAGTTCACCGACTCCGAGCGCGAGGCCCTCGCGACCCATGATTACGTCACGCTCTTCGAGCTGGGTGCGCACAACTTTCTGGTCCTGACGCTCTTCATCGCGCTATTCGAGCGCGACTACGAAGAGCCGCTGGCCTTCCAGCGGGAGTTCGCCGCGAAGCTCAGCCACTGGAGCCTGCCCTACCCGGACATCAGCACGTAGCTCCCTCACACGACTTCCGCCACCGCGCGGGTCAGCAGGATCGCCGCGCAGAACGATCGGTAGGTCGCGAGCCGGTCCTGGCCATGGATCCGGAGCAGGCGCGGGCCGGTGCGATCCACCCCGCGTACCCAGCTTGCCGCCT
>Ga0126373_10000844_pt1 | contig 20866 bp, 16 predicted proteins | sample PanSoiMetPlot_11_FD_92545 | JGI IMG/M metagenome (GOLD analysis project Ga0126373, IMG submission 92545) | Tropical forest soil microbial communities from Panama - MetaG Plot_11 | ecosystem: Environmental > Terrestrial > Soil > Tropical forest > Bulk soil | place: Panama | collected 2016-02-17 | reverse complement strand
GCGGTCCAATGCGAGTCGGCAAAGGCCGCGAGAGCGAGACTGAAGCTCGGATACGAACGCCGGGGATCTCCATGAGCCGCGGCATAAATGCCGGCAATACGCGAATCGAGTTCCGCGCCCGCACACATCAACAGAATCTTGCGTTCAAAACTCGAGAGGTCGAACGCCGTGCACAGGGCATCGAGCGCAAACGGCGCCGTGGGCGGCGAAGAAGCGAGCTCGTGCAGGCTCTCCCCTTCCCTGGACTCCTCCGTCCCCGCCGCCGCATCCTCCGCCGGAACAAAGGCTTTCTCCAGGGCAGTCCGAATCTCGCCAATCGCCTTCATCAGGTAGCGCTGGTTGGCCGTGTGCCAGGTATCTGGAAGATTCGTGCTCATGGCATAGCCACCAAGGGTCCGGTAAAGTGCCCGGTTGCATCCACTGTTAGTAAGCTCTCTGCACCATCGATCTGCACTCTTATCAGGTAATTCCCCGTAGGCACTCCGCCGATATTGATCGTCACCTGGTTCGAATTCACCGTGGAAACTTTTGGCAGCGAGGTGTACGCGGTGGCCGGGCTCGCCGCAAGATTGTTCAAGACCAAGACTGCTCTTTGCCCGATTCCAATATTGGGGCTAAGAGTCAGCGTTACATCGGTTCCTCCCAATCCGCCGGGAGGCGGAGCGCCGGGTACGGCCGTGGCCGCGGTGATAGTCGGCCGCAAAACGAAGGGCGCCACATTCGATTCAAATCCACGATGCGTTGCCAGCGGTGTCCCCATCAGTACTTTCTGCAGCACTTGCAGTCCTTGCAGACCCGCGTGTACCGTCGCCGGCAATGGCAGCGTGATTTCTGTGTCCGTGATGTTGGTCGGGGCAAATTCGTTGTTTTCGATCAGTATGAGCGTGATGTCCCCACGCAGCTGAGTTCCCTGTATCAGCAGAGTTGTGCCGGCCACGATCGGTTGATCTGCTCCCGCCGCGGAAACCACGGCGTCCACCGAAGGCCAGCGGAACGGTACTACATACAAATTGCGCGCCTGCACCGGCAAGGCTTCCTGCGGCACATCGTCGCTCTGCAGCAACACCACCGATGCCTGATAGGCAGCCGAAAGGCTGTACTCAATCTGAAAAAACACCGACCACAATTTGGAAAATTCCTCCAGGGACAACGACGTAGGCGTAAATCGCACGGTTTCAACCTGGTCGGCCAGATTGGAATTGTTAAGGAAGTTGAAGTCCGACATCGCTTTAGTGATTGCCGAGCGCGAAATAAGCGGTTGCGAATGCAATGTCGTGGCCACCGCACCCAGCAACCGTTGTGGCTCAAGCTTGGTGTCGTCTCCGTGGAAGCTGAACAGGTAATGCAGATCCAGCGCCGCTTGCGGTCGCTGCACCAGGGTTCCGTCCGAACGCCGCGTGGGCAGATCCGCATTGCGATACGCTGCGTTCGGCGTGACCTGGTAGAGATATACATTCACAAGCGGACTAGTTGCGGAAGTTCCATCGGGACGGGCGAAACCCACTTTGGCGTTCAACACCGCATTGCCTACGGCGGGCTGCAATACTTCGTAGAGAGCAGCGGTTACGTTCGCGACGGCCAGAAAGTTACTCATCGCTTCCCTTCGTTGCGCTGCTTCAAATAATCTTCCAGCGAAAGTGTCGATGCCCGCGATCGACGCGGCACGGGAGCTGATGACGCTGCCGGAAATTGCGCCCGGACCTCTACCCGCCCGATCGTGACCCGAACCACGGGCGCTGGGGGCTCCGCAACCGATTGAGAACTAGTCTTCCGAGCATTCTCCGCAACTCTAGCGTGCACTGAGTCGCGAGCGGACGACTCTATCGCGCCTCGCACCGCCACGCGTGCAATCAAAGGCTGCACCGCAAGCCGCGCCTGCGATGTTTCTTCCCGGGCCTTCGCGGACGCATCCACTGCGCCCGGTACCGTCAACATGCCTCTCGGCGCGGGCTCCAACTCCGCAGGTGGAGGCACAAGCTCCTCAACCTTGGGCGGAATAGCCGCCGTCTCTCGCGGCGAGGCTCCATCGATCTTCGGAAGCGTAAGATCCCGCGTCACGGTTTCGCGCCGAACTGCATCCGACTCTGGACCCGCCTCGGCAGAACCGTCGCACCCGGGAAAGCTCCGGCCCGGCGCGCTCTCTCGCGCCAGCCCCGGTGAAAATGATGAAGCGGGAGTCTCCACTCCTTCAGTTGGCGGTGCGGTTGCGGATTCCATCGGCCCAAAGCTCGCGACAGGAGAAAACAAAGGAGGCAAAATGGGATGCGACACCGGAGCCACCCCCAGCGTTCGTGCCGCCAGCCGGTCAAAGAAGTTACCCTTCAAGCCACCATCTCCAGATAAAACTGACGCCGCACCGCGCTCATGGCCAGAATGTCGCTCTCCGCCCATCCATAAGCGCCTGCCAGAAGGTGCACTTCGTGCAGCAAACGTTTCGCCAGTGCACTAACCTTGGCCCACAAGAAAGATTCAATATCGAAGATCACCTGCCAGCCATGTCCACAAGAAGGACACGTCAAGTCGATCAAAACTTCCGCCTGCGGATCGGCCTTCGCCAGACACGCAGCGACCTGTTCTAAAGCCGCCTCCGGCAGCGCATCTGCCGCAATGGGATTTGTGCCGCTGTGCGCCTCGACAACACAGCGTTCCGCCAGCATTCGTCTCGCAGCCGCCAGGTCCGCGCACCCCATCACCGCGCTCAGATCGAGGCTGTTCGGTGGCCGCACTTTCAGAGATATCTCCCCCATCACCAGCGAAAGATCGGTTTCTTGCTGGTGTTCGCCCCCATTCCTGACTAAGTCTGAAGTGGTAATGTTGTATTCCAAGCGCTCGCCGCACTCGGGACATTCGGCAAAAGCGTTGAGCGTTCGTCCAAAGTGTTGCTCGTAGGTTTCCAGCAAGCGAGCGTCGCGCCGGCCAACACTCTTCCTCGCCAACTCTTCCGGGGACTCCGTGGTGACGGCGGCAAGCAAGGTGAGAGCCCGATCGACCGGCGCCCGACTCGAACCCCGCTCCCACGCTCGAATTAGTTCGGCCGCTGACAGGGAGCGCATGCCCATCACCCTGCCGACGGTACGGTGAAGCTGGGCTCAGTGGGTTCGGTCACGCTCAGGTCGCGTTCCCAGCCCTCGTTCTCCAACTTAATGTGCTGAATGGCGACGGCATTCGCGTTGGCGTCCAGATCGGGCTGCGCCTGCCATTCTGAAACCCAGCAGCGATAGACTTTGTAGGCAATCGCTTTCTGTCCCGCTTCGTTGTAGAACTCGATGATGATTTCCTTGCGGAAATCCTGCAGCGAGACCTCCGACCCCAGGCCGGCGCCGAAATTCCAGACTTTGTTCGCCCACTTCTCGAATTCGGGGTCGTGCGTCACGCCTCGCTCCAAAGTAATGGCATCGTATTCCGTGCGGCCCGGCGACTTGCGACTGCTGCTGGGGTCGCCTCCTTCGCGGTGCTTCACCACTTCGGTAGTGCGCTTCAGCATGCCGACCTTGCTCACGCCGGCCACGTAGCGGCCGTCCCACTTCACGCGGAACTTGAAGTTCTTGTACGGATCGAAACGCTGCGGGTTCACACTGAACTGGGCCATGCTCGCCTCCTCATGCGGCTGTCTGACCAGCCATCTGTTGAATCTGAATGACAACAAACTCCGCCGGTTTCAGCGGCGCAAATCCGACCAAGATGTTCACCACTCCCAAATTCTGGTCGGTAGGGGTTGTGGTTTCGCTGTCGCACTTCACGAAGTAGGCGGCCTGCGGCGTACTCCCCTGAAACGCTCCCTGGCGGAACAGAGTTTGCATGAACGCTCCCACGTTCAGCCGGATCTGCGCCCACAGCGGCTCGTCGTTGGGTTCGAACACTACCCATTTCGTGCCCCGATACAAGCTCTCCTCGATGTACAGCGCGATGCGGCGGACGGGAATGTATTTGTATTCATCCGCCCGTGCATCGCTGCCGAACAACGTGCGCGCACCCCAGGTCACCGTTCCATAGACCGCGAAAGTACGCAGACAATTAATGCCCAGCGGATTCAGCGTTCCATTCTCGGCGTCGGTCAGCGTGTAGCTCAGGCCTTGGGCTCCCTGAATGATCGCGTCGATTCCCGCCGGCGCCTTCCACACCCCCCGCGTGGCATCGGTGCTCGCGTAGATGCCTGCCAATGCTCCTGAGGCGGGCATTGCGTGAATACGGAAATTCTGCAACGGGTCGGCGGCCAGTATCTGCGGGAAGTACACGGCTGCATTCCTGCTAGCCGTAATACCTCCCACCCAGTCGCCGATGTTGGTGATGTCTTTGGTGGGGTTGGGGTCCACGATGAAAAACGCACGGCGGGACTCGCACAGCGCCACTGCCTTCGCGATGACATCCTTGGCGTCCGTGTCAGGCAACAGTGTCGTGCGGGGGATGACAAGCAGATTGAACAAGTCGACATTGAGCAAGGCGTAGATACCCGTCTTGCTGGCCTCGTCACCTTCAATATCCGTTGCCGAGTTCGGGGGCGTCCCGTCGGCTCCTGCCAGGGCGCCGCTTTGCGCCCCAAACGTGGTTCCAGTTCCCAGGCTGTACTCCTGCACATTTGTCGCAGAACCGGCTCCCGTCAGCCGAAGGGTCGTGGCCACGGCGTTTCCCAGAGTGATCGCCGAGTTCGGGGTGCTGGCGCTCGGAACTACATTTAGCAGCGTGCCGTACAACTGCACCGTGGCCTGAGCCGTCGCAGGACTGTTGGCAATGCCACGGAGGGCAATCTGCAATGCATCCCGCAAGGCTGGTCCGGCCACCGCTGCTGGTACGGCGATCGTGGTGAGCGCCAAAAGCGCAGTACCTGTGGATTCGTCGGTTACGGTCACATCCAGGTTCCCGCTGACCGATGTGGCTCCGTCAATCAGATCGGCGATGCTCGACGACGTGGTCCCGGTGGCCTGTGGACGCAAAGCACTAGCCGCCTCTTTCTCGCGACCTCCATTCACTAGGCCCAGGCCTACCTTGGCTGCGAGGTCGTTTGAAGTTGCCCGCAGAATTTGCACGCCCGAATTGATCGCGGTCGAAGTCGAGGTCAGCTGCAAATAATCAGTACCCGCAACGCCCAAGGCGTCGACTGCGGTAGCCGTGAGATTTCCTGTCAACCCCGCTGCGGTGATGGCTGCGTTTACCGCCGTAACAAGGCTTGCCACGCTGTTGGGAGTCGCGCCTGTGATAACGAGAGTAAACGGGTTAGTCGTGTCGTAGTTGCCCGTAATGGTGGTGTCGGTCGCGGCCAGAGTTGGAAACGTGTGCAGGCTTACGCTTCGGGCCCAGCCCCCTTTGGTCAAGGCCGGAGCCGCAGGTAACTGGATGCTGATGAGGTTCGAGTCCCCATTGATCATGTTCGGGGCATAGGTCGCCGAGAAACTGTTCATGCTGAGATTGCGATAGGTTTCACTTTGAGCGAAAACCAGTTTCCCGTTTTGCAGTTGGTAGAGGGTAATAGTGAGATTGAATGTGCTGTCAGGATTCCCCGTCAGGTAATCCACGTCCAGTCGCACCAGGTTGCCCCAACTGCCCGCGTTGGCCGCCGAGACGTTCAGCACGACGTTTCCCGCCAGGTCCGCCAAGCTGACTTGCGCCGATCCCGCGCCCGACGCCACGCGCACCACGTACGCGTCGCTTCCACCATTCAAAAAGAATTGCTGTACCGCGTAACTGATCTCGCTATCCTGCTGCAGCCCGCCAAAATTTCGTTCAAAGTCGCCGAAGTTTGCCAGGCGTACTGCCTCATTGACCGGTCCACGTGACGTGTAGCCCACAAACGCCGTGATCGACGTTGCGACGCCTGAGATGCTGCGAACTCCGCTCGGAATCTCTTCGATGTAAACGCCGGGATAGCTGACGGTGACTGGCATGAGTTCTCTCCTTCTGAATTACGCTGACACAGTCGGCGGGGGCTCGTCTTGTGTGCTTGTACCCATCTCGTACGTTCTGTGTCAGTCAGGATCAACTTCGGTTTTCAGGATGGCCGACGACCACTTCCAACTTTTCCACCGGCACCACGACATTTTGTCTTCGAATTACATCCACCACCGCGAAAACACGCGACGTCGAGCCGGAGTCTGAAAAATCAATGATCACACCTTCCAGTTCCGCTGTTGGCGACAACGCGAGCACCTCTTCTGCACTCGGCAGGAAAATGTCGGCTACCCGAAAATGCACTCGGTCTCCTTCGCGCGTGGGAATCCCCTTTCCTACCGCCTGCTCGTGAGACGCGGGCCCATCACTTTATCTAGTGCACGCCAAAGACCGCGACCGGCACGGCTGTGCAAATGTTCACGCAGGATGGGCAGCGTGCAACCGCTGAAATGCAGTGCACGTAGGACTTCAGAGAAGAATCAAGAATGCGGAGGCGTCGATATTTTCGCAGCGTCTGGGTCCGAGCGTCCGCAATGTCTGGCAGGCCCTGTCCAGGAGGTTAGCGCGAATCGAGGCTAGTAAGATTTGCACCTGTCCACGGAACAGCTCTTCCCGCGAAGAGTTGAACCGCTGGCGCACCTGTTATGAAAGAAGCTGCAGTCCCTCTGCAGATTCCTGCCGCGTAGCGGCGGCATGTGAAGGCCTAACACAGCAGTGCCGTGTAGGGTGGAGGAACGCAAACGAAGTCCCGCAAGAGACAGCACACTGAGGTGCGTGAGTTTTGTTGATTTCTGCGTTTGAGCTTCGCTGGTCGTCGAAAAGGCTAGCCTTGCAGCGTGAGGAGTTTGCCCTCGGCCAAGGCCGTTGCTCCTGCTAGCCGTGCATTCCGTCGTGACTGGGCAGGCCATGGGCTCGCATCTTGTAGTACAGCGTTCGCTCGCTGGTATGGAGGCGCTCCGCGACCTGCCGGCGAGTGGATCCCTCGACGCTGATTGCCGCTTCCAGCACTTTTTTCTCGATTTCCCGGAAGGCCCGCGCATAGGGAATCCCACGCTGCGAGATCGCCTTCCACACCGCGCTTGCCGCCTCCGAAAACAGATCCGGGTCCACACGTTCGCTTCCCGTCCCCGATTGCGCCGCCCAATCCTCCACCCCAAGCGACACACCTTCCGTCTTGAGGAACAGCATCCGCTGCACTGCATTCTCCAATTCGCGAACGTTGCCTAAGAAAGGATTCGTCGCCAGCAGTTGGACCAGCTGAGGATCCACCCGTTCGATTGGACCGTAAAGACGGGGATAGCGTTTGGCCAGACCTAGAACGAGGCCTGCCAGGTCATCGGTCCGGCCGCGCAGAGGCAGCAACGACAGCTTGACTACGTTCAGCCGGTGAAAAAGATCCGCCCGAAAACGCCTGTCGCGCACCAGGGGTGCCAGCGGTTGATTGCAGGCGGCAATAATCCGCACGTCCACCGGCACTTCGCGGTCCGATCCCACTGGCCTCACACTCCCCCGCTGGATCACATCCAGCAACTTCGGCTGCAGGGGAAAGGGCAGATCATTTATATCATCCAGAAATAACGTCCCATGCTGAGCGGACTGAAACAGTCCCTTGCGATTCGAGAAAGCTCCCGAGAACGCGCCTCGCTGGTGCCCGAACAACTCGCTCTCCGCCAGCGCTTCGCTGATCGTACTGCAATGCACTGTCACAAAAGAGAACGACCGCCGTTTCTGATCGAGATCGTGGATCCCGCGGGCCAGCACTTGCTTGCCGGTGCCGGTCTCCCCTTCCAGCAATACGGTCACATCGCTGACCTCGGCTGCCTTGCACGCCTGACGCAACACCGGCATCATTGCGGGACAGCGCGAGATGAATCCGACTCGCGCAAAGATTTTCTGAAGCTCTTGGTCCGGCGGCTGGTCGTGCATCAGGCCCTCCTGTGTTTCCAGCATGGGTCGACAAAGGGACCGGAGTTGCGCTTAAAGTTTCCGAGTCGAGGGTTACCTATTTCGGCCGTACTAGCACCATCAGTTGATACTGGTTGTCACTGAGCCCGTTGTGTGCCGGGGCTTCGTGTAACGGAAAAGGAGTCTCCTTCGTCATGATCCCGTCAAGCGTCGGTCGTGTTTCTCCAAGAGGCGTCATTTTCGCCCTCCGATCCCGCGGTACACGCAATTGCGATTTGAGGGCTGAGTCGTGCCGTAGCATGATTCTCGCCGAACCCGATCCCGCCAACCGGCACATACGGCACCGCACACCCGCAGCCGAACTCGGCAGACAAACCGACTTCCGTCAGCAGGTGGGTTAGTTCCTTCTGCAGCGCACCACGCAGGAGTCGAGGGCTGTGCGCGTGGGTTGTATCTCATGGCTCAGCGTGGCCATCCTGCAGGCAAAAGTCCACGCTGAAGGTCCGCGACGATCCCTCCATGAGTGTCGATTCCAAAAGGCTCCCTCGACACGACCCTTCCTTGTTGCAAGTACCCTTTGATTTCGCAGTTCGGAGTTATTTGCGGTGCAGGCGTTTGAACCAAAGCGTGCCGACATCCACTGCGGGGCTTAACCTGAAGGAAGCAGGCGACGTGGCTCCCACTACACACCACGACTACTAACTGGAGGGAAGAATTACAATTTACACCCATTTCCACATTTGTCAAGAAAAACACTTTGTGGAAATCTCAGAATTTGTAAACCTCGATGAGCCGGCCTCTGCCTAAGAATTCATCGATAGGAGGCAGCTGGCTTTGATTGAAAGCGCCAGGAGAGAAAGAAGCCACCCGGCCTTGGCCCTCGTCTCCCATAGATTGCCGATCCGAGCTGCATCGATCTCCTGTCTCTAAAGTCCATTTATACTTCCTTACCTTGCGAACAATCGTGTTGCCGCTCGCGACCCATTGCAGGGGTCGCCCATTCTTGTTGTTTTCGCGGATGTAGTCCGGGATGCTTGGACGAGGTTGCACCGAGTGAAAGGTTCCTCGCCAGGTCCAACATGCCCGCATGGGACGGTACGCCTTCGTAGCCCCGAGACGCGACTCTTTTGTATTTCTTCCGGCCTGCAACCTTGAGGCAAACATCGCGCAAGCCCATCCTTATTGTTGACCTGAATTGGACCGCAATGGACCGTATTCGGCTCCCAAGCCTAAGCCAAACAATGAGATAAATTTAGCGGGCGCCATCGTTCGCAACGATGACATCATCGGTTTGGCGCCTCGACGACCTCTAGCGAGTGGATCACCCGAAAATCGACAGCGGCGGCTGACGGACACGCTCACGATGCTCAACATAGCGAGCTGGCAACCATTTTTTGGGAGGAACGGACGATTCGCCAGACAAGGTTTTACCGTGACTCTCATGGCCGTCCGTCGCATCTCAGTAAAACATCAGTCGCTCGGAGTGCTAACCTGCATGTTAGCCAGACTATCCGATCAGATAGTCGAACGCAGTATGGGTAAAAGCGATCAGAATGTGTGACAGCTTGGCAAGTTGTAGCTGCTTCGCCCATTGGATGGATTACTAGTACAACCTCCAGCTTTGGACCACGGGGTGCAACAAGCTTAGTTAGCGTTGAAAGATGTGATACCTTCGTTCGCGCTAGATCGAAACGATCCCCCTGGCCCTGCTGATTTCAGCAGATAGAGGTTTGATTTGGATCGCAGCGGCGCTTCCGTCTTCCTCATCCCGCTTCTGGCGGTGATGGCACTCTTCTATCCAGTTGCTTTCCGCAAAGGGGCTTCCGAGCCCGGCGCTAGCTTTCGAACGCCATCCGGCGGTGCACAAAGCCAGGCGACAGTCGCTCAAAAGGCGAACAATGAATGGTCTCGTGGTCGTAGATCCGTTCGCAGCTTTTTCGACATTCCACTTGATCCAAGTCAGACGTCCCGATGGCACTCGCCTAACAATCCATTGGATCGTGCAACCCTGAATTTCTTGATTATGACAGTCCCGGACCCAATCGATTCGGGGCTGCCCCATATGTTCGATCGGTATGTCGGTGCGCTCCGACAGGCATTGCAGACTCAGCCTTATTTTCTTTCCCGGTTCGACTTACCTTGGCAAGATTGCTTCCAGGGCAGCAGTGAACTGGATGATGGAAGCAAAGGCAACACTGAACCGGCAATTGATGCGGACCAGAAGAAGAAAGATTGCGACACCCACCGTTATCGCAAAGAGCCGGGCTTTCTGCTCTTGACGAACCCTGAGGCCACCTACAAAAGTGAGGAGGCAACAGCCGACAAAAACAAAGAGCCGAGGGATAAAAGTAGAACTGATATTTTGCTGGTTTACTTAGTTGGGGAAACGCCGTCCGGCGGCATCAACAAACGAGCACTCAACGCCGCTCTGACGGAGATCGCTTGGTTTTGTGGCTGGTCCGATGGCCATAGTGACGATCCTATTCGGAAAATAGCCAATCAATCGAGAACTTGTAAGCCCAGCACGGCGTCCAAGGGCGAAATCGAGGAGTTCGGAGACCCAGTCCCTGAGGGCGTCATGATCCTCGGCCCGTCCTTTTCTGGTTCTGCTCAGTCGCTTGATCTCGCACTAAGTTACTGGTTGGACTCGATCCATACAGGACATCCGAGATCAAGGATTCCCATAAACATCATTTCCGGGACGGCAACGGCCATCCACAATCCAAATGATCCAAACAATGGTGCTTTCTTCCTCCTAAGCAGCAGACTCAAGGGAGATTTCCGATTTCGGTCGATGGCAATTCCGGACAAAGTTTCAAGCCGTATTTTTTGCGAATATTTGGAGGAGATGGGCAAGTACACCAAGGATCAACCTTTCCGAATAGCCCAACTGGTCGAGAATGGAACCGTGTATGGAAATCAAGCGGCGCAGGCACAACAAGAAGAAAAGAACACGGAGGACTCGCAGGCCGCAAAGTCCGGCACAGGTGATGACCCGCCAAGCTCCACTGGTGGTGCCACCGCTAGCTCCAATGATGATCAATGCGAAAAAGCCACGACGCTTCTTCCGTATCCGTTGCATATCTCCCAACTGAGGGCTGCGTCGGAGAAGCTCAGGCAGGTTCAGGAGGAAACGAACCCACAGCCACAGGTTTCTTCCAAGAAGGTTCTTCCTCTCGCCGACTCTCTGACCGATGCCGGCCTACGGCGGGACATACTCCCATTCTCTCGAGCGGATTCTGTGACTGCGGAGCAGGTCATGGCAGGTCTTCTCGACAGAGTCTCGCGCGAGCATTATGAATACGTTGGCATCCTGGCCACTGACATCCGCGACACGATGTTTCTGGCACAAGAAGTCCGGGAGCATTCTCCAGGGAGCGTACTTTTCACCTATAACACCGAATTGTTGTACTTGCATCCTGAAATCAATTCCACGTTAACGGGGATGCTGATGGTCGGCACGTATCCTTTGGCTGGATCGAATCAGTTCTGGAGTCCCGATTTGTATGCCGGCAATCTGATGCAGTTTCCCGATGAGAACTCGGAAGGCGTATACAATGCTGCCCTCGTTTTTCTCGACCAACGGGAACACCTGCGGGAGTATCGCTTTCCATTTCGCGGCGTCGACGCCAAGGCCAAACCAGAGACGTTCCTGCCTCCTGTCTGGATCACAGTAGTGGGACATGATCGTCTGTTACCTGTTAACGCATACGCCGTCAGCACTTCCGACACGGAGCACTACACCTATCGACTCCTGAGTTCGAAGCTAAAGCCGAAAGAGGAAACCGGGGACAGAGAGAAAATTGAGCAAGAGGAGAAAATCAGGAAATCGTGGTGGAGCGGTCTTTTCCTTCCCCATGCCATTGTCCTCGTGATGGTGTACGCCGCCTTCTGCATTGCTTTCTGTGTATGGGTTCTCCGTACGCCCCGGGAACCGCGAAGAGGGGCAGCTTCGAATTCAGATGACGTGGGTAATGTGCTGACTAGGTATCGGCGTGAGTCCCGCGTCTACTTTGTTCCTGCGCTTGCGAGCCTGGCTGCCTTCCAGATTCCTTTGACCACGAGCCTCGTTCTTCCGGTCGTCGTTGTGGGGAAGTACGTCGAAAAACCAGGGCTCCGGCAGCCCTTGTATGACCATGCTGGGCTGATGGCCGCGATTGTATTGAGCTGCCTCAGTCTTGTAATGCTTCTTATCGCCACTGCAGCTATCATCTGGGCAACGCTCCGGAAGAGTGGTGGTTTGAAACCGAATACCAAACCAGCGATTCCAGTGCTGGGTTCGGTTCTGATGCTGGCCGTTTCTTGTGTTGTTGCCCTTGCGTGGACCCTTATGGCGAGAGACGGGAACCACACGCTGCGCATATTTCTGGCGTGCCTCCGCTATTTGGATTTGTTGAGTGGAGTGTCACCTCTCCTTCCTTTGTTCTTGATCTCGACGGCAGGGTTTGTCTGGGCAATCGTTTCCTACAACCGCCGTCGCATGTTTGAACCTGCCACGTGCAGTGATTTCACTCAAAGTCAGTCATTGGTCCTCCATTCCACCTCTGTGCTTTCCACGTTGCAGGGACTGCGACTCCGCGGTTTGACCGACATTGAGCAAGAAATACGACGTCGAATCAATTGCTCCGCCTTCATGCTGCCCGGTTGGTGGATTGTCATCAGTCTGATTATCGTCGGGAGTGCCTACATCTTCGTGGCATTCGTTCGCGAACTGGAGAATCCTGCAGTCTATTGGCTGCTTGGCGTATCGTTCGTCCTCGTGAGTGCAGTTCTGTGGTTCGGAGTTCTTCGCTTTTACAGTACATGGGGAGAAGTGCAGAGCCTGTTACGGTATGTTGCGTCTACTCCGCTTCGACATGCGTGTAAGGGATTCCGAGCCGCCTATCCGACTCCTCTCAAGCTCGATCTGGCAGCGCCGGTACCCACCTTGGCCGCGCTCTCCCATGCGGTTGAGCAGGTCTTCGACCTGCAAGAGTGCGCAAGCAACCTGCTTGCATCCCAGTCGTCCTTCCAGTTGGCTGGAACCGGAAGCGGAGGCCGAACATCAAAGCAAGTCTCAGGACAGAGTCCCAGCTTGCCGTTTACAGGATTAGTGCAGCTGAGTTCGGACTCACTACTTCAGAAAGGCAAGTGGGCCGAAGTATTGCTGCAACATGCCCTAAAGTCACTTGCACATAATGATGCGCAGGCCACAACCGGATATCAATGCGCAGCGCAGGTTCCACTCGCGGCAGCCGCCGGCACCGTCTCGAGTGTACTCGATGATTGGTGGACCCAATCGGTTTGTCCAAAAAGCGAGTCGGCGAAATCGGGCGCGTCGGATGCGAGCCGCCTATGCGATCTTGCAGAGTCTTTCTTGGTTGGTCGCCTGGTCCATTTTATTGGGTATGTGCTGCCGCAACTACAACAGATGATTGCCGCCTCTCTCGCAGGTGTGTTGCTGTTATTGTTGGCTGTCAACTCCTATCCATTTCCTCCCCATGATGTGCTGGTCTGGCTCAACTGGATTGTAATTTTGGTGTTGGTTTCTATTGCACTTGGAGTGTTTATTCAGATTAACCGCGATCCGATCCTCAGTTATCTCAACGGTACGACGCCGGGGAAAATCGACTGGGATCGAGAATTCGTTTTTCGGATTGTAATTTACGGAGTGATTCCGATCCTTGCCCTCTTGGGCGCTCAGTTTCCTGACTCGATCCGCCAAGTGATTTCCGTTTTTGCTCCGGGAGAGGGGATGCACCACTGACCCTACATAGGTCGGAGGAATCCCTATATTATGGCGTTGTTTAGGGGTACTTCGGGTTTTCGGGCCAGTGTTTTCACAATTATACGCCGACCGCATAACTAACTTACAAGTTGGCTGCGCAGGATATCATGTGCAAACTGGCGCCACTTTTGTTCTCTCAAATTCTGGATGGTGGGCGCTGTATTAGCCACTCTATCCCTGACCGCATCGGCTTCTGCTCAAACCTCTCGAAAGATTATAGAGTTCGATGTGACGGGCGCAGATTTTGGGGACTTACCCTCCGCAATTAACAAGAGAGTTGAGGTGGTGGCGGTGCCATGGTGGCATTCCACTTGCAACAGAATCACCGGGCCCTATCTCTGAGGTCAGTTAAGGATGACGACGGCAACCATCTACCGACCGCGGATAATGTCCATTCCCGCTAGTCCCTACTGCGAGTTGGCTCGTTGGGTTCTCGATCGGCTTGGAATTCCCTACGTGGAAAAGTGCCGTGCGCCGGGGTTCCGCGTATTTGCAACACAGAGAGATGGGGAAGCACGTGTCGAGCCCGTCCTTGACACTGGTGAAGTCGCTCTTCTGAACGCCCGCGCCGTCCTCGACTATTACGAGGCCCGCGCTCGGGCCAATCAAAAGCTATATCCAGCGGATTCCGTTGCGCGAGAAGAGGCCAGGCACCTCTGCGATTTCTTTGTCGACACTTTCGGCGTCGCCGCGCGGGCATGGTCGTACGCCTATATGTTGCCGATGCGTTCAATCATGATGCGCATTTGGGTTGACCGCGCGCCGTGGTGGGAACGCCTTCGAGTTCGCACTTTTTATCCGTTACTGGCGGCGTTTGTACGTCGCTCCTTGGCATTGAAGCCGGACACCATCGAGCGGGAACAAAAAGTCATTGACGAAGCATTGAAGCGGGTCGAAGCACGCCTTGCCGACGGGCGGTGCTTTCTGATGGGAGACACTTTTACCGCACCCGATCTTGCACTGGCGGCGTTGTCAGCGCCGGTCATTCTTCCGCCACAGTACGGCGGCCCTATGCCCTCGCTTTCGCAGTTGCCGGAGAAGATGCGAAGCGCGATTGAAAGCTGGCGCGCGACCTCCGCCGGGCAGTTCATTTTGCGCGTCTACGCGGAGAACCGGCCGCAACCTGCACCCGATCTGATTGCGCTAGGAAAGCATGGCTCTGGCCGCACCGTGAAAGACAAACTTGCAAATTTTCTGATTTCTCCCGCCGTTCTGCGCCCGATTTTTGCTCTGCTGAGGCGCTGGTCGCCGATCCTGGTTTTCGGAAAAACGGCCGTCGTTAGCCACTACAACGATGTTCTAGAGGTGCTGAAGCGAGATTCCGACTTCACCATCGCTCCGATCAACGCCCCAAAAATTGACAAGATCGACGGCCCCTTCATCCTCGGCATGGACACATCCCCACAATACGACCGGGAGAAAGCCGCGTTGATCGAAGCTGTCCGGCGCGACGACCTTGATCGCATTAGGCGGTTCGTGGCGCAATCCGCAGCCACAATGATCGATGCGATTCGTCCCCAGCGTCGACTTGACGCGGTAAATGGACTGGCGCGTATCGTGCCGGTGCGGCTCTTAGCCGCGTACTTCGGAATGCCCGGGCCGGATGATCCCACGATGATGCGTTGGATGCGGGACATCTTTCATTACATCTTTGCCGACCTCACCAACAGTCCCACCGTTTTGCAGGATGCCCTGAACTCAGTTGGTGAGCTACGAGCCTACATGGATGCAGAAATTGCGTTGCGCAAGTCTGATCCGCACCGCAATAGCACTGACGACGTGCTAGGCCGCTTGCTCGCCTTGCAGGATGCTGCACATCCCTGGCTCGACGACAATGCCGTACGCCGCAATCTGGGCGGCATCATCGTTGGATCGGTTGACACTACTTCGAAATTTGTCACGCTGGCGATCGACCAATTGCTAGACCGCCCCAAAGAACTCGCGGAGGCCCGCAGATGCGCCCTGAACGACGACATCGATGGGGTACGCGCCTATGCCTGGGAAGCAGTCCGCTTTAACCCGCATCACCCGCTTCAAGTACGTTTTTGCTCGCATGATACGACAATTGCGCAGGATCAGAGGCGGACGAGAAGCATTCCGGCGGGGGCGAACACTTACGTCGGCACTCTTTCCGGCATGTTCGATCATGAAGTGTTCATCTACCCGGCAGAGTTCAATGCGAAGCGCACCACCGAGTATCTGCATTTCGGATACGGTATGCACACATGTTTCGGCAAGGCGATTAATGGCGTGCAGATACCCGAACTGCTCGCTGCCCTGTTGCGTCTTCGCAATCTTCGCCGTGCCTCTGGAGGCAACGGGCACATACTTTATGACGGGCCTTTTCCAAACCGGTTAGTTCTGGAATTCGATTCTTGAGAATCGGAGCTGGAGTAGATGACCCACACCATTCTCACATTCATTACTGCGGTCAAGCAAGAGCAAGTTGGAAACCTTGGCGAAATGCTTGGCCAAATCGGCAAGAATCCGGAGACCAATGCCTGGGTTCCGTTCCGGTCACTAAAACAGCTGCACTTTGCCAGCTTCGTGCTTCATAAGGCTCCTGGCTACGGTGCCTACTTGGTGTTCGAGAACAATTTCGACGGAACTCTTGAAGACTATCTTCCCGACCTATACAGTCAGGCGTGCACTGGGCTGCACCAGATCTACTCTTGCTGCCAGGACTATTCGGTTGCCAGCGCGACCGATCGCCACGGAATGCTGAACTACCTTCGCGCCCATGTGGTACGGCCGAATGCCTACCACATTGGCAACACCGGCCGAACCGCCGAGCGCGTTTTGAGGGAGAAGACCCTTCGCAATGCGCTGGAGCAACAAGCCGATAGTCTCGTCCGAAATGGCCAAGCCACTTCCGACCAAGCGGTGCTGGCAAACTTGCAGCAATTCGTTCGCTCCGACCCGCAATGGTCGTGGGTTCCGGGCGCCGGCCCGCGAGAAACCTTCCCAGAGAAACTCGTCGCTTGGGCCAAGTTGATCGTCACGGGGGTGGCCGCAGTCGTCCTTTCGCCGATATGGCTGATTCCGGTCCTGCTGTTGTTGCTCGTCCTGCGCTACAAGGAAAGCACGGATCCCGTGCAAACCGATTCCGCCGACTCGGACAAGGTACAACAACTCATGGATGAGGAGAATCGGACGGGCAGCGTCCAGAACCATATGGCCAGCATCACCAACGTAAAGCCGGGCTGGCTTCGCCGCGCGACTCTGTGGGTTGTGCTCTGGACCGTCAACCTACTGGCGCGTGCTCGCGCCACGCATGGCTCACTGAGCGGCATTCCGAGCATTCACTTCGCACATTGGTCCATCATTGACAATGGACGCCGTCTGTTGTTCCTCAGTAATTTCGACGGCAGTTGGGAAAACTATTTGGATGACTTCATCGATAAAGCAGCTATTGGACTGACTGGCGTCTGGAGCAACACGGTTAATTTTCCACGCACTTACTTTCTGATCTTCGGAGGCGCGGCCGACGGCCCGCGGTTCAAGGCGGTGGCACGTAACAGCCAAACCGTCACCAACGCGTGGTACAGCGCGTACTGGGATCTGACCGTGCAAGGCATCGATAACAGCAGCAGTATTCGCGAAGACCTGCTGAATTCTCTCGATTCGACCGCCGCGTCGGCAATGCTGCGGCGCCTGTAGAAGCGAGGAGCGTATTCATGGTAGAACTCGAGCGCAAAGATATTCAGGGAATGGTCGTCAGTGCCTACAAGCACCTCACATGCTCGGCCTACCTATTGCTGCGAGTAACCAACCCCGTCGGGGCGCGCACGTGGATTTCCGAGCGTCTTCCAGGTGTCACAACGGCGGAAACGAAACACGAGAAGATCTCGATCAACCTGGCTTTCACCTACACTGGTCTGGAGAACCTTGGCTTACCTCAAAAGGGGCTGGACGGCTTTTCCTTCCCGTTCCAGGAAGGCATGACCGCGGAATACCGATCAAGGCTCCTAGGCGATATAGACGAGAATGATCCCACAGGCTGGGACTGGGGTGGCAGTCCGGAAGATCGCGTGGATGTTCTGTTGCTTTTATTCGGGGAAGATAACGCAACCGTGGACGCTGAGTTGCAGCGGCAACAGGCGGGGCTTGCAGATCGCGGCATGAAAGTCGTAAAGACTCTCTTCGCCGGTCGCGAACCAAATACCCACGAGCATTTCGGCTTCAACGATGGAATCGGTCAACCCGTTATGGAAGGGACTGGTAACACAAGGCGCCAACTGCAGCGGACCAACCATGCCACGGAACTGCCGGTTGGCGAATTCCTCCTGAGCCACCCCAATGTTCATGGTGTCATCGCTCCCAGCCCCACCGTAAAGCCGGAAGAAGATCCAATGCAATTGCTGGCTGTGGTGCCTCCCGACGCCGCCGGGTTAAACGCGGAACCTGGCATGCACGACTTCGGTCGCAATGGCAGTTACCTCGTGTTCCGACAACTATCCCAGCGCGTCGCGAGCTTCTGGAATTTCCTCGACAAGGCGACATGCGCTGCCGACGGCGCGAGCGATCCCGCCGCACGCGACCGTTTGGGAGCAAAGTTCGTGGGCCGCTGGAAGAGCGGCGCTCCCCTGGTTCTCTCACCAGCAAAAGATGATCCCAAGCTCGCAAACGAAAACAACTTTGCTTATTTTGACAAAGACCCATACGGCCTGTCGTGTCCGATTGGAGCGCACGTGCGACGTTCCAATCCTCGAGACTCGCTCGGCCCGGATCCGAAAACTGCCCTGAATTCCGCCAACCACCATCGCATTCTCCGTCGCGGCCGTTCTTACGGACATCGTCTGGAAAATCCCCTCATTGATGACGGCGAAGAACGCGGCCTCCACTTCATCTGCCTCAACAGCGACATCGAGCGTCAGTTTGAATTTGTGCAGCAGACCTGGCTCAACAATCCGGTATTTTCAGGCTTGTATGACGAAGTCGATCCGTTAGTCGGCAACCTGGCCAAGGGCGATAGGCTTTTTACGGTGCAAGCGGGGCCACTCCGCCGCCGCGTTCAAAACTTAAGTCGTTTTGTGGTTGTGAAGGGCGGTGCTTATTTCTTTCTGCCCAGCTTGCGAGCTCTCGACTATATTGGCAAACTGCAACCGTGAAGCAGGCAAGGTTTCGATAAAATTCCTCCTATGAGAGCGACAGTGGAATCAAACAGCGCATCCAGCTTGATATTGATTACCTTCCCGCCCAGCCTTGATAGCGAACTGGCCCGCTTTCTCGTCCAGCACTATGGCGTCCGTTGTCGAGAGCAGAGGCACACATTCATTTTCTCTTCGTTTGCAACACTCTGGCACGGCTTCACTGTCATTTTCCCACTGTTTTACAACAATACCGTCACACTCGCTGGCCCAAGGGCCATCGCCGACTATTATGATGCGCATTGCACTGTCGAACTCCAGTTATTCCCAGACGTAACAACCGAGCGCCAACAGGTTGAAAGCGACTGGATCCTTTTTAACCAAACACTGGCTTTCGCGACCGCCGTGTTTGCTTATTACCATTTACTACCGCATCGCGAGTTGATGATCGATCCTCTGTCTTCCGGAACTCCCGCCTTTGAGCGAGGGGCCGTTCAGCGCGCCTACCCGCTTTTTGCGGGGCTTCTGCGACTCCTTCTGCGATTGAACGCGCAACACGCGGCACAGAGTCTCGACCTTATTCGGACCACATTCAGGACGGTGGACGCAAGAATCGCCGGCGGTTCTTATCTGGTGGGCGATCGGCTGACGCTATCCGATCTGGCATTTGCCGTAGCCGCCGCGCCCGTCGTCCTGCCTCCCAATTATGGCGGACCCATCCCGTCATTTGAGCAAATGCCAAGCGCCGTTCAATCCGTTGTGAAGGAGATGCGAGGTTCTCCCGCAGGTTTGTTTGCAATGCAAATATACCAACAGCAGCGGGATCGTTTCGGTTCAGCCGGTAGTGCATTTGGCAAATGACCGTCGGTTCGAGGGCATGCTGTTCCCGTTTTTCTGGCCCACCGGGGCTGGAGTTTGGAATCGGCTGATCTTGTGAAATGCCCCATTTGCTGTACCAATCTCAATGTTAGTCCTCAGTTCTTGACCCTCCACGGAGGGTAATTTCTAGGGTACGGATTTTTGCGCCGCCTACGGCGTGGGGCGTTGGGTGGGTCTCACCTGACCGATTGCGACCCTACTGTCCAAATTTTGGACAAAAAGTATCAGGAAACTGGCCCGACATCCGATTGGACGATTCATACTGCTGACTTACTTGCCCGATTCCATTAGTGCAAGCCAAGAAGCAGCAAATGTTCTACGTGGAACACTTCTCAGAAACTGGCGCGACTGAATCGACGATGGGTCGACCAAGTCCTCTGTCTAAGAAGTTTGCTATTGACTCGGCGTCCAAATGGGACTAGATTGAAATCCTTCCCTCCGTACCCCACTCAATTCTGTTCTTCTGAAAGGGGACCCAGATGAGAAAACCAACACACTCTTCTTTTCCAGCCCACCTTGAATGTCAGGAATGCCAACCGAGGGAAAGGCGATGGATACACCCGTCTTCTCTGACCAAAGAGTCAACGGAGACGGGATCGAGCCAGATCAACGGAAAGACACGCCGCACGACGGGTAACACAGTCACCGCAGAGAAAGTTCGTGGCGGACTGATGCCCGGTGAATTAAGTGCCAGCACGAACCGCGCAACCATGCCAAATACGACTCCCACTCAAAGTCCCACGAAGGCACCAGCTGGCAAGGGAAAGAAACCGGCAGTTTCTGCATCTGCGGCACCGATTCACGTGCCTGTGGGTCCGCCGCGGGTACTTACTCGTACTATGCCGGGGATGCGGCCTTTACCAGATACCGAGGCGCTGACACCTACGATCAAGCCACGTGCCGCAGGGCAGCCCCACGTATTTGTGCATCCAGGAACTCAGGTTGCACCGAGCGTTGCCCCGCGGGTAGGGTTCGACTATCCGGTTACGCTTCGCGGTAGCACGGCTCACTTCAACGTGTACTACGACCCCAGTCTGGCCACGAGTGGCCCGGTCATTGCGGATGCTGTACTAACCAGTTGTGAAGAAGAGTTCAGCCGGTTGCAGGGTTATTTTGGTGGCATCACTCCGCCCGGACTGCCCTTCAACATCATCATCGCGCCGGGTATCGGCGGGGCCTACCATTACGGTTGCAGCGCCACTGATCTGTACTGTGACGGTGACACCTCGCCAAGTCCCGACGTGAACCATACCCGCATGCTAGTGGTCGCGGAAGAGGTAGAAGTCTTTTCTGCAGCCCAAGGAGCTGGCTGGAACTGCGGCGCCAGCAATGGTGAAGGGCT
>Ga0126373_10000843_pt1 | contig 20866 bp, 20 predicted proteins | sample PanSoiMetPlot_11_FD_92545 | JGI IMG/M metagenome (GOLD analysis project Ga0126373, IMG submission 92545) | Tropical forest soil microbial communities from Panama - MetaG Plot_11 | ecosystem: Environmental > Terrestrial > Soil > Tropical forest > Bulk soil | place: Panama | collected 2016-02-17 | reverse complement strand
CTTCCACCACTTGGGCAATGTTCGTCAGAACCTCGGACAGAGGAGAACCAGCAAAGATTAACTTCTGTAACTTGAGGACAGACTCGCTGGAAAAGAGGCTCGACTCATCCTGTGGCCCTTCGACTTTCGATGGGGCTTGGGGGGGAGATTGTATTGCTCTCTCCATGAAACGTCCTTCCGTAGGATCATTAGATTCGCGAAGTCAGCGTGGAGGTCTAGGTTTTTTCGCGATGTCCGAAGACGTGCCTGCACTAGTCAATCTCATTGCCCAACTTCAGGCCAGGTCTCACACACTACTCTAAACCGGAACACCCCAACTGTCACGGTTTAGAGGCCGATTCCACGGTGCTGCCAGCGATGTGCCAACTGACGGACCTCGGGACAAGTGAAAGCGTTGGTTCCAAACAATTTAGGCAGTTGAGGTTGGCCATGTAGGATCCCGGCCAAGTTCTTTCATTTCTGGCGGAATTGTGATGGATGTCAGCCAGCGCCGGGCTTTCGTTGGGAAAAAAGTGGCGCACATGTGTCGCATACTGAGCAACCGGGAGATGAACAATCACTCGTGCACGGCGGGGCCTTTGACTGCGCTCATGTGTGAGGGAAGTTCGCGGGGCGACATATGCGAAGCTTGCGCATCCTGTAGACCAACGACGTTCGCTTCATGCCCAGTCGTTCGGCCGCGCCATTCCGGCCTCCGATCACCCAATTGCTTGCTTCCAGCGCGCGCAGAATGTGATCTCGCTTCACCTGGGCAAGACTGCTGATTGGCAAACTAGGCTCGCCGTTGACGCTAAATGGCCCCAGTTCCAATATCGGGGCTCGTAAAACAAAATGGGGGGAAAGAATTACTGACCGTTCGATAAAGTTCTGCAGTTCCCGAACGTTCCCAGGCCAGCGGTATCGCACCAGCGCATCCATTGTCTCAGTGGGGATTTCTTCGATTCTCTTGTTCAACCGTCGTGCGTAGAGACCTGTGAAATGCCAGGCTAGTTTTGGAATGTCCTCGGTGCGTTGCCGTAGAGCTGGCAGCTGGATCGGGAACACCCTCAGTCGATAGTAAAGGTCCTCGCGGAATGTGCCCTGCCTGACCATCAAAGCCAAGTCACGATGGGTGGCTGCGATCAGGCGGACATCAACTTCGTGCGTGTGGTTGCTGCCGAGCCTCTCGAACTCCTGCTCCTGCAGGACGCGCAACAGTTTTGGCTGAAGTTCCAGTGGGATGTCGCCGACCTCGTCTAGAAACAGCGTGCCTCTATCGGCGAGTTCGAATCGCCCCGTTTTTTGGGCGATGGCGCCGGTAAACGCACCTTTTTCGTGGCCGAACAGCTCACTCTCGAGAAGCCCCAGGGGGATAGCGGCGCAGTTCAGTTTCACGAATGGCTTTTCTCGGCGACTGCTCAACCGATGTATTGCGCGTGCGATGAGTTCTTTGCCGGTTCCTGTCTCGCCCAAGATCAGCACGCTGGAATCTGTGGGGGCTACTATAGACTGTAGATCCAACGCAGCTCTCAACGCGGGGCTGTCTCCGACGACGTCCCCAAATTCCGGCCGAATCTTTTCTGCCAAATAGCCCAAAAAACGAGATGAGTCTGAGCGCGTCTGTGAGAAAGACCCCCTCGAATGCGTTTCATTAGACGTATCAAACAGGTCCCTTGTTCTAAAGTCCGAATGAACGATTTCAGTCATTTAGGATCACTTCGCCACCCAACACTGCTGTTGAGTTCCTTCTTGCGAGCACTTCCATCGTATTAGTTGCCGAATAGAGGGTTTTGCGCATCATGCAATCGATCAGGCGAGAGCCTGTATTTTTCTATAGGAGCTGTTGCGATGCGGAGAGTAGCTCGATCAGTCTAAGCAAGAACAGAGACCACGTCCGGTATCAAATATGGAGCAAGCCGCGGCGCAGAGCGATGGTCACCGCATGTGCCCGATCATTGGCCTGGAGCTTCTCCATGATATTCTTGATGTGAAAGTTTACAGTGGTCTCGGAAATAGAGAGCTGAGCGGCAATCTGCTTGTTGCGATTTCCGTCGCGGATCAGTTCGAGAACCTCTAGTTCACGCGGAGTAAGATCTTCCTGGCCCAGGTGCTCTGCTACGTAACCGGCAACATCAGAAGGGATTCGTCGTCGCCCGGCAGCAACCTCGCGGATGATCTGTAACAATTCATTCTTGGGAGTACTCTTAAGCACATACGCCGACGCTCCTGCGCGCAAAGCTCGTTGAATCTCAATATCGCCGCTGGAAGTCGTTAGCATGATGACTTTGACCTGTGGGAACTGATTGCGTATGGCTATGAGTGCTTCGGTCCCACTCGCTCCCGGCAATCTCTGATCCATCAAGACTAAATCGGGCCTTAACTCGCGTTGCCGCCGCAGTGCTTCATCGGCGGTCGATGCCTCTGCCACGACAACCATATCTGCCTGAGATGCAAGGATCAGACTCAGGCCCTCGCGAAAGACAGGGTGGTCCTCGACGATCATGATGGTGATTCGTTTGTTTGCATTCATTCTGTCTACCATTGACGCGTTCAATCGCGGTCACACTTCCGAGCGTCGTGTTACTCTCAGCCGGGACAGCAGTTTCGACCACACACTCGCGTCCCAGCCAAACGCCGTCGTCCCTGCTATCCTCAACTCAATGGTGGTGCCGAGATTCGGTGCAGTGATGAGCTGGAATTGCCCATGAATGCGCGCGGCTCGCTCGCGCATGCTCTGTAGGCCAAAGTGACCATCCCTGCCTCTCGACGCCATTGCAGAATCCATTCCCCGGCCGTTATCACGAACGATTAGCGTAAAGTCCTCGGAATACGTCAACTGCACTTCGATCCGCTTGGCATGCGAATGCATAAATGCGTTGCGAATCGCTTCGTCGCCAACGCGGCAAACCTCGTCGGTGATGAGTGGATCCATCTCGACAGGTGCACCGCTGACGGTCAAAAATCCTTCCGGAACGCCATTCGGTCCACGCTCGTCTAGCGCGGATTGCAATCTTTCGGACAAGTCGCGATTGTCGAAGGCACTGGTGTGCAGGGCGCTGAGAGCAGCGCGGCCTTCGCGCATTGCCCGGTCGATCCATTCGGAAAGTCTTTCGAGCGAGCGCCGCGTATGTTCCGCGTCGGAACGGTTTTCGAGCGCGTCATCGGCAACTAGTTTGCTGCCCTGCAAGGTCTGCAAGAGCGTATCGTGCAGATCGCGCGCCAGACGCGTCCGTTCGGCGATGCGTTCATCGAACCTCGCACGAATAGAGCGCGAAGCCTGTTTGATCCGTAGGTAGTAAATGAGCCACAAAAGGAGAAGACCGGCAAGCAGGCACGAAATGTGGAATGCGGCTGTTTGATACCAGGCCGGAGCGATCGTAAAAGCGAACGAAGCGCCTTCTTCATTCCACAGTCCATCGTTGTTAGAAGCGATCACGCGAAAGCGGTATGAGCCGGGTCGCAGGTCGGTGTAGAACGCCTGGCGGCGATTTCCGGCTTCCTGCCACGCCGTGTCTCTTCCTTCGAGCCTGTACCGGAATCGCACTTTCTGCGGACTGACGAAACTTAGCGCGGCATAATCGATCTCGAGGTCGAGCATGAGCGGTGGAAAGGTTAGCTTGTCGTTTGGCAGGTAAGGTTTACGATCCGCGATAACCTTCTCAATCTGCACAGGGGGAATGACATTATTGCTGGTAAGGTGTCCCGGATCGACAACCTGCAAGATGAATTTATTTACGATCCAAAGGCGCCCATCAGGTGTCCGAACCATGGGATTAAAACTGGGACGGCCCGGCTGTACGCCATCTAAGGCGTCTAAGATTTCGGGAGCGACCGTAGCAGAATCGTCGCGCCACCAACTATCCAGGTCCTCTTTACTTATCCTAGCGAGACCGCATTCCGTGTCGAGCCACAGCGAGTCCGGATTGCCCCAGGCAGCGCCGATTACCGAATCGCACGGCAACCCATTTTTCGACGACAGCAGGCGCGAAGTCCCGTCTTTCCAACCGACCAAACCTGCCGAAGTCGTCGCAAAAACGGTGCCGTCTGGATTGACAACAACTTGATCGACATATGATTTGGGGCCACCGGGTGAAGGAAATACCTCCGCATGCCCATCGCGAAACCGGGCAAGGTCACCATTTCGGAGACCTAGCCATAGGACCCCGTTTGGGCTGCCAGCCAGCGCGCGAGCGGAAGGGATGACCGCTTCCGGATATTCCTCGAGCACTTGCAAACCGTGAACTCGTATCAATTCGCGATGTTCGCCGCTCACCTCGGCCCAAATATCGTGAGCGGAGTCTTCCGTAATCCCGACAATGAAACGAGTTGACCCACCGCCCTTGCGAAGGATTCTGTGAAATTTTCCGCTATCATAGCGATACAGGTCATTGTCGAACCCAGACCAGAGACGGCCGAAACTGTCTACGAAAATAGCAGTAACTAGCTGACCGGGTAATCCGTGGCCGGGCCGAATTGCCTCGACGTGGCCGTTCTTCAAAAAATCCAGCGTCTCCTCATTTAACCACACTCCATTACCGCGTCCGGCGGTGACACCGTCCGCACCGTCACCGGTCAAGCCCTCGCGCTTCGAAAAGGTTGTCACTTTTCGCGAATGAAAGTAGTCCACGCCGCCGTTAGTAGCTACCCAGATGCCGTTCTCGCGATCCTGATAGAATCCGACGATAAGATGTCCCGACAGGCCGTCTTCGCTGCCGAACTTTTCAAAGGCATTGCCGTGAATGCGATAGATTCCCCGGTTTTGCGTGCCGATCCAGATTGCCCCATTTCTATCGCGAAACGCCGAGAACACAGCGACCGTTGTCCCGTCAAACCCCGGTACCTTCACCGGTTCCCAACGACCCATCGAAAGCCTTTGGAGTCCACCGAAGACTCCAGGATGAGTCACGCCAACTAAAACGGAGCCATCCGGCATTCCGACGACGATGCTTGCGTTTTGTACCCCTTTCGTCTGTTTCCACTCGTTCGGCATGTAGGCCCTTTCGTACTGACCTGGCTTCCAGCGAACGAGCGGACCTTCCGTAGTTGCCCACAGGTAACCTTCTGTGTCTTGAGCCACGCTCGGTGGGCAGCAGGACCGTGTGGTGAGGCCCTCGGACTGGTCCGGGCAGTGGATTGTTGTAGGCAACGCCTGGCAAATGGGAGTTCGTAAGGCACCGCCAGCGTCACTCCGCGTGAACCAAATCTTGCCGGAACGGTCTTCTAGGAGGCCGTAGACGTCATCATGAAATTCGGGATAGACGAATAGCTTGTTATCAACGAAACGGGCAAGCCCCCCCCACATACCGATCCAAAGGCTGCCATCGCCAGCACCTTCGAGCGCCGAAATCATCCTCGCTGGAAGTTTCTTGCCATCCGGCGAGGACCATGGCTCGAACTGGAATCCATCGAAGCGATAGAGGCCTGAGTCGGTCCCGACCCAGATGTACCCGTCCGTGGTTTGCGTAATTGCGCGCGCCGCGCCACTGAAAAAGCCGTCACGTGCAAGCCAGGCCTGATGAGCGTACTGTGAGAGGCGCTGCTCTTGCGCCAGCGCACAGATTGGAAGGCACCATAGTGCCAGCAGGGCAACAGTCTTCAAACAGGCGGTCCAAGAAGACCAGTGACTCGAACGCGATTGTTTCTCCGTACACATCTGAGCATTCGCTCGACACTAATCATTGTAAACCAGCTGTGAAACCGAGGAATCTACAGGAAGTCACCTATAGAAAACTGCAGGCACCTCATCTTTACGTTGACGTCGCGCCCACCTCCATAACGGCATATCTAGTCGCCAGGCGAAGGAACCGTGATCCATCGAAACCAACTTTAGAATGTTGAGCACGGACTCGCCCGAAAAGAGTCCCGATGCGCCGGTGGAGATCGCATCGCTATTCCATGAATTCGGTCCCATAAGCATATTCGTCCGCGGTTTAGTTCACTTTCGACCAATCCCACTCGCAACGCGGTTGCTGGAGTACCACCGCACTCAGGCGACAACTGTTGTGGCGAGACCCCGCCAGTGGCGGGTATCCGTCGCAAATTCGCCGGATCGACTTGCAAGTCTCTCGAATGCGTTTTCGGAAGAACTTCCAATAATGGAGTAATTTGCAGCGACTATTCCCTGCCCGATTGAATTGTCCTTTTTTGGCATTTTGTCTGCATCTACGGTCGATGCGCTTAGCGCTCTCGCGATTTTCGATGGAGGTAATGAGCATTGCGCCAGTCTGTATTCGGTGTGCGGGCAGGGTTCGTTTCGACAGAGATGAATTTGCGTGACTGCCCGATGGTGAGGATGCGGTTGCTCACGATACAGGTCAAAGGAAAACGGAGGAACTGCACAAGTCGGAAGAAGTCGAAAAGAACCGAGGTGCGAGACAAATGGCAACGCACAATTTCATCGCTCCGGACTTGGATTTCATAAACGGAACGCACTCCACCCGTCGCGAGGATTGGACTGAACTAAGTGTGAGCGCGTCGGCAGTCGGAGAATTCGAAGGGATCGTCGGCAACAGCCAGACACTCCTGAATGTTCTGGATCTGGTTCACACCGTCGCAGCCACAGATTCGACTGTACTCATTCTTGGCGAGACTGGCACCGGAAAGGAATTGATCGCCCGAGCCCTTCACAATAACAGCCCCCGTTGCAAGCGCCCTTTCGTCAAAATGAATTGCTCCGCCATTCCCTCCGAGCTCTTGGAAAGCGAACTGTTCGGGCACGAAAAAGGCGCCTTCACCGGTGCACTCACTCACAAACTTGGCCGTTTCGAAATGGCTGACACAGGAACGATGTTCCTCGACGAAATCGGGGATATGCCCCTGGCCCTGCAGCCAAAAATCTTACGCGCCCTGCAAGAGCAGGAATTCGAGCGACTGGGAAGCTGCCGGACGCACCGCATCAGTGTTCGAATGATTGCCGCTACAAATCGTAATCTGGAAGAGATGCTGAGTCGCAATGAATTCCGCAGTGACCTCTACTACCGTCTGAACGTTTTCCCCATCGTGATACCTCCACTCCGGGAACGCCGTGAGGACGTCGCGCCCTTGGTTGCCCATTTTGTCGAGAGTTTTGCGAGCCGCATGGGCAAGCGGATCGAACATATTCCGCAGGAAACCTTGGACGCTCTGACCTCGTATGCCTGGCCCGGCAACGTGCGCGAACTTCAGAACTTGGTCGAACGAGCCGCAATCCTGTGTCATGACGGAGTTCTCCCGAATCCTTTGCCGATGCTCGACGAAAGGCGGCTGTTCGCGAATTTGCCGGTCTCAATTCCTGCCGCTCCACTCGCTGTACCAGGCACGTTCATGGATTCCCAGCGAGCGCTCATTTTGCAGGCCTTGCATGCAACTGACTGGACCATCGGAGGTCCCCGTGGCGCCGCAGCCCGATTGGGACTGAAGCGGACGACGCTGCTTTCCAAAATGAAGAAGCTCGGAATCTCGAGGCCATCGACCTCTTCTCGGGGAGCGCCGATGAACCAGAACTCTGAAACAAAAAGTGCTGACGAGCGCCCGCCAGATCAAGTTTGTTGATCTGATCGGCTTCTTGAAATGGCAAGAGCGGTCAAATGAGCATCGCAAATAAAACATTAGTTTCACCAAAGGAGCAATGCAAATGAACTCCGTCGCGAATCTTTTGAACAAGCTGGGAATTCTCAAGCAGGATTCGGACTATCACTTTATTCGAGCTTCTATGGTGGTGATATTCTTGTTTTTCGGCTATCAGAAATGGTTTGATTATGAGGCACAAGCTCTAATTCCTTTTATCAGCCACGGCCCACTCATTTTCTGGATGTACTCCTTTTTTGGCCTCAAAGGTGCCACTTGGTTTTTGGGAGTGGCGGAATGGTTCTTCGGGACGCTGCTGTTTGCAGGATTCTGGAACAAGAAACTAGGTATTCTCGGTGCCCTCGGTTCTTGCTTCTCGTTTCTGGCCACCATCACGATTATTCCTTTTATCCCGAATGGCTGGGCGCCTTCCGCCGGCGGTTTCCCCGCCATGACAGAGACCGTCGCGTTTCTTTTGAAGGACCTTGTTCTGCTGGCGGCGTCCGTTTACCTGCTGCGACAGGATGTTTTGAGAGTGTCCCTGTCCGCCAAAGAATCGCCTCAGGCCGCTTCCGCGCAACTTGAGCGCACATGATAAGAACCAGTTAGCCTTTCGAGAGTAGCGGATGCCGCATGCAAATACCCAATCTTTTTGTTGAGTGACTGCGAGCCATTGCGTCGGAAAGGAAAGGAAACGTGAGCAGTACGGAAAATACACTCTTCGCACCACTAACCATTGCAACGGCTCCGGAAATGTCAAAGCCGATGCTAGAAAGGGTACAGAAATCACTTGGCTTCATTCCCAATTTAATCGCCATCTTCGCCAATAACCCGACAGTCCTAGAAGGGTATCTTGCTTTGGCTCGCGTGTTCGAGAAGAGTTCCTTTTCTCCCAAAGAGCGGCAGCTCATTCTGCTAGCCGCTAGTGTAGAGAATAACTGCAACTACTGCGCCTCCGCCCATTCAGCAATTGCCAAGAGCCTCCTCACGCCCCCAGAGGTTATCGCAGCAGTTCACGACAATACACTCGTTCCAGATGCCAAGCTCAATGCCCTCGTGAGTTTGGTGAGAGAACTGGTCCGCGAACGCGGCCATGCGAAAGTGAAGACCATTCAGAGGTTCCTTGCCGCGGGTTACAGGAAAGACCAGGTAATGGAAATTCTTCTCGGCATTGCCTTGAAAACGATCAGCAACTATCTAGACCACATTTCCCCAACGCCACTTGACCCATAAGCGAGAGCCTGAGAGCACACAATCGCTGCGCTCGAAATCGGATGCAGGCCGCTATACGGAAGATTTTGTCTGGCGTCCGCGGACAAACCCGGCCGCGCAACCCAACCAGTGCACATCTAGAGTCATGTTACCGAGAGGATCCGCGGCCAAGGAGACACCCGGCGCCTTCGGCTCCGTTTGCAGCGAGCAGGCAGCAAGTGTCAGCCATCGCGTCAAGCGTGGCCGAACCGCTCAACTCATCCCTAGAACCTCGGAACGCGAGCGGGGCTGGCTCCCTCCAGCGCCTCCCAAGTTCCTGCGTCCGAGCCTTAGTGTCGCAATGGAGTCAGACGGCGACACCGAGACTTCCATTCGACACATTTTCGTCACCCTCGCGGCGCTTCACGCACATTTGTCGGCGCTTAACGAAGAGAACGAGGGCTTTTTGGACTGGCGCTGCGCTTGCAACAAGACGAAGAGAAATGAACACTAACCGGCAGTTTCAAACTATGGGCGACAGTCGCGAATTCGCGGGCACACGTCGAGGGCTGCACAGCATTCGGCCAGCAAAGCGCTATGTCCTTGGCTCGCTCCTCATGCTCACGTTCTTCCTGGTGGACTACCAGCAAGTCAGATCGCAGAGCGATAAAGCTCGCGAAGGTTTTGATTTGGTGGACAAGGCCGGAAACATTCGGAAGCCACCCGACTACCGGGATCGATATCAGGCACTTGGAACGTACATGGTGCTCAATCCGAAGGGAAACGAGATGCATGTCACTTACGCGTCTCCAGGCGCCGCCGAGAACTATCGCAAGACGGGAAAGTTCGCAGATGGGACCGTCCTCGTGAAGGAAGTGTTCGGAACGAATCACGCACAAATGACAACGGGCGACGCGCACTGGGCGTCGGGAACTAAAGTCTGGTTCGTGATGATCAAGGACGAGAAAGGCCGCTATTCGGGCAATCCGCTGTGGGGCGACGGCTGGGGATGGGCCTTGTACAACTCCGACGCTCCCGACAAGCAATTCGCAACCGATTACAAGAAAGATTGCCTGGGCTGCCACATCCCCGCTAGGGGAACGGATTGGGTTTACGTGCAAGGCTATCCGGTTCTCGCCGCGAAGTAACGAACATGCGCGACGAGAGCCGATCACCTTCACAAACACCTAAGAGGAGACTATGAAATGCGAAAAGTATTCGTGATCGTCACACTGGGCTTGGGAGTGCTTGCCGCGAGCTCACTCTCGCGCTACTCGGGACGGGTCGCAGCCGCCCCGCAATCAACTGCGGTTTTTGATGCCGATGGGAAGTTGAAACTGCCAGAAGGCTATCGCCACTGGGTCTTCATCGGCGCACCCTTGACACCCAACGGCCTAAACAACGGCAAGGCCGGCTTCCCCGAATATCACCACGTCTACGTCGAGGAAAAGAATCTGGACGTGTATCTCAAGACCGGGTCCTTTCCCGAAGGCACCGTCATCGTAAAGGAACTGACACGTGTTCTCAATCCGACCTTTCCCGACGGCTCGCGCACGGAACCATCCGGCAGAGGATATTTCAACGGCGAATACAACGGCATGGATGTCACGGTCAAAGACAGCAAGAGATTTGCTGCTACGAACGGCTGGGGCTTCTTCAATTTCGGCCATCATCCGCTTCCCTACTCTTCGTGGGCCAAGGAAGCCTCGGCTGCCGAATGCGCCGGCTGCCACCAGTCCTTCGTCGCCAAGACCGACATGACCTGGGTGCAGTTCTACCCGATTCTCCGCGACGGAGACAAAACCAAATAGTTTGGATTACGTCCGGACGTGTCCAGCGGATCCAATTTCAGCAGGAAAAGAAATCACAAAGGGAGGAACCATGCCGAAAGAGATGGGGATGTCGAAATCAATGGGGATGTCGAATGGAGGGGGCGGCCACCTGTACACGCAGACGAACGAAGTTAAGAACGCCATCATTCACTATCGTCGCGGGGACGACGGCAGGCTCAGTGAGATTGAGCGCGTTTCCACGGGAGGCGCCGGCTCCGGCACGTTCAAGCCGATCAGCGGCCAGGACAGCGCGCCGAACGCCTTCGAGGGCGCGGGCAGCGTTATTCTCTCACCTGACCGGCGTTTTCTTTTTACTACAAACGGCGGCGACAATTCGGTGTCGAGCTTTGCCGTTGCGGAAGACGGCCGGCTGAAGCTGCTGGATCGCAAGCCCACCGGGAATCCCGTCGACGGTAAGAGCGGGACCGCTAAGTCGCTCGCCTTTTCTGCTTCAAAGGGCATCCTCTACGTGCTGCATTCGTTTGGCCCCGACCATCTTCGGCTGATGTCTGTCGACAGTGAAGGCAAACTCTCCGCACGCAACGACCGCCACACCGTGAATACACCGGAAAAGAATGACCGCGTTCCGACCATGGCCGTGCTCTCGCCGGACGGGAAATTTCTCCTGGTCGGCACCACATTTGATCGACCAATCGCTCGTACCGGTTTGTATCCGGACGGCTCGCCCATTCTCTGGGTTCCAGAGAAGGACGGCACCTACCGGGTCATCGCCTCGAATGCGCCGGATCCCGACGGCCTCGTGGTATTCCCCTTGCGCGGTGACGGCTCGCTAGGCACCGGCAAGTTCCAGGATGCGAGGGCCGGCTCTCCGTTCTACCTCGTCTTCCTCAACGGCCGGCCGGATACCTTCGTCATCGGATACGCCGTTGGCGATGGATGCTCCCTCGCAACTATCGACGCAGACGGCAAGATCGATGTCGGTCCTCTGGTGAAGGTCGATACCAGCGCAGGCTTGCCTTCTGAACTATGCTGGCTCGGCGTCACTCCGGACGATCAATTCGTGTTCGCGACGAACTTCGGTTACAGCTACGTCACCAGCTACCGCATAAACGGCAAAGGGCTCGAGATCGCATGCGACCCAGCGTGCCTGAAAGTTCCGGGAGATGGCACCGCCAGAGGTCTCAACACAACCGTCACCAGCGGACCGGCCGATAACTGGGTGACGCCCGACGGGGCCTTCTTGTACCAGATCTACGGGAACGCATCGAAACTGATTGGCTACGCCACGCAGCCAAACGGTTCGCTCAAGGAAGTGACCAGCGTCCAGATCCCGTACAACAGTCCGCAGGGCCTGGCGGGATTTTGATTCCCTAAGGGCGGATGCGATGAAGGGCCGCTACCCGGTTCCGGTGCAGCGAACCAATTCCGGAAGCGGCCCGGCCGCCCACGCCCACCCAATATGGAATATTCGGAAACTTCCGTTTCGCTCGCGCCTGGCCTTGAATGTTCCTCTGACAAGGATCTGCAGAGAGCCCAAGGCGCATGCCGGATCGTGCTGGGCAGTTCTGAAAAAGAGACTCGTGTCATGGACGTTTATCAAAAATCTCCGGTCCGCGTCCTCTTCCCCGGAACTACGGGTTCGAGGCTCGAGGAAGCTGTCCTGGTGAATACCGCTGGCGGGATCGCGGGAGGAGACCGGCTGGAAACAAGCGTAACGGCCATCGAAGAGGCGTCCATTGCAATAACGACCCAGGCAGCAGAAAGGGTGTATCGGGCTCTTAAGGAATCCGCGCGTATCGTGACCACTCTGAAAACGTGCAACTGCGCAAGACTTGCATGGTTGCCGCAGGAAACCATCGTTTTCAATCATGCCCGGCTCTTTCGCGAGACACATCTCGACATCGCCTCGGGCACGGAGCTGCTGGCTTTGGAGTGGCTGGTACTTGGCCGCGCAGCCCATGGCGAGACGCTATCGGCCGCAACCATCACGGATCGCTGGCGCTTCGTGAAAGACGGAAGGCTCGTCTGGGCGGACAGCTTCCGCATCACCGATGAAGTTCTTCCGCACCTCTCTCGCAAAGCACTTCTAGCAGACTGCGCCGCCGTAGCGACGCTGATTTACTTCGGGGCTGAACTCGGAACACGTCTTGAACTCCTGCGTGATCTGGCTCCTTCGCTTGAGTGCCATTGTGCGGCGACGCTGGTTGGCGGACTCATGGTCGCCCGATTTGCTGCACGAACGTCATACGATCTGAAAACTGCACTGCGTAATGTGCTTCAGCAATTCGGCAACGGATTGCCTCAAGGACCTTTCCAGGTGCCGACGATGTGGTCGTGTTGAATGTCCGTTTGACATTGGAGATCTTGTGAACCTCACGCCGCGAGAAAAAGACAAGCTGTTTATAGCAGTTGCGGCGCAGGTCGCGCGGGCGAGGCTTGCGCGCGGCGTCAAGCTCAACTATCCGGAAAGCGTGGCGCTCATCACGGATTTCGTGCTCGAAGGAGCACGCGACGGCAGATCCGTGCCGGAACTCATGTCGGAAAGCGGCAAACTGCTCACCCGCAATCAGGTCATGGAAGGTATTCCGGAAATGATTCACGAAATGCAGGTGGAGGCCACGTTTCCGGACAACACGAAACTCGTCAGTATTCACGATCCCATTCGATAGGAAGCGTTGCATGGTACCTGGAGAGATCTTAGCGGCAGCCGGAGAAATTGTTCTGAACAAGGGAACCGAGGCCATTTCCCTGAGGGTTGCGAACACGGGCGATCGTCCGATCCAAGTCGGCAGTCACTACCATTTTGCCGAGACCAATGCCGCGCTCGACTTCGATCGCAGAGCGGCGCTGGGCTATCGGCTGGACATTCCGGCGGGAACCGCTGTGCGCTTCGAGCCGGGGCAATCGCGGGAAGTGTTGTTGATTCCTTATCGAGGAGCCCGATTTGTTTTTGGTTTCAATCACGCGGTCATGGGAAGTCTGCCGAGTTCGAGGTAACCGACGATGCCTCACAAGATGAGTCGATGCGCTTACGCCCAGATGTTCGGGCCGACGGTTGGCGACAAAGTGCGCCTTGCGGACACCGACCTCTTCATCGAAGTCGAAAAAGACCTGACGACTTACGGCGAGGAAGTGAAATTCGGGGGCGGAAAAGTCATTCGCGATGGCATGGGACAGTCCCAGCGGACGCGCCGGGAGGGCGCTGTCGATACGGTCATAACCAATGCGCTGATCCTGGACTACTGGGGAATCGTGAAGGCGGATATCGCGATCAAGGATGGCCGCATTGCCGCCATTGGAAAAGCCGGCAATCCCGATGTGCAACCGGACGTGGACATTATTATTGGCCCGGGAACCGAGGTAATCGCTGGCGAGGGAAGCATTGTGACCGCTGGCGGGATCGACACCCATATTCACTTCATCTGTCCCCAGCAGATCGAAGAGGCCCTTTTTTCCGGCGTAACCACCATGATGGGCGGCGGAACCGGTCCCGCCGCGGGGACGACAGCCACTACCTGCACTCCTGGGCCATGGCACATAAGAAGGATGCTGCAGGCCGCCGACTCCTTCCCCATGAACTTGGGATTTTTCGGAAAAGGCAACGCAAGCTCGCCCCCCGCCCTCGTGGAGCAGATCGAAGCGGGTGTCTGCGGCTTGAAGCTTCACGAAGACTGGGGGTCGACACCGGCCGCGATCGACTGCTGCCTTTCCGTCGCCGACGACATGGACATCCAGGTCCTGATCCACACCGACACGCTGAATGAAAGCGGGTTTGTCGAAAATACGATTGCCGCATTCAAGGGGCGGACCATTCATACGTTCCATTCCGAAGGCGCCGGCGGGGGCCACGCGCCGGACATTATTAAAGTATGTGGTTTCGCGAACGTCATTCCCGCTTCAACGGGCCCGACTCGTCCCTATACCACCAACACGCTAGAAGAGGCCCTCGACATGGTCATGGTCACGCACCACCTCGACCGCCGCATTCCAGAAGACCTGGCGTTCGCAGAAAGCCGCATTCGCAAGGAGACGATTGCGGCGGAGGACATTCTTCACGACCTCGGCGCGATCTCCATCATGTCGTCCGACAGCCAGGCCATGGGCCGGGTCGGAGAAGTGATTCTTCGGACGTGGCAGACCGCAGACAAGATGAAGAAGCAATTCGGGCGGCGGCCCGAAGAAACGGGCGATAACGACAATTTCCGAGCCCGCCGGTACGTTGCGAAATACACCATCAATCCCGCGATCGCGCAGGGCATTGCGAACTACGTAGGTTCGGTTCAAGTTGGAAAACTCGCCGACCTAAGCATTTGGAGTCCGGCTTTCTTTGGCGTGAAGCCAGCCATGGTCCTGAAGAGCGGGATGATTGCAGCCGCAGTCATGGGCGATCCCAACGCGTCCATTCCGAATCCTCAGCCGGAATACTACCGGCCGATGTTCGGCGCGTTCGGCCGCGCCATGACGGAAAGCTCGGTGACGTTCGTTAGCCGAGCCCTGGCACAAAACGGCGAGTCTCTCGGACTTGCAAGAAAACTCCTTCCCGTAAGTAACACGCGAAAGATCGGCAAGTGTTCGATGATGCTCAATGACGCCACGCCGCTCATCGAAGTCGATCCGGAAACCTATGAAGTGCGCGCCGATGGCCGCTTGCTTACCTGTGAACCAGCCAAAGTACTGGCGCTGGCCCAACGCTATTTTCTTTATTGAGGACCACCATGCGCAACGCCATTATTCATCGCCCCGCGGGACACTGGCTGAAAGAAAAAGCTGTCGGCACTCTCACCCTCGATTTCGACGCGCGTCATCGACGGCGCATTCGTCTTACGACAGACCAAGGCGAGGACATCCTGCTTGATCTGCCGAAGACAGTTGCTATGGCCGACGGCGATGGACTCCAACTAGACGACGGAACCTGGATCGGGATCACTGGTGCCTCCGAGTCGCTGGTGGAAGTACGGCACAGAGACCGTCATCAGCTGATGCGACTCGCCTGGCATCTTGGAAACCGCCACCTGCCCACGGAGATTCGCGAAGGCGCTTTGCGCATCCGGCCCGACCACGTGATTGAAGAAATGCTGCAGGGTTTCGGAGCAGCACTCGACAAGGTCCAAGAAGCCTTTCAGCCCGAAGGCGGCGCTTACGGCGCCTCCCACAAGCACGGCCATCACAATCACGACGATCATGATCACCACAATCATCATCACGATCATGACGATCACGCGCACCACCATGCGTAACGGAGTTCATTCCGTCCAGCCTCTCCCTTTCCTGCGATTGCAGGCCTGGCTCTCACCGGCTTTCCCGACCGGCTCTTATAGCTATTCGCATGGCCTTGAATGGGCAGTCGAGGCGGGGTCTGTACACGACCGTCCAAGCCTTGTCGACTGGCTTTCGGCCGATCTTCGTTACGGCTCGGGGAGAAATGAAGCCATCTTTTTCCGGGAAGCCTGGACTTGCGCAGTCCTCGATGATCGATCAGGGCTGCTCGAAATAGCGGAGCTTGCCGCAGTCTTTCGCGGCACGTCCGAATTCGCGCTCGAATCGGCACAGCAGGCTTCCGCCTGCCGCTCGACTCTTAGCCAGGTGTGGCCCGATTTTCTTCTGGACGAGATCGCACAGACTCTCGCGGATCGTTGCATACCGCTTGCTTTGGCCGTGGTCCTGGGCGTCCGCTGTGCGAAGCAGGAAGTCCCGATGGTCCTCGCGCTGCCCGCTTTCCTGCAAAGCTACATCGCCAACCTGGTGACTGCTGGCGTGCGGCTCATCCCACTTGGTCAAACGGATGGCCAGGCCGCGATTGCCGCGCTCGAAGATACTGTCCTCGCGACGAGCGCCGATGCGGCAACGGCGACGATCCACGATCTCGGGTCCGCTGCTTTCATGGTGGACCTTGGCTCCATGGCTCACGAAACTCAATACACGAGGTTGTTCCGGTCATGACTCACCCTTCCATCGCACTTCTGCAAACTCATCCGCTTCGTGTTGGCATCGGTGGCCCGGTTGGATCGGGCAAGACTGCTCTCGTCGAAGCGCTCTGCAAGCGTCTTCGGAACGACTACGACATCTACGTGATCACCAATGACATCTACACGAAAGAAGACCAGCTCATTCTCACACGTGCGGAAGCTCTGCCTGCGGAACGGATCATGGGCGTTGAGACCGGCGGTTGTCCGCACACCGCCATCCGCGAAGATGCATCCATGAACCTCGCGGCAATCCATGAAATGAACCAAAAATTCCCTCTTGCGGACCTGTGCTTTGTGGAGTCCGGCGGCGACAATCTCGCAGCAACGTTCAGTCCCGAGCTGGCTGACCTCACCATCTATGTCATCGACGTTGCCGAAGGCGAAAAAATACCGCGCAAGGGCGGCCCTGGAATTACACGGTCCGACCTTCTCGTAATCAACAAGATCGATCTGGCTCCCCTGGTAGGTGCGAACCTCGAAGTCATGAAAACCGATACGGTGAGAATGCGCGCGAACCGGCCTTTCGTCTTTTCTAACTTGAAAAGCTGTGAGGGCGTCGAACAAATCGCGAGCTTCATTATTGAAAAAGGCGGACTCGCCAGTCGTGCGGCGTAGCGTTCGAAAGACCGAACGGAGTGGAGAACCGAGCCTCTTCGCGAGACTCGCTCGGCAAGGAGAAGAAACAGATGAGCATCATCTCCCGAGGTTTTTCCGGCCGAAAGACGGAAAGCGTAAAGCTTCCGCCAGGGCAGTATCTCACCACGGACTTTCCGGTCCTGTCGGCCGGGCCAAGTCCTCACATTTCACTCGATCGCTAGGAATTCACGATCCGGGACGAGAGCAATGCTCTGCTGCGGCGATGGGACTGGAAATCGTTCCGGGAGTTGCCAACCGAAAGCCCTACCGTCGACCTGCACTGTGTCACGCGATGGTCGAAACTCGGCACCACCTGGGAAGGCGTTTCTCTCGACACACTGCTCGTTGGGCTCACTACGGAGGCATCCTTCGTCATGGCACATTCCTACGGCGACTACTCCACGAACCTGCCCCTCAGCGATCTCAAGGACAAGAAGGCTTGGATCGCCTTTCGCTTCGACGGCAAGGACCTCGCTCTCGAACACGGCGGCCCAGCACGGCTCCTTGTCCCTCATCTATATCTCTGGAAGAGTGCAAAGTGGGTGCGAGGTCTTCAGCTCATGCGGCAGGAGAAGCCTGGTTTCTGGGAAGGCTTCGGCTATCACATTTATGGAGATCCATGGCAGGAACAGCGACACTCGGGCGACAAATAAAGTGGCGCGTTGGAACTGTCGTTGACCTTCAAGACGAAACTGCAACGGCGCGGACACTTACGGTCAAGGTTCCGGATTGGCCTGGCCATCTTGCAGGCCAACGCGTCGAGGTGCGCTTGACGGCCGCGGATGGCTACTCTGCTGTCCGATCCTATTCCATTGCATCCGCGCCGAACTCCGAAGGGCGCGTTCAAATCACGGTCGAACGGCTGCCCAACGGCGAAGTGTCGCCGTATCTCACGGAAGAAGTCACGCTCGGCGATCCTTTGGAATTGCGCGGCCCAATCGGCGGCTGGTTCGTCTGGCGCCCAGAGCAAACCGAGCCCATCCAACTAATCGCAGGAGGTTCCGGCATAGTTCCAATCATGGCCATGATCCGCTCCCGAGAATCGGTTGGGAATAGAGCGCCATTTCGGCTCCTCTATTCCGTTCGCGAGCCGAAGGCGGTTTTCTATAAGAACGAATTGAAAGCTCTGGCCGAAGATGGACTTGGATTGAGTATTACGTACGCTTATACGAGGAGAGTCCCCGTTTATTGGCCACGCCCGCCAGGCCGTATCGACGCAATGCTTATCGCCAGCGCGGCTTGGCCGCCTGTCCTTGCCCCAACCTGCTACCTCTGCGGCCCTACTTCATTCGTAGAAAGCGTAACGGAACTCCTCACAGCTTCCGGTTACGACCGCAACAGGATCAAGACGGAGCGTTTTGGTGCAACGGGAACCCGAAGAGAGCACCCATAAAAATGGCTGGTTTTCGAAAGGAGAGTCCAATGCCTGAGAGTCGAGAGCGCGTCCATATTGAGGACAGCCCCAAACGACTGCGAACGTACCTTGGAGGAGAACTCATCGCCGACACGAAACACTTGAAACTCGTGTGGGAGGTTCCGTATTACCCCGCGTACTACTTCCCGAGACAGGACGTGCGCATTGATCTTCTGACTCCGAACGACCTCACCCAGCATTCGCCGAGCCGGGGTGATGCGCACCACTTCACTGTTAAGGGTGGCGGCCGCACAGCCGAGGACGCCGCTTGGCACTACCCAGAGTCGCCGGTCGAGGAACTGCGCGACTTGATCCGCTTCGACTGGAACGCAATGGACGGATGGTTCGAGGAGGACGAGGAGGTCTTCGTCCACCCCCACGACCCGTATACCCGCATCGACATCTTGCACAGCTCCCGGCACGTCGAGGTCGAGGTGAACGGGGTCAAGATCGCCGACACTTACTGCCCGACGCTGCTCTTTGAGACGAAATTGCCGGCCCGCTACTACATCCCGAAGCTCGACGTGCGCATGGACCTACTGATTCCGACCGATACCGTCACCGGTTGCGCGTACAAGGGCTACGCCCAATACTGGTCCGTCAATGCCGGCGGCCAAATAGTCAAGGACCTGGCCTGGTCGTACAAGACACCGCTTCCCGAAAACGTCAAGATCGCCGGGCTCATCGCGTTCTACAACGAGCGGGCGGACTTCATTGTGGACGGCGAACGCCAGGCGCGACCAAAAACCAAGTTCTCATAAGCCAGTCACTGACGCATGGCTTCCGCGATTGCGAGCTTGCCCATGACACCAGGGTACCCCGCTCCGTCTCGACAGTGAGGTCCTATCGACTTGAGTTCTTGAAAAACCTGCTGAAGAGTTGCGGACCAATAGACTGCAAATGAGAGGCTCCAGTGCAACCAAAGCGCTTCTACGGCTAACAACACAAACGGTGACTGATCAATGTGAAATGGTCAGAGTGAATCTAGCAACTGCTGTCAGTCGCTGGATCTCATCGGAATACTTGGTCTCCGTGTTTGTGACGAACGCTGGGGTTCGACGAGTCGCATTTCTCGCTCCCGCTTCCTAAGACTTTCCTAAAACTTCTGACTAAATCCCAGACCTCAGATTTCCCAATGACACTGGCAAAATGGTTTTTCGAGAAACTGCCCATTGATTCCAAGGAATTTCGTTTTACCATCGCTACTGAGAATTTCTTAGGGTGCTCGGACAGAATCCCCCCCTCTCCGCCACAAATTTCATGGGTTGGATTCCCTCCTAGCGCATTTCCTAAGGAAATTCCTCCCAATCGAGTATTTACTCCGATGAGAGGGATTTCCGTGGCAAAGCCCACCTTAATACGTTCGGGCCGACAGTAGTGGTGACGGCAGGTAGTCAAACTAAGTGCATGATTCCAAACCGGAAAGGTACCACCAATACTTCCCTCTTGCTATGGGACAAGAAGGCCTTCAGCGGCAGCCAGTTTCTTTTGGTTGCGGTCGAACGTATAGAAGGTATTCGCTTGTAGCAGAAGAGCCGAGGCAACATGGAGAATTTCGAGGGTACGAGTCCCCAACTGAGGTGTGCGTTTGTGGGCTAGCTGTTTAGCTCGTTCGAAAATGCCGACGGGCAGGGGCCTCATGGAAAGAACTCCGTCGACAAGATCTTTTGCCAAAAACGCACGCGCCGCTTTGACCTTGGACGGAAGAAGCTCTTTGCGAAAGAGGCGAAGGGCAATGGCATTGGTGAGTTCGAGTTCCCCAAAGGCGGTTAACAGAATTGGCAACTTCGCTTGCTTCATTTGTGCAGAAGCTGACGCGGAATTTCCGTCCAAAACATATAGCGACACCAAGAAGCTTGTGTCTGCATATGTGCTCAAAAGCGTCCTCGCTCGAGAGATATAAGTTCAGCACCCGACACTTTCAATGGCTTGCCGCGATAAATCTTTTTTAGACGCCTCATGAAGTCGGGCCGACGGGAAGGCGCTGTAGCTTTGGCGGGCAACAGGCGAGCAATAACCCGCTTACGCCTGGTAATGTGAATTTCTTCGCCGTCGCGCAGAAGGTCCTCGACGGCGGAAAACCGATAGCGTAGATCGCGTATGGTAGCTTTTCTCATGTGATGCAGTATAGCATCACATCAGGTGAACATCAAGGTCCAAAAAAACCTTCCGAATCCCAGTCTAAGATTAATGATCGAGCCCTCTCTCCGCTTCTTGGGCTATGGTAGAATGGTAGCATGAGCTTGGTAGAAGGGCAGATCATATGAGTCTCAACATCAAGAACAAAGAGGCGCACAAGTTAGCAAATCAGTTAGCAAAATTGACAGGCGAGAACATGACCG
>Ga0126373_10000842_pt1 | contig 20880 bp, 15 predicted proteins | sample PanSoiMetPlot_11_FD_92545 | JGI IMG/M metagenome (GOLD analysis project Ga0126373, IMG submission 92545) | Tropical forest soil microbial communities from Panama - MetaG Plot_11 | ecosystem: Environmental > Terrestrial > Soil > Tropical forest > Bulk soil | place: Panama | collected 2016-02-17 | reverse complement strand
TTTGGCGGCTGCTCGCGAGCATATGCAGCAGGCAATGGCCATTCAAGAGAAGCTGAAGATCAACATCGCGCCAATGCTGATCAATCTTGGGAGCTTGGCCTATTACGAAGGGGATTATGCGGCGGCGCGGGATTATATGGAAAGAGGGTTGGCGATATTCATTAAGATTAGGGAAAAGACTGGGGAAAGAACTAACGGGGTCCCAGTGGCCCTGGCGGATCTGGGACAAGTTTACGAGGGGCAAGGGGATCTGGCGTCTGCACGCGAGTTTTGCGGGCGTGCACTCGCTATCGCCGAAGTAGAGCACCCGCAGACTCTCTTTCTCGCCGGTGACTTCAACGAAATGGCGGAAATTCTGCGGGAAGAGGGCCGTCTTAGTGAAGCCACGGATTACTACCAGCGTGCGCTGGCGATTCGACAGAAGATCGCTCCAGACTCTTTACTGGTATCCGAAACCCTCGAAGGTCTCGCTCAGATCGCGCGCGCCCAACACGACCCAGGCTTGGCGATGAAGCACGAAATCCGGGCCCTCGACATGGCGCAGAAGTCCTGCACCAATCTCTCGTGTACACCCAAGTTCCTAACCAATCTTGGCGAGCTTGCCTATGAGCAAGGTGATCTTGCCGGCTCCGAAAGTTATCTTCGTCGCGCTGTGGACATTCGCGAGAAGAGCCTCGGTCTGAATCATCCCGATCTGGCCCGAAGCTTGAACGATCTGGCCCTTACCGCCGCGGCAGGTGGCAAAACTACGGAAGCCTTGGACGATGCGTTGCGGGCGGAGAAAATCGGCGCTGAACACCTACGCGTCTCGGCGCGAACTCTTTCCGAACGACAGGCTTTGGCTTATGAAAGCATCCGGGCTTCCGGTCTGGATCTAGCTCTGACTCTAGCCGCAAAGACCGCCAGCACGCCAGCGACTCGCAGCCAAGTCTTCGACGCCGTAATCCACTCCCGCGCTCTGGTGTTTGACGAACTGGCAGCGCGCCATCATTCCGCTTATGGCAGCGGCAATCCTGAAATCAAACAACTCTCGGATCAGCTTTTATCCTCGCGTACCCGCTTGGCGACGCTCGTCTTCCGCGGCGCCGGGGATACCAAACCCGAGGTCTACCGAAAGCTGCTCGACGACGCTCAGGAACAAGAAGAGAAAGCAGAAGCTCTGTTAGCAGAAAAAAGTGTTGCCTTCCGGCAAGATCAAGCGCGATCGCAACTTGGCTTGAAAGATGTCTCGGCTGCCCTGCCCGAAGGCAGCGCGCTGCTGGCTTACGTCCGGTACTCCCGCCACGAATTCAGGCCGGCCCTAAACGACAAAGCAGCATCGCAACCAGTACCATCCTACGCCGCATTTGTGCTGAGAGCAGGCGAACGCCAGCCAGAATTTGTGCCGCTAGGAGGCGCGCGTGAGATCGATCGCGTAATTGGAGGGTGGCGCCGAAGCGTCGCGCAACAAGCGGAGGCTCAGAGCAACCTCGGAAACGCTACTGGAAACATCTCTCAGCGCCTCGGCGCTGACCTGCGCCGAAGAATCTGGGACCCCCTCCTGCTGGTGTTGGGAAATATCAGCACGGTGTTCGTTGTCCCCGACGGAGCTATGCATCTGGTGAATCTGGCGGCTCTGCCAGTGAACCAAGCACGGTATCTGATCGAGGTGGGGCCACTGATCCATTACCTTTCAGCAGAGCGCGATCTCGTGCCCTCTCCGAAGAAACATGGCGAAGGAATACTGATGGTTGGTAATCCCGCATTTGACCAGGCTGGAAAGGTCATGCTCGCTTCAAACCAGCAGCTGAGTTCTGCAGCCCCACCCGTCTGGCGCGGTGCGCGCTCCGCGTGTGGAAAATTCGAGGCCCTCCGCTTTCCTCCGCTGCCGGCGTCGCAACGGGAGGTGGAGCAGATTGCCGCGCTGTGGAGTAAGCACACCATCCAAGAACATTCTGGCCTCGTGAGGGGGGCAGAGGCGATTCCAACCGGCGGACCGTTGGTCGAATCCACCGGAACGGACGCCAGCTTGGAAGCATTCTTGCAGGAGGCTCCCGGCAAGCAAGTACTGCACATTGCCACCCATGGATTCTTTCTCGAAGGCAATTGCGAATCGGCAACACTGCGCCGCCTCGACACCGACAAGGAGAATGAAACTTTCCTACCAGCAACCGCGGAGAATCCGCTGCTGTTGTCGGGACTGGCATTCGCAGGGGCTAATCGCCGCGCCTCGGCGAAGCCAGACGAGGGAGACGGAATCTTGACCGCCGAACAAATTGCGGGGATCAACCTGGAAGGCGTGGACTGGGCTGTGCTGTCTGCCTGTGACACTGGGGTGGGCGAGATCAAAATTGGCGAAGGAGTTTTTGGCCTGCGCCGGGCCTTTCAGGTGGCTGGAGCCAAGACTGTCATCATGAGCCTGTGGCCAGTGGAGGACGAGTACGCGCGAGCTTGGATGCGGAGACTATATAGCGAGCACTTTCTGAAGGGTAAGAACACCGCCGAGTCTGTGCGAGCAGCGAGTCTGGGGCTCCTCAAAAGCCGGCGCACAAAACACCAGAGCACTAATCCGTTCTATTGGGGAACTTTCATCGCCGCTGGCGACTGGAAATAGGAGAACTCTGCACCTGTGCTCTTGGCCTGAGCGTCCCGAACCGAACAATTTTTTAATACGTCGTGGCGAAATATGCCATTTAGCTGGTATACGCCTATTAGGTCGCATTTCCCAAGCGTGACTTCCATAGTTCGAATTGATTGCATACCGCGATGGGCATAGTGCAACATACTGGATCTCTTCGTCCTTAATTCCCAGCCGATGAAGCCGCGTTGCAAGGCCACGGCAGAAACCGTGCCAGCCGTGCCAGGTATTCCAGATCCCAGCACGCTTTTAAGCTGGCTTGATTACACGCCGCAGAACGCTATCGGGATCGACTGCGGCCTTGCCTTGTCCGTTTGGAAACATCGGGCCTGATACCGGATTTCTCGGAGGCAGACGATATGGGCAAAAACGCTGAGGCTGGCGTAGGATTTGTTGCCATGAAACCCGTCAGCCGGCGTGAGGCGCATGTAGCTTTATCAGCTTCTGCAGGAGGGTATGGACGATGACAAGCCAAACCGGGCCGCAGCTTGAGCCGGAGACGCCTAGAAAAATGACGCTCTCCAAGTCGGAGGTATTGTTTCCGCAGCGGTTGCCCGTGACGACCCACGCGAATGGAGGAAAAAGCTGGAACATCCTTCACGGCGAGCTGGCAACGGGTGAAGTGATTGCGCTGCACGAGTCCTTGCAGCCGACCGACATCCGACCTAATCCGCCGCATTCGATTCAGCACTCGGAGCTCATTCTGGTGCAACAGGGAACACTGCTTTTTGAGTACGACGGGGGATCGGAAAAGGTCGCCGAGGGTGGGGTGATCTTCGTTGCGTTTGGAACCAGGCATGTCGCAAGGAATGTGGGCGATGGCCCCGCAAGGTACCTTGTGGTCGCAATTGGAGGGGACACTAGATAGATTTGTCGGCGCGGTTGGGCGTACTACGGAAAATTCGGAGAAGAAACGCATGGCTGCGATGAATCGTCGTGAAGCCTGCCTCGCGATGTCTGCTCTCGCAGTGTTGAGCGGCATGGGTTTGGCAGGAAAATCCGAGAAAGCAGGCGATCCGCGACGTAAGAATGTGCTGTCCCAATCCAAGACCTTCTCGTACGATCGCCTTCCCATCACCGAACTGCCGAATGGCGGGACCATGCGGAAGGTGGTTTCCGGATTTCTCGTGACCGGGGAATATATTGAGGTCCACGAAACAACGCTACCTGCCGGCAAGATGCCGCATCCTCCCCATCGGCATAGAAATTCGGAGATCCTTTTTATCCGGGAAGGAAAGCTGGAGTTTCTGAACGACGGTAAACCCGAACCGGTTGGCTCGGGAGGCGTCGTATTCACCGCGTCCAATGTATTGCACGGGCTGAAGAATGTGGGCAATACGCCAGCAACGTACTTTGTGGTCGCCATCGGAACCACAGAATTGGATGGACGTGCCAAATGACGCGTCCTTCGGTCCTAGCCGTTGACCTGTCAGGGTAAGTCGAAACGGTTTGATAAACCGCCGTAGAGCACTCATTTTTGGCGTCGACGAAATATTATGAAAAGCGGTGGCATCGTCGGGATATCGGATCACGGCGGTTGGGCGGTGCTGGTGACCGTGGCAAAGGATGGGGCGCTCCTCGACCGCCGCCGCGTGGACCTGGTGGACGAGAACCTACCAAAGCTTCCGCACCACAGCGAAGGCCAAAGACGTCCACTCGAGGACGCCGTGGAGTTAGTAGAGCGCGTGCGCGTGTCGGCTGAGAGGCACGCCGTGCTTGCCTTGGACGCTCTCTCGATAGCGGTGCCTCATATCCTCGGCGTAGCTCTTCGCAGGTGCCAAGAGCTTCCACCCACAATTGCCGAGCGAATCAAGGACTACCGGGCGCAGAACGTTGCCGACTGGGTGATGTACCGCAAGGCCCTGGCGACCGGGGCCGAGGCGCACGGCTGGCCGGTCCACTGGTACGACGCGAAAAAGGTGTTCGGTGCAGCGAGTCAGGCCTTGGGCGTCGAGAACCTCGACGGTTATTTCCTCCGTGTGCGACGAGCGATTGGGCCGCCATGGGACAAGGATCACAAACTCGCAATGGCTGCGGCGATAGTCACAGCGAAGGCGCTTGTGGAATAAGCGCTGGGAGGCAGCGAAGGTCATCCCGGTTCACCTTCTACTCGTTTTTACTGGCATTCGGTGCTACACCGGACAAGGCGAAACTTGAAGACAAGTACGATGTTCAGCGATGCGCACCAAAGGTGATGAGCAAAGCAAGCGGAAAATCTCCCGTGTTCTACTTCCGAAAGAGAGAAGAGGACAAGAATTGGTTGGTTGTTGCATTTGCGAGCTAGAGTCGGGCACTGATCCGCCTATCGCCACTAGCCATGACGATCACACCGCATATCTTCCAATCTGGTTGTCCCAACAAGGAGAAATCGCCGCCAAGAGTGTTTTCGACGGCGATCAAAAGGGAAATAACTGTGCTGTTCTACCGAACACTAAAAGTAAAGACGGTCGGTCCTAAAGTCAGAGCGTACTCTCCCGGTTCTAGGGGAGTCTCCGACGAGAGCTTGAACGACGAGTCTCCAAACTTCGAGATATTTACAGGAAGACCGGGATTGGGAGTGTAGTCTCTGCGCTTCCATTTTCCCAGATCGTATTCGCGTCCCGACCCCTTGACGTCGAAGTGAAAGAGTTTTGCCCCCGCTGCCGCTTCTTCTTTGAAAACCTTGAACACGAACGTTATATTCGGGTTTGATTGAATCTGAAAAGGCGATGTATCTCCAGAAACCCTAATCGTTGTAGTAACGGAAGCAAAACCTCCAGTATGCCTTCTGAACTCCTCGTTCGGGAGTCGCTTTAGCATCTGATTAGCTGGATCGAGATAGAAGAACACCCCGATCGCGTCCGGTTCTGGCAACTTCCCCATTGCGGTCTGCCCTGCGCAAATGCTCGACAAAATAGTGATTACTGCCGTCAGGTAAACCCCTTGCTTAGTTGAGAATCTCACGCGCGTACCACCTCCTGTTTCTTTCGCGGCCCCAATCACCTAACGGCCAAGTCCGGAATTGGGTTGGTCGTACTGCTGGCAATACGGGCAATATAAGTAGATCAAGCCAACTGTCGGCCCCGGTAGATAACGAAGGTCACTGGACAACCTCGCCCTTAGTCGTCAACTTTTGAGAAATCAATGTTTTCGTGGGAACGGGCGGAGAGGGACGGAGCGGCGAGAGCTGGCGTCTGCCGACTATCACGAGCAATCGGGGAGCCTGGCGGCTCCCCAGAGTCAGGTTAATCACTGATGGACGGCCGTGCCCTCGATGAAGTTCCCGGGATTTGCCGAGGACACATCGACCACGTTGAAGCTGGAGCGTTCTGGTGACACCTGAATGTTCAGGTTCCAACCACAGCCGCTGCCACATGTGAGATTGGCCGTACCGCTGCCGTTGGAGCTGAGGGACTGGATCGTAAACGTGTCACCGCTGATGCTAGTGTCGCCACATCCAGATGTATGCGACGTGCCGGTAACGCTTGACGACGAGCCGCTGGCATTGAGGGAAAAGTTGTAAACCTGGGTACCAAAGCCGCAACCTGTCTGGCCGACGATGGTCATTTGCCAGGATCCAGCTAAGTCAGATTTGCTTACGATTCCGGTGCTGGCCTTGCTTGCCTCCACCGCTGTGATCACAACCACAAGACAGAGCGTGCTCAGAAGCACAATACCTGTGGATTTGCGACATTTCATAGGTTCCTCCTCACACATTTGATTTATGAACAACCGCGCGGCACGTTCACGGAGCCATGTTCTTCGCGTCGATGACAAGCTTCCTGGATCTCCGTCATGCGGTACAGTGAGATCCCGGAAAACTTGATCAGAGACGCGGATTTTTTTCGCAGATCCCCGAGCGGTCCGAATCTCCGCGCAGTACATACCTGCCGTCGAGTGCCCAACGGTGCTGTCTACCCTAGATAATCGGAAAATCAAGCGGAATGGGCTCACACGAGATCCCATTTTTTCGCCAGGCATCTTGCCACCGGCCGGCAGGGGTTTTGAAGTGTAGTCCTCACAGCCCAGGACGGCAGCGAAGTGCCGAAGTGGCAATGGCAAGAGCTACTCGGTCAGCAAACAGTTTCGGATGGATGGCGCAGTTACGCCTGAAGCTCGGGCAGCGAGGTAGTCAGAGGACTGGATCGTCACGGAGAGTGAAATCTGATAACCGTAGTTTGGCGGAATGTGCATTTCTGCGCTTATTCCGTTGAAACGGTGAAACTACTGCGCGGGAAATACTAGCAGCTAGAGGGTTTCCCCAAGGTTCAGAAGCAAGGCCCGTAATTCCGAGAGGCGCGAGTCGATTTCAGCCGTTTCGCTCGCCGTCAGGCTTGACTTTGGCTTGTACTGAAGGATAGCGTCGTATGCCTTTCTCGCATTGACGCGATTACGCTGTCTTTTTTCTTCTTGGCGAGCTTGCAAAGCAATTCTGCAACGGGTGATGCCGGTAATAAGTTCAGCTCTTAAGAAATGTGCATCGCTGTATGGCATCTCTGACCTTGTCCTTCACCCCTTCTTCGACTGCCTCGCGCGAAGTGCGGCAACTTCCTTTTTCAGAGCCGCAACCTTGAGATGCAAGGCCTTCAATCCCTGTTTCATCTCGGAACGGAGTTGTCGAGTCTGTTCCAGGCTCTTCAGAAGGTCAGTTTTTCCGCCACGGTGTAAGGCTGAGGTACGCGTCCAAGAATCAAGCTCCATGGAATCAGCTAGAACATGATCGCGAGGTCCAGACTGAGGTCGCTTGACTGGCAACTCCTGTCCTTGCCAACGCTGCGCCGTTCGGACACGCAAGCCAAGATAGTTCGCTATCTGCTTCCAGCCACTCAGGATCACGCCATAGAATTGTAGCCTTACGCCTCAATCCTAAGGGCATCGAACCGTCGACAGAGTTCAGGTTGCGTCAGAGTCGTTCGCTTGGTTCTGTAGCCGTTTTTCTTTCGCACAGAGTAAGCGATTGATTTCCTCAATCAGTCGCAAGAGCTTGTCATGATCCGTCTCGGTAGCAGCCTGCGCGCAGAGCTTTTGCCAGCGCTCCTTGGTTTCCCCTTGCATCTCCTCCAACTCCCTGGTAACGGTATATCGGTATATCACCGCCTTGGTGAGGGAAGAAGTGTCAAAATGCGACAAAATGAATGCCCAATGGCTCACGTGCCAGGCAAGCGCTTTCGTGGTTGACGATACATCTTCTAGTACACTTAAAACCCCGCTGAAGGCGAAGGAAAAGCCCGCAAAAATGCTGAGGAATTTAGAACCTCATTACAGCGGGTTGAGGTTCCTCGGCATCAGACTAGCGGCAAGGCGCCTCAAAGAGGGAACCAACCATGAAATCTCTTTTGACTTCTCTGCTGCTGGGTGCATTGCTCGTGCTTACAAGCAGCGCCGTTCCTGGCTCGCCCAGGCCTTTGCCAACACCTGCCGGTGACGTTCAAGTCATCACAGTCACGGCCAAGAAGTACGAGTTCGATCCTTCGCCGATTCGCGTGAAACAAGGCGCGAAGGTCCAGCTCAGGATCACCGCGACTGATCATACCCATGGTTTCAGGATTGGAGCGTACCCGGACGGAGGTGAGGGGGCCGGGCATGCCGGCCTTGTATTCTCATCTCCCGTCGGCTGTCAAAGAATCGAGAAGGGACAGACGGCGACTGTTGAGTTTACGGCTCAAACACCAGGAACGTACCCCTTCAAGTGCTGCGTTCACTGCGGATTCCATCACGGATCAATGAAGGGCGAGTTAATCGTTGAACCCTGAAGGGTCCTGCGTAGAACCGTAGTGGAGTTGGAATACGCCAGTTTTTGCCGTTTCGCACTTGGCCTTTTGGCCCCTGGGATTCAGGCAATCAAAATGCCCCCGAAGCAGGGGTGTTTGATTACATGAAGTCACCGGCCTCCCTGGACTGAGTAGACTTGCCAAACGACCAGGCTCAGTCCTTGCTGCGCCTCCGAGTTCTTTCCCAGCCACATTGAGGGGATAAGTGAGCCCACAGCATGGCGCGCTACCACGCAGGCTTGCCGTCTGGGAAACGGAAGGTTAGGGTTTCTCCTCCCTTGACGATTTCGCGAGCCAGGATCAGGTCCGCTCCATCCTGCTTGACCTTGGAGCCCTTGACCTCAATCATTTCATCGGCTTTGAAAGCGATTCCCATTTGGTCGAGGAAGCTCTTGGGACACAAAAGAATCTGAACCGTATCTTTGTCCTTGTCGGGGCCAGTGTTCGTTACTAGGTAGACAATGGGTTTGCGGCCGGTGGGCGGAACGAGCTTCCACTCTCGAACCGTACCCTTCACCGTGGTTTCCGTGGCAGGGTCGTATTTGGGTGGTGGTTGGGAAAATGCAGACGTGGTAAAAACCACAACCACGGCGAGCTGCAAAAGACGCTTGTGAGGGACAGAGGGGATCATGGTGAACCCTCCATACCGCGAATGTTAGGCCCGGAGCGAATGAAAAGCAATGGAATAGTTGAGTATCGAGAGCGATGTGGTGCGAGAATCCGACCGCCGCGCAAGGATAGAAAGTCCCACGCGTGACGACACCCTCCGCCCGCTAGGCTTAAAAGTGATGAACGCCCTGAGCGAACTGACCCTTTTGCCTGGCCAATTCGGTGTGGAATTCTCGCTCCTTCTGCGCGATGAAGTTCTTGTAGCCCTCGGGGTCTAGGAACGGATTTGCTGCTCCCTCTTTCAGCTGAGGGTACTTTTCCTCAAGACCGAAATATGCCCCGTGGGCGCCGAGAAAAATATCGCATGGCAATGATTTCAGAACACTCCACATGCGCTCGTAGTCTTCAGCGATTTCCGGATACGCGGTGTTCCCAACGAGTTTGTAGCCAGGGTTTACATTGGGGCTGCCGACGATCACCACGTCATATGTCTTGCCGCGCTCTGTCACCTTCATCGTCCAGGTTGTGCAGCCTTTGGTGTGGCCGGGAGTGAGGTGCGCAACGAGCACCGTACCACCGAGTCTCACTTCATCGCCATCATGCAAAACGGGATTCACAACCGTGGGCCGATATTGGAACGCAGGAGTGTTGCCGTATTGAAAATCAGTCTTGCCGCCGGATTCCACCACTGCCGCGTCCCCGTCCATCACCATGTACGCCGCACCCGTCATTTCCTTGATCAGTGCGCTCCCGGCGTCATGGTCCCAGTGTGCGTGGCTGATAAGCAGAATCTTGGTGTCCTCGAACTTGAATCCGAGTTTCTCGATGCTGGCCCGGATCATTGCCACGTTGGCTTCGAGATCGCTGTTGATCAGGATGTTCCCTTGCGGCGTCGTGATCAGATAATTCGCCAAACCTTTGCTGCCTACGTAGTACAGGTTACCGGCGATATGAAATGGCGGGAACGGTTCAGTCCAGTCAGGAGGGGTGGACTGGCCCAGCGAAGTCCCGGCGGCCGATAAGACGAGAATCGATATGCGAAAAAGGATCCGAATATAAGGCGGCATCGTCAGAGTATAGGCCGACTATCGCAGATACGACAGTTTAGGACTGATGGTCGACAAACGGGAGTTATTGTCTGCTGATGGTTGGCGCACATCCCATTACGCTCAATGTCATCACCGCTGCTCGAGGAGAGCGCGCCGCGCTGGCCCCTTAGTTCAAAGCCCTATTACGCGAATCTCATCATCTGATTTCAGCAATTGATGTCCGGATTGCGAGTCATGCACTGCAACCATAGAGAGAGAGAGAGAGAGAGATTGATAGGGGACCAGCAAGCTATTGCAGTTTCTCGTACTCGGCTTTGGCTTGCTTCACAATCGGAATATCGGGATCAGCGTCCTTCCAGTCGGCGAAAAAGTCCTGATAGGTGATGCGGGCTTTGGCATTGTCGCCTTGCAGAGCATACGCGCGGGCCAAGCCAACTCTCGCCAACGAGTACAGCGGATGGGTGGGCGATACGCCGCGGTGGTCCAGAATCTTTTGATACTCAGCGGCGGCGTTTTGTCCGTCTCGAGCTGTCAGATAAGCATCACCCCGAGCGTAATTAGCCCAGTAGGCGCAAGAATAAAACCCAATCCCGAGTTCATACGGCCGTGCACTCTCGAGCAGTTCAACGGCTTTCGCCCCATTGTGCCTGCGAACTTCGAGAGCGGCGCGCGCAATTGGAATCCACACCGAATGCAAAAAGGTGTTGTCGGGAGATTCTTTAACCAGATCTCGGAAGAGCTGCTCCGCGCCGGCGGCATCTCCGGTCTGGGCCAGTAGGAGCGCAGCATTCATTCGGGTGTCCTTGCTTTTCGAAATCGCAAATGCCCTGGCGATGGCTGCGCGTACATCCGCGGAATTGCCCATCGCGACCTCAAATTGCGAAGCCACCAAGATAAGCGATCCGGCAAACTCCGTTAACCCGGCTTGCTGTGACGCCTCAACTCCCTGACTCAATGTTTTCCTGGCACTGGTGGCCTTGCCTTCGAAATATTCGGACTGCATTTTATGAAGAAAGGCGAGGGACCTGAACGACTTGGACTCGCTGGTTGCCTCGAAGGCCTTTTGCATCGAGGACTGATCGTGCTGAGCGAAAGCCATGCCGAATCGGAAGAGGTATCCCACCGGCATGCTTAAATTCTGCGCATCCCCTTTATCCAGAACTGCCTTGGCTTCTTCAAAACGGTTCAGTCCCATGTAGGAGCTGGCGAGGTTCTGGTAGGAAAACCGGTCTTTGGGATCTATGCTCATGGCCTGGCGGGCGGCCGCAAGACCCTTCTCAAATTGCCCGATCTGCTGATAGGCGAGACTCAGATTATCTGATGGAACGTGATCTCGAGGATAGGTACTGATCCATTGTTGATAAGCTTCAATGGTTTTGCTCACGTCGCCTTCCACTTCATTGTAATAATGCGCACTGATGTAAAGGCTCTCCCGTTCGCTGGCGCGATCCTTGAGTTCGAAGGCTTTTCGTAGGTTTTCTTGGGCCAGCGCGTCTTGCGTAGTATTCGAGTACGCTACTCCCAAAGTGGCATACGCCAGGGCAAAGTTGGGATCGAGTTGAATGGCGCGCTTGAGGTACGGGATAGCCTCGGAATCGTGAAGTGTGTGGTGGGCTTCCTGTCCGAGGCTGAAGGCCTGCAGCGCCTCGAGAGATGACGTAGTTGCCTGCTCAAGCGGCCTTGCGAACCTCTGGATCGAGGCAACGGATTCGCCGAGTTTGCCCCGAAGATTTGAAGCCGCGCTATCGAGAGTCTTCAAAACTGCTTCTTTGGTTTCGGCCTCTGCCTGCTCCCGGGCGATGGAATCGCCACTCTGAACATTCACCGCATTCAGATCAATCACGTAATGGCTGCCCAAGCTCGTGATGGAACCCGTCAGCATGGCTTTGATGCCTTCGCGCAGGCAAATCTCGCGCGCCACATCGTTGGTCAAGCGCTCGTTTTGCGAGCGGCCCATGAATTTCAGCGCCTCGCGAATGCTCGACTCCGGTGTGACGTTTAGGTAAGGCGATTGTTCCAGCTGCACCGCGAGAGCCTGCTTGAGGGTGCCGTCGAATACAGAGTCGCCGGTGGTGTTCACGAAATCAGCAAGCAGAATCGAGTCCTTCTCGGTGAGCGGGTTTGCGTGGGTGCGGTAAAACATGGCGCCGACCAGACCAGCTACAAGAACGGCGGCGCCGATGCCACCCAACGCCCAAATGCGCTTTCGCTTTCGAACTGCAGGTTGGGCGCCGATCGGAAGACTGACGCCCTGTCCCGAATGGAGCGAGGCGGCGGCGGCGGAAATCGGCACAGCTGCCGATGCGCTCGACGGCGCTGCCGAGACCACTGCAGCCGAATGACCCGACGATTCAGTAACCATGCCCGTTCTGCCCGCATCTGTGTCCCGCTTCAGCCGCAATAGTTCAGCCTTCATCTCTGAGGCGTGCTGATAACGCAGCTCGCGGTCTTTCTCCAGTGCGCGATTGATGATGTCTTCAAGCTTCGCCGGCAAATCAGGATTGAGCCGCACCGGAGCAATCGGCGCGCGGTTCATGATGCCATCGAAGATCACTCCCGAGGTTTCCCCGCGGAAAGGCAGTGTCCCGGTCGCCATCTCGTACAGAACTACCCCAAAAGAAAACAAATCCGTGCGCGCATCGAGCGGCTTCCCCCGCACCTGCTCCGGCGACATGTAGGCAACGGTTCCGAGTGCCGAGCCCGGACTGGTAAGGTGCTCGTCGCTGACCCCAGCGGTCGCCTCATCCGCGCCGACCAGCGCCTTGCTCCCCATTCCAACCTTAGCCAGGCCAAAATCAAGAATCTTCGCGTTCCCGCGCTCGGTCACGAAAATGTTCGCTGGCTTGATGTCGCGATGCACAATCCCGCGGGTGTGCGCGGCGTCGAGCGCATCCGAGATGTCAATTCCCAGATTTATTAGCAGATCGAGCTCGAGCGGACGAGAACCTATCAGGTGCTTGAGCGTTCCCCCTTCCAGGTACTCCATGACGATGAAAGCTCGCCCGTCGTCTTCGCCGATGTCGTGGATTGTGCAGATATTCGGATGATTCAGGCTCGATGCAGCCTGCGCCTCACGGCGAAATCGGCTGAGCACATGCTCGTCGGCGGTGACGTCTTCAGGAAGAAACTTGAGCGCAACAAAGCGGCCGAGGCGGGTGTCTTCGGCCTTGAAGACCACCCCCATTCCGCCGCCACCCAGTTTTTCGATTACCCGGTAATGGGAAAGGGTTTTACCGATCATAAAACGAAGGGGATGTAGGAATCTTAGGGAGGAAGCAAGGGGAAGTCAACGCGGCGTTGGCGGAGACTCGCCTCGTCGCGCCCTATCGAGGTCCAAGAGTAACAACGCACGAACCTTCAAGACTATGTCGGGAGGTTCCATACCTCTTGGACATAGTCTCGAAGGGCAAATGGTATCTTCGTGGACGTTCACAAACTCACGAACGGCCAGGGAATTTACTGGCAGGGAGGCCCGGCATCGGTACGGAACGTTGCGTTATCTGAAAACCACCCGTGGATGCCTACTGATGGAGCTCCGTAGAACCACGAGTAGAACGCCAATTCCTGCAAGTGGTACGTGAACCCATTCTTGCCAACCATCGGAGACGCATTGGTTCCGGTGAGCGGATCTCCAACCTCCAGATTGTTCTGACAGCCACCGACCTGACCGGTGTGGCCCCAGGCGGGGGTTGGGTTCACATCATAGGGATCGTTCATCCACTCCGCTGCTTCGTGGGAAATAATCACCGTATCATCCGCATTCAAGAATATCCCGTTGGTTTGGAAATCGAACGGTGCATAGGTTTGGAAGGTGACTGGCGAGGTCGCGTTAACGCCATGGTAGCCGCCAGCACAGCAGTTGTTGAGATTGAAGGGATTTCCGATCGACATGCCGCTGTTGTAGAGCATGAACATCGGGAACGTGTTCGGGCCGATGCGAGGCCTTGTCAGAGTCGCCTGGACCACGGCCGCATCGATCAGATTGATATCCACAATGCCTAGCGGGCTGCAGGCCCCGAAAATGCTGCCGGATAACGCCAAGCCGCGTGTAGCCGGAACATCAATCACGAGCGCAGGCAAAACCACCGGGGAAAGGCGTACATGATAGTTGTCCTGGTCAATGAGCTGCCAAAAATTACCCCGCTGGAAGGCATCGGTTGCCTGCGTCGTACCCACATCCGTCCCGCCGAAATTAAAGTCGGCGTTTGACAGAATCGGAGATTGCTGCAAAAGACGAACGGGCATGTTATTGGGGCGGGCTAAACACCTGTTATCAGCGACGGTCGGGTCCATAGTCGTGTTCCCTGGAACCGTTGTTATTACTCCGGTATTTGGGTTGAACCTTACGCCAATGGTGTGCAGCTTTAGGATGATCGGTACAACTTGGGCGCTTACCTTGACGTTCACGCCAGGTCCGTTAAGAGTTGGATTCGCGCCCACCATCGAACCCGCATAGATATTCCCATCTCGGGTAGAAATCGCCTGGAAATTCCAAACCGGCAATAGACCGGTAGCTGCGCCGGTCTGGATGGCTTCAACGCGTGCTGCGCGTTCGGACCCGTGTGTGATTTGGGGGTCGCTTTTGAGGTTTAACCTGAGACGTGTTGCGCGAGCCTGTCCGAACATGCTCGCGCAGAAAAGTAAGAGACTCAGAACAACACAAGGTAATGTGCGAAATTTTCCTGGCATTTGTCACCTCAGAAGATTGGTTGAACGTTACGGCCGGACCAATGGCGGCAGCCACCTGGTTAGCTGAACATTCCACAACTCACGCCAGCAGCACACCTGTCAAAATTGACAGCATGAGTGGCGGGAGGGCACGAGCAACTCGCAAGCCATAGTGTGCTTGCGCGGCCCGATTCAAGATGGAGGTGGCACCCGGTTTTTCGAACTCCCCGACACTGGGGGGAAGGTGATCCAAGTTGGCTTGGAACCCGGTGCTTGACATGTCGCAAAATGTTGCAGCTTGTGCGACAGCGATCCCAATCGCAGCTGCGGAATCGTCCGTTTGTGGGAGCTTTCCCGGGAGACTTTTGAGACAACCCCAGTCGGACTTGTTACCGTCAATCTGAGCCGGTTTCCACCGTGAACTGCATTCCTAACTGATCGAAGAGGAAGCTCAGAATGTCGGCCTGCAGTTCCAGGCGATCGTCCAAGGAGGCGCCGATGCCGCCGTGTCCGGTTGTCGCGCTGGTGCGCAACAGGATGGGATGTCCGCCGGAATCGGCAGCCTGCAGGCGCGCGATCATCTTGCGCGACTCCATGGGATTGACGCGGTGATCGTTTTCACCCGTCGCCATCAGAATCCCCGGATACGCCGTGCCGTCCTTCACGTGGTGATACGGGGAGTAGGCGTAGAGCGCCTTGAACTCGTCCGGATCTTTGACGGTGCCGAATTCCGTAACATTGAATTGGCCGTTGGGATCGAGTTCCACGCGCAGCATGTCGTAGATGCCAACGATCGAAACCGAGGCGCGAAACATCTCGGGATGCTGGGTAAAGGCCGCTCCCATCAGCAAGCCTCCGTTGCTGCCGCCGAGAATCGCCAGATGCTGCCGGCCAGTGTATTTCTGATCGATCAGATATTGGGCGCAGGCGATGAAATCGTCGAAGACGTTCTGTTTGTGCGTGAGATTGCCGGCCTTATGCCACGCGTCACCGTATTCCGCGCCCCCGCGCAGGTTCGACTGCACGACAATACCTCCCGCATCCAGCCAGAGGCGATATTCCGATCCCAGAAAATGCGGTGTCTCGCTGATGGCGTAACCTCCGTAGCCATAGAGCAGCGCCGGATTGGCGCCCTCGAGCTTGGTTCCCGTCCGGGCGATGATGGTCATCGGAACACGCGTGCCGTCTTTCGAAGTAGCGAAGGCGCGCCTCAGGTCGACGTCGTCGTAATGGATGGGCGAGGTCTCGAAGAGGGCAGTGCGCACGGCCTTTCCGGTGGCGGCATCCACTCGGTACCACGCCGGGGGCTCGAGATAGGTGGAGACGGAGAAGAGCGCGTCATCGCCGGCCGCGGCAAATCCGCCGCTGATATCGGCAATGGCGGGAAATGACGGCGGCGGAAGAGGCTTGCCCATGAGATCGAAGACGCGCAGGCGCGAGGGTCCTCCTATGATGTCGACCACATAGAGGCGCTTCCGAGTGAGAAGGAAATCTCGAATCGAGGCGCGGTCGCTCTCTTCCGGTCCGCCGCTGGTTTGCGGAACGACAATTTTGGCTTGCGCGAGGTCGGGATCGGCGAGCGGCAGAGTCAGAATCTGCCCGCGGGGTGCACCTTTGCGCGAGAGCAGATACACGGAAGAGACCGCGCCGTGTGCTGCGGTCGCGAACTTCACTGACACGATTCCATCTTCAAAGTGCGTGAGCTCGGTCCAGCGGCCGTTCGCGTCCATCAGGTAATGGGCGAACTGGCCGCCATCGCCATTGGCGACTGCGGCGAGCAGCCAGCGTCCATCGCCGCTCGGGTGCAGCTGGATTTCGGCGATGCGGGGAAACTCCTTGCCAATCACGTAGGTGTCCTCGGCGGCGTCGGTGCCGAGCTTGTGAAAATACACCTGCTGATAGAAGTTAGCGTCTTCGGGCGGGCGCTCGTTTCCCTGCGGGTAGCGCGTGTAGTAGAAACCGGAGGTGTCGGCCTTCCAGGCGATGCTGCCGCCGGCGGTGGCGAAATTCACGCGCGGCACCCGGTCGGCCAATTCTTTTCCGGTGCCGACCTCGAAAACCCGGCCCTCGGCGTCTTCGGAGCCATTCTTGGAGAGCGCCGCGGCCACATATTTTCCGTCCAAGGAGGGAACGAAGTAATCGACAGCCAGCGATCCCAGCGCGCTCGAGGCGTTGGGATCAAAGATGATTCTTGTGCTGGCCGGATCGTCGGCCGAGCGCAGCGTCACCAGCATGGGCTGCTGTTGGGGCGGCTGATCCTTTATCGCAAACAACACACCGGCACGGTATTGCAGGTCGTAGTAGGAGGCGGAGCCGCCAGAGATCAGCGCTTTCAGGCGCGCTTTGATGGCCGACCGCACGGGTAGCTGATCCAAATAGGCGCGGGCACGCGCATTCTGCGCTGCGCTCCACTGTTTGACCGCAGGATCCTCCCAGTTCTCAAGCCAGCGGTAATCGTCGGTGACTTTGACGCCATGATACTCGTCGGTGACCGGACGCTTGGGCGTGTCAGGCGGCGCGGGAATCGCGGGAGTCTGGGCTTCGGTGGCAAGAACGAACAGACAAAAGACGATGGGCAGGAGGCGTAATGGTTTCATGACGATGTCATAGTGGCGCGGAAATTATACGCGAGGTACCTGGGGGAGGAGTGGCCTTGTTGAGCGCCTCCGCGACCCGGTCGCTATCCCCGGCATGGTATCCCTGCCGTGATCGCCGATGGTCGGCGGTGAGATCGCGATTCGATTCGGCGGATAGTTGCGCAGCCGCGACGGGTTCGAGCCCAACCATCACCGCGATCGGCGGCAACCCAAGGGCTCCAGAGTGAAAATCTTTTCACACTAGGCGAACAAACAGTAGGCGAGCAAGCCGAACGAGGCTAGGCTTGCTCCCGTTTTCGATTACGCGGAAATTCCCGTACAACCACAGCCAACCGACACTGGAAAGGAGGTCCCCCCTATGAAGATTTCCCAGTGTTTGTTTCCCGCGGCAATACTCTCTGCGCTGTTGTTACTGATAAGCAATACGGCCTCGGCGCAGGGTTCTCCCCTTCACCAGAAATTTCTCAGCTGCAGCGAGCCCAGCGGAATTTTGTGCGCCGAACAACTCGACAACCCTGGCGGCTGGCACTACGTTGGGCACGACGAACCTTCCTTGTTGTTTTATTCGAACCAACCCGGCGCGGGATTTCGCAATGTGTACCAGCTGAGGCTTCCCAAGGATCCTCCGCTCCGGCCGAAAGAGAATGGAAAAGGAGGAACCTGGAACTTCCAGTTGCACCCTGCCTTCTGGTTCGGGATGGCCATGTGCGACGACCAGTCCTCTCCCAATCCGGGGGGATCGCCGAGTGCTGGCCCGAACATAAAGTGCATTGCCGATAGCGATGCCAATATTTACGACAATCCGAATCCCTCGAGTGCACACTACATTGGCAAGCACCCGGGCGGTGGGTTCATGGAGATGCAGTTCTATCCGCCAGGCTGGCTCAATGGCAATAGCGCGACGCAGTGGACCGCGGCGCTCAATATCGACAGCCTTTCAGAGAACCAGAACACCGGTCAGGGAAACAACCCGGCTTGCGGTGGCGCGATTGAGTACGTGAACTTCGCCTTCATTCAGAAGGACGGTATTCCCTATCCACCGGGCTCGCCCAGTCCGCTGGGACCGTTTGTTGCAACCAATAGCGAAACTTTGTTCATGAATCCTGGCGACGAACTGATCGTAACGCTCGAGGACACAGCTCATGGTCTGAAAGTCACGGTCAGCGATTTATCTAGCGGCGAGAAGGGATTCATGGTGTCGAGCGCAGCCAACGGTTTTGCGGAGATCAAGTTTGATCCCAACGGAGACAACTGTGATTTCTCGACCCACAACCTGACTTACGACTTTCATCCCATGTACGCAACTTCCACGGAGCACACCCGGCTAACCTGGACGGCCCACTCCTACAACATCGCATTCTCGGACGAAATCGGCCATTTCGAGTATTGTGACCGGGTGGCGGCGGAAGGAGGGCCCTGCACTTCTGACGCGGCCAATGATCCTCCCGGTATTGACGATGAGTTTTGCTTTGATGGCTCATTCGCGGCTTCCCTGGGACTGCTCCCGATTGGAGGCTGCGCCGATGCCGACGAGGATTTCGACGGCGTGCCCTACCGAAACAACACCTGGCCGGGCTCATTTCGAAATCCCGTCCAGGACGCCTTGTACCACGCGCAACCCGTCATATTCACCAGCCCGCTGTTTAAGGACCCCCGGGGACAGACAAGGAACTTCAGCCGGGTGGCCTTCGAAGCCGACATCCCTCGCGTCGAATTTGACACTACCCCAGTCTGCCAGCGGCACGTCTCGAATCCTGCCGATCCTGATCCTGGAGCTGGCTGTCGGAACCCACCCGTCGGTGCCGACTTTTACCCCTTCTACAGCACCCGGTTAGATGGGAATGTCTGCCGATGGCAGATCGGTGGACCGTTCATTCCGTCTACCTTGGAAGAATTCGGAGGAAGCTCAAAGGCGGAGTTTGGACCACTTCTGGCGACCTTCTATCCTGCGCCGAACGGTGAGCCCGAGTACCTTTATGACAACTTTCACCGCAACCTGAAATTCAATCCCTGCCCTGCGCCGAACGGCGCTCCGTAGCGCCACTCACCCAGGCTGACTTCGGAGGCGGCCGCGGCCGCCTTTTTCCATGCTCAGGATCTGGTGAAACCGAGCGACCGAGAGACAGGCAGCCTACCTAAGCGGTCTGGAGGTGACGCTTCAGAGTGCTCCATTCTTGTGTTTCTCTCGAATGCCGGCCCGATGTCCCCGAGTTGTCCCCGAGTTACACCTGCAGGACATCACCATCTCTGGCCACCATCTGGTACAGGACGGGATTCACAAAAAAGCCGAGGAATAGGCGCGAAACCAGGCCGGCCACGATGACGATGGCAAACGGCTTCTGCGTCGAGGAGCCGATGCCCGTGGACAGGGCGGCCGGCAACAGGCCGAGACAGGCGACCAGAGCCGTCATCATGATGGGGCGCAAGCGCAGTAGAGAAGCTTCGTAGGTGGCGGTGCGAATGTCTCTGCCTTCCAAACGCAGCTTGTTGATATAGGAAACAAGGATGACCGCGGTCTCAACCGAGACCCCAAGCAGCGCCAGCAAGCCCAGGGCTGAGGACACGCTGAATGGCGTATTGGTCAGCTTCAGTGCGATGAGGGCGCCGACCGGTTCGGTCATGATCACGCCTATGGCGATGGTGACCGGGAACTTGAAATTTCCATACAGCGCAAACAGGATCAGGAAAATCAGCAGAATTGCGAGGGGGCCGATGATAGTTAATTGCTCCTTGGCGGCGAGGAATAGGCTGTACTCGCCCCCCCAGGTCATCCAATAGCCTGCGGGAAGGTGCACAACTTGACCGACGGCTTTCTGCCCATCGCGGACAGCCCGCTCCAGGTCACGGTGCTCAATACTGTATTGCACTCCGATATAACGGGAATTGTTTTCGCGATAGATAAAGGAGGCGCCATTGTTTTCTCGGATGCTGGCTAATTCCCGCAACGGAATCTGCTCTCCATCGGGGGCCCCGACCAGCAGATTGCCGATCTGATCGGGAGTGCTGCGGAATTGGGGCTGCATGCGCACCACCAGGTCAAAGAGTTTTTCGCCCTGGATCACTTGGGTGGCAGCTTGGCCGCCGACGGAAGCCTGGATCACCGCTTCCACGTCAGAAACATTAATGCCATAGCGGGCGATCTTCTCGCGGTCAGGGTCGATGACCAAGTTCGGCTGGCCCAGTTCGCGGACGACGGTCAGCTCGGTAAAGCCCGAGACCTGTTCCAATGTTTTCTTGATCTCGAGCGCCTTGTCCTGCAGCACGTTCAGATCCGGGCCGTAGACCTTTACCGCCAGAGAACTTTTGAGTCCGGTGAGCGCCTCATCGACGGCATCCTCGGCGGGCTGCGTGTAATTGAAGATAATTCCCGGAAAAGTGGTCAGGCGCTTGTTGATCGACTCGATCAGTTCCTCCTTGGTGTGAATGTCGCCCTCCCAGGTTTTATCGCGGTAGGGCTTTAGTCCGACATAAAACTCGCAGTTGAAAAAGCCCGTGGGATCGGTGCCGTCGTCGGGCCGACCCAATTCCGAGCCGACGATGGTCACCTGCGGGTAGGACATCAGGATATTGCGAATCTGCGGGGCGATCCT
>Ga0126373_10000841_pt1 | contig 20889 bp, 37 predicted proteins | sample PanSoiMetPlot_11_FD_92545 | JGI IMG/M metagenome (GOLD analysis project Ga0126373, IMG submission 92545) | Tropical forest soil microbial communities from Panama - MetaG Plot_11 | ecosystem: Environmental > Terrestrial > Soil > Tropical forest > Bulk soil | place: Panama | collected 2016-02-17 | reverse complement strand
GTCGACGCGGTTCCGCACGTCGCGCGCGTTCAATTTACTCACCTGCTTCGCCAGGCTCTTTTGCTGGCCGCCGAGCGCCGACAGCCCGCCGAGGATCGCCGCCTGGCTCTTCTTGCCCGTCGCGGCACCCGCGGCGCTCTTCAGCTCCGCATGCTTTGCGCGCAGCGCGGCGTTGGCCTTCTGGAGGGTTTTCACGGCCGCCGCGAGGTTGGCGACGTGCGCGGCGGCCTTGGGGGCCTTCGCGAGGATCTTGTTGCCGGCGAGCGAGCGAAGCGCGGAGGTCGCGGCGCGAGCGGAGGCTTTCTCTTCCTCCTCGTCGTCCTCTTCCTCTTCCTCTTCCTCCTCTTCCTCCTCTTCCTCGTCGTCGTCGGAATCGTCGTCGTCCTTCTTGTCGTCGTCGTCGTCGTCGGCCAACGGCTTCTTGGGCTCGTCGTCCTCCGACTCTTCCTCTTCCTCTTCCTCTTCCTCTTCCTCCTCTTCCTCTTCCTCGTCCTCTTCGTAGCGCTCTTCCTTCTTGACGTAGGTGGTCTTGGAGGCGGGCTTCGAAGCGCCGGGGGTGGAGGGGCCGGAGGCCATGAAGGCGTAGAGGTCGGCGGAGGCCAGCTCGTAAGCGGTCATCGCCGTGGCGCGCGCCGCCGCGGTCTTCGCGGCTTCGACGGCCTTTCGCGCGTCGGACTGAGCCTTCTTCAGCTTGAGTAGAGACATTTTCAGGGCTCTTCTTCTTGGGCTTGTTGATCGGTATTTACTGGACCGACGGAGGGGGCATCATCGAGTAGGGCGATGAATTCATCCCAATCGGCGATACCGTCCGCGACGCCTTGATATTCTGCTTCGGGCCCCGTGAAGACGCCAGCTTCGAGGTCGGCCACCGCTTCCACGGTGGTACCCCGTGCCTCGGCTACGATCTCGAAGAAGACCCCCGCCAGCGCGTCGACGCGCGCTTGCATGCGGCCGCGGATGCCGTCGGTGAGTGGGCGATCCGCGTGGCCGTCGGCCTTGAATTCCCCGCTGGTGATTAGCTCCACCTTGAGCCCCATTTGCTCGTTCTGAACCGTGCGGTCAAATATGGTCGCGACGACTCCGATCGATCCGATCTGCGAAGTGTCGGCGCCCCAAATCTCTTGCGCCGCGCTCCCGATGGCATACGCGGCGGAGCACATCGTCTCATCCGCATAGGCATAAATAGGAACGTTGTATTGCTGGGATAGAGCCCGGAGCTTGCGGTGAGCGCTCATCGTGCCGGCCGCCTCGCCGCCGGGGCTGTCGATCCGCAAAACAACGCAGCGCGCGGGAATGCAGTCCGCCGGCGCTAGCGGCTTGTAGTCCGCCTTCCACCAATTTTCAGCCTCGTAGGCGTCGATCATGTCTGCGCCGCGCGGGCTCATCGCCTTCTCTACGGCGCAGACGATCCGCTCGTAGCTATCCCACTGCCAGCTTGCATGATGCTCCAACGGACCGGAAATGCAGACCACGGCGATATCTTTCGCAGCCCCAGCGCGGTACGTCGGGTGAACACCACCCCAGCTGAAGTCAACTTCGAATGCTTGGGGGGCCAGTAAATAGAGCTTATTGCCCCATGCGGTCCGGAAAGGGCGCGGCTTCGCCAACAGCTCCGCGCGGGCGCGCTCTTCCGCGCGGAAGCGTGATTGCCCTCGAGGTTTAGCCGATCGGGTTTGGGGTTGAGCTTGAGGCATTGTTCTAGGTTTGGGGTGTATTGTCCCCCGGCGCCCCCGCTCCGCCAAACGAGTCCCGCGGGTCGCCAGCCGGTCGCCCACCCCCCGGTAGTCCCCGAGGTGTTCCCGCCGGCCGGGTGTTCGGTGGTAGATCTCGGCGACGGTCCCGAGACCGCCGAGGCGTTGCTCGCTCCGGGCCGGGTACTCCAAGCCCACCGCACCGCGCGACCCCAACCCGGCTAGTTGGGATGTCGCCCATATTTGAACGGGGGCCGGCAGCTCCACGGCCGAAGACGCGGGAGGTCGAATCGCTGGCGGGACCGCGGGCGCCGCGGCGGGCGGGCGCGGGGCGGGGCCCACCTCCGACCGCGACTCCGACTCCGACTCCGACTCCGACTCTACAGTTACAAGTCCGCCGCTCGACAGACCCCCGAGCGAACATGCCGACTTGCACGTGACCGGCTCGGGCTGAACCGGCGAGCCGATATTTCGCCGTGAGGCCCACTCCCGCCCGGCTTGCGAGATAACCTCGCCGCCGCCGCCCCCGCTCGATGCTGCAACTACAACCGGCGCGGTGACAGTAGCGACCGCCGCTTGGACCAGACCCCCGACATGTTGTGCGGCGGCTGCCGTGAAGGTCTCGGCGGCGCCGGCGCTCTGTCGTAGCCCGCCTAGGCGTTGCGCTGCGGTGGCGGAGAATGTCTCGGCGGCGGCAGCCGATTGTCTTAGCCCGCCGAGGTTTTGCGCGATCGTCGACGTCGCCGCCGGCTGCCCATCAATCGGCAGCTCACTAATTGCGCCGTCGCTGATAGCCATGGGTTACGAGTCGTTAGGCAACACCGTCTGATACCAAGTCGCGACCGCGTTCGCGACCGCAGCGTCAAACGGAGCGCGCCAGCCGGGGGGGCCTAGGATCTGAGTGCGGGCCAATTTGGCTGCGGCGGTGGCTTGCGCCTGAGTGAGTGACGCGTCGTTGGCCATGAGCGCCGACGCCCACGCTGCGATGACCGCATCGTAGTTGTTGATCGCTGTCTGCGATGTAGACACGATCGCGTCGAGCGTTGCGCCGAGAGTGGCCGAGGCATTGGAAAGCGGCATTTTCTAAACTCCAGTGAATCCAATATAAAAGATGGTGAGCTGGCCGGAGCCGCCGGCGCCCGCGGTGCCGCCGGCCCCGCCAGCGGTGCCATTGCCGCCGGCGGATGCGCCACCGCTGCCGGCGCCGCTGTTGGCCTGCGCCGGCTGGGAGTTTGAGCCAACACTGCCAGTGGCGGCCGCCTGGCCCGCGCCGCCATTGCGGCCGGCCGTTCCGTTTTTGCTGGAGATCGTCGAGGGGCATCCAACGCCCGCACCGCCCCCACCGCCCCCGCATCCTCCTGCGTTGCCCCCGCCCGTGGCGCCGACAACGCCGGCTACGCCGCCGGTCCCGAGTGGCCCGTTGAAGGTGAGCTCGTTGGCCTGTCCCGGCGCGCCGCTGGTCGGCGTAGCGCTCGCCCCGGCCGATGCGCCACCCCACCCGCCATAGCCCAAATCGACCCAGCTTGGGTTCGCGCCCCCGATTCGGTTCACGCCTCCCGCCGGGATCCCTCCGCCCGCGCTGATTCCGGCCGGAGGGATACCGCCTCCCTCGCCCCCGGCAGCGCCCGGGGCGGAATACAGAATCGAGCCGCCGTTGGCAAACGTCGTCGCCGCCCCCGCACCCCCCGACGTCCCCGCAGCGCCAGCCGCCCCGCCAGCGCCAGCACCGGAGCCGCCGGCTCCGATCGTTATCGTGTAGGTCGTCCCAGGAGTTACCTTGACAGTTTGGATGACGGGGATGGCCCCGGCGCCACCCCCGCCGCCAGGCTGGCTAACGGCGCTGTTGGCAATCCCACCCGCGCCACCGCCGCCCTGTCCGCCCCCGCCTTGCCCTTGAATCAATATGGCACTCACGCCGGGTGGTGCGGTCCAGCTGCCGCTGGCGGTGAACGTCGTGGGCAAATAGTTCGGGTAAATCCCTTGGAGTAGTACCCAACGAGTCGACGCGGCCTGGTACTGCCAAATGAAAATAAGTCCGGCGACGCCGAAGGTGCCAAACGCAGTGGTGTTGACGCCCGTCGCCCCGGCCGTGAAGTTGCCGGGGTTATTGGGGTCCTCGATGGTATTTGAATTGCCATCCTTGATGAGCGGTGCATTGGCGAACGTTGCGCCGATGGTCTTTAGGATGTAGACGTCGCCGTCGAGCGGCGGGCCCGGCATGAATAGCGTCGATAGCGCGCCCGACGCGTCGGCGTAGACCACCGTCACGGCTTGGCGCGCCGGCCCGCTGGTTTGAGTCGTCCCCGCCGCGATCGTGGTCCCCGGCTGCCCCCAGCGGTTGATATCCGCGGCCGGCGCCGTGCAAAATACTTGCGTCGACGGACCCGGGAAGCTGACAAGCGACCCGGCGTTCGAGCTTGCGAGCACGGTGGTGCGACTGAGCGTGGTCCCGCTCAGTGTGTAGGTCCCCTGACCGACTTCCCAATTGGTCCCGTCGGTGGCGCAGTAGTAGACGACCGTCGACGCCGATGGGAACCCGGCCGCGAAGCTCTGGAAGCCGATGACGGCGCCGGCGAGCGTGAACGTCCCCGTTCCCGTGGTAGCGGTCGTTTCCTTGACTCGATCAGCGTAGAAGGCCATGGCCTACTGTCCGACGGGCATCGATACAGTCCAAGAGGAACAGGAGACGGTGGCGCCGCTCGATATGGCCGTCGAGTTCAAAATCATGTCCGTACCCGAGGTGCCAGCGCTGCCGTCGATGACGGCCGTGACGCCATCGGACTTGAACGCACGAAAGAACGTACATACCCCCGTGGCGACGGCGGTCGCCGATCCGATCGCGTTAGCCGTCTTAGTCCCGCCCGACGACGCACCGAATGCTGTCGCCCCGAGAGTCAGTGTCGCGAGTAGGGTATTGCCAGATAGGGCAGTATCCGGCGTCGCCGGCTGCGTTCCGGTGTAGAGCTCAATAAAGCCAGAGCCGAGAACGTTGAGCGCAGCATCGAGGGCTAGATTCCAAGAGGCGATGCTTAGGTGGGTGTTAGCGGCCATTGTCAGGATCCGAGGGGTAGGAGGTGGGGACCGGAACGCCGTGTTGCGCAGCCAGCTCGGCGAGATCGAACGGGAGCTTCAGCTCTCGAAGGTCTTTGATGTCCGCAAGAAAAGCAGCATGCCGCTGCGCGAAGCTGGCCTCTTCCTTCTTCGGAGGAGGAGGCTCGGGCGGCGGCGACTGCTCGGGGGTCTCTGGCTTCTTGGGCTTCTTCTTAGGCTTCTTGCCGGAGGCCGCGGCGTCTTTGGGGTCCCCGCCGCCACCGCCGTCAGCCTCGGCGTCTTCCTCTGCCTTACCGGTACTCCCAGCGGCCCGCGCCTCCACCTGCAATGGATCGACCGCCTCCACATCCCCGAGCTTGAGTCCAAATTGTTTCAAGTAGCGCGCGGGGTCTTTCACCTTGAAGCCGGCTTGGCGAAGTTGATTGAGAGATCGCGACGCCGAGTCGGCCGTGTCGGCCTTCATCTTGAAGTCTTCGTCGGGGCTGACGTTCCAACACGGGATCGGCGCGATCCGCGGGTCGCCAAAGTTCAGCGCCGCGAAGGGGCGAAGAACCTGGACGTAGAGCGTCTTCGCCGCCGCGCGCGCGTTCGATTCCAAGATCATCTGGAGGACATTGGCGTGGACGCGCGCCGCGGCTAGCGAGCCTTCCTTGACTTCGCTCGTGAGGTTCTGGCCCAGTAGGGCCATGGTGATTTCGTTATTGCACTGGATGATCAGTTCTTTGAATGCCTGCCAGTTCTCATCCTTCGGCTCCAAATAGCGAAGATCGTACTTCCCATATTTGGTAACGTCGACGGAGCCGGGCAACTGGAGGATGGTCTCCTGGCCGACCCCTTGGAGGGTGGCTTGGAAATTGGCAATGTCGTTGGGGTCGGCGCCGAAGGGGCAGTCCGCCAGGAAGAGCGGGAAGCCGTGGCGTTCGCAATACCGGGCCCAGTCGCGCAAGGCGTAGTTGCGCGCCAGCCACCATTGCGCGAGCGCGCGCAGCGCTCCGCGCATCCACCCGCGATATTGACCGTATGGCGCGTGGAGGATCCAGTGGCCGTCACCTGGCGTGACCGGCACTTGCCCATCGAGGGTTATGACGACGTGCGCGCGGAGCAGCCAATGGTAGTATGAATATCGCGCATTGAACGATTGGAGATACGGCTTCCAGTATTTCCCGCTCGTATCCCAGAGAATTTGAGCGTAGGCAAAGCCGAGGCTGGAGCTGGTCTCCAGCAGGTCGAGCAACGCCGGCTCCGCATGCATGTCCTGCCAGTGCCGCTCCCAAATCCGATGGCACTTCTTGGCGTCGGGGTCTGATCTATATTTCTTCGGGATCTTGAAGGTGATCGGCGCGCCGAGCAACCCCCCCGACAACGCCTTCATTGCGGATTGAACGCGGCTGTCCGCGGCGATGGCATCTTGCAGCTGCGCCGGCCGGTCGAAGATCCCCGCGGTGAGATCCTGCAACGTCGTCCGGACGTCCTGAATGCTCCACCCCGGCTGGACGGTGACGTTGGGGATCTCCCGGTGGATGAGCCGCGCGCGCGCGACGGTCGCCCCCTTATCTTTCAGTGGATCGGAAGGGGGCTGGAAGGCGGGGTCAGTGGTCGGCGGTTGAGTCCGGCCGAACTGGTCCAGAATGCCGGCGAAGCTCGGCGCCGTCCCCCGCTGGGGGGATGACGGCAGGAAGGGGTTACCGTTTGCCACCCCGGAAGCTTACTTCTTGGCCTTCGGGAGCGCCGCTGGGGGCGCCGCTGGAGCCGGCGGGGGCTCGGCGGTCGCTCTGGCCTCCGCGGCGGCGACTAGTAGCCGAGCGGCTTCTAGCTCGGCCGCAGCCTTCCTGTCCGCCAGCGCGGCCGACAGCTTATCCAATGCCGCCTCTTCCAGCTTGCCGCGCGGCGGGGCGTTGACGGCCGGGATCTCCACCCAATCGCCTTCGACGAAGGCCAGCCGCTTGTGGGGATTGGCCTCGGGGTGCCGGATGGCGATCGCGCGGAAGGCGATCGGCGGGCGGAGACCCGTCTGCAAAAAGACGTCCGGGTCTGCCTTTTCCTCGAAGCGGATAGACACCCGCGTGCCGGGGATCCCGGGCATGACCTCGGAGGCCATGCGCATCATGTCGACGATGGCGGCCATGGGCCTCTCCTAGCGATCCGAGTCTTCCAGAGCGAGCGCGTGCTCCGGTGCGACAAGGATCAACGTCCCTTCGCCGTTCTATTCGTACTCCACCACGCCGTAGTAGATATGAGCGGCGCCCCCGCGCATGTTCGACGGGTGCTTCTGGTCGCGGGCGAGCGAATCGACGTCGCTCCAGCGGTGCCCCTCGCATCCCGGGCCGGTGCACGCGTAGCGAAGGTGGGCGGCCTCCGGCGGGCGCCGCGACTCGATGCGATCGAAGTAGCCGGCGCGCGTGCCGTCGATGCACTCCTGGATCACCACCGCGCCGGGCTTCACCGCCGTGGCGCAAGGCGTGCCCTTGTAGGCGGCGCTCTCCTTTGGGGCTTGGAGGTTGGCGTCCACCTCGTTGAAGCCGTATTCGAAGGCGCCGTGATTACGTAGCCGCTTGCTCGACGCATGTTGCTTGGTGGAGTAGTCGGGCGGCGTTAGCGTCAGCTTCACGCTGATGCGATGGGGGATCTGCGCCCCCACTCGAGCCGGCATCAGCCCACCGTGGTAGCGCTTGTCGGAGAAGCTTGCCGCCCGCCCCTGACTAAACGCCGCCATGGCGTCGGGGCCGGTGACGGTCGCCACCTGAGGCGCGTGGGAGCTGGGGTTGCCGCTGGGGTTGGATTGGATGGCGGTCTTGCCGCCGGGCTGTTGTGCCATGGTCAGGTTATTTTAGCTTCGGCGGGCCGCCTGGCAAAATACCCGTCGGGTCGGCCTTGGGCGACTTGAAGCGCACTCCGGTGAGTGGCTCCCCCAAGCGCGAGCGGTCATGGCGCCGACTTCTTCCGATCATGGGGGTTTGCCTCCGGGTGGTCGCCCGGGACGTACTCCGCGCCGATGATGCCCGGGCCCCCACATTCGTCGTGGTGGCGCTCTTCGGCCGCGCGCAGTGCTGCCCTCATGAACGGGGTCGGCCCCTCCACCTTCAACCGTACAGAGCAGTAGTTGCACGAGAGAGTCATGATGCCGGTATTCGCCACTAGGATCTTCCGAGGTCGAGGAAATCGCGGTAGTCGCCGGGATCGCGGTCGGCAAACTTCTCGCCTTCCCAGCAGATCGTCAGCTTGCCGACCGGGCTGTCGACGCCGGCCATCATAATATAGCCATTGATCACTCGGTTACCGCGGTCGCCGGAGCTGTTCGACCCGATGCCCCGCGCGGAGCTGGGGAGGTCAAAATAAAACCGGCAAGGATCTAGCCCCAGTGCGCGGCATAGGGTGGCGTGCTCGAAGTTGCGCACGCCGCGCCATATCCCCATCCCCGCCAACGGGGTGCCCGGAGCACCTTCGGCGCGCACGGGGATCATGCCGTGGAAGCCGCCCGGCGCGCGTGCTCGGATGCCTTGGGGGACCATATCTAATTACTCCCGAGGTAGCGGATGATCTCTTTCCGTAGCGCGTGGTAGAGCGCGGCTTCCGCCATGCTCATCGCCGTCTTCACCTTCGGGTTTAGCCTTAGGGTGAGTTCCTTCGCGCATCCGTTGATCGTGACGGTGGCGCCGTAGTCCACCATGCCCGGCTCTTCGGCCACCGGGCGGTAGGTCAACGTGAAGTCCGGCCAGAGTTCTTTGGCAGTGCGCAATAGCGCCCCCTCCGCCATGCACTCCACCTCGCGGACGGTCAGCCCCACTCGAGGCCCCGGCGATGGGCTTCGGCCGCGATCGCGCGGCGGGCGGCCTTCCGGCTCATCGCCGGGAGCATCGCGCCGCCCGAGCGTGGGCCCACCTTGCGGACCGTCATCCCCGGGAAGATATTAGGGATCGCAGACCGGAAGGCATCGACGTGCTCCGCCGCGCCGGTGGTGGAGGCGGCCGCCGGGATGGTGATCCGGTAGAGCGGATTTTGATATCGCGCCACCGCCTTTTGGCACGCCTCGATGAAGCGATTGAGGCCGGCTACGGCTCGGGCTTGGTGCCGGAGCGCCGACTCCCTGGCTCGCCGTTCGTGCCGGTCGCGGGGCTCCAGCGAGACTTTGATATCCACGGGGGCGTCGGGCCCGCGTTGCTTGTGCGCCTCGCCGACGCGGTAAGCGTTGGTGCGGCGGAGGCTCATCGCGCGCCCTCGTCCAGGCGAAACCCATGTTGCTCGTTGTGCCGATTCCAGTCCTGGATTAGCAGCTCACGCAGCGCGAACAGTCCCGGTAGGTCCTGCGACGCTGCGCCCGCGATCCGCCGGCGCAGCTCTTCGTAGGCGGCCGGGAAGTCGACGCCGTGAATCGTGGGGTAGTTCATCGGCGGCCCCGCACCGGTCGCTTCGCCATCGGTCGGGTCTCCGAGCTCAGCTCGTCGGCCGTCTTCGGCCCCTCGCCCATAGTGGCACCCGGTTGGCTTCGCCGCGAGCTGCGCTCGGCTACCGCATCCTTGTCTGCCTTTCGCCTAAGGCCCCGCGACACCCGCTTGGCATCGCTACGGGGGCCGTAGTAGCCCCCGCCGTTCTTCGCCCCGCCGTGCTCGGTCTTGATTGCCATGGGGACTTATTTATCACCCCCAGCCCGCGCCGCAAGTAACTCCGCCTCCAGATCGTCGGCTTCCTTGTGGCGGCCGGCGGCGCGCGCGGCGATGATCTCCCGCTCCAACTCTGGCCGCCGGTCGGACCCGGCCACCGGCACTCCCATAAGGGAACGGAGCTTGCGCGCGGCGCCGATGATCACTTCCTCGGCGGCGAAGTCGCCGGAGCCGCGGAAGTGGTGCGGCTCGGGGGCTTGGCGGCCGGGCGGGTTGCCGCGCCAGATGAAAGAGCCGAAAGCCAGACGCTCACCGGTGGGGCCAATCGTCAGCCGCACGCGGAAGTCGGGCTGGCAATCCTCCACCCATTGCTGGAGCTGGGGCACCGACGGGTTGGAGGGGCGATAGGTGCGGACGATATCTTCGAGGGTGGGCGGCATGGGGGGGCCAAACATAATTGAATATCCTTTCTACAGTTGAGCTTAGAGCATGTCGGAGGGTGACAGAGGTGACGGGGGGTGGTGATTACCCCTATAGCAAACACACTCTATAGAGCTAATAGGAGACCCCCAGCATGGTCGCCATGGTCTGACATGCCTCTATAGATGAGCTAATATATAGCATATTACCACTTCTGGAAGCCGCCGAAGTTGTTGAAGCCCGGCGGCGACTTCACCGCCCCCCTTCCGGCTCTTGCCTTCGGGTCGCGGTCCACCATAAGGTCGGTCAGCGCGTAGACCAGAGCGTCGAGCCGGTCGGGGCTCTTCACGTGGCGGGCCCGCGGCTCCAGCTCGTCGCCGACGGGGATCCCACCCTCCTCGGCATCGGGGTCGAGAATGATGTCCGGCTGCCACGTGGTGAGCTGGGCCTCCAGAGCACCGAGGTAGCCGACGTGGGAGATCCGGCCTTGCTCGTAGAGCGCCGCCACCGGCTCCGCACGCGCCCGCTTGCCGACCTTCGCGTGCACAAGTTCATAATGAATAAAAGGCGCGTGAGGGAAGTCACGGCGGGCGACGTCAATGGTACTCATTACCATATCGCCGCCTTGATTGGTCTCCGCGATCAGCCGCTTGGCCTTATATGCGATATACTTGCTAACGACATGCTTTCCCCACTCATCAGGGGAGTAGCGCCCGGAGCCGTCATATAGGACATAGCCGCGGCCGTCGACGCCGACGCCTGCGACGATGATCCCTGTTTCGTCGCTGCGCGGCCCCGTCGAGGTCGCCGGGTCGACGGCGATCACCACCGTCACCAGCGGGGGGAGCGCGTCGAGGGTGATTCGGAAGGGGTCGATCCAGGCTTGCTTCCAGAGCGCGCCGGGGGTGTCGGTGAGTAGTTGTCCGTAGATTTCCTGTTGGCCCAGCCGCGTCCCGGCGAACTTGCGCTTGATATATTCGATATACGTTGGGTGGAGGTTGCGGAGATTGTCGAACGTGGTACCGCGGGTCACGCTCACCGAAGGGTCGGCGACTAGTGAGCGGATGAGGGAGTTGGCGACGGGGGTTGTGGAGATCATCGCCCGCGGCTGCAACCCCGACTGCACGGAGCGCAGCGTGAGCATCATCTGAGTAAAGCTGTCGGGGTACTGCCACGCCGCCAGCTCGTCGGCCCAGATGGTGTCGGCGTTGGGGCCGCGCTGCGATTTCGGGGTATCCGCGGAATAGAGGATCCCCACCGCCCCCGTCGGCCACTCCAGCCGAGCGTCGGATCGCTTGTGCACCGGGCGGAGCGCCGGCGGGGAGATCGTCATAATCCCCGATTCGCCGTAGAGCATCGTTTCGCGAACGTCCTTCACGGTGCGGCCAATAAGGGATATACGCCGCGCCCCCGCGCGGACGCGCTCCGTCACCCACTCGGCGCCGCTCCGTGTCTTCCCGCTCCCGCGCCCGGCGAGGTAGAGCCAGATATACCAATCTTTGCCGCCCGGCTGGCTGGCGTCGGGGGGCTCGAATTGCTCCGGCCGCCCCCAGAAGCGCCACTCGTACGCTAGGGCCAGGATCTCTTCATCGCTCAGAAGAGCCAGGCGGCGCCCCGCCTCCACCGCCCCCATCGCCCGGAGCTGGTCCGCCATCGACGCCGCCCCCGGGCGCCACTGGGGCGCCGAAGAGCCGGTCGAGCAATTGCTGTCGAAGGTCGCCATCCAGCGACAATTTTAGCGCCCCGCCGTCAGCTCCGGCGATCCTGACGGGAGCATCGAGCCCTAGCATCTTGCGCCGGCTGGCGCTCACCTTTTCGAAGGCGAACGCCGCCTTGACGTCGCCGGCCTCCGCCAGCGGGCGGAGCGCTTTCTCGATGCGGTTGAGCTTCTCCGATTCAACTTCCCGGAGCTGGTCGGCCGCTTCCTTGGGGATGGCGGCTAGCGCATCCTTGACATACTCGCACGCCGTCTGCTGGCTGACTCCCAGCCGCTTTCCGATGGCGGCATAGGTCCACCCCCATAGCCGGAGCTTCAAGGCCCGCTCGCGCCGCTTCTGCGCCGCCGCGTGGGCGATCTGATTGCTGGTCGGGGTCGGGCGCCGGCTCATGGGTGGGTTATTTACGGGGGGCGCAAGGCGCGCCCCCATAAATATAGCGCACTAGTATTGATCAGGTAGGTCGCCGACGTCGAAGTCCCCGTCGTCGGCGGGCGGCTCGCCGGGGGCACCGCGCTCCGGGCCGAGGTCGACACCGGCCGGCGGTGGGCAGGCGGAGTGCCACGCGCCGACCCCCTTCCGATAGTTGATCCACCACCCGGGCATGATCGTCTTCTTGCAACTCTTGCAATAACCGCGGAACTGGGCCGCCATATGCGCTATTTGCTTATATCGCATATTGTCGGGGTGGCGGGGGGTGTCTTGGACGTAGGACGGCGGCTCGCCGGCGGCGTGGGCGGAGCGGTTGGCGGTCTTCTTGGCCTTGCGGGCTTTCCTGGTCTCGTAGGCTTTGGCGCCGTGGACGGGGCACTCCGGGCGGGTGGCCCAGTTGCTCTCCCCCGGCTTGCTAGCGTCGGGGGTGACGACGGTGTGAAAGCAATTGCAGCCGGCGGAGCCGAACGGCGGGGCGTCGGGGTCGCCGGGGGGGCGCTGGGGCGCGTGGTCTTGGCGAGCGGCGGCCGGCGGGGGGCAAGTCCAACACCAGCTACCGAACGGCGGCCGGACGTTGATCCGCTCATCGGTCAAGAACTCTTTGCCGCATACCTTGCACCACTGCCCCGGCTTACCTCTCCCTTCCTTGATCTCCGCGTGGGTCCAGTTGGCTTGATTGCGGCTGGAGTCGGGATCGCGCGGCTCACGCCGGTCTCGCTCGCCTTTGGACTTGGCTTCGCGATGATTGTCGGGGCCGGGGCCGCGTGCGTCTCCCCACCATGGGCCAGAGCGCGGCCCCTGGCCGGGGTCGAAACCCGCGGAGCCCGCGCGCCAGCTGTAAGAGTCGGGCCCCGGCGAGGCTTGGCGCCGACGGCGTTCGGCCTCTTCTTGCTCCCGGCGGCGCTGGGCTTCCTTCCTCGCCGCCTCTTCTCGCTCCCGCGCGCGTGCATAGACATCGCGGAAGAAGTCCCCGAAGTCGCCCGGCATGCCCCCGAAGGGGTCCCCGCCAAACGGCCCCGAGCCCGGCGGGGGGCCTCCGGGTGCGCGGCGGCTGTTGTCGCGCGGAGCGTCGGCCCCCCGGACGATCTTGAAGCCGTGCTCTTTCATCATCTTACACATGATGACGGCGCTGGTCCGCTTTTCCTCGTCGCCGGATGCGGGGTCGGTCGCTTTCAGGAAGAGGGTCTGGACGCGGTCGAAGGGGTCGGTCATGTGGCTGGCCCTTCGTATCTCTCCAACTGGGAGATCAGCCGGCGAAGGTGGTCGATCAGGTCGACGACCCGCATGGCCGGCGCGATTCCGTCGGCGTTGTAGGTAACCCAATCGACTTTGACCGAAGCGGGGACGAGATAGTAAATCCCATTGGGTCCCGGGTAGGCACGGAAGGCGGGGTCTTGAATGCTCATGAGGTACCCTCATCGAATACGCAAAAGAGACCTAGGGCGAAGAGCGCGATCACCAGCGCCCCTTGGGGATTGGAGCGAAGCAGCAACGCGGCTGCAAAGCCGGAGCCGATGCCGAGAGAGAGGAAGCCGAAGAATTCCCCGGCGGTCTTGAAGTACCGTCGGAGGTCCCACCATCGCCGCTTCACGGCCCGCCCCGTTTGCGCTCGATGAAGTAGGCGAACATCCACGCGCCGGCCGCGGTGGTCTGGAGCAGTCCACGCACATTCATAATAAGATCATGCCAGGCGGGGATCGTCTTATCGTCGGCGAGCCAGCCGATCGCCAGCTCCCCGAGGATGGCGAGCGTGGCGACCGCAACGAGCCACATACAGTGGGGGCTCGGGGGCCGGGTGGCCGGTGGCTTGGGGGACTCATAGGGGTTGGGGATCTTGCCGGCGGTCACGACCGCCCCCGCGTTATGGCGCCAACCTTCACCAGGAAGGCCGCCAACGCCGGCTCCCCCAGTGTCCGGATCACATCCTCGATGGCGGTGCGGGTCTCCGTGGTCCCCGCCTTCCAGTGGATCTCCGCGATGCGGAGCTGTTCGCCGACGATATCGCCATACACTTCGACGGCCAGGCGGAGCATTTCGGCGACAGAGACGCCGGCGGACGGCGTCGGGTGGCCGCTGGGGGACTTCGGGGGGGGATCGGTCTTCATGATGTCACCGCTTGCACGATCTCGGCCGCATGATCGTATGCGTCGGCGACGGCGCGGCGGCGGGCGGCGATCAGGTTGCCGGTATGGGTATTGGTGGGGGTGTTGTCAGCGGCGCGGCGGCAGCCGGCGGCCAGTCTTCGGAGCAGGTAGACGGCGTGGGCGGGGCTCACTGGGCCCCCGCTTCCCGGACCGCGAAGGCCCGGTTGGCGTCGATGGCCTTGGAGTAGGCGGCGACAGCGCGATCGAAAGCCATCCGGCGGGCGATCCGCTCGGGGAGGTTCTTCGCGTTGTGGAGCCCCAGCGCGGTCCCCAACACGCGGTTCTCCAGTTCGCACATCTGGTCGGGGGGGACGGGGAAGGGAAGCACGCGGCGGTTGGCGGGGGTCGAGGTGGGCATGCCACGAGACTATTGCAGGGTTCGGGCCAATATACAACCCACGGCGGTCAGCCCGGGCGGCCGGCGGGGTACGACAGCGCTGTCATGGGTAGAATTGGAATTGAAGGAAGATCAGGCTATTAGGGGTATGACGGGCTTGTCGGTGGGGCGCTACTTCTTGCGGGGCTCCGCGGCTTGCCCGTCGGCCGGGCCCAGCCGGCCATGGGCCATGTCTTTCAGTAGCCTCAACATTTCGGGGACGAAGGGGGATTGGCTGCCGCTTGCTACCTCGTGGGCGAGCAGCGCGATCGCCTCCGCCAGCGGGCGGGCGATCTTCGCTCGCGCCTTGGGGGGGTCGGCCGGGGTCCGGGCGGCCACCTCCGCCGCGTGTTCTTCCAGTGCGCGTTTCACCGCGATGCGCTTCGGGACCTTGCCGGAGTAGAGCGCCTCGCGGCCGAGCGCCGGCAGCTTCACTCTAGTAAGGATGCCGGCGCCGGCGTCGACGGTGGTCCAGTCGACGATCGCGCCGCGCGCGTCGGGGTGGGCGTTGATCTCACGGAGGCGGGGGGCTTTGGCGTTCATGGGGATATCCTGGGGGTTCGATGTGGTCATCATGGTGGCCGGATATTACAATTGGCAGGCCAATACCCCGACCCCGTGGAGTTCCGCAAGCTTAGCCGGAGAACCTGGACGCGCGGGCGGTGCGGTAGCGCTACATATGGGGCGGCGCGTCACGGTAGAGACAGGGCCGGCTGGGCCGTTGGCTGGCATATTGCTATAGTTCGGGTCATGCACCCCGACGAACAATTCAGCGCGCGGGACGAGGCGGAGCCCGAAGCCCCGCGCCGCCCCACCGACCGCCCCACCATCCCCGTCCCCGGCGTCTCGCTGGAGCCGGGCCCGGAGTTGCGGCTCGCCGCCTACCTCCAAAGGCTGGCGGGCGACCTCCGCCACGGCCGTATCACCGCGGTCTCCGCGGCCATCCGGCTCCGCGCCGTACTGGAAGTGGTGGACAAGTGAGCGCGGAGCCCGTCATCCCCAAATGCCGACTTTGCCGTAAGCCCCTGGCCTACCCGGGGGCGCTCTACTGCGGCGCCGCATGTTGCGCGCGGTGGGAAGGCGGCGAGCGCCCCGCCGGCCAGCGGGCGGCGCCGAGCATGCCGGGGCTGACCATCGACGAAGAGATCGCGATCCTTCGCGACAAGGCTTCCCGGCTGGTGAGCCTGCTCACCCACCCGGAGCCGGGGCTCTCCACGTGGCGCCACTTCGTGGGGGTGGCGCTCGATGATCTGGCATTGCACGCGCCCCACTTCGAACGAAAGAAGGGAAACCCCGATGGCAACGGTTGAAAGAACGTGGAGGACGCGGGACCGCCGGCTGGTCAAGATCGCCGACATGACCGACTCCCACCTCTGGAATACGATTCTTTTTCTCCGCCGGTGCACCGTCCGCCACCGCGAACAGATGATGGCCAACCCCCCGGTCTTCAACGGGGAAATGGCCCAAATGTATGCGGATCAAGAGTGGGATCACACCGCCAGCTCGGAGATCGACGAACTGGCCGCGGAGATATATGACCCCCAGTGGTCTTGGCTTCTGGAGGAAGCCGCCAAGCGCCCCGCGGTGATGGGGGTTCTTCGGACGGTGAGGGACGAGGAATGATCCGGGGGCGCGTGCTGGCGCGCATGCTGGTAGCCTCCGCCGCGGAGCTGGGGCTCGCGATGGTCCGCCCATGCTGGCGGGTGATGATCGAGTTGGCCAAGCGGCAACCCCCTCGGCTCCCGCGCGGCCACCGGGTGGAGATCATCGGGGGGACGGGGCTGATCGACATTGACGAGAAGTGCCCGGAGTGCGGGGAGCCCCCGCTCGGCTGCGACTGCCTAGAGGAGGATTGAAGCATGGCCGCCCATCAGGTGTGGGAATTGATTTGGCAAGTCGCGGTGTTGGAGCTTCTCTGGAGCATCCGGCGCCACGTGAAGAAGATGGGGCAATCGTCGATCGAGCTCACCGCCTACACGTGGGGTCCGCCCGCCCCCGGGCCTACGAAGACGATCTCCGATATCGTCGAGGCCCACACGGCCGCGGCGAAGAAGAAGGGGCCGGGGGCGAACTAGGATCGCGCTGTCATAGTCCAAGTCCCCGGAAAGATTGATCTTCCGTTTCGCCACGACAGCGCTGTCATAGGGTAAATGCTTGATATCACGTCGCCCCCTGACAGCGTTGTCATGGCGGCGCGGGGCCGGAGTCGATAATCGTATAGTTAGCGGCGGGGCGCGGGCTGGCATCCCGCCTGCATATAGTGTTGGTCATGAACAGCGCGGGAGAGAAGACGACGACCACGACCCAGATCGAGACATCGACCACCAAGGCGCCCGCGCACTCATCGCCGCGCTACCTCTGCCAGCGCATCCGGAAGCTCTTCGCCGCGAAGGGCTGGCCGCTGCGAAAGGTGACCGGCCGCTACGCCCCCTTCGTCGGTAACACGCAGTGCGCGAACGAGGGGTTCGAGGTGCACAAGATCGGCTGCAGCAAGAGCATCGCGATCAGCTACGTCGGCGGCCGCGACAACGGCCGCTACATCGACGTGCCGAAGGAAGCCCGCTGCGCTCGCGAAGCAGAGGCCTGGGCGTACCTCCGGTCGCTCGGCTACCGCGTCGACGAGAAGGGCTGGATCGAGTGTGACAGCTATGACGAGTGCGACCGTTGAGCCCCGGCCTCGGGGTGGGTGGCCTCTCACGGGGCGGCATCCACCCCGGCGACGGGACGCTGGAAGGAGGATGATGGGATGGCAACGAATAGGACGCCGAAATACGCGCCGTGCCGATTGCTCAGGCTGAGCAAGTCGACACTGGCTGACATCGTGTGGGAGCTAGCCGGAACGGCGCCAGGAGTTGATTCGTGCGACGATCCTGCGCAGCTCTGGCGCGTGATTCTAGAGGTGGCCCGCAATACGGGCGCTCCACGTGCAGACATCAAGGTGTGTGGAGGGTGACCGCCTTCGGGATCCCGGTGGCTACGCGCTGCCTGGACCCCGGCCCGCCCGGCCCGCCTCTTGCTATAGGCCTCCACCATGAACTGGCTCGAAGAACTGATCTTGGACGTCCTCTTCGGGGAAGCGTGGCTGATCGCCCGCGACCCGAATCAATCATGGGTGGCGCACTCCGCCGCCCGCAACTACCTCCGGGCTCGGCGCCCGGGGATCCGGTTGCCGTAATGGTGCGCGCGCTCCGCCGGCCCCGCGCGGCCCCCTGGACGAAGCCGAGCGAAGCGGAGGTCGAGCGCCGGTTGGCGCTCCCACGCGTGATCATCGAAGCCGCCGGCGCCCCGCGCTCCGACCCCACCACCGCGCGCTTCGTGGTCTACATCGAGGAAGAGGACGCCGGCTGTTGGAAGGGCTGGACGGAGAGCATGGCGCGCCACTTGGAGGCCCCGGGCGTCTTCGCCAAGGACTACTGGCGGCCGCTGGCATAGACATCGCAAGGGACACCACCATGCCCACCTATCAAGAATGCGTCGAGCGCGCGACCGCGCAGGTCCGGGGTTACGACTGCTGGATCCTCCGGGAGCCCGGCGGCAACTACTACACGTCCAGCGTTAGCCGGGGGCGGCAAATCCCCGTCGGGGATGTGCCCGTCGCCGTGGTCCGCCGGGGAACGACGGCTCTCGAGAGGAAGACCCCCCGCGTCTGGGCCCCCAAAATGAATAGGATAAAGCCATGACTTCCCACGTCAATCCGCCCTTCCACCGATCGTCGATGGCGTCGGGGGGGACGATCTGCGCCTACTGCGGCGACAAGCATCCGCCCCCATTCGGGGGCTGGCCGGTGGGCGGCTTCAAGTGTTTTGCGCAAACCGCGTGGGAGTCGGCGAGGAGGGCGGAAGACGAGCTGGCGGCGCAGATCGCGGACTTCATCGCGAGGCAGGCCAACAACTTCCAACAGGGCGGGGCAGTGCAAAACTATCTGCGGGAGCTGGGGCGGGAGATCCGGGCGGGGAAGTGGCGGCGCGAATGATCCCTTTCCTTCTGACCGTAGTGGGCTTCGTGGCGGCCTTCGGCCTTATCCGCGGCTTCGTGTGGTGGGTGGTCTACCGGGACGGGGGAGACCCGTGATCTCCCTCGCCCTAGGCTTCGTCGCCATCTGGGGGGTCCCCCTTTTCATTGCCACGACGGTCCACGTAACCGCTCGGCGCGACCCCGAAGACCCGGAGATTACCATTATAACCTTCGGACTCCACTGGCCGTGGCGGCGGGGGCAACTATGACAGCCGCGCCATGGCGCAACCCCGCGGTCTTCTTGGGAAGACGTCGAACGCTGACATTTGGATCATAGCCTAACTATCGGATATCCCGTCGCCCCCCTGACATCTACGTCATGGGGCCCCCGCTAAACCCTCGTCTTTTGCCCGGCTGGCGGTTGGCACCCCCCCTGCATATACGTTAGAGCATGACCGACACCACCGACACCGTCCAAGACTCAGGCCCCGCCGGCGCGTCCGGCAACATCACCAACCCCGCCGTGGCCCAGCTCTTTATGCTCGCCGGCAACGCGCGGGTGACGCTGGTCTCGAAGAGGACCGGCACTCGCTTCACCTACAAGATTCGCCAGCCGGAGGCCAAGCCGGGCGGCGACACCCGCCGGCCGCCGCACTTCGTCAGCCTTCTGACCGGCCCGGACAACGGCGCCGACTTCCAATATCTCGGGTGCATCTTCCCCGGCAACGTCTTCCGCCAGACTGCCAAATCGCGGATCTCCGGTCAGGCTCCCAGCGTCCGCGCCTTTGAGTGGGCGTGGGGCGTCATCACCGCCGCGGCTCGCACCCCGGGCGGCACCCTCCCGGAGTCGTTGGAGGTTTGGCACGAAGGCCGATGCGGCCGGTGCGGCCGCGCGCTCACTGACCCCGAGAGCATCGCCTCCGGGCTCGGCCCGGTGTGCGCCGGGCGGTAGTCCAACCTTCGGAGGCTGGGGGCCCCTCGAGTGGAGCGGGGGGCCCCTGGCATCCGATCTGCATATAGGATTACCCCATGAAGACCCCCGCGCATACCAACCCCCGCTACGTCGCCGCCCGCGTCCGGGCTCTGCTCGTCGCCAACGGGTGGACGATCCACACCGTCACCGGCCGCTATTCGACCTTCGGTGCCACCTACCAGAGCGCCCCCGAAGGCTTCGCCGTCCACAAGGTCGGATGCTCGAAGAAGGTGTCGATCGACTACCTCGGGGCGCTGGTCCGGGGCCGGTCGACCGACGTCCCCAAGGAAGTCCGCCGCGCGCGCAAAGAGGAAGCCTTCGTCTATCTCCGCTCGTTGGGCTACCGCGTCGACCTCAAAGGCTATATAGAGTGCGACTCATACGACGACCACGATCGCTAGGAGACCCCCATGGCTAATATGAAATGTCCGGGTTGCGGCGTCGCCTTTCGCAAGGGCAAGCGCCGCGGCATCCTTCAAGAAGACGGCTCAATCGAGATCAGGCTCGTATGTGACGCATGCGCGCGGCGAACGTTCGCGGTGCTTCGGCCCATCGGGGGGGCCGCCTCGCTTTGCGCTACCTGTAAGAAGACGCCGGCGCGGGTGTGCTCCGAGTGTGCGAGCCGGGACCGCGTCTCGCTGGTCGCCCCCATCCTCTTCACCCTCCGGAAGATGGCGGAGGTGGCGGAGCTTCAAGGCGACCACGCCGCCCGGACTGCATACGAGCACGCCGCGGGCGCGCTGGAGCGGGAGGCGGAGAAGGGCTAGCCGAGCGCCACCTCCCGGACGCTCTCCACTTCCTGGTAGCCGATCCACTCGGGGGCGAACCGCCGCACGGCGCCGGCGTCGGTGAGCGCGTATTCAATAATCCAAGAACCTATATCCGGGGCGATCCCCAGGCTCTTCGCGAAGCTGGACTTCCCCCCTTGCCAGCACCCTACTTGAAGGCATTGGACCCCGCGTAGTGGGAGATAGATGCTTTGGTGGTAGTGGCCGACCAGTAGCAAGTCCGGCTTCTGGCCGGGGGCATAGCCCTCCACTTTCTTCTGGAGCTTATAGCTCTTTGCGTAGGCGCCGCCCTTGCCGGGGTGCCACATTTCTACGAACAGTCCCCGCTCACCGGGGCCGGCGAGCCGGAGGTAGCCGGAGCGCGCGCCGACGAAGTGGATATCCGTGCGCCCGGCTGCGCGGAAGTGGCCTTCGATCACCTTGCCCACGTCGATGCCGGAGCTGGCCTCGAAGGTCTCGTCATGATTGCCGGCGATCAGCCACCACATCGCGCCGGGCATGGCGGGGAGGCTCGCCACCGCAACGTCACATTGCGCGTCGAAGCCGGCGGCCGTCTGCTCGAACTGGGAATGTTTATAGACACCGTCCAGCATGTCGCCGGGGCAGAAGAAGTGCCGACAGCCCCGGGCATACGCCAACGCGCAGAAGTCGGCGAATTGGGCCCCCATATGGTACTTTCTTGCGAAGTGTATATCGCCGACCCCCGCGATCGTCCGCGTAGCGCCAGCTGGCGCCGGCGGCATGTCG
>Ga0126373_10000840_pt1 | contig 20914 bp, 20 predicted proteins | sample PanSoiMetPlot_11_FD_92545 | JGI IMG/M metagenome (GOLD analysis project Ga0126373, IMG submission 92545) | Tropical forest soil microbial communities from Panama - MetaG Plot_11 | ecosystem: Environmental > Terrestrial > Soil > Tropical forest > Bulk soil | place: Panama | collected 2016-02-17 | reverse complement strand
CGTTGTGGCCTACACAGTGGACAGCTCGGGCAACCTGATAGCCCCTGATCCGAACGTGCCGGCCTATACCGGGCACCTGCAGACGTGGTTCGGGGGCAGCCTTAACAACAAGAACTTTGTCGTTCACGACACGATCAATTTCTCTGGCACCGCAGCGGACGGCACCACGCTCGGCGTTCACCTGGTAGATCATCTGAGCACTACCCCGAACGCGGCAGCCGCGCCGAACAGCTTCGACATCGGCCAGTGCTGATCTCCCGGACCAGGTCGCGGCGCCTGGCGCGCTGACCTGACCGCCGCAGGGCAGTCCCGCCATCCCTGCGGCCTCTCGGCTATGCCCGGCGCCCTCCTCCCGGACGGCGCCGGGCATCGCGCCTGGTGGGTCGCCGGATCGACATGCGCTCAGGTAGCCACCCCAACTGTCATTCCAGTGCGTCCAGCGCGAGCTCGGGCTGCCTCCTGACGCGCTCGACTGGCGCCGGACTAGCCCGTTCCCGGCGTGATTAACCTTCGCCCCAGACCTCGTGCGCGGTCTGCACGACGAGACGCAGCTTTTCGCGCTGCTCTGCGCGGGTGAGCACGTTGCCCTCGACGGTGGAGGAGAAGCCGCACTGCGGTGACAGGCATAGCTGGTCGAGCGGCACGAACCTGGCGGCTTCGTCGATCCGGCGCTTGATCGCGTCCGGGCTCTCCAGCGCGCCGCGCTTAGTCGTGACTAGGCCCAGCACAACCATCTTCCCCTTGGGCACGAACCGCAGCGGCTCGAACCCGCCCGATCGCTCGTCATCGTATTCGAGGAAGAACCCGTCGACGTTGAGCTCGCTGAACAGCGCTTCGGCCACAAAGTCGTAGCCGCCCTCGGCTGCCCAGGACGAGCGGAAGTTGCCGCGGCACATGTGCGTGGTGACTTTCATTTCCGCGGGACGGGCGGCGATCGCGTCGTTGACCTGCCGGATGTAGCGCAGGTGCAAGTGCTCGCTATCCTCGCCGCGCTCAGCGATCTCGGCGCGCTGCGCCGGGTCGTTCAGGTAGGCCAGGCTGGTGTCGTCCAGCTGCAGGTAGGTGCACCCGAGCCTGGCCAGGCGCTGCACCTCTTCGGCGTAGGCGGCTGACAGGTCTGCCCAGAACTGCTCCATGTCCGGGTAGACGTCATGGTCGATTGAGGCGGGACCGCCGCGGTAGTGCACCATGTTCGGCGACGGAATGGTGAGCTTGGCAGTGGCCCCGCTGACCAGGGAGTCCAGGTAACGGAAGTCATCCTCGAAGATCGTGTAGTTGAGATGGATCTTGCTGCCCACGTGCAGGGCGGCAGGTGTGAACTCGATCTCGCCGTCCGCGTTACGGAAATGAACCGCCAGGTTGCCCGGTGCTTTGCTGATCCCGCCCAGCTGATAGATGAAGTCCATGTGCCAGGACGCGCGCCGGAACTCGCCGTCAGTGGCCGACTGCAAGCCAACGTCGGACTGCATCGTAACCGCGTCCGCGATCGCCGCGTCCTCGACGGCGCGCAAGTGCGCGGCCCCGATCCGGCCGGCCGCGAAGTCGTCGCGGGCGGCCAGGAGCTCAGCAGGTCGGAGCAAGCTGCCGACGTGGTCGGCGCGGAACGGCGGCGTGGTGCGCATGGGGGTCAACATCCTCTTTCTGATCGGATTCAGTGCACATGCCCGGAAGCGGCAGAGTGAACCGCGAAGCCGGTGTAGTTCTCTGCCAGTGACGTAGCCGCCGCGGTCGAGCTCACCACGTAACGCAGCTGCGAGAGTTGCAGCTGCGTTTCCATCTCGTCGGCGCCCGGCGAGCGGTGCAGCATGGTCGTCATCCACCAGGAGAAGTGCGTGGACCGCCAGACCCGGTCCAGGCAGGTAGCCGAGTAGGCGGCGGCGGGCTTGTCGTCGCCGTGCAGCAGGGCGTCTAGCGCTGGCGCGAGGACGGCCACGTCGGCAAGCGCGAGGTTGAGTCCCTTCGCGCCGGTCGGCGGCACGATGTGGGCCGCATCGCCGGCCAGGAACATCCGTCCGTACCGCATCGGCGCGCTGACGAAGCTGCGCATCGGCGTGATGCCCTTGTCCAGGACCGGACCGCGGTCGAGCGTCCAGCCCGGCAAGTCGAACCGGCGGCCGAGCTCGGCCCAGACGCGCTCGTCTGGCCAGTCCCGGAGCTCTGTCTCGGGGGTGACCTGCAAGTACAGGCGGCTGACCAACGGACTGCGCAGGCTGTGCAGCGCGAAGCCATTGCGATGGTATGAGTAGATCAGCTCATCAGTTGACGGCGGCACGTCAGCCAGGATGCCGAGCCAGGCATACGGGTAGCCACGCTCCCACGTGGTCTGCAGGCCGGCCGGGATCGCCGGACGGCAGATTCCGTGGAAGCCGTCACAGCCTGCGATGGCGTCGCATTCGACCTCATGGCGGACGCCGCTGGCATCGGTGTAGCTGAGCACGGGCCGGTCGGAGTCCAGGCCGCTGACCGCGGTGTCGGTGACACTGAACGCAATCGCGTCATCGCCGCCATCGGCGAGCCTTCGCGCGATCAGGTCCTTGACCACCTCAGTCTGCGCGTAGACGGTGACCGTCCGGCCGGTCAGCTCGCGGAAGTCGATGTGGTGGCGTGCTCCGTCGAATTGCAAGTAGATGCCGCCGTGCTGGAGACCCTGACGGTCCAGCCGGGCGGCGAGGCCAGCCTCGCGCAGCAGCGTGACGCTGGCATCCTCGAGCACGCCAGCCCGCTGCCGCGCCTCGCAGTACGCCCGGCTGCGGATCTCGATGAGCACGGAATCGATGCCGCGCAGCGCAAGCAGGTGAGACAGCAGAAGTCCGGCGGGGCCGGCACCGACGATGCCTACTTGCGTGCGTGTTCGCATGGTCGAAAGCCGCCCGGCCGAGCCGCTCAGAACGGGTAAGGCGCGATGTCGCCGCGGATGGTCACCCAGCGCGTGTCGGTGAAGGCATCGAGGTTTGCGGTTCCGCCGAAACGTGCCCCGGTGCCGGACGCACGAATGCCGCCGAACGGGGTGTTCGGCGCGTCGTCGACGGTCTGATCATTGATGTGCACGATCCCGGTGGGTATCTGCCGTGCCAGTTCGAGCCCCCGCATCACGTCCCTGGTCAGGATGCCGAGGGACAAGCCGTACTCAGAGTCGGCGGCAAGCTTGGCCACTTCGTCCGCCGTCTCGAAGCGGATCACCGGAGCGACCGGGCCGAATACCTCGCTCGCGTAGGCGGGCATCGCGGGTGCCACCTCGGCCAGGACGGTGGGCTGGTAGAACAAGCCCTCGTAACTGCCGCCCGCGGCGAGTGTCGCGCCGGCCTGGACGCTGCCGGTCACCAGGCTGTGCACCTTGTCCCGCTGCCGTTCGTCGATGATCGGGCCGACCGCGACCTGGCCGGATGCCGGGTCACCGACCGGCAAGTGGCTGGCTTTCGCCGCGAGCCGCGCGACGTAGTCGTCATAAACGGACTCATGCACCAGGTGCCGACCGGTCGTCATGCAGATCTGACCCTGATGCAGGAACGAACCCCACGCGCCCGCGGACGCCGCCTTGTCCAGGTCGGCATCGGCTAGCACGATCAGGGCGGAGTTGCCGCCGAGTTCTAGGTGCACCCGCTTGAGATGCTGGCCGGCCAGGGCGCCGACGCGACGGCCTGCCGCAGTAGATCCGGTGAACGAGATGACGCCCGTTCCCTGGTCAGTAATGAGCGCTTCCCCGACGTCAGGACCACCTGGCAGCACGTGCAGCAGACCGTCAGGCAGGCCGGCCTCTTCGAAGACCCTGGCCAGTACCACTCCGCCGCATACGGCAGTTCGAGGGTCGGGCTTCAGCACCACGGCGTTGCCCAGCGCGAGCGCGGGCGCAACCGACCGGATGGCCAGGATCTGCGGGAAGTTGAACGGCGAGATGACACCGACGACACCGACCGGTACCCGCTCGGCGAAGCTCAGATGCGGCTGCTCGCTCGGCAGCAGTTCGCCATATGGCCGGGATGGCAGCGTGGCCGCTTCGAATATCTCCTCGGTCGCCACGTGCGTTTCGAACTGAGCCGCGGGCGGGATCTTGCCGCCCTCCCTGACGCTCCAGTCCTCGATCTCTGCCGCATTCGCCAGCCAGATTTCCCCGGCCTTGCGCAGGATGGCGGACCGCTGGGTGTAGGGCAGCGCCGCCCAGGCAGGCTGAGCCGCGGCTGCGGTCGCAGTCGCTGCGGAGATATCAGCCGGTGACGCGATTCCGACCCGGGCTAGCTCGCCGCCGGTGGCCGGCTCGACGACCGCTGCCTGGCCGCCACCCGGTTCGTGCCAGCCAGCCGAGAATGCCTTGCCAAACCAGATCGATCTGTCCAGCAGAGTCACCGGGACCCCCTTTGGGAGGTTCGACAGCTGACGCGCACCGGCCAGAACAGAGATTTCCGTCTGTGCGCTTCACGCACAATAGTTACGTGCCCGAACAGTGAAAATCTTGGCGCGCCAGCCGCTGCGTGTCAACGTCGTCGCGGGCACGTTGGAGCGCCCGCGCGGCGAGCACCGTTAGTACCGGCTGCTGCGCCATGTCAGTAGCGCGCGCGAGCCGCGAAATGCACACAGCGCGGACCGCTGAGGCGCACCCAGGTTGCCGCCGTAGCTTCGCCCGAGGTGCGCCCAGCGGTGTCCGCGCTGTCGCCGTCTGCTTCTGGTTGTTACTTCTTGTTGGTCCACCAGGCGCCGGCGCCACACACAATGGCGACGACGATCCCGGCAATTCCGCGGAAGATGTGGCCGCCGTGCTTCACGTGACTACCGGAGTCCAGGAAGGACGGCGCCGCGCCGGCCATCCAGAGGATGCCCAGGACGAGCGCGATGACGGCGATGACCGCGAGGATAATCACCAGCGTGCGCTTGGAGCCGCCGGTGGACAAGCTTTCTGAAGTCACAGTTCCTCCTTGGGAGCTGGCCGCCTGTGACGAGCGAAGGGCACGGCGTTACCAGCAATGATTTACGACCGGCACGGTACTACCGGTTGCCATCCCGACGGGGGTGAAATAACTACAAAGAGTGCAAAAATTTGGCGACAGAAGCGCGTCGCGCCGATTACGGCCGCCAAACCATCAGGACGAGTATCACCAGCCAGATCAGGTTCACTACTCCGCCCATAGCTGCTATCCGGCCGCGTTCCACTGAGGCGATGTGGGTTGCCAGAGCAGGTTCGCTGCCCTGCTGGCCAGCGCCCGCCGGCTGCGGCCCGGTGGTAGCTGGCCCGGTCGGCGGCTCGGCGGGGCCGGCATCACCGGAGTCGGCACCCTCGTCCGAGGCGGATCCGTGCGGCTGCATCTCAGCAGGCGAGATCGCCTTGATGGCCCGGCGCTGATCGCGGATGACGAGCACAAGCAACAGGATGGCAACCACGAACAGCGTCATGGCAACCGTCAGCCACGGGCGTGAGAAGTCATGCTTAAGGTCGGCGAGCACGATGCCAACGATGAACACAAGCAGGGAGCCGACCGTGAATATCACGGTGATACGGCTGAGGTAGCGCAGGACCACAACGTCGCGCAACCGGATATACCTGGGGCTCGACGAGATGGCCAGCGCGACCGGACCGATCGTGAAAATGGCGAATGCGATGTGCAGCCAGAGCACAAGCCGGTCGGTGAACGACATGCAGTTGATCTTAGCTGCGGGCCTTTCGGCAGCGCCCTTGACACGCGGCTGGTCGTTGTGCTGCCTGACGGTGCGGCCGCTTACCCGGCGTGCTGGCGCCGCGTCCTGAGGAAGTCCGTCACCACGTACTCGCCGAGACTGTCCGGCATTGCCCGCAGCACGCGGCCCCCGTTCCGCCTGGCTACCTCGTCCACAAACGCGGACAGCCGCTCGTCGTCAGCCAGCATGAACACGTTCATCGTGGCTCGCCGCCTGGTCATCTTGTCGACCTCGGCCAAAGTGAGCTCCAGCGTCTCCGGCGATGGCGGCCAGTCGAACCAGAACCGGCCGTCTCGCCGCAGATGCGCGGTCGGCTCGCCATCGGTGATGACCATCACCACCGGATTGTGCTCGGGCCGGCGGTCCAGGAACCGGCCGGCCAGTACCAGTGCGTGGTGCAGGTTGGTGCCCTGCACCATGTCCCAGCTCAGTCCGGCGAGCTCGGTCTCGCGGAGTTCGCGGGCGTAGTTCGAGAAGCCGATGACCTGTATCGCGTCTTGCGGATACTGCGTGCGGACGAGCGCATGCAGCGCCAGTGCTGTCTGCTTAGCGGCTCCCCAGGTGCCGCGCAATGCCATCGAGTACGACAGGTCGACCAGCAGGCAGACGGCCGCCGACGCGCGCCGGTCCGTCTCGGTCACCTCGAAGTCCTCGACTGAGAGGCGGACGCCGGTCCGGCGCCCCCCCGCTCCGCCAGCGACTGGCCCGGCCAGGAGGTCGTTTCGTGGCGCTGCTTGCCGCAACAGCGCGTTTCGTACCGTCGCGGCGGCGTCGATCGCCTGCTCGTCGCCGAAGCGCCACGGTCGCGTGCTTCCTGTGTATTCCCCGGCCTGCCCTGCGTCGCGCTGATCGTGATCGCCAGTCCCGCCGTCGGGCAGCTGGGCGAACACCTTCTTCAGCGCCGTCTGGCCGAGCCTGCGCACGGCCTTGGGTGTCAGCTCCAGCTTGCCGTCGGTGCGCTGCAGGTAACCCTGCTGCTCCAGCTCCCGCTCGATCTGCCGCAGCGCCTCCATGTCATCGACCGCTTGTCGGCCGAGCGCGCGTCGAATCGCCTCCTCGTCGACGTCGTCCAGCCGTGCGCCCGGATAGTCCTGGCGCAGGGCATCCTCGAGGTCAGCCAGGTCGGCGAGCTCGGCAAGCGCCGCTGTCGCGTCGCTGAGACCGAGCGGATCGCTACCTGTCATGCCTGGCTGCGGCCAGCCCTGGTCCATGTCGGGGCGCCTGGCACGCAGCGAATCGCTGAGCCGTGCCATCTCGGCCTCGAGGCCCGCGTCTTCAAGCGCCTGGGCCATCAGTCCGGCAAGCTCGTCGCGCTGGGCGTCGGTCAGTGAGTCGAGCAGGCGCTGCGCCGCCGACATCCGCCGGACCAGAGCGTCCACCAGCTCTTCCAGGTTGGCCGGGGAGTCGGGGAACATGTCACCGAACCGGTTCATAAAGTCATCGAAGTCTTGCTGGGTGTGCTCCCCGCGGGCGTCGGCGTCAAGCATGTCGTTCAGCGCGGCCATCATGTCCTTGACCCGGTGCAGCGCCTGCGGGTCTGGATTGGACAGGGTCTGTCGCATGCCGGCGAACTGGCTGTCCAGCACCTCGCTGCGCAGCAGGGACTTCAGCTCCTCGAACGTCGCACGCGCCGCCGCCGATTGCCACTCGTAATCCGCGAGCTGCCTGATGGCCTGGGCGGTATCCGATGGCAGGGAGTCCAGCTCGGCCTCGCGCATCCGCGCGGAGTCGTCTGGGTTCGGGAACAGCTCGGCTCGTTCCTGGCCGATGGCAGTGTCGAGAAGCGACCGGATCTGATCGAGAACGCCGTCCAGGCGGCCACGTCCGCGGATCTCACGCTGCCGTTCCCGGACCCGGCGGAGCAAGTCGTCGAGCCCGCGGTGGCCGGACAGGCCGCGCCGCAGCAGGTCCCGAAGCGCGCTGGCCGGATCGGTGCCGTCCAGCACTGACTCGCCCAGCGCATCGACCGCGCCGCGCACGTCATACGGAGGCTCAAGCGGATCCGGCCCGCCCGTGTAGGGACCGTAGCGGTAACCACTCACGCCGGTTCACCTCCTTGCGCCGGTACTGCTAGTGCCGCGCTCAGGTCCGGTACACCGCCCCGCCGTCGATCGCGTCCTTCGAGATGCGGCGCATCAGGTACAGGCCCTCGAGCGCGAACTCCAGCGCCGCGGCGGCCTGGCCGAGCGACTCGCCGCCTTCCATCTTGAGCCGGTCCATCATCTTTGCCAGTCCCTGTACCTCGCCGATCCGGCGAAGCAAATCAGCGGCTGGCACCAGATCACCGGTCTCGACCACGCCGTCGTCGGCGAACTTCGCCAGCAGGCCGGAAAAGTCGGCGTTGCCAAGCAGCGCCCGGAACGTGTCGCCACAGGCGCGGCGCAGCAAGTGGTCGAGCACCTCCTGCTCGCGGCCCTCCTCGCTGACCTCGAACTCGACCTTGCCGCGCAGCGTGCTGATCACTGACGGCAGGTCGCAGACCCGCGCCACTGGCTGATCCTCGCCGGTGATCGCGGCACGCCGCACGGCGGAGGCAGCAACGGCTTCGGCGGCGGCGATCGCGAACCGCGCCGACACGCCGGACCGGGCGTCGACAGCGGGCGAGGCGCGCACCAGCCGGGTAAACCGCGCGATCACCTGCACCAGGTGGACCGGAACGACTGCACCAGGATCAGCCCCGTCCCACGCGAGCTGAGCTTCCTGGTCGATCAGGGCGAGTTCGGCGTTAAGCGAGATCGGGTAGTGCGTGCGGATCTCCGCCCCGAACCGGTCTTTCAGCGGCGTGATGATCCGGCCGCGGTTCGTGTAGTCCTCTGGGTTCGCGCTGGCAACGAGGACCAGGTCGAGAGGCAGTCGCAGAGCGTAACCGCGTACTCCGATGTCGCGCTCCTCCAAAACGTTCAGCAGCGACACTTGGATGCGCTCGGCGAGATCAGGCAGCTCGTTCAGGCAGAAGATGCCGCGGTTGGTCCGTGGCAGCAAGCCGAAGTGGATTGTCTCTGGGTCGCCGAGTGTCCTGCCCTCGGCCACTTTGACCGGGTCGATGTCCCCGATAAGGTCGCCGACGCTGGTGTCCGGCGTCGCTAGCTTCTCCCCGTACCGGTCCGTTCGCGGCCGCCAGGTGACAGCCAGGTCGTCGCCCTGCTCGGCGAGCAGCCGCTGGCACCTCGCGCAGACCGGGGCGAACGGGTGGTCGTTGATCTCGCAGCCGGCCACCACGGGCGTCCAGTCATCGAGGAGGCCGGTCAGCGTTCTGATCAGTCTTGTCTTGCCCTGCCCGCGCTCGCCGAGCAGGATCACGTCATGGCCGGCGATGATTGCGCGCTCGAGGTGCGGCAGCACTGTCTGGCCGAAGCCGATGATGCCGGGGAATGCGTCCTCGCCAGAGCGCATGCGGTTGAGCAGGTTGTGCCGCAGTTCCTGTTTGACCGTGCGAAGCTGATGCCCGCTGGCGCGCAGTTCGCCGATCGTGCTGATCTGTGGCGGGGGCGTGACAGGCGGCTGGTCGGATGCTGGGTGCTTGCGAGTCGTAGGCTGCACCATTCGACACTATGTCGAGGCAGTCCGTGCTTGCATCTTGGGAGGCGTGAATGGCGGATTCCCGCCCGGCGCTCGCGGTCGACATCGGCGGGACGAAGATCGCGGTAGGCCTGGTCGAGCCGGCCGGCCGTGTGCTTACCTGGTCGGTTGTCCCCACTCCATCGGGCGTGGACGCCGAGCAGTTGTGGCGCACGCTCGATGCGCTGATCACCGATGTGCTGGCCGACCGAGACCCGGCCGATCTGGCCGGCTGCGGATGTGGCTGCGGCGGCCCGATGGACTGGCCATCCGGCGTGGTGTCGCCGCTGAACATCCCGGCGTGGCGCAACTTCCCGCTACGGACCAGGCTGACCGAGCGGCTCGGCGGCATCACGGTAAGGGTGCACAACGACGCGATCTGCCTGGTAGCCGCCGAGCACTGGCGGGGCGCCGGCCGCGGCCGGAGCAACATGCTCGGAATGGTCGTCTCAACCGGCGTCGGCGGCGGCCTGGTGCTGGACGGCAGGCTCATCGAGGGCGCGTCAGGTAACGCCGGGCACATTGGCCATGTGGTCGTCGATGCGGACACCGGCCCGTTGTGCGGCTGCGGCGGCCGTGGCTGCGCTGAGGCGATCGCGCGCGGGCCTGCGCTGGTGGCATGGGCTCAGGCTGAGGGCTGGCGGCCCGAGCAGACCGACGCAACCGCCAAGGACCTGGCTGCCGATGGCGCCCTAGGTCACCCGGTCGGCATGGCCGCGATGCGCCGGGCCGGCCGTGCGCTCGGAATTGCGATAGCGTCCGCGACCTGCCTGTGCGACCTGGAGGTCGTGTCCGTCGGCGGCGGACTCTCGCAAGCCGGGCCGCTGCTGTTCGACCCGCTCGAAGAGGCGCTGCGTGCGCACACGAGGCTGGGGTTCACCCGCCAGGTCACCGTCGTTCCGGCCGCACTCGGCCAGAGCGCGGGCCTGGTTGGCGCGGCCGCGCTGATCTTCGCCGCAGACCGATACTGGGCTGCTGGCTGACGATGGGCTGGCTGACGACTGTGGCGGAACCGGTTGCCGCTGGGGTCCTCGGCTAGTGCGACAATTCAGGCGTGAGTTCATCGGTAGCGGCTGCCCGGCACGCCGATCCGCCGGTTCGGCCCGCCGACGTGGTGGCGGCGCGTGACATCCTGCAGCCGATCATCAGGCAGACGCCGCTGCTAGAGTCGAGCGCGCTGTCCGCGCTCGTTGGCGGCCCGGTCTACGCGAAGTGCGAGAACCTCCAGCGTGGCGGGTCGTTCAAAGTTCGCGGCGCTTACCTGCGAATTGCGCGGCTGAGCGCGGCTGAGCGGGCTCGCGGCGTCGTCGCGGCGAGTGCCGGAAATCACGCGCAGGGCGTCGCACTGGCGGCGGCCGCCCTCGGGACGCAGGCGACCGTGGTGATGCCGGCCGCTGCACCGCTGCCGAAGGTCGCCGCTACCCGGTCCTACGGCGCCGACGTCGTGCTCCATGGCGCGACCGTCGAGGACGCGCTGGCGAAGGCGCGGCAGCTGGCCGACGAAACCGGCTCGGTATTCATCCACCCGTTTGACCACCCTGACGTGATCGCGGGCCAGGGCACTATCGGGCTCGAGATCGCCGAGCAGTGCCCGCAAGTGCGTACGATCGTGCTCCCGGTCGGCGGAGGCGGGCTCGCCTCAGGCGTCGCGGTAGCGGCCAGCGATGTGCTCCCTGGCGCCCGGCTGATCGGCGTCCAGGCTGAGGCGGTGGCTCCGATGCCTGGCTCCGTCGCGGCGGGGCATCCGGTCACGATCACTCCGTCGGCGACGATGGCAGACGGGATCGCGGTTGCCCGACCTGGCGAGCTGACCGTTTCGCTGCTGGCGCGCCAGCACACGCGCATCGTCACGGTGACCGAGGAAAACCTGTCCCGTGCGCTGCTGCTCTGCCTGGAGCGAGCCAAGCAGGTCGTCGAGCCCGCAGGGGCCGCCGGAGTGGCGGCGATCCTGGAACATCCCGCGTTGTTCGAGCCGCCCGTCGTGGTCGTGCTGTCCGGCGGCAATATCGATCCGCTGCTGCTGTCCAAGGTGCTGCGGCACGGTCTGTCCGCGGCCGGCCGCTTCCTGGCCTTCCGGTGCAAGTTGCCTGACCAGCCTGGCGCACTGGCGACCTTGCTGGTGGAGCTTGCTGCCCTCGGCGCCAACGTGCTGGACGTCGTGCACGAGCGGGTAACCGCAGACCTCCGAGTCGACGAGGCAGAAGTCAGCTTGCATCTGGAAACCCGGGGGCCGGAGCACACCGACTCGGTGATCAGCCAGCTGCGGAAGGCGGGCTACACACTGCTGTTCGGCTAGCCCTTCACTGCGGGACCTACCACGGGTCCGCTGAGCGACCCTGCTGATCGAGCCAGCGCTGTCTGATCACGATGGTGCGGGCTAGCTTGTCGTGCAGGCACTGAGCCTGCGGGTCGAGCGGTGCCAGTCCGGTATCGGCGAGCCAGAGCAGCCCGCCAGGGATGTTGAACGGACCCGGCACCAGCAGGAACACAGCGGGACCGACAAGGAACGCGACGGCGCGGATGCCGGCTGCCCGGACACCGATCGCCGAGCGGTCCTGAGCAGTGACTACCCGGGTACCCAGCGCTCGCTTACCGACGGTGGCACCCCAGGCCGCGTGCTGGATCCAGTAATAAGCCAGCGCTATTCCGAACATGGCGAGGAACCAGAAGAGGAGCGCGCGCTGATTGGACGGATCACGGAAAATCGCTTCCATGGCGGCTTCTGCTTCGGGCGAATTCGGAACCGTGTAGTGAGTCTCGACAGCCTGCATCTGGCGCCAGATCTGCATCAGCGGGGAAATGAACGCTAGCGTGGCGACGGCAAAGATGATGATCCAGTCCAGGATCGAGGCCGCCAGCCGTTCCCATGGCGCCGCGATCGCCGGATCGCGGCGGGCCGCTGGTCCGTACCCACGGCGCCCGTATGCAGGCTGCTGATACCTGGCCTCGCGCCCAGCCACCTGCGGGGGGCCGAATTGCGGCCGACCATACCGAAGCGCTGGCGGTGTCCCGTACTTGGGCTGACCTGGCTGGGGCGGCGCCAGATACGCCTGCGGCACTGAGCCGCCCGTGTCCAGGTACGGTGACGGACGGGCCGGCTGATCCGGATCGGGTGCCGGCTGACTCGGCGGTAGTCCGGGCTGATCAGTCGCCGTTCCGGTCTCCTCGTGCTGCGTCATGCTGACGGTGATCCCTTATGCGGCCGGTCAGGCTGGACCGCGCCCGGCGGTCAGGGCGGCTGCCGAGTCCGCCGGGTCGGCTTCGCCTCGCTACCAGGAGCCTGCCTGCGGTCGCGAGAGCTGGTAGTTCTTCTTGATGACAACTGTATGCGCGGCTTTATCATGCAGACACTGACTGCGCGGGTCCCAGGTCAGCCACAGCTCGTTGACTAGGGCGAACAATCCACCCGCGAACGGCACCAGCGGCACCACCGCATAAATGGCAGCGCGGCCCGCAGCTGGCCCAGGGCCAACCACCGGGTTTCCGTCGTCCTTGACCACTTTAGTACCAAGTGCGCGTTTGCCGATGGTTTGCCCCCATACCCAGTGCTGGATCCAGTCGTACAGGAACGCCACTAGGTAGAAGAGCAGACCGATGACGACGAGCTTGCCGACGAGGTGCGACTCAGCGTTAGAAATTGAATTCTGCGCAGCCGGGATAGTGCCAAGTTGGGTGCCCCGCGGGTAGCGGTTCGTGATCGTGACCATCTGGTGGATGAACGTCGCCCATGGCGATATCCACAGCGGCGAGAAAATGACGCCGAGAATGAGTCCGTCGATAACGCGAGCCAGCAGTCGCCGCCACCACTCAGCCAGTGCCGGATCCTTGCCCGGCATCTGATAGCCGTATGGCTGGTACGGCTGTCCGTAGCCGGGCTGCGGATAGCCCGGGTATGCCTGGCTGGCTGGCGTGCCGTAGGGCTGGGCCTGCCCGTAGCCCTGGTATGGCTGGCCGCCTGGCGTTCCGTAACCCGGCTCCGGAAAGCTTGGGTAGCCCTGATTGGCTGGCGTGCCGTAAGGCTGGGTCTGCCCGTAGCTCGCCTGGGACTGGCCGTAGCCGGCTTGCGGCTGGGTCTGCCCGGCAGGACCAAAGCTCGCGCCAGGCTGGCCGGCAGCTGGCTCGGGTGGCTGGCCGGGGTCCGGGGCGGAATCTTGTGGCTGATTCACCCGGTCATGATGCCCTATCGGCTTGGCCAGTGCATAGCCGAACGAGCCTCACAGGTTGCCGCGCCGCTCCTGCTCGCGCTCGATCGCCTCGAATAGCGCCTTGAAATTGCCTTTGCCGAAGCCCTGGGAACCGTGCCGCTCGATCAGTTCGAAGAAGACCGTCGGCCGGTCCTGCACCGGCTTGGTGAAAATCTGCAGCAGGTAGCCGTCCTCGTCGCGGTCGGCCAGGATCTTCAGCTCGTGCAGTTCGCCAAGCGGCACCCTCGTGTCACCCACCCACTCGCCGAGCGTCTCGTAATAACTGTCCGGCGTGTTGAGGAACTGCACGCCTGCCGCCTTCATGCCACGGACCGCCCCGACGATGTCGTCAGTGGCCAACGCCAGGTGCTGAACGCCTGGGCCGTCGTAGAACTCGAGGTACTCGTCGATCTGTGATTTCTTCTTGCCGGCTGCCGGCTCGTTGATCGGGAACTTGACCTTGCGGCTGCCGTCGGCGACGACCTTGCTCATGAGCGCGGAGTACTCGGTGGCGATGTCGTCGCCGACGAACTCCTTCATGTTCGTGAAGCCCATGACGCGGTGGTAGAACTCGACCCACTGGTTCATCCGGCCGAGCTCAACGTTGCCGACGCAGTGGTCGATCTCGGTGAAGAACGGGCCGGTCGGCTCCGCGGTCAGCGGCGAGGCGGCAACATAGCCCGGCAGATACGGGCCTGCGTAGTCATTCCGCTCGACGAACGTGTGCCGGGTGTCGCCATAGGTGGCGATCGACGCGAGCGCGACTTTACCGTGCTCGTCCTCGATTATCTCGGGCTCGCGCAGGCTCCGGGCGCCGTGCTCAAGCGCGTAGTGCCAGGCGGCGGCCGCGGACGGCACGTTGATGGCGAGATCGACGACGCCGTCGCCGTGGGCGGCCACGTGCGCGCCTAGCGCGGTGCCCGCGCGCACCGGCCCGCGGAACACGAACCTCGCGTTGCCGGACTCCAGCACATATGCCGCCTCGTCCCGGCAGCCAGTCTCCGGCCCGCGGTAAGCGACGCACCGCATGCCGAAGGCGGTCGAGTAGAAATGCGCCGCCTGGCGGGCGTTGCCGACGGCGAAGACCGCCGCATCCATCCCATTGACCGGGAACTCATCCGCCGCCATTTGCTGCGCGTACCCTGCCTCTGCTGTCATCGGCTTTGCTCCCTCGCCAGTGATTGGTTAGCGCAGTGGCTAGCTAGCCCGGTGGTCGGCTAGCGCGGGCTCTGCTAGCAGTTCAGGCCAGCAGCATCCGCCTGCAGGTCAGGATGCGCAACCCTGTCCTGATGCAGTAGGCAATATGCTTAACGTCTGCACTATTTTGCTAGGCTACTTGTACAGGTTGTAGGAGCAACTGACAGCGATGATTGACGACCTCGACGGGCGGCTGATCGGGCTCCTGATGGGCGAGCCGCGGATAGGCGTGCTCGAGGCCAGCAGACGGCTTGGCGTCGCGCGCGGGACCGTCCAGGCCCGGCTGGACCGCATGCAGGCCCGCGGCGTCATCACTGGCTACGGCCCCGACGTAGACCCCGCGGCGATCGGCTTTCGGGTAGCGGCCTTCATCACCCTGGAGATCAGGCAAGCGGGCGGGCACGACCCGGTGGCCGACCGGTTGGCCGCGATCGCCGAGGTGCTGGAAGCGCACACCATAACGGGGGCCGGCGACATGCTGTGCCGGGTTGTCGCCCGGAGCAATGCCGACCTGCAGCGTGTGATCGACTCGATCGTGGGGCTCGAGGGCGTGGTACGGACCTCGACGGTCATCGTGCTGGATAGCCCGCTACCGCACCGGGTGCTGCCGCTGGTCAGCGCCGCGGCCAGTGAGCCCGAAAAGGACTAGGCCGCAAAGCCTCACACGCTGCTGGTTTGGTGGGTGCAAAAGGTGCGAAACGGTTCCCAGGAGAACACCCAACCAGCTGGGTGTCCGATTCGAGCCCCGCAGGGTGGCTGTTCTTCGTTGCTAGGGGGAAGACTCAGCCCGGACTGCGCCAGCTAGCTCGAGTGCAATGTCCAGCACAGCCTGCTTCAACTCGGCCGGGTTAGCTGCCCGGTCCTGGTAGTGCACGCAGCAGAAGCTGATGCTCATCAGGCAGGATGCTGCCCTCACCTGATCGTGAATCGGGGCGCCTGGCTCGGTCAGCAACTCGACGAGGGCATCCATCCGCTCCCTGAACACCTGGCCACGCTGCTTATCGGCCGCTAGCGAGCTGAGCGCGGCCTGATTCTGGTGAAGCAGCCGGAACACTGCGGTCCCGCTAGTGACGATCTCCAGGTAGCGACGGACGATCGTGGCCCTGGTATCTGCCGAGCGCGCCTGCTCTTTGCCCCAGGTGATCAACTCGTCGATCTGGGCCGCGTAGTCCTCGACGAGGCTGCGGACGATGTCTTCCTTCGACTTGAAGTAGTAGTACAGTGCCGCCTTGGTGACGCCGAGCCGCTCCGCGATCTCCCGGAGCGAGGTCTTCTCATAGCCTTGCTCGGCGAATAGCTGCAAGGCGAGCGCGCACAGCCGCGACTTGGTGTCGCGGCCGCGCACATGGCGGTCGCCGTCGATGTTGGCACCGTGAACGTTGTCTGTCATGGCCTCGCGCGTTAGTCCTTCCACCGGCCCGGGTAAATCTACTTGACGGCCGGTTAGTAACCAACTTAGCCTTTTACTTGACTGGATGCTAGTCGGTCGGCAAGTAAGTGTGAACCGTCGCTGCTACACGCGCGCGCACGTCCGAAAGCGCGGAGCAAGGAGCCCTTTTCGTGACAGACAACCAGGCTGCGCTGGCGGCCAGCGATGTGCCAACTGGGCCGCGGCGGGAGATCCTCATAGTCCTGCCCGGCCTGCTGCTGACGCTCATCATCGCGATGCTCGATCAGCTGGTCGTCTCGACGGCGCTGCCGCGAATCGTCGGCGACCTCGGCGGCTTGAACCATCTGGCCTGGGTCGTGACGGCCTACATTCTCGCCTCGACCATTACCACGCTGTTCTACGGCAAGCTCGGCGACATGTACGGCCGCAAGCGGTTCCTCATGATCGCGATCGTGCTGTTCCTGATCGGCTCGGCGCTCTCCGGACTGGCGCATTCGATGGACCAGCTCATCGCATTCCGCGCGCTCCAGGGACTCGGCGCTGGCGGTCTCATGGTCGGCGCCATTGCCACGATCGGTGACATGGTCTCGCCGCGGGAGCGCGGTCAGTACATGGGCTACATGATGGCCGCGATGATGCTGGCCATGATCGCGGGACCGCTGGTCGGCGGCTACATCACGCAGCACTGGTCGTGGCGGTGGATCTTCTACATCAACATGCCGATCGGCGGCGCGGCGCTGGTCTACCTGTGGCTTACTTTGCACCTGCCGCGCAAGCGGGTCGAGCATAAGATCGACTATCTCGGCGCGACGGTGATCGCCATCTTCTCTACCGCCGTGGTGCTGCTGACCAGCTGGGGTGGCAGCCAGTACGCATGGGGATCATGGGAGATCATCATGCTTGCCGTGATCGCGGCACTCTCGCTCGCCGCGTTCTTCCCAGTCGAGGCCAGGGCCGCCGAGCCAATGCTGCCGCTGCACGTCTTCCGGAACGGCAATTTCTCGCTCGCATCGGGGATGAGCCTGCTGCTAGGCATGGCCATGCTGGGAGCTTTGACGTTCCTGCCGCTCTACCAGCAGACGGTCCAGCACGCATCACCCACTGGGAGCGGCCTGTTGCTGATCCCGTTGATGCTCGGATCGACCGTTACCTCGCTTATCGCCGGGCAGGTAACGAGCAAGACCGGCCGGTACAAGATCTTGCCGATCATCGGTGCCGTGATCATGACCCTGGGCCTCTATCTCCTGACCCACCTGGGCGTAGATACCAGCCGGCTCACGTCTGCGCTGTACTTCGTGGTGCTGGGTATCGGGATGGGCTTCCTCATGCAGATCACCTCGCTGATCGCGCAGAACAGCGTGCCTCAGCAGGACATGGGGGTGGCGAGCAGCTCGCGGAGCTTCTTCCAGCAGATCGGCGGGTCGCTCGGGGTGTCCCTGTTCGGCGTGATCTTCTTCCGGCGCTTCGCTGACGTGATGACGTCGCTGCTGCACACCCATCAGCAGCTGAACGGCGGCTCCAGCCTGGACCCGGCGACCATCAATAACCAGCGGGTCCAGGTGAAGGAGGCTGCGTTCCACGCCATCAGCAGCGCGATCAGTGGCGTTTTCTGGTGGACGATTCCCACCACGATTGCTGTGTTCCTGCTGGCGCTGCTGGTCAAGGAGATCCCGCTGCGCGGCCGGATCGAGCCGGCCCAGGACCAGGCGCCGGCCGAGGCGCAACTGGTGCACGGAGGGTAACGGCCGGCGTGGCGGGACGAGCAGTCGCCGCCCACCGAGCCGGATAATGAGCAGACGCCGGATAACACATGGTGGAGGCCGGCGTCTGCCCGCCGGATAACACATAGAGGGACGCCGGCATCCACAGCGTGGAGGCCGGCGTCCGATACCTGAGTTGAGGCTTACGCGCCGCTGTACGGGACGGCCTCGAGGATCTCGACCGTGGTAGCGCGGCCGTTCGGCAGGGTGTAGGTAGCGGTCTCGCCCACCTTCTTGCCGGAGATCGCGCTGCCAAGGGGCGATTTCGGCGAGTAGACGTCGATCGGCGAGCCAACTTCCTCCCGCGAGGCGAGCAAGAATGTCACCTCGTCCTCGTCGCCCTCGAACCTGATGGTGACAGTCATGCCCGGGCCTACCACGCCCTCCGTGTGCGGCGCTTCGCCGACACGGGAGTTCTCCAGGATCTGCGTCAGTTGCCTGATCCGAGCCTCTTGCATGCCCTGTTCGTCCTTGGCGGCGTGGTAGCCGCCATTTTCCTTCAGGTCGCCCTCTTCCCGCGCGGACTCGATCTTCTTCGCGATCTCGATCCGCCCCGGGCCCGACAGATAGTCGAGCTCAGCCTTGAGCCGGTCGTACGCCTCCTGAGTGAGCCAGGTAAAGGTGTCGTCGCGAGTCTCGGTCACGGGTACTCCTCGGATGGGTGCGGAGTTAAGGGTCCGCTGGGCCTGCCGGCCCATTGGGGGTAATCCTTCGAGGCTAACAAGGCTGTGCAAGTACGTCGTACCTGTCAATGCCCCAGGCTAAACAAGTCAGGTCGAAACTGGGCAAATAATACGTACGATCCGCGTCCTGGCGGCGCGGATGAGCCCCGCCTGAGCTCGTTCCCTGGCAAAGTCAGATCATCGCCCGGTCGCCTCGCACCGGGCGGATTCCGGAATAGCGTCTATTTTCGCTTCGCTCAGCGGCCTGGAGGTCTCGATGGCCAATCATCCGGTTCTTGGTTATCTGATATGGGCAGTGCTGATCGGCGCGGTATTCGCCTGGGAGGGCCTGGCCCTCAGCGGCATCAGCGGCAGCGTGCCCACGCTAAGCGCGACATTCCGGGCCATCATGCGGTACCCGCCAGGTCGCTGGGCGCTCTTCGCGCTGTGGCTGTGGCTCGGCTGGCACCTCTTCGTACGGGGCTGGCACTTCCTGCTGCGGGCATGACCGGCCTTCGGGACGACTGAGATGTCTTCACATCTGCTGCGCTCTGACCTGGATCCCATCCTGGGCGGCTACCTCGTCCTGATGGCGGTGCTGGCGCTCGGCCTGGTGATGCAGCGCCGGCGGGCGGCAGCCGGCAAGCCGAGCACGCGGCTGACGGGCCGGCGCGATCGGGGCTGGCCGGCACTGATCGTGCACGTGCTATCCGACGCGCTGGGCGGCTACCTGCTGCTTATCGCTGTCGTCGTGCTGTACTACTACGGCGTGGCGAAGGTCGGCGGCAACTTCCTGGCCAGCGCGGTTACCGGCAGCCTGCTGCTGCTGGGAATCTGCCTGCCGGTATTCATCGGGGTCTCATGGCTGACTGAGCGACCAGATAAGCGGTCCTTCCTCAGCTCGGCCAGGCTGGGATCGCTCCGGCGATCGTTTCGTCGACCGGGGCGTGGGGGCAAGGCCGATTGACCAGCCTGAGCAGGAACGCTGGCGGCTTATCGGCCGTCTTCGCTGACCTGCTGCTCCCGGCTCAGTCGGCCGCCTGAACCGGCGGGGGAATGCGCCGCGCGGGGGGCCGCGTTGGAGCTTGCGGGGTCTCGCCTGCCAGCGCGGGCCCTGTCGCGTGTTGGCCCGCGCCGCGGTACGCCAACCCGGCACAAGCCAGCCGGGCATGTCCGGTTCCCCCGGCCAGACGATGTTGAGGTGACTTCCGCGTGCTTTCGGTTCCTGAGAAGGACGCAGCCGACAGCAAGACGACCACCAGCCAGGATCAGCCCTGCCGCGAGCCGCTCCGGCTCATGGCAGTGCACGCGCATCCGGACGACGAGTCGAGCAAAGGCGCCGCCACGATGGCGAGATACGTCCGGGAGGGCGTCGAAGTACTCGTGTGCACGCTGACCGGCGGCGAACGCGGCGACATACTCAACCCGGCCATGGATCGGCCTGACATCCGGGCGAACCTGACCGAAGTCCGCCGTGCCGAGATGGAAAAGGCGCGCCAGATTCTCGGCGTGCAGCAGCGGTTCCTCGGCTTTACCGACTCTGGCTTGCCCGAAGGCGACCCGCTGCCGCCGCTGCCAGAGGGCTGCTTCGCGCTGCTGCCGCTGGAGGAGGCCGCGCGCCCGCTCGTCGAGGCGGTCAGGGAGTTCCGGCCGCATGTCATGCTCACGTATGACGAGAACGGTGGCTACCCGCATCCTGACCACATCAAGACACATCAGGTTGCGGTGGAGGCGTTCGAGGCAGCGGCTGACCCGGAGCGCTATCCAGGTTGCGGTGAGCCGTGGCAGCCGCTGAAGCTCTATTACTTCCTCACATTCCATCGGGCACGACTGATGGCGCTGCACGAGGAGATGCTCCGAGCTGGCGCGGAGTCCCCGTACGCCGACCGGATCGCCGAGTGGGCCAAAGAGGAAGCCGAGGAAGTCGCGGCGGCTAGGCAACCGCCGCACGAGGTCACGACCCGGATCCAGTGCGCTGAGTACTTCGAGATCCGGAACCAGGCGCTGATCGCGCACGCGACCCAGGTCGACCCGAACGGCGGCTGGTTCGCGATTCCAGCCGAGGTCCAGCGCACCGCGTGGCCGACTGAGGACTATTATCTGGCCAGGTCGTTGGTCGACGCAGGGGGGCCGGAAGACGACCTTTTCGCCGGGATCCGGGAGAGGGTGAGCCTGTGATGGAACTCGCGGCGGCGACAGCCAAGTCGGTGAGCGCCTGGGATCAGCCGGGTACCCTCGGGTTCCTCATGGTGTTCGGGTTGGCGGTCATCCTGTTCTTCGTTTTCAGGTCACTGGCCAAGCACCTGCGCAAGATCAATGAGGCGGCTCGGCTTGAGGCAGCGCAGGCCGAGCGGGTGCAGGCAGGCTCTGGGCAAGCTGGTTCCGGGCCAGATAGCGACGGCCGGCCGGCTCGCCGTCCGACCGATACCACGGTTCTCCGCGATAGCGGAGCACCCTGAGTTTGCGGCGTGTCGCGCGCGCATCATTGCTAGGTTCATG
>Ga0126373_10000838_pt1 | contig 20957 bp, 17 predicted proteins | sample PanSoiMetPlot_11_FD_92545 | JGI IMG/M metagenome (GOLD analysis project Ga0126373, IMG submission 92545) | Tropical forest soil microbial communities from Panama - MetaG Plot_11 | ecosystem: Environmental > Terrestrial > Soil > Tropical forest > Bulk soil | place: Panama | collected 2016-02-17 | reverse complement strand
CCCGAGATCGAAAATGCGGATGACGTTCTTGTGAGTGACCTGGCGAGCCAGGATCAATTCCTGCTTGAATCGCGCCAGGATGTCCCGTTGGCTGGCGAGGTCGGGACGGATAACCTTCAGGGCGACGAAGTGGTCCACTTCGCGGTCGCGAGCTTTGTAAACCGCGCCCATCCCTCCTTCCCCTAAGAGCTGCAAGATTTCATAGCGATCTTTGAGAACCGCTCCTGGTTCGAGTGTGGCGGGATACGCTGATGCGCGCGACAGACTTGCGGGAGCCGACCAGCCGCCTGTGCTGGGCAGAGTTTCATCACTCAGGTGAGAGGGTTGACCCGCAGAACCAGACGAAGAGGAACTCGGGGTGGCACTAAAAGTTTGGTCGTTGCCGGCCGGAAGCGGAGTGCTACAGGAAGTGCAGACAGCCACACCCGGAGGATTCGTCCGCCCACAATGCGGGCATTCGGTAGCTAGAGGCATTACGCGCCTTGAACAGTACCATACCCCTGGCCGTGAGGCATTTCAACCCAAGCTCCCGAGGATTCATGATTGAAATCACCAACCGGCGTCGGCATCACACCGTGTGGCGGGGGACCTCTGCCGACCGAGAACCGACATTTTGGGCGCTTGCGAGCGCAACCACCGCGCCTGCGAGGGCTTGCGGAGATTCTTGCGTTTCTGATATTTGAATGACTTCTCACCTCAGATGATGCGGGGCTACGGCGCAACGGGGCGGAAAGGAAACGTGGTGATCGGCGGCTTCGTCAATTCTGCGTCAGCCGTAGTTCTCTTCGCGGTGGCAATCCTCAGCACGGACAGCAAGTACAAACGTGTCGACGAAAAATCGAAGCCCACTCTCTACTTCCCCTTCGCGCAGCACACTCCGATCCCCAACCTGCAAGTCGAGTTGCGCACTAGCGGCAATCCCGAAGCTCTCATCCCCAGCGTCCATGCCATTCTCTATGGCCTCGATCGCAATCTTCTCTTACAGAAGCCCATCACCCAGCGCGCCCAATTCGACGAGTCTTACTCGCAGGCCCGCCTCTTTGCCCGCCTCTCGATCTTTTTCGCCGCCATCGCTGTTTTGCTCGTTGCTACCGGCCTCTACGGCACGCGGCAACGCAAGTCAAGTCGCTGCAAGCGTTTAGCGGCAAGTATGAGAACGAAGAGATGTAAGCGCCACAAACGAAATTGTCAGTGGAGTGGATTCCCCCGCACACTTTGTCGCTTTCGGTTCTTGATGATATAAGCTGCCGCGGCCATCGAGCGATGACCGGCGTGCTTAGACGTTCGGGAAAACTCGGAATGCTACTGCACGATGAGTTTTTGACCCCGCTCCGGTATTACAGGTGAAGGATCGACGCCGATCCGTCGGCGTCGCTGGAACGGAAGTACGCAGTGAATGAGTTCGGTAGCAATGTCGATCGTCATCGCCGCGAACTGCTGGTCCACTGTTACCGCATGCTCGGCTCCTTGCCGGACGCCGAGGGCGCGGTGCAGGAGACGTTGCTTCGCGCCTGGTAGTATCGCGACAGCGTCAAAGAAGGCGCCGTTGCGCCCATGGCTCTACCGCGTGGCTACGAATGCCTGCCTCGAAAGTATGTCTGTGGTGTGGTTCCCAGCATCGTCCGAAACATTTCAATGAAGGCACTTAGACTGTCGTAACCGACTGCGATAGCGACCTCCGTGACAGATTTCCTTTGTGCCAGCATCTCAAGGGCAGCAAAATAACCGCGCCTGCTGTCGCCAACGGCCAAATGTCATGCAAGTGTAGTCTTGCACGCGGCAATCGTGTTTTCCCGCCGGGACCGAAATGTTCAGAATCTGTGCTGTTTTCCTCGGTCGAAAATCCTTCAATATCGCGGAGCCGAAAAACTGTGCGGTACTGAGGGCCAAGTTCTGCGACGGCCGTCTCCGGCATTCTTCTCCGCTCCTCGTGCGAATACTGCTCCTCAGGATTCATGTCCCAATGCGCCAACTCGGGAACGTGTACACGGTCTTCATCATCGCTCACGGCGTCAATCGAGATGTGTTTCCAGCGTCGACCCCCTACCGTTCATAGCGATGCGCACCAGCTACGTATAGAAACGTGAATCACCTCGGCTCGGTCGGTTCGCAATGCCATCTGCAAAATTGCTTGACTTAAGCTCAACACTATGTTGGTCTAGGCATAGAGTGCACTACTCTGAGGCAAGGAAAAAATCGGTCCTCATGAAAACACCTGAACAGCGAGACCTCTTCCCCGGCGCGTTGGAGATGATGATTCTCCGCACCCTCAAACGACAGCCGCTTCACGGCTATGCCCTTGCCCAACACATTAAGAGAATTTCGAACGATTTGCTTCAAATTGAAGAAGGTTCGTTGTACCCAGCGCTGCAGCGGCTTCTCAAGGCCGAGTTGGTCAAGGCTGAGTGGGGCATCTCTTCGACTAACCGCCGCGTCCGGATTTACAAGCTGACGGCCGCCGGTGCGAAGCATCTTGAGCGCCAGGTTTCGGGCTTTCGGCGGATGCTCAAAGGAGTTATTCGTGTTCTAGCATTGGGTGAATCATGAACCGGCTAAGACAATTCTTCTTGCGACAGCGACTGTACGACGATCTCGACCAAGAGATTGCTCTTCACCTCGAAGAGAGAATTGAGGAGCTGGTTGCCGGTGGAATGTCCGCGAAAGAAGCCTCGGCGACTGCCCGCCGCGAGTTTGGCAATGTGGGATTCGTGAAAGAAACCGCCCACGAAGCCTGGGGATGGGGATGGCTCGAGGAGTTGTTGGCAGATTTACGGTTCGGAGTCCGCATGCTGAGGAAGAATTCAGGCTTCACCGCAATTGCCGTTCTCACTCTCGGCCTCGGCATCGGCGCCAACACTGCGGTCTTTAGCGTCATGAACACCGTTCTGCTTCGCTACCTTCCTCTGCCCAACCCCCAGCAACTCGTATTCTTGCGCCTTCCCAATGGGCCACCCGAGGGCCTGAGCAGTACCGGTGACGACGACAGGTCCTTCTCCTATCCAGTGTTTGAAGCGCTTCGCAAAGAGCATGCCGTTTTTTCTGACTTGATGGCCTATGTGCCTTTAGCCGTCGACAAAGTCGCCGTGCGCATCGGCGAGGACCCCGAAGAAGCGGAAGGCGACATGGTCAGCGGCAACTTCTTTTCCGGGCTCGGCGTTTCCTTTGCGCGCGGCTGCGGGTTCACGCTCGACGACGAAACCGCACACGCCAGCATCGCCGTTCTCAGCTATGCCTACTGGACCACGCGCTTCGGCCGCAGTCCCTCGGCCATCGGCCAAACCATTTACGTAAAAGGCGTTCCATTCACAGTGATCGGAGTGACCGCGCAGGGCTTCTACGGCCTCGAGCCGGCTTCGTCAACCGACTTCTGGATTCCGCTGCAGAATCGCGCCGAACTCAATGCATGGGACGAGGAGGCCTCGCTAAACACGATGTACGGCACTCCGAAATGGTGGTGGATTCAGCTGATCGGCCGTCTGGTCCCCGGTGTCACCGAATCCCGGGCGCTCGCGAAGTTGGATCCCGTCTTCCAAGGTGCCGCCCTTACCGGTCTGGGCACTCCCGATTCAAAGGCGAAGAAACACATCCTGAGCTTCAGTTCCACGCAGGGAATTCAAGGTGTGCGTGACGACTATCAAAAGCCCATCCAGATTCTCTTGGCCATGGTCGGACTCGTTCTTGTAATTGCTTGTGCCAACGTGTCGATGCTCCTCGTCGCCCGCAATTCCACTCGCGCTCGCGAATTTTCGGTGCGCATGTCGCTTGGCGCTGGCCGCGGCCGCCTTTTGCGCCAAATGTTGACGGAAAGCTTGCTCCTGGTTGGCGGTGGTGCAGCGTTGGGTTGGATGTTTGCGATTTCCGGAAGTCGGTCTCTGGCTGCCTGGTCAGACATGGAAATTCCGTTTGTGCTTGACTCGCGGGTTTTGCTCTTCACTTTGGCAATCTCGATCGTCTGCGCCATTGTCTTCGGGCTGGCCCCGCTTCGCGCGGCCGTCAGCGTCCCCGTCGCAGTTACGCTCAAGACCTCCAACGCCACCGCCTATCGCGACCACAGGGGCTCCTTGTCAGGAAAAGTGGTCGTCGCCTCGCAGATGGTCCTATGCCTCCTCTTGCTGGTCGGCTCAGGTTTACTCGTGCACTCTCTGCGCAACTATCAGACCTTGCCTTTGGGCCTCCGCGTGGACGGGCTTCTTGTGTTCGGTACGGATGCCTTCTCAGTGCACAACGACGAGGAAAAGGACCATTTTTACCAGAATCTGCTTGCCCGCGTGCGTGCGGTGCCCGGCGTTGAGTCCGCTACGCTCGTCTCGCACCGCCTAGGCTCCGGCTGGGGCTGGAACAGCATTTGGGCCATCGACGGCGTGAAGCCCCAAGGGCCTCATTCTGAGATGATGAGCGCGAACAGCGGCGGCCCCGACTTCTGCCACACGCTCGGCATTCCCGTTCTTCGTGGCCGCGACATCACGGACGCCGACACGCGGTCCGCGCCCAAAGTGGTTCTCGTCAACGAAACCTTCGCGAAACGCTTTTTCCCCAAGGGAAATGTGCTGGGCCATTCGGTAGGAGAAGACAAACCAGAAGACAGGTTCACCATCGTCGGCGTCATCGGCGACAGTAAGTACAAACGTGTCGACGAAAAAACGAAGCCCACTCTTTACTTCCCCTACGCGCAACACACCGCAATCCCCAACATGCAGGTCGAGTTGCGCACCAGCGGCAATCCCGAAGCTCTCATCCCGAGCGTCCGCGCCGTTCTGCACGACCTCGATCCCAATCTTCCCATGCAGAAGCCCATGACCCAGCGCGCCCAATTCGATGAGTCTTTCTCGCAAGCTCGCCTATTTGCTCGCCTCTCGATCTCTTTCGCCGTGATCGCTGTTTTGCTCGTTGCTACTGGCCTTTACGGCAGCCTTGCATACGGCGTCGGCCGCCGCACCTCGGAAATCGGCGTCCGCATGGCCCTCGGCGCACAGCGATCACAGGTTCTGTGGATGGTCCTGCGAGAGAGCTTGCTGATTAGTGCAGTGGGAATTTTCGTCGGGACTCCGCTCGCGTTCGTGGGTACACGGGTAATGCAGTCAATGCTTTTTGGACTCGGGCCGAATGATGTGCTGTCGTTCGCCGCAGCGGTGTTGTGTGTAACATTGGTCGCGATAGCAGCTGGACTCATGCCCGCCCGCCGTGCGGCGACTATGGACCCGATCGCTGCCTTGCGATACGAGTGAAGGGTGGCTTTCCAAGCCAGGATCTGGTTGAGGAGTCTACGTGGCTGGAGGACCTTGAAGCTTCGTAAAAGAGGGCTGTGCTACTCCAAGCAACTAGAATCGTCTGATTTCAGCGATATCGAGGGGCGGGAACCTTTGAAGATGTAAGGGCAACGCAAGTCAAGTCGCTGCAAACGTTTAGCACAAGTATCAGAACGAAGCGATGCAAACGCCACCAAACGAAATTGTCAGTGGGTGGATTCCCCCCTCCGCCAACGACGGGTGCCCCGTTTGGAGCTTCCCATCCTTCACGGGTGACCCACAGAGTTAAGGCGGCTTCAGCTACGGGACAACAAACGCGCCGATGTCCCACGCCGAGGGTTGGCTTGCCGTGCTCACGTTGGCAGGCCAAGCTGAACCAGGAGCAAGACCCATCGCCATGGATGAGCCGAGCCCCGCCCCAGCCCCCACGTTAGGTGATGAGGGCTGAATCACAAAATCCCCTGGGCCAGAGGGCGTCGAGGACACAAATTGCGGATTAGCCACAAAAGAATGTTTGTCGAGGTTCGCCGCGGACTGCCACTCCGCAAAGTCGTATGCCGTGTTGAATAGCAGGAAGGGGTCACCCTGCCCGAAATCATAATCGTTATGGTCAAACATCAATGTCGAAGCGCTAACCCCAGATTCGATATGCACCGCGCGCGTGATGCTGCCGGCTATGATGTTGTTTTCGATGGTGATATTTGCCGTCTGCGGCGTGGAGCTCGATGTAAAGAGATCAATGCCCGTCGAGTTGTGCCAACAAACATTCCCCAGGAATGCGTGGCCCACGCCATTGGCCAAAAAGCATTCCCCGTTAACTTGATTCCACACGAGATTGTACAAAAACTGATTGTTTTGGGTGGGCGCGGCGTTGGTAAAAAGCGCATTTGCGCCGTTATCGTGCAGCGCGTTGTAGCGCACGGTGTTGCTCGACGACCCGGTCAGTTTGGCTCCCGCGCCGGCGTCATTGGATAGCTCCACTCCATTTCCGCGATTCGAGTAAATCAGGTTTTTCTCCACGACATTGTTGCTGGACGCTTCGAGCTCCACTCCGCCGCCTTCCGCCCTAGGATTCGTCGTAACTGTGTTGTGGTAAGTCGTGTTCTCGGAAACCGTGGACTTGTTTGTCCACTCTAGATAGATTCCCTCTCCGTTGTCATGAACCACGTTGCCGGAAATCGTGATCCCGGAAATGAAAACTCCATTCGGCATATTAATGCCCTGGCAAATTCCGCCGATCGCGCAGCCGTAAGTTGCAATACCGTCGTGGTGGGCGTTGCTTACCGTGTTGCCTATAATCGAACCCGACGTGATCGGTCGAGACGCATCCAGCGACACCAGCGAAATTCCATCGCTGTCCACGGCGGAAACCGTCACTCCTTGAATCTGGCAATTGTTGCAGTCTTCCAAGTGGATTCCGTGCCCCGCTCCATTTGCTACTGTCAGGTTGTTCAAAACCAGATCACGAGGTGGAACACCGTTCTTCTCGTGTGCATAGACCACGCCGTTTGTTGGAATTCCATTTCCACCCGTCAGTTCCAGGGTTTGCAGGGTGACATATCCCAGGCTCGACAAATCCACCACTAGTTCGCGGCTGCCGGCTTCCACGCCCGGACTGGTATAGGACGTCGCAGGATTGGCGGAGCTCCACACGTACAGCACATTCGCGTTCCAATACCAGTCGCCCGCAGCCGTCAGTGCAGAAACGGAGCCTTCCGCAGTGCCTTTTGTACCGTTGAACAAAACGAGGTTCGGCTGCTGAGACTTCTTGGCTTCCCACACATTGCCCTGACAGCTTGAGCATCGCGTCCAAGAACTCTGCGAAATGAGGTCGGTCCCGCTGATCACTGGAGCCGCACCGTTACCGTAGGCATCGATGACGATAGGATTTCCGGCTGCGCCCGACGAAGAAATGGCAAGAAGGTCGCGCCAACTATCTCCGCGCTTGAAAAGAATGTGGTCTCCGGGGGCGAAGCTGCTTGCGTTTACTTTTGCGATTGTCTTCCACGGGGCGCTTTCGGAGGTGCCATTGTTGCTGTCGCTCCCGCTTGCCGAGTCAACGTAATAAGCCTGGAAAGAAGTTGAGGTCGGGGCAACCACAGAAAAGCTCAGCGACTCAGACGCGCTCGACCGGGCCGTGTCTTGGACTTGTATTTTCACCGATTCGTTGGCCGCCAGCGTTGGCGTTCCGGAGACCTCGCCGGTCGAGGAATGCAAAGCCAAGCCGACTGGTAGCGTGCCTGACGAGACGCTCCAGCTATACGGCGGTGTACCTCCCTGTGCCGCCAAAGCAAAGCTGTAACTCACCCCGACCGTACCCTTCGGGGCACTCGTCGTCGTAATGCTCAGCGCCGTCGGAGAAGGAGAGGGACCTTCTGCGGCAATGCCAATCGTCAATGCTGCGCTGACCGCATGTTGCGCGCTATCGAGTACGCGGAACCCCGTCGTGAATTTGCCTGCGACGGTTGGCGTCCCTGACACCAGTCCACTCGTCGAGTTAAGCTGCAAGCCTCCTGGCAGGTTACCTGAGGCTATGCTCCACGAATAAGGAGCCTCACCACCCTGTGCCGCAAGCATGGAGGAATAGCGGCTTCCCACTGTGCCAGCCGACAGAGTAGTGGTCGTAATTGTCAAGCTCGCAGCTGTTGTTGTCGCGGTTGCAGGTCCCGAGCTTCCGCAGCCCGCGCAACCGCAGATCGCAAGCAATACCGGCACACCAGTCGAGACAAACCTATGCGACATAGTCCCCCCAGGTCTCCACGCCGGAAGAATCGAACAAGAAGAACAGGGCCGGGCGTTGGCCTGAGGGCATGTAACAACACGGATCGGGCGCCGACAACCTGACCCTAGGCCAGATTAAGTACAGGTTCCACCAGCGCGAATTGCGGTCTTCCGGCAGAGCCTTGAGGTTCCTCCGGCGCGATCCGAGGCTTTTCCACTGTGTTATATTTCTCGAGCGCAAAAAGGCGCATCCGGTCCGCGGAAAGGACAGAAGTCCACCTGCTCCTCACAATTCGCCTTTACGGACTGACTTTCGCCCGCCGGTAGGGACCCGGGCATAACGAAAGGAAGTTCGTCATGCCAGTCAGGCCTCTGCCGCCGCATCCCAACCTCGATCACCTCAAGCATCAAGCGAAGGATTTGCTTAAGGACCATGCCGCCCGCACCCAGGGCGCGGCTCAACGCATCCGCGAATTTCATCCCCGTTTCAGCGGCGCTGCCGATTCCGCGATCTTCGACGCCAGGTTCCGTCTGAGCGATGCTCAGCTCGCAATTGCGCGCGAGTGCGGTTTTCCCAGTTGGACCAGATTGAAGCGCCATATCGAGCGCCCCACTCTCGCTGACCGGCTGGATTTGCCCCAGCACGAGCGCATCGAAGACAAGGATTTTCGCCGCGCCGTGGAACTGCTTGATGCGGGAGCAGCCACAGACCTTCGCGCGCACTTGCAGAAGCATCCGCACTTGGCGCGGCAGCGCGTCTCGTTTGAGGGCGGCAACTACTTTCGGAATCCGGCTTTGCTGCAATTTATAGCGGAAAACCCAATCCGCCGCGGCAGGCTGCCGGCAAACATTGTTGAGATGGCCCGAATCATTCTTGATGCAGGTGCCGACCAGGCTGCACGCAATGAGGCCTTAATGCTCGTTTCCACTGGCAGCGTTCCGCGCGAATGCGGCGTGCAGCGCGCCCTCATCGATGTGCTCAGCGACTGCGGCGCAGATCCGAACACCGCCGCACGAGCTGCGGCGCTGCACGGCGAGCACGATGCCTTGAAAGCCTTGATCGCGCGGGGTGCCCGAATCGACTTGCCTGCGGCGGCTGCACTTGGGCGCGTGGACGATGCGCGCCTGCTGCTCGACGCAGCCAGCTCAGAAGGTCGTCATCTGGCACTCAGCTTGGCCGCCGACTTTGGCCGCGTGGAGATTGTTCGTTTGCTACTCGACGCCGGAGAGGACCCGAACCGCTATAACCCGCCCGGAGGCCATTCGCACACGACGCCGCTGCATCAGGCTGCCGCGAAAGGCCACGAAGAAGTTGTGCGGCTCCTTCTCGAACGCGGCGCGAAAACCGATCTGAAGGATATCCTCTGGCACGCCACGCCGGCGGATTGGGCGCAACACGCCGGCAAGCCAGAAATCGTTGAGCTTCTCAGAGAACACGACGCCAAACGCAAACAGAAGAACTAAAGCCGACTTCGAGGAGCGCCTCAAACGCCACACCCAACGCCCGCAGCCGGCTGAACCAGCCGGTCGCTCATCGTTTGTGGCGCAGCGAATCGATGCTCCAGGGAAAATCGGTGCACGCTGCCAGCACAAATGCTCCGGCGGAAGCGGAAAACACGGACGCGTTCAGCGGCGACTTCACGCCGAGGGCTGCGGTCATCGAAAGCGCAAACAGAAGCAGCAGCAGGCCGCTCAGCCACGCTGCAGTCCGAGTGAGCACACCTACAATGAGCGCCACCCCCAGCACCGTCTCGGCGCAAGTGGCCGCCCACGCGAGCGCGGGGATCATCTGCGCCGGCACGAACCAGTTCAGCTTCGCTGTGTAGGCGATGAAATGCCCAAAATCTCCCCACGCCACATTCGGCTGGCCGAATGCCCCTGTAAGTCCAAATCGATCCCCCACAGCCGAAAGGAACGAAACCCCCAGGGCGAGACGCAAAAAATCGAGCTGGCACTCTTCAAACGCCCAGACAAATGCCCTCCTTTTTCGGCTTGTCGCCCAGCGCGCAGGTCGAACGCTAGCCGATTGCGCACCTGCGGCCAGGCTGCATGCCATAGGCGAGCATATCTCATCTCCGTTCTATTGCCGCGGGGCTACAGCCTATTCCCTATTGACACTGCCTTAGGGCTGCACCTAAAGTCTTCGCGTGGCCTCAGGGAGGGCTGAGTGCGACTTTTGGGTCGATCTTGCCTGATAGCATTTATTATCTGTGGACTTTTGAACCTTCCGGTATTTTCCGCTGTGGCCGGCGAACGCGCGCTGGGCGTCGTGATTCAGTCTGAAATCGGTCGGTTAGGAAATGGCCCGAACAATGTGGCCGTCGGCACCTCCGTTTATCCGGGCGATTCCCTGTGGACCGACATAGGTGGCTCGATGCGCGTGAAAGTCGGCTCGGGCCAGCTTTATTTGCTCGCATCCAGCACAATTACGCTCGGCCAGGACGAAGATTTCGTGCAAGCCACGCTCACGCGGGGCACAGTCGGAATGTCCGCCGCCACTACCGACAAGCTCGAAATCGCCATGCCCGAAGGCATTTTGCGCCCGGTGGCAGGCCAGTCTGCCTACGGGCAGGTAACGATGCTCAGTCCGAACGAAGTGATCATTTCCGCGTATCGTGGCGCGATGATGCTCGACAATGTCGGGGAGACCCACATGATCGGCGCAGGCTCAGCGTATCGCGTCGTGATCCTCCCCGACGACACCCAACAGCCTCAAGGCGCGGCCACGCAGGAGTATCCCGAGGGGAAAATGAAGTACCCGAAGCGCCGCCACCTTGCGCTGACGCTCATTTTGCTTAGCGCCGCCGGTGTAGGCGCCTTTTTCCTGTACGACAAGCTCACTGAGAGCCCGTCGCGCTTCAACTAAACTCCTCTGATTTGGCTTTCGAGTCGCTCACGACGGCTCTGGTGTGCGCTCAGCCGTGTGCTTCGCTTTTCCTTTGCATTGCTGCGCATGACAATCCACGGCTACAGCAACGTCGGGAGTGCAATCTCGGCTCGTTTGGAATAGAATCCCCCTCAACGGGTCAAGCAGGAGAGGCAAATGAATTCGCTGATTTTGCTTATCACGCTGGTTTCGCTCGGCGCCGTTGCTCCCGCGAGTAGTTGCCCATCGCGAGCACCTCATTCACCCAGCTGCGCCCCCGATCAGTCGCGCGTGTGGTCCAATGACGACGTGAACTTCCTGCGCGAGAATGCACCGATCTCGATCATTGGCGTCGTGAATCCCGCGCCCACGCCTGCTGCCCCAGCTGATAACTCTGAGCCTGCTCCCTATATTAAAGAGGACGATCCGCATTGGTACGAGGACGAAATCGGCTTCCGCCGTGCCGCCATTGCCGATATCGACGCCCAGTTGGCGCACATCGCCTCCGCCGAAAATGGAGGGCAGGGAATCACCGGCGCATTCCCACTCGCCGGCGGCACACCAGGCATCCTCCTCCAGGGCACGGTGTACGTCCTTCAGCAAGAACGGCGCGAGCTGAAACGGGAGATTGAGGACTTGCAGGACCTCGGCCAGCAGAATCAGATTGCCCCGGTTGCCTGGCGCTAGGAACAACCGCGACTTAGGAGTTGCAGTTTGAGGCTCGCGGCCGGTTACGCGGTCGGCGTCACGCCGTTCAGGCCGAGCGCCTCGGCTGCGCCCCGCATCGCCTCAATGCAAAAAGAGATGTGTTCGTCTAGCGGAACGCCCATCTCCTCGGCGCCTTTATAGACATCTTCACGGTTCACGCCGCGCGCAAACGCCTTATCCTTCAGCTTCTTCTTCACCGAAGCCGTTTCCACCTCGTGGATGTTCTTCGAAGGCTTAATGAGCGCGCAGGCGGTCAAAAATCCCGCCAGTTCGTCGCATGCAAAAAGCGTTCTATCCAGCGCCGACTCGCGCGGCACGCCGCAATAGTTCGCATGGCCCAGGATCGCGTGGATCAGCTCCTCCGGGTACCCGCGCTTGCGCAGTATTTTCGAGCCCACAAAAGGATGTTCCTGCGTCGGATGATGCTCTGCGTTAGGCCACCGCTCGTAATCGAAGTCGTGCAGCAGCCCCGTCATGCGCCATAACTCTTCGTCGCCTCCCATCTTCTTCGAATACGCACAAAGGCAGGCTTCGACCGCCAGCGCATGCTTCCGCAGGCTCTCACTTTGCGTGTACTCGCACAGAAGGTCCCAGGCATCGTCGCGATTCGGCATTTCTTCTCCTCACCGGTTAAGCACACTAGCTTATCCCAGAAAATTCCGGCGAACATCGATGGATTCGTGCGTGCTCGCTCCGTGCGCTGTGAAGCTGCGGTCCCGAGCGTCGCAAATCGCGAAAAACAACTACGCGCAAAAAATGTCATGCGCGCGAAAGTGTCGCACCGCGATGAAACGCCGTGGACGCGAAACGTCACGCTGCCCACGCCGCTCTTAGTTCTAGGGGTTATCTCTTAGGCTATCCGTACTATTTGCAGGATTTGCCGCTCTCCCTACAATTCGTCTCCCGGAGCGAACGCAAAAAGGGCTTGACAAGAAATGGCATGCCATAGAGAATCTCGGGCGCGCCAGTTCCTGCCTTCCCAAGAAAGTGACGTTCCTCCCCTTCGCATCGCCGGAATAGTCTGCGAGGAGATCCGGTGGCGGAAAAAGATAGCGTACAAACCAGCATGGACCTAGACCGAGAAGTGATCCGTTGTCAGGTGTGCGGATTGGTGCAGTACCGCACACGCACAGGGAACTGCCGTCGCTGTCTGCGTTTGCTGCCTCCGAAGGTGACGTTCGTCATTCCGACGCCGTCGCCCCAGGATCTGCCCGGAGACGACCGCCAGCTGTTCGAAAATTGGCCGAACCGCGAAACTGTGGAGAACATCGGCCAACGCATTCGGCAGCTGCGGGAGTCGCGTGGCATGACGCAGAGCCAGCTCCAAGCACGCTCGCGCGTTTCGCGTTCGTATTTGTCGCGGATCGAAAGCGGCCAGATGACCCCCAGCCTTGGCACGCTCGAGAAAATTGCTGAAGCTTTGGGAGTCGGTCTGAACCGTTTCTTCGTTCCCGAATCGAACGGCGAGACCGTGCTCGAAGATCCGTTCATTCAGGGCCTTCGGCCGTACTTGCGGCAGCTCGATTGGGCACAGTGGCAATCCATTCTGAAGCGGTTGCAGGCCATCAGCGAGCACGTCGACACAAGCCATATTCGCCCGCTGCCGCCGCAGACCGCGGAAAGATTGCCGCACAATTTGCCCCGCCGGCATCCAGCCGGCCTGCAGACCTCGGCGGTGTTTCACCGCTAGGTGTGCAATCGGGCCAGGGGGGAACTGGGGGATTCACTCGCGCTCGCGCCCGGGTAGCCGGGTCGCCTGTGGCGCGGGCGCGAATCCCAATTCTCTCGGTCGCCGGACGACCGGCGCCGTTCCTGTAACCGTACCTACAACTCTATTCAGTGACTGCGGCGATGGCTCGCTGCGACGGGTCGCGCGCGTGCGGCGCTATTGTGTGTCGCGCTTCCCCACGCGCAGCATGGTGATTTTTGTGCCGCCAGAACTGCTGTCGAGCGCGATGATTCTCGCTCCGTCGTCACGATCGTCCACAAACGCCATTTCGTGATCGTCCGTATCGAAGTCGGGATCCCCGTTGCTCGACGAACGTTTGTCGCTGTGGGTTTCTAACTTGAATTCCGCGCCCAGCCGCTGCCGGTACCAATCGCGAACCTGCTCGATCGAATCGGGCGTTCGATACACTTCGGTCGCCAGTGCCACGTACGCGTCGTTTGCGCTCAACTCAATGCTGTGACGGTTGTCGCTCATCGATTTGGCTCCCGGATACACCGGAAGCCCTGCCGGATGCGAATCGCCCCGGCTCACCCGTACCGACCCCGCGGGCGTCTCGATCGATACATTTCCCCGCGCCGCGCCAATCTTCACGCGGTGCACAATCAACCTTACAAACAGCAGTCCGACCACAATCGTGCACATCAAGCACGCGCCCAGGATCACCACGATCCACAGCGCTGCCTGATTCGTCTTCTGCGGCGGAGGCACCGGCGCGCCATATTGCGGCACACCCGGAGGCAATCCCGGCGGGATACCAGGCGGCATGTTCGCGCTAGACATATTTCATCCCTCGCGTGACGGTCATCTGTTCATACGCAAATCGGCTACGCAAAGTTTCTCCGCCACCACTGCCCTGGTCAAGAATTCGGACCCCTTCCTCTGCCCAGATCTTTAGCGTCAGCGGTTTTGGCAGAGAATCCGGAACAGGCCAATTCTTTGGCAATTCCAGCAAGAATCGCGAGTTCACTTGCGGTGGCCGCAGTATCAGCAGCCGGGCGGCCGTGCCCGCCGCTGAGTCAGCGTAGGCAGCCGCCTCAGTCGGCTTTCCCGAGGCGCCGAATTCGCGCATGTCCGGCAGGATTGTGCGGGCGCCCCCCAGCTTTTAGCACAGGAATCAGTCCCGCCCTTCCGTCTGCCGGAGGATTAGGCAATGGAGGCGAACCTCCAAACACTTCGGTGAACATCTCCTGGCGCTTCTGCAACACCGGCGAGATAAGGTCGAAAGGTCCTAACTGCCGCAGGCCATCAACCCGTACCCCTGCAGGGGGACTATGGCCGGACCTTCACCCTCGTCGCGACACGCGAATCTCAATACCATCGAACGATCGAAACCTTTTCATTCTTAGCCAAACGAACCGCTATCCAACTCTACCTGCGTTGGGAATCTCCCGGCGGCAAGTACTGATGCTGCGTCTGCTCCACTTTCTCAGTAGAACGTCACCCGCACGTCCGGCCGCTTCTCCAGGTGCACCGTATCCACAAACCGCACCTGCCGCTCCTCGTATTTCAAAATCAACGAGTGCGTCCGTGTGCCCTCGCCGAAAAACCGCACCCCGCGCAACAGGTTCCCGCCCGTCACGCCCGTACACGCAAAAATCAGTTTTTGCCCAGGTGCCAGGTCTTCCGTGTCGTAAATCCGCTTCGGGTCCTTAATTCCCATCTGCGCAATCCGCTCATGATGCTCCGGCTTCGACACCACCAACCGTCCCAGAATTTGCCCGTTCAGGCACCGCAGCGCCGCCGCGGTCAGCACGCCCTCCGGCGCGCCGCCTGTTCCCATAACGGCATGCACGCCCGTTCCCACCACCGCAGCGCTGATGCCCGCCGACAAATCTCCATCGCCAATCAAACGAATGCGCGCGCCCGCCTTCCGAATGTCCGCGATCAATTTCTCGTGCCGCGGCCGGTCCAGCACGATAATCACCAGGTCTTCCACATCGCGGTTCAGCCGCTTCGCAATCGCCTTCAGGTTGTCTTCCACCGGTGCATCCAGCTCCACCGCGCCTTTGCAGCTCGGCCCCACAATAATTTTTTCCATGTACAAGTCCGGCGCGTGGAGCAGCCCGCCGCGCTCGCTCGCCGCCAGCACCGCGATCGCGTTCGGCTCGCCTGTGGCGCACAGGTTCGTTCCTTCCAGCGGATCGACGGCGATATCCACCTCAGGGAATTTGCCGTTCTTATCGTGCACCGCCGCGCCCACCTTCTCCCCGATGTAAAGCATCGGTGCTTCGTCGCGCTCGCCCTCGCCGATCACGATCGTGCCGTCCATACTCACAGAGTCCATTTCCTTGCGCATCGCTTCCACGGCCACCTGATCCGACTTGTGCCGGTCGCCCAATCCCATCGTCCGCGCGCACGCAATCGCCGCGCTCTCCACTACGCGCAAAAATTCAAGGCTCATTGACTTGTGCATCGTTGCTCCTGGATACGAGGAAAGTGCCCAGGGCGGGGCTGCTCCGCCGGGATGCGTATGATAGCGACTGCACCTCATCGCCGTAAAGCAGGGAAACCGCGGCTTTCTGACTCCCGCTCGGCAGCGCAAGCAGCGTGGAAAGGCGCCACCACATGGGGTGGAAGCCCCGCACTTTCGTACGGGGAGCATGGACTCCAGTCCGTGCGAAAGCAATCGTCGCAACAAAGAAAGGGGCTTTAGCCCCGGAACCTTGGATTTGAATCACAGAAGACAGACTGGCCCTACGGCAGCGGCTGAATCTTTGCATTCACCAAAAACGGATCGTCGAATTCTGTCATGTCGCCGGGATTTTTCCCCGCCGCAGGCTGCAGCCGGGCCGAAAGCGGCTTGCGCCATTTGAACGCTAGGCTTGCCACATCGCCAAAAATGCTCGCGATCTGCTCTTCCGTGATGTCGCCCGGCAGCGGAATCGTGTCCAGCCCCGTCCCGCACACTGACGAATACGCCAGCAGCGCATCAATCGAAAGCCGCCCCTCACTCCATCGCTGCGCCAGCACTGAATCCTCGAGCACCGGCATCATCAGCCCGGAGTAACCCGCATGCTTCACCGGCACGTCCTTCAACGCCTGCGTCACCGTAGCCGCCGCCGTCATCGTTCCGCTCGACCCGATCGGCGCCCCCAACAAATTTTCAATCGCCGCTCCAATCGACACCTCTGGTTGCGGCGCCGGCGACAAATCGATCCCGCCGTACTTCCATCCCGTCTGCTTCGCAATGTCCATCGCCGTTTTTTCAATTTGCATCGCGTGCTGGCCCAGTTGGTCCTTCAGCGCCGCGCCCGCGAGCGTCGGCGATTTCGTGGACGAAAACGCGTCCGCCACCACGTTCGCACTCTGCAATCCAACCGCGAATTCCTTGCCCGGGCCCGTGTAATACGACCCGGGATAGAACGGCGTCCCCGACGGCACAAACGCCGTCGCGGAAAACTTGAAATTCCCCTGGCTGTGCGCCGTATTCATCTCCAGATATTTCACCAAAGTCGCTGCCGCGCGGATCGCGTGCCAGTGAATCCCGTCTTCGCCCGCGATGACGATGCTGGCTTCCAGTGTCTTTGACTGCGCAAGAACCTTCCCCAGCAGATCCGCCTCCGACGGATCGTCTGAATCCTTCACCATCGCCTGACCAATCGCCGCGTCGAATCCTTCCTTCACCGCCAGCGCGTCGTAGTCGCGGAAAAACGCCAGCGCCTGCTCCGGCGAAAGATCCTTGATGTATTCGGGAAACGGCTGTGTCGTGATGCGAATCGTCTGCACTTCGTAGCCCGCTGCTTCCAATTGCTTCTTTGCCGTCCGCAAAAACGTCAGCGTTTCCAGCACCTGTTCGTTGAACCGCACACGGTCCAGGCGAACAAACGCGGTAATCGCCCGCACCTTCGGCTTGTGCGCCGCATCCTGCGTCACCCCCGGCGACGCCACCGCCTGCGTCGGTGCCTTACCCTCCCCCGGCCCCTGTTTTTGCCCTTGCGCATTCGGCGCCGCCCGCGCCCCCACCGCCTGCGCGCGGGCAACCGGGCCCAATGCAAGTAGAGCGACCGCCATCAACGCAGCCCATATTTTCGGGGTTGGTCTCTTCATTTCGCGCCTTCAGGTGGTGGTTTTTTCCCTTTGCTAAGCCTTTGGTTTTATCCGTGTTAATCCGTGTTCATCTGTGGTGTCAAAAAGGTTTTACCAGTGCAGCCCACGCCAAGATGAGGCCTATTCACCGCCGCGCGAATCACATAAACGCTGAAATCCCCGTGACCCTCTCCCCGATCACCAGCTTGTGAATGTCGTGCGTGCCCTCGTACGTGTACACGCTCTCCATGTTGTTCATGTGCCGCATGACGCAGTAATCGTCTACGATGCCGTTCGCGCCCAGAATGTCCCGCGCGCGCAACCCGCACTCGCGCGCCACCCACACGTTGTTCATCTTCAGCATCGAAATGTGCGACGGATGCGACCGTCCCTTGTCTTTCAGCCGCGATACATGCAACGCCAGCAGTTGCGCTTTCGTAATTTCGGTGATCATCCACGCGAGCTTGTCCTGCACCAGTTGGTGCGACGCGATCGGCCGGTTATTGAACTGCTTCCTCTGCTTCGCATATTGCAGCGCCGTGTCGTACACCGCCATCGCTGCGCCAATCGCGCCCCAGCCGATCCCGCTGCGCGCCTGGTTCAAGCACGATAGCGGCCCCTTCAGCCCTTCCACTCCCGGTAGCAGGTTCTGCGCCGGAATCCGGCAGTCATTCATCGCCAGGCCACTCGTCACCGACGCTCGCAGAGAAAGCTTCCCGTGCACATCCCACGCCTTGAATCCCGGCGTGTCCTTTTCCACCAAGAACCCGCGAATCTTGTCGTCCTCGCATTTCGCCCAGATCACCGCCACGTCCGCCAGCGAACCGTTCGTGATCCACATCTTTTCGCCATTCAGCACGTAGCATTCACCCTGCTTCACCGCACGCGTCAGCATCCCGCCTGGATTCGACCCGAACTGCGGCTCCGTCAGCCCGAAGCACCCAATCGCCGTGCCCTGTTGCATCGCGGGCAACCAGCGATCCTTCTGCTCGTCCGAGCCATACGAATAAATCGGAAACATCACCAGCGACGACTGCACCGACGCGAAGCTGCGGATCCCCGAATCGCCGCGCTCGAGCTCCTGAATCATCAGCCCGTATTCCACACTCGACATCCCGGCGCAGCCGTATCCCTTCAAATTCGCGCCGAAGAACCCGAGGTCCGCCATCTCTTTCACCAGGTGCATCGGGAACTTTCCTTCGCGGTTGCACTCCTCGATGATCGGCATCACCTGGTCGTCCACGAACTGCCGCGCCGTCTGGCGCACCAGTTTTTCTTCGTCGCTCAGCATGGAATCGAAGTCGATGAAATCGACTCCGGGAAAGGCAGGCATGGAGTTCTCCTAAACTCGCAAAGTGGTGTCTCGAATCGTCAGAACGCCTTGAAATAGTAGAGGTTCAAGCCCACGGAAGCAAGAAACCGGATGCCGCCGAATCTACTCGGCGTTTTTCGAAGTCGCTTGCTTCACGAATTTGCCTTTATCCGTGTTCATCCGTGTTCATCTGTAGTTCCAAATGGTTTGAGCAATCGTATCCGCACGGCATCACTGCGATTGACAGTACCGCCAAGTCTTGATAGCTTTGCTTCCACGTCACCGCCTTGAAACTGCTGTCGCCGCGCAGCTCAGTCCAGCGGCGTGTAAATTCGAGTTCGATCGAGGAGGCATGCCCAGCCATGAAGCTCCTTCGCCTCGCTTGTTTGTGCGCGGTTCCCCTCGCCTTTGCCAGCCTCCTGGGTCTTCGTTCTATCTACGGCGACGATTGGCTCCCCGTCAACCCGGCCGACCTCGCAATGAAAGACAACCCCGCGCAGCCCGGTGCTGACGCCATGATCCTTTACCGCAACAGTCACATTGACGCTAGGCGCGCCAACATCGACGACGATTACGACGAGGAATACATTCGGATCAAAATTTTCACCGCCAAAGGCGTTCGCGAAGAAAGCACCGTTCGGATTTACTACGATAAGGCTGATTCGGACGTCCGCGACATCCGTGCCCGTACCATCCAGGCTGACGGCAGGATTCTGAACTTCGACGGCAAGGTCCTCGAAGAAAACGTTACTACCAACAGCGGCTTCGTTTGGACTTCAAAAACCTTGGCCCTTCCGGACGTCCAGCCCGGTTCCATCATCGAATACCGCTATCGTCATCAGTACAAATCGGCGCCCGGCACTCTCACCCATTATCTCCACGGTGAATCCTGGACGGTCTCTGGGCCTCTGTTCACCCGCGACGCCACCTTTTCAATCGATCCCTATGTCCCGCGCAGCAGCCTCGACTCCACACTCAACTTTCGCACCACTGGCCTTCGGCTCGGATCGTTCCCGCAGCGCCAGGGAAACGGATCCTACTCCATGGAAATCCACAATCTCCCTGGGATCGCGGAGGAACCGTTTATGCCGCCTCCCCGGGCTCTCCAGTCGCGCGTCGAATTCTTCTATCGCGAAAAGGGGGCGCCCGTCGGTCTGACCACCGAGCAGTTTTGGAACGCGACGGGTAAGAAATGGAGCGACGAAATCGATCGATTCTTGAACAAGAAGAGTCTGCTCGATCAAGAAGTCGCACGCACCATAGTTTCGGGCGACTCGCCAGAAGTTAAGCTCCAGAAGCTCTACGCCCGCGCGGAAAAGATCCGCAGCCTCAGCTATGAACCGGCCCGCACCGCCGTCGAGAAAAAAGCGGAGGGCATCAAATCCAACGAAAACGTTCAAGATATTCTTTCTCACGGCTACGCCACAGCTCGTCAGATCAATTGGTTCTTCATAGGTCTCGCCCGCGCCGCAGGCTTCGAGGCTTCCGGAGTCTATCTTGTCCCTCGCAACCGCGACATCTTTCGTCCGTCCGGGCAAGATACAAACGCGCTTACCGCCGACATTGTGTGGGTCCGCGCCGCGGGAAAGGAGTATTGGCTCGACCCGGCCGCCTTGTTCTACCCCTTCGGCCTGTTTTCCTGGGTTGAAACGGAATCGAAAGGGGTGCGCGTCTCCAACCACGGCGCCGAGTTCATCGAGACTCCCGCGGCTTCCAGTTCCGATGCTGTCCGTGCCCGCACCGCCGATCTCGAAATGGGTGACGACGGCAGCGCAAAGGGGAAACTCCAGGTCGACTTCAAAGGTCTCTTCGGCGCCATTCACCGCACCGCGAGTCGCAACGAGGACGAAGCCGGACGCAAGAAGACCCTTGAAAAGGAGATTCAGGGCTGGCTGCCCGCAGGCTCGTCATTCGAGGTCACAGCGATCACAGATTGGGATGCCATCGGCAAGCCCCTGCACGTCGAAGGCAGCCTTACCGTCCCCGCGATGGGATCGCTAACCGGCCATCGAATCACCGTGCCCCTTGCGGTCTTCCAGACGGCCTTCTGGAAATCATTCGAAGCCGAGCAGCGTTTCAACCCCGTTTATTTCAATTTCCGTGAAGAGCAGTTTGACGCGATCAACATGCGCCTCCCGCGGGGCTACAAACTCGAAGTCTTGCCGGCGAAGAAAGTCGTCAATCCCGGTAGCGCGATGTCCTACGAGATTACACCTTCATCGGAAGGCGACCGCGTGGAGGTCAAGCGCCACCTCGCCCTGAGTGACATTCATTATCCCGTGGATTCCTACGCGGCCATTCGCTCGTTTTTCAACCTGGTTAAGAACGATGATGAAGGGCAACTGATCT
>Ga0126373_10000836_pt1 | contig 20964 bp, 14 predicted proteins | sample PanSoiMetPlot_11_FD_92545 | JGI IMG/M metagenome (GOLD analysis project Ga0126373, IMG submission 92545) | Tropical forest soil microbial communities from Panama - MetaG Plot_11 | ecosystem: Environmental > Terrestrial > Soil > Tropical forest > Bulk soil | place: Panama | collected 2016-02-17 | reverse complement strand
GCCAACCGCGCATTGTGACCGAAGTGCGGGAAGCCAGGAACGCCTGGTATCGCGAGTCCGAGCACATCCCACTCCGGACAGGAAACGTGACCTTGCGCGTAGATGTTTGGCGCCTCGAGCGGCCGGTGCGGATCGCCGGCGAGCAACGGCAGGCCCGAGTCGGTCCGCGAGCCAGCCAGCGCCCAGTTGTTGCTGCCGCCGTCGTCGAGTCCGACCCACGACGGCACGGCACCCTCGCAGCGGGCGGCCGGCGGGACACAGGCAAGCTGCGACCCTGGCCAGCCCGATGTCATCTGCCTGGCGGCAGCCGGACCGAGCGCCTGACTGACCACGGCGCGCCAGAGCTTTGAGCTCGCTGACCCCATTGTCACGTGCCGAACCCGGTACACCAGCAAGCTGTGCCAGGGCTCCCACGGCTCCGGAGCCAGCCCAGTAACGCTGAACTCCGCTGACGGCCCGGCCGTGCCAGCAAGCAATCGAACGATCGCTGCGTTGACGCCATCGGAGTAGGCCGTGAGCATGGCACGCGCAGCAGGCGACAGCCCGGCCAGATCCCGGCGGGCGCTGGCAGCCAGATTGACCCGGCGGTAGAACATGTCACCGGGCACCCCGCCCGCGCCAATCGCCTCTGCTGCCTGGCCGAGTCCACGCCGCCGGTCGTAGTCCAGCTGCCACAGCCGGTCGCTGGCGTGCACGAACCCCTGGGCGAAGAACGCATCGTGCTCGCTCACGGCGAAGCAGTGCGGCACGCCTACGCGGTCTCGCGCTACCTCGACCGGCCCGTCCAGCCCGCGTAGCCGCATTTCCATGCGGCAATTATCCAGGTCCGCGACGTTCGCGGCATAGAGAACGACCCGCTACGTCGCTAGTGCGCCGCGTCGGCCCAGCTGCGGCCCCACCCCATCGAGACCTCTAGTGGCACGCTCAGATCGGCCGCACCGCCCATCGCGGCCGTCACGAGCGCCCGGACCTGGTCCAGCTCTCCTGGCGCCACCTCGAATAGCAGCTCGTCGTGGACCTGCAGCAGCATCCGCGACCGCAAGCCAGCCGCCGCGAGCCCGCTATGCACAGCGAGCATGGCTACCTTGATGATGTCGGCTGCCGAACCCTGGATCGGTGCGTTCAGTGCCATCCGCTCGGCCATCTCGCGTCGCTGCCTGTTGTCGGAGGTCAGGTCGGGCAAGTACCTGCGGCGGCCGAGCATTGTCTCGGTGTAGCCGTCCATCCTTGCCCTGGCCACGACATCGCGCAGGTAATCCCGGACGCCGCCGAATTGCTGGAAGTACTCATCCATGTATCCGCGGGCTTCGTCTGGCGTGATCCGCAACTGCTGCGACAGCCCGTACGCGGACAGGCCGTAGGCCAGGCCATAGTTCATGGCCTTGACTTTGCTGCGCAGCTCCGGCGTCACCTGCTCGGGTGCTACGGCGAAGACCCGCCCGGCAGTCGCAGCGTGGAAGTCGTGCCCAGACCCGAACGCGGACGCGAGCGCTTCATCGCCAGACAGATGCGCCATTATCCGCAGCTCGATCTGGCTGTAGTCGGCAGTCAGCAGGCAGTCGTAGCCAGCCCCTACTATGAACCCCTGCCGGATCCGGCGGCCTTCCTCAGTCCTGATCGGGATGTTCTGCATGTTCGGATCGGTTGACGACAACCGTCCAGTCGCCGCGATCATCTGGTTATAGGTGGTGTGGATCCGGCCGTCGGCGTCGGCCATGGGGATCAGCGAGTCCACGATGCTCTTAAGCCGGGCCACGTCCCGGTGCCGCAATAGGTACTCCAGCACGGGGTGCCCGGTCTGAGCCAGCAGTCCAGTGAGTGCCTCGGAATCGGTGGTATAGCCGCTCTTGATCCGCCTGGTCTTCGGCAGCGCAAGCTCGACGAACAAGATGTCCTGCAACTGCTTGGGCGAACCGAGATTGAACTCGTGCCCGGTAACCGCGAAAGCAGCTTGCTCAGCGGCCTTAACTTCACCGCCGAGGCTGGCCGACATGTCGGCGAAATGATCGGTGTCCGCAGCGATGCCAGCCCGCTCCATGTCGGCCAGCACGCCGACCAGCGGTAGCTCTACGTCGGCAAGCAGTTCGGTCGCGCCGCGATTGGCCAGGTCGGCGTCGAGCGCGTCGGCGAGCTCGGCCGTGGCCTGCGCCCGCTGTGCCAAGGCCGCCGCCACCTCGGTCTCGTCAGGCACGTCCAGCGTGAGCTGACCGGTTGCGACCTCTGCCTCACGCAGTTCGCGGTTGAGGTACCGCAGCGCCAAGTCGGCCAGGTCGAACGAACGCTGGCCTGGCAATGCCAAGTAGGCCGCTAGCGCAGTGTCACTGGTAAGCCCGGCGAGCGCCAGCCCGCGAGCGGCCAGCGCATGCATCGGGCCCTTGGCGTCGTGCAGCGCTTTGGGCCGGTCGGGATCGGCCAGCCAGGCACCAAGCGCCTTGTCGTCGGCCTCGGTCAGCGCAGTGGGGTCGATGTATGCGGCTCCACCCTCTGGTGCTGCAATCGCGAGTCCGGTGAGGCTGCCAGTGCCCCGCCCCCACGTGCCGCTGGCCGCCAAACCGGATCGGCCCGGGCCGGCCACGTTTCCGTTAAGCCAGTCAGTGACGTCACCCGGCCCGAGGACCATGACGTCCACATCGAAGCCAGCCGAAGCTTCACCGCTGGCCGCGCCTGCCGCTGTCGCCGGGACGCCGATCCCGTTCGGCAAGGTCGTGTACAGCCTGTCTCGCAGCACGCGGAACTGCAGGGTGTCGAAGAGCTGGTGAATCTGCTCGCGATCCCAGGGCGCAGGCCGCAGATCGGCAGGTCCGACATCGAGCGGAACATCGCGGACCAGCTGGGTGAGCTGGCTATTGCGCAGCACGCCTGCCAGGTGATCGCGCAGCGCATCTCCTGCCTTGCCCTTGACCTCGTCGACCCGGTCGACCAGCTCGGCTAGCGAGCCGAACTCGGCGATCCATTTCGTCGCGGTCTTCTCCCCGACCCCCGGAATGCCGGGCAAGTTGTCGCTCGGGTCGCCGCGCAGCGCGGCGAAATCCGGATACTGCGCGGGCGTCAGGCCGTACTTCGCTTGCACGGCCGCGGGGGTGAACCTGGCCATCTCGCTGATGCCGCGCATCGTGTACAGGACCGTGACCTCGTCTGTTACTAGCTGTAGTGCGTCCCTGTCACCGGTAACGATCAGCGTGTCCATGCGGCCGGCTGCCTGAGTAGCCAGCGTCGCAATCAGGTCGTCAGCCTCGAAACCCGCCACCGACAGCCGGGTGATTCCGAGCGCGTCGAGCACCTCGAAGATGAGGCTCAACTGGTTTCGGAAATCCGCCGGGCTCTCTTTGCGCGTCGCCTTGTACTCGACGTACTGCTCGTGCCGGAACGTTGGCTCGCTGCGATCGAAAGCGACCGCCACATGTGTGGGCTGCTCGTCTCGCAAGACGTTGATCAGCATCGCGGTGAAGCCGTAGACGGCGTTCGTGGGCTGACCGGTGGTGGTGGAGAAGTTTTCCGGTGGCAGCGCGAAGAAGGCGCGGAATGCCAGGGAATGCCCGTCCAGCAGCAAAAGCCTCTCGCGGTGCGCTTGACCCTGAGTTTGCTGGCCCGACCCGGCCGCATCCTTGGTAGCCACGTCCAGATCCTAGTGCGCGGGTCTGTCACTCCTGCCCGGTTGCTGCAGGGCGGTCAACGGATAACCTCAAACCGATTGCGACATTAGGGAAACGTGGAGGGCTTGTGCTGGAGTCCGACGAGCGCGCGCAGCAGATCATCGATCGGTTCAACGACATCGGCGCGGACTCGCTCACAGGTCGTATGGGGATCAAGATCCTGGCGGCCTCGCCCGAGCGAGTCGTCGGAACGATGCCTGTCGAAGGCAATACGCAGCCCATGGGCCTGCTGCACGGCGGAGCCTCGTGCGTCCTCGCGGAGTCGCTTGGCTCGCTTGGCTCGGCGTTGCATGCCGGTCCAGACCGGATAACCGTTGGCATCGAGATCAACGCTACCCACCACCGTGGCGCTTCGGCTGGTCATGTTACCGGCGTAGCGACACTGATCCACGGCGGTCGCACGATGGCCACATACGACATCGTTATCACCGATGAGCAAGGCAAGCGGGTATGCACGGCCAGACTGAGCTGCCTGCACCGTGACTCGGTCCCTGGCAATGCCAGGGCCTACCTGGACACCGGCACTTTGCCAGCCTGACACCATGGCGTCGCCCCGGCGCATCCTGAAGTCTGCATGGATAGTGTGCGATGTAGCGCAAAATAGCCTGCATCGGGCTGGGATCGGACGGCGACGAAGGGATGTTTCCCCCATACCGTCAACGGATTCGCCGTGTCTTTGCGCGCCGCCGCCGCGCCTCGCTAGCGTTGTCTCAGAGCCTTGCTACCGAGTAGAGAACGTGCCGGCCCGGGGAAGGCCGACATGGCACCAAAGGTTCCTGGCTCACTGACCGTCGACCGCTTCCGGCGTCCGGCGGCCGCAGGCGGCGGGCGCCGGTTACAACGGGGGTTGTGTAGCCGGTCCCCGCCTGCTTGCCCAGTTATCAGTTCCCAGGAGCGTCGGCATTGCCAGGCGCATCTGTAGCTGGCGACGTGGTTTGCCCGCCGCGAGCTGCTTCGCCACTCTGCACATCCTCAGCCTTAGCGGCGTCATCAAGAACTTCCTCAGCTACGGCCCGCATCGTCAGCCGGCGGTCCATCGAGGATTTCTGTATCCACCGGAACGCCTGTGCCTCGGTCATGCCCTGGCCGTCCTGGAGCTTGCCTTTGGCCCGATCCAGGATCTTGCGTACCTCAAGCCGCTCGCGCAGGCTGGCAGCCTCGGAGTTCAGCGCGGCAATCTCAGCGAACCTGCTCGCTGCAACCTCGATGGCCGGTACCAGGTCTGCCTTGGTGAACGGCTTGATGAGATAGGCCATCGCGCCCGCCTCGCTGGCTCGCTGCACCAGGTCCCGCTGCGAGAACGCGGTCAAGATGATCACTGGAGCGAGCTGGCTGGCCGTAATGCGCTCGGCCGCCGAGATGCCGTCCAGCCCTGGCATCTTGACGTCCATGATCACTAGGTCCGGCTTGAGCTGCTCGGCGAGCTTGATCGCTGCGTCGCCGTCACCAGCCTCACCGGCTACGACGTAGCCTTCCTCCTCAAGCATTTCGCGCAGATCAAGTCGGATCAGCGCCTCGTCCTCGGCTATCACCACGTTGAAGGGGGTCTTGCTCACGAGGTGAGCGTACCCAAAACCCTGTACATTGGCGTTCGGCGCACCCCGCGTCTGGCATGCCCCGGTAGACCAACTGGCAGAGTCCGCGGTCTCAAACACCGCGCAGTGTGGGTTCGAATCCCACCCGGGGCACTTTGTGATCTTGGGCGGCCCGCGGCGTGCCAACTCGGTGCAGCTACGCGCCGCCAGGATTGAACAAGCGCCGCATGGGCTGGCCGGTGACCTCGGCAATCATCTCGTAATCGCTGTCTACATGCAGCACCTCGGCGCCATGCACTTCAGCGGTCGCCGCGATAATCAGGTTCGAAATCGGCCGCCTGTGCCCATTGCCACTACGCGCCGCGAGCAGCCGCTGGACCTCCAGCGCACGGTCCATCGCCACCTCGCTGACCGGCAGCCATTCCAGCGCGCGCTGGCCGGCAAGCAGTGCTTCGAGATCTGCCAGGTTGCGCGCCGAGTAGCAGATCTCCAGAGACGTCGCGTGACATGCGGCGACAACATGCGCGTTGCGAAGACTCAGGAACGCGGTCCGGGCGCGGTCGTCGCGGCGCGCCCACTCCAGCGCCGACTTGTCGGCGAGCAGCACGCTCAACCGCGGCCGCCGTCCCGCCAGGCACCGCGCAGCGCCTCATCTGACAGGTCCGCGCCGGTCTCGTCAAGAAGTTCGAGCATGCGGGCCGCGGCCCGCTGGTTCGCCACGCGGCGGAGGGCGGCATTGACGGTAGCCACCTTGCTCTTGGTGCCGAGTTCCTCGCTAGCCAGGGAAAGTGCCTGCTCATCCAGGTCTACTATAGTTCGCGACATCATATCCTCCCTGGCATGGATATCTAGTCCTGGCCTGATTGTACATCAAATCTAAGCCAACTGCGCTATCAGCTTGTCGTATACCGGGCCCGAAACCCTGCCCGGTTAAACCCTGCCGCTACGTAGAGCGCCTCCGCCCCCGGATTGTTGGTTGCCACAGTCAGCCAGCACGAGTCGAAGCCATTGCCCTTGATCCCGGACATCGCCGCACGCAACAACGCTGCGCCCAGTCCCGCCCGCCGCCAGCCAGGTACAACCCCCATCTGGACGATCCAGTTAGCGCCGACAGTCACGAACCCGGCCGCCGTCCCGTCCTGTGTAGAGAGTGCAACCTTAGTTAGCTCCGGTTCGAAGTCGTCGTCGTCGACCGTCCAGTCGATCCACTGAGCTTCCGACCAGCCGGGAAATCCTGGCCGGTCGCGGAATGCGGCGTCGTATGCGGCGAAGAAAGCCGGGGCCAATTCGCTGCTCCATGACCTGAATTCCAAGCCGTCTGGCGGCAAAGCTGCGCCGGCGGCGAAAGTGCGCAGGTCAGCGCGCATTACCAGCTCCGCAAAGGTCCGCCGCAGCCCGTAGTGCGCATAGAGGCGCTCCGCCGACTCGCTGACCGTTTCCGATGCCACGAGGACGGGCCGGCCTTCGGCGGCCTCGAAGGTCCAGTCGAGCAGCGCGCGCCCGATCCCTCGCTTGCGGCAGCTGGGATCTACGGCCCCCGCGGCGCTTATCGGACGATTCGGGTCTGGCTGGCCTAGCGCCGCTGCGGCGATGAGCGTGCCGTCCTCAGCTGCAACGCCAACACCCGGACCGGACAAGTACATTCGCCGCACAAACGCTTCGCTAGCTGCGTCTGGCAGGCCGCCATCTGCTGACAGGCAGCGCTGCACCAACTCCTGCAGCGCCGCGAGATCGGAGTCGTTGAGGCCACGCGGCGACAACTCGAGCTCAGACATGCGGGCCATTATCTCCGGTCAGCCTCGGAGTGGCGGCGCAGCCAGGTCTGTGGTTGTCCGGTCTCGGCTGCCATGGCGGCCCAGGTCCACCCGGCCAAGCGGCGCAGCTGCACATATTCAGCAACTGATGCGCAACCCACAGCGGTCGCGACCGCTTGCGTGCGTCGTTGCGCTTCAGTTCGCTTTGCCGCGTGTACCTGCACCGGAACGCCATGGCGCTCAAGAGCCGACCTGACCGCGTGCTGGTTGATTCCTGTTTCTTTAGCGATCTGATGCACGGTCCGGTGCTCGACGGCGTGCCGCTGATGCAGATAACTGGCTACATCGGCGAAGCCCAGCCGGTAGACGCCTGGCAGCCATATGGCCTCCGCGTTAGCGCAGCGCAGCTGGCGCGCCGTAGCGGCGGCAGCGTCTGCAGCTGCCTGATCCAGGCGGGGCAAGTGCCGTGACAACCAATCCTTGTGCAGACCAGCTTCACGGCTGATCGCCGCCAAGCTTGCGCCCGCAGCTGTCCGCGCCCTGACCAGATCACCGATACATGGGTAGCCTCCACGCTGCGCCATGTCCGCAGCCGTGGCCGCTACCTGCTCGGCAGCGCGCCTTCGGTTCACCTCGGCGACAGCAGCGGGCCGGACAGTCGCCAGTGCCCGCTTGGCCTTTCTACGCCGCTGCTCTGGCAGCGCTCTCCCGCGTGCCGCAGCTGCAGCATCCTGCGCGAGCGCTCCTGACCTGGCCCGGGCATGTCCAGCCGCGCTGCCCTCCCGTACCGCCGGCTCGAAGACTAGCCGGGCAGCGAACGCGGTCGCACGCCGCTTCCTAGTGGCTGCGCCCTCCAGCGACTGGCGTCGCTCGAGCCCGAAAGCGGTGCAATAGCCATCCTTGGTCCATCCATGCGCGCGCAAATGCGCTGTCACCGAACGCAGCAGCCGCCCACACAAATGGCATTGCACAAGATCACCGGAAGTGATCAGCTCGCCGACTGGCGCGTAAAAGGCTGTGCCATCAGCCAGCTTGCCGAGCGGTTCGCCCGGCCCAGCGCTCGTGTCAACGCGTATGGTTCTCGCCCGCACCTTGCTTGACCCGCACTCTTTCCGTCAGTAGTTACATCGAGACTACTTGGAGAGCAATGTCGAGTCACTAGCCAGGGCGGTCGGCGGGTTGATGGCGAGCAACCCGGTTATAGTCGGCGCATGAGTACCCAGCCGTCGCTGTCGCTGGCGGAGTGGGTGGTCCTAGCCGTCATCAGCGAGCGCCCGACACACGGGTTTGCGATTTCCCAGCTCACCGCCTGTGACGGCGAACTCGGGCGGGTGTGGCAGATCCCCCGCCCCATCGTGTATCGGGCCCTCGGTCGCGTCTCGGCGGCCGGGTTGATCAAGGAGGACGGGACAGAGCCCGGGCTCGGTCCGCAGCGAACCGTCTACTCCGTGACCAAATCGGGGCGAGATGCAGTGAACAAGTGGCTGCAGACACCGGTCGAGCACGTGCGCGACGTGCGCTCGCACTTGCTCATTAAGCTGGCGCTTCTGGACCGCGCCGATGCTGACCCGACAAGCCTGCTGGTCCGCCAGCGCGACGTGTTGACTCCGATCGCCGACGCGATCAGCGCAGAAGAGCCTGAGGAAGAGGGATTCGAAGCCACGCTCTTGGCATGGCGCCGAGCGAACACCGAGGCTGCGATCAGCTTCCTCGCGGACATAACCCCGAATTAAGGGAACGGGGTCGCCGCGGCCTAATCCCCGCCCGTGAGCTGGCCGTCTTCCAGCGACAGCACCCTGTCTGCCATCTCATGCAGCGCCGGGTCGTGAGTAGCAACCAGCGCCGTGATGCCCTCAGAATGTACGACCGTGCGCAGCAGCCGCATGATCTGCCGACCGGTGTCCGAGTCAAGCTGCCCAGTCGGCTCGTCTGCGATCAGCAGTTCTGGCTGGCCCGCGAGCGCGCGAGCGATGGCCACTCTCTGCTGCTGACCGCCGGAGAGCTCATTCGGCCGCTGCAACGCATGCCCATCGAGGCCGACAACGCTCAGCATGAGCGCCACTCGCTCTTCGCGTTCGCGGCGAGGCGTGCCGGTAATGCGCAGCGGGATGCCGACATTCTCAGCCGCCGTGAGCATCGGAATGAGCCCGAACGACTGGAAGATGAACGAGACAGTACTGCGTCGCAGCGTCGTCCGCTCCTTGGCTGACATCTGCGCCACATTGCGGCCACTGACATACACCTCCCCCGAGCTTGGCGCGTCAAGACCGCCGACGATGTTCAGCAGTGTCGTCTTGCCGGACCCAGATCGGCCGACCAGCGCCACAAGCTGACCGCGCTGGATCGTGAAGGAGACGTTGCGCACCGCGTGCACGGCTGTAGCGCCATGTCCGAACGTCCGTGACACATCGCGCACTCGGACCAGCTCGGTGTCCTCGCGCGCAGACGGCGGAGCTGCTGATGCCTGCGTCACTGGTTCTCCTCGCGCTCGTGCCTGCCTCGGCGGGCTCGCCCCTGCGGGCGATCCGGCCATACGCCGATGTGGTCAGCCTCGGCCTCTAGCCGGACCCGATCCCGCATTGCCAGCGGCTCGGTCATGTCCCGTGGCAACTGGACCCTGCCGGTCCGATCCATCACGGCGTACTCAACTGCATGCCGTGTCGTATTGCCAAGCTCATCAGACTGGTCATGGCGCAGCGTCTCGCTGCTGGTCCTGCCGTCCCTGATCGCGACCGTCCGCTGAACCTGCGTCGAAACCGCCGGGTCGTGCGTCACAACCAGCACAGTCACGCCGAGTTCTGAATTGGCTGTCTGCAATGCCCCGAAGACGTCCATGGCAGTCACGCTGTCGAGCTCGCCTGTCGGCTCGTCAGCCAGCAGTACCCGCGGATTGTTGGCCAACGCTGTCGCGATGGCAGCACGCTGCTGTTCGCCGCCCGACATCTTTGCCGGTTCCCGATCTGCGCAGTAGCCAACTCCCATGGCATTCAGCAAGTCCATCGCCCGCCTGTTGCGATGCCGGCGGGCCGTGCCGGCCAGCCGCATCGGCGTGATCACGTTCTGCTTGACAGTGAGGTAGGGCAGCAGATTGCGCGACGTCTGCTGCCAGATGAAACCGACTTCGTTACGGCGGTAGTTGAGGCGCTGGCTTGCGGTCAGCATGCCCAGGTCATGACCGGCCACGCGGACTTTGCCTGCGGTCGGTGCGTCCAAGCCGGCCAGAATGTTCATCAGAGTCGACTTGCCGCTGCCTGACGCGCCAACCATCGCCACCAGCTCGCCTTCGTCGATGAGCAGGTCAAGGCCCTGCAGCGCCTGCACTTCGATGCCCTCGCCGGAATAGATACGCACGACCTGGTCACAGACGATGAGCGCACCGGCACCGTAGGTGGTTCTCGCTTGTCGCGCTTCGGCGCCCAGTTCGGCTATCCCGCCTGCTGCGGCTACTGGAGAGCGCATTGCCACCGCTTCTGTTTCTGCAGGGCCCGTCATGATTCCTCCGTCATCACTCGCCCATCCGCAGCGCGTTGACCATTCCGCGGCTGGCTATCTTCGTTTGCGCGCCCAGCGTCAACATGGCGAGAACGACCAGCCCAACGCCTGCTCCGCCCAGCCAGATCGGATCGATACGCACCGGGACCCCGGTCGTCGAACCGGTGAATACGGTCAAGCTCAGCTGTGGTCCAAGCAGCGGGCCGAGCAACGCCGCGCACGCTACACCGCCGACCAGCGCCGCGACGACCTGCGGCAGAGCCTCCACGATCACCAGGCTGCGGCCCTGATCGCCGGACATCCCCATCGTGCTCATCCGAGCCAGCGTGAATTCCCGGGAGCGTGCTCCAATCACTAGCGTCAACAGCAGCACGAGCATGCTGAGGACGGCGGCCACTCCGCCACCGATGGCGAAGGCCACGTAGGCATCGTGTTGCAGCGGTGCGTCCTGGAGCCCGGCGAGGATCGGGCCCCGCAGCGAGACTGTCGCGCCGTGCTTGCGGGCAACCGCGAGCAGAGCTTGCCGGTTGCCGCCATCAACGAGCATCATCGTGGGCGGCGGAGCTGCATGCCCGAGCGCTGTCGCTGGCAGGACGACGTACTGATTGCTGACGGCGCTTGCGATGGGCGTGGCCGCTGGGATGATGCCTGCCAGCCTGACCCGTACCAACTGGCTGCCATTCACGTAGAAGCTGACTTGCGCCTTGTGCAGCTTGGACGCGAGCGTGTTTGTTGCCAGCGCGGGTATCCCCCGGCCGGTAAGTAGCGGTCCCGTGCCGGGCCCGTGATCGATCAGCGACGCGTACGCACCGCGGTCAACCAGCACTACCCCAAACTGGCCAAAGCCACTCGGAAACACAGCTGTTGTGAGGCTGACTGGGGCCGCGGCTACTACGCCCGGGACAGTTGAGATTGCTTTCTGAAGTGCGGGGCTGAGGATCCCTCGGGCGGTGACGACCGCATCAGCGCCCACATCCTGCCAAGATGCAAGCTCATCACCACGCTGTACTGCGCTGCGGAACATGCCGCCGAACGCGACTAGCGTCAGCGCGAGCACCATGGCAAACACCGGCAGAGCCGCGGTCGCAGCACTCCTGGTCGCGCGCGCTAGTCCGATAAATGCAGTGGCTCCTTTGCCGCGGCCGGCGACGCGCAGCAGCGGCCGGGCAAGCAACGGGTAGCACCGCAGCACTACTACAGCGACCGGTACGGCCACCAGGACCGGCGCGAGGCTCGTGTACGGATCGATGCTGCCACTGTTCAATCCCTGATCGCGGAGCGTAATAATGCCGCCGATCGACGCCGCGACTACGGCAGCTTCCGCAACCAGCCGGCGCACCGCCGGCCGCCCCCATCGGCTGGCGACCCGCCCTGCTCTGTGCCGCCGTATTGTCAGCCCAGGTACGCCGGCCAGGACAACCAGAAGCGTCACCCCGCTCAGCCACCATCCAAGTGGCTCGCCTGCGCCCGGGGTGGCGACGATCGCTGCCGCCACTCCGATCGCGGCTCCCGCGACGGCTGGCAGCACGCACCCTCGCAGGGCCAGAAGCGCGAGTTGCCTTCGCGAAGCACCGCGCGCTTGCAGCATCACGAACTCCGCGTGCCGTCGCTCGGTCAGCAGCCAGACCGCAAGCAGAAGCACAGCGGCGCCGATCGCGGTCAGGCTTACCGACAGCAGGCTGAGCAGCGAGTTGACTGAGTCTGCCTGGGCCAGGAAATTCGTCAGCACAGTGCCGAGACCGGAGAAAAGCGCAATGCTGAACGGCGGAAATGCCGGGTTTCCAATGATTCCGTTGCCATCCTGGTTGATGGCGGCTGGCAGGCTGAAGGCCAGCGTCCTCGCCTGAGCATCGGTCAGGCGGCTTAGCTGCATAGGCATGACCCAGCGAATCTGGGTGTTGTCCATGACCAGCGCTGTCTCAACGGTCTGCAGGCCGCCAGCTCCAACGAATGCGCCCCCTTGCCAGAAGTTCCGACCCCTGGCGGGAATGACGAAATTAGGCACTGATGCAACCGGATCCAGACGCCAGAATGGGGTGCCAGCGCCAAGCGGCTGGAATATTCCCGAGACCCGCAGCGTGATGCCAGCCATGCGGACGTGTGAGCCTACTGCAAGCCCGAACCTGTACGCCGTTGCCGTAGACACAGCGATCTGGACTTCGTTGCGGCCGGCATTTTTAGCGGGCCAGGAGCCACTAGTAAGCCGAGCTCGGCTGTTAAGGCCGCTGGAGTAGACCAGCTCCAATTGGCGGCCGAAGTCTTTGAGAGTGGGCGCTCGGTCGGTTATGCCAAAGAAGCTAGTAGTGAGCGTTTGCCAGTCAGACTTCGGGCTGGCTAGCTGCAGACCGCTCAGTCGTTGTCGCAGTTGGAACCGAACCTTGTCCAGACTGCTGAGCGGCAGATTCCCAGGCCCCTGCTGCACCTCGTTGTAGGAACCGGTGGCCACTATCACCTTGGACATCGCTGGCGTCTGCGCGACGAGCTGCCGCACGGCCGTTGTCTGCAGCTGGGCGCTCGCCCTAGGTCCGGCCATGGCGACGAACGAGCAGATCAGGACGAGAAGCGCAAGCCCCGAGCCGGTGCCGGCTAGAGCCCGCCATCGTGACATGCTCATCCCGCCTCCGCCGCGCGCAACTCGGCCGCCGGGTCCGGCTCGCGGACTGCACTGAATGCAGCCGCCACGACCGGCGCTCCGGACACCACAAGCGCCAGGCCAAGTACCCAGCCGAGCGGCACAGCCACGACCACCGGCGGAATAGGCGTACCGGCGTTAGCGGCGAGTGTTAGCGCTGGGATCAGAACGTGCGCAAGGGCGACGCCAACCCCAACGCCAACCAGGGCGGCGGGCACGCTCAGCATGAACTCCTCGAAGCAGAACAGCCTGGCTTGAGCTGAGCTCGGCACGCCAAGTGCCGACAGCAGCGCACGCTGCGACCGCCGCGACCGCGCGCTGGCAGCCACGCTTATGCAGAATCCGAACGCGGCGAGCAGCGCCGCAGCAGCCGAGATCGCTACGGCAGCCTCCACCGGAGCCACAGACAGTGGCATCCGGCGCAGTGCGTCAGCCGCACCAGTGGTGGATGTGACCGCTGCACCCGCGGGCAGACCCGGCGGGATGGCGCCGTCAACCGTATGCAGCCACCATTGCGACACCACCAGCGGCGCGGCGCCCTGAGCCGCAAGCGCGTCTTGCACTGCGGCTTGATCGACGACAATCGCGCCGGCGCCGCGCACGGTGGGAAACTGCCGGACTGCTGCGACGATGCGCAGCAGGACCGTGCCCGCGCCGATCGGGTCGCTGACCACCGATCCGACTCGCAAGCTGTTGTCGGCCAGGAACTGCTTGCTGGCAATAGCCGGTATCGGTCCGGCCGGGACCGGAGCAGCAAGCATGACTCCGGCCTTCATGCCAGTCAGTCCGTACTTCTTGATGAATTTCGCCGTGAGGTTAGGGCCGTTGCCCTGGTTGAAGGTGAGGTGCAAGCCAGTACTCGTGACTTTCGCCCCGCGGAGCGCAACCGGCGCTCTCGCGCCTTTGCTGACGCCAAGGCGCTGCAAGAACGACAGGTCAGGTGCGGAGGTGCTCCAAACCCAGTGAGCTAGCGCTGGTCCGGTTGCAAACGGCGCCGCGAAGGCGCCAGTGCCTGTAGAGCTGTCGGCCAGGCTCGTGACCGAGACGACCGCCGGGGTCGCCGAGGCCGCCGAGTACTGCGGCCACGCGTAGGTCAGCGAGATACCGGTGAGGCGTACTGGGTAGTGAGCCCCCTGCAAAGGCACGGTGAGCTCGTGCTGTTTGCCATCGGGAACAACGGCGCCTGCTGGAAGCGAATAAGTGGCGCCGCTGGCGTCCTGCACCGTGGCGGTCGCCGAAAAGCGCGCCGTACCTGTCGCCCGGATTCCAATCGCCACCCGGGCGGGCCGGCCTGGCAGCACTATCCCAGCCTGGTGTGCCGGCGTGATGTCCCGCCAAAGCCGGGCTACCGGCACGGTCGCCAGGTCTGGCCGCAGTTGCACCACCCCTGGCGCCTCGTGCGCGTCAACGGCAAGAAGTTCATCACCTCCTGCCCCGTAGGCGATCTGACTCACGGCCATTGCGTCCCGCACGCCTGGCAGCCTGGAGATCCGCGCCGCGCTGGCGGGTGCCAAGCCCTGAGTCAAGTTGACCCGAACCTGTGCTCCGGCCGTGAACGCTGCCTGGTCATTCACCGACTGATGCCAGCTTTGGTATTGAGCAAGGGCCAGAGTGCCTGTGCCCACGGCAAGGATGACCAGCAGGACCGGCCCGCTTTGCCGGATTGGCCTGCGGCTGATCTCCCAGTTCGCCATCGCGGCGCCGAACCGCCGGGTGCGAGTGCTCAGTCGTTCCAGGCCGCGCGCAGCGACTGGCAGCAACCGCAGCGGAATGATGGCCAGCCCGGCGAGGGCAAGCGCGGGGGCGGCCGCGATCACTGGATCCACGCCACCGCCGGTGGCTGCCCGAGCCGCCGAATAGGTACGCAACTCGCGTACTGACAGCAATGCCAGTACGACCAAGGCGATATCCACGCCGGCCGCGGCGATTCCCATGACCCGCGCCTGTCTGCCCCGTCGCACCCGGACCGAGGCGGCGCTCTCTGGTCGCAACGCTGGCCAGACGACGATGAGCAGGCAAAATACGAACACCACCGCCACTGCGCTCCAGGCGGACGTCGCATTGCTCGCAAGCGTCGCGCCGTGACCGGCAATGCGGGCCAGCAACCCGGCTGCCAACCGGACACCGACCACCGCGCCGACGGCAGCCGCGGCCGCGCAGGCCAAGGTCGCTTCCGCCAGATTCGGCTTGATCAGTTGCCAACGCGCTGCGCCCCGGGCGATGAGCAGGGCGCTCTCCTCTTCCCTGTGATTGATCAGCAGCCGCCCAGCCAGCGCGAGCGCCGCGGCCGCAAGCAGAAGCAGTTGCAAGGCACTAATCACCAGCAAAGACCGCGCCGCCGCCAGGCCGCGCGCAGCCGTCAGCAGTGCCGCCGGCATCGCGGTCGACACGGTCATGCTGGGCAGCGTGTTACTGATGGAGCTAGCCGCAGCACTGACTCGCCCAGCCACGGCGGCCATCTGGTTCGGCGCCACCTGGCCCGGCAAGATCACGAACGAAACGTTCCCGGCGGTCATGTTGCTAGCGCTGAAGGCGCCCGGGTTCACCAGAGCCGGCCCGAAGGTGGCGAATCCGCCTTGATTGCTCACACCGGACGGGCCGATCGGATCCGCGGCCCAGTACTGCGCGTTGACGTCGCGCCGGCGGAATAGTCCCGTCACCTTGAGCTCGACCAAGGCTCCAGTGGTCCGGTCCGGCAGGCTAAGCACTGATCCCAGCTTCAGGTTCAGCGCCGCCGCGCTCGGAACCGGCAGCGCAACCGGGATTGGCTGGCCAGCCGCCGGCCGAGCAGGCCAAGAGCCGGCCGAGAGCGCCGCGTACGTTTCGACATGTTGTGGCGCCGCGGCCTGGAGAACCGGCACGACATCCCGGGCCGACCCGCCGGGCAGGCCCAGGTCGTCTGACCAAACGGTGCGGTAGAGCTGATACGGCACGCCACCCATGGCTTTTCGCGACCAGGCCTCTACCTTGCTGGTCTGCGGCGCGAGCAGGGATGTGCTCGTCGAGCCGGCAATAACTACCGACATCTTGCCCGAGTCGGCTAGATCCTGGCGGACAGCGCCTGGCAGCGCGCTGGTGTAGAAGCTAACGATCGCAGCGATCAAGGCGGCGGTGATAAGGACAGAGCCCACCAGGCAGACAAGCAGCAGCCACGCCGAACCCATCCGCCGAGCCATGAACGAGCCGCGCAACGCGCATCCTTGAGTGCTTCCGATCTGACAGCCCCTGTACAAAGCAGACTATTTACCAGCCGAACTTCGGCCAAGAGGCGTCAGAGATGGTTATCAGACCGATGGCGCGTCGTTGCCGGCGCGGTACCTGGTTACTTCTGGGCCTGGGCTGCCGGGAGGTCAAGATCACTGGCACTGGCCGACGTGGATCTTGGTCGCAGCGGCCTGGCCGGTGATTCCTCTGGCGCAAGCAGACGCCGCCGACGCCGGCCAGCGAATGCTAGGTAAGCGCAAGCGATGATCAGCACCACGATCATGGTGATGAAGTTGGCCCGCACCCCGAAGATCCTCGTCGCGTAGTCGATCCGCATCAGTTCTGTGCCGCATCTGGTGGCCGCGTACAAGGCGGCATAGAGAGCGAACGCCCTGTCGCCTGTGAGCGAATACCTGCGTATCGCGTACGCAACGGCGACCGCCACCAGCAGGTCGAGGAGAGATTCGTAGAGGAACACCGGCTGAAATGTGGCGAAGGCCTGATAGGCAGCTGTCCGGTGCCCAGGAGCGATTGCCACCGCCCAGGGCAACGTCGAGGGACGGCCATATTGCTCCTGGTTGAACCAGTTACCCCACGTGGCTATCGCCTGCGCAACTGCAAGTGCGGGGGCCGCAGCTAGCGCGATCGGGCCGACCTCGATGCCGACCCGACGGCAGTAGACCCACCCTGCAAACGCGCCGGCGACCACCGCGCCGGCTACTCCTACGCCGCCCTCCCAGATCCGGAAGACATCCGTCCAGTCCCGGCCGGGGCCGAAGTACCCGCCGAAGTTGCTGAGGACGCTGTACAGGCGGGCGCCGATCAGGCCGATCGGCACTGCGACGGTCGCCACCTCCATGATCACGCCCTGCTGGCCGCCGGACCGCCGGTAGCGCCGGTCTGTCAGCCATATGCCCGTTACTACTGCCAGCAGCAGGCAAAGGACGTAGGCACGAACCGGTATCGCGCCCAGGTGCCAGACCGCATTGGCAGGACTGGGCAAGTAGGCAACCGGCATGTTCTGGACGTTACCCGCCCACTGCAGGTAGATAAGCCTGTTTGTTTCAGCGCTGTTTCTACCTCAGTGCCGCCTCTACTTCAGAGGCGCTGTCGTCGAGGCGATGGCAGCTGGCAATGAAGTCTCTCCGCACAAGTAAGCGTCAGCCGCAGCGGCGGCCGACCGCCCCTCCGCTATGGCCCAGACGATCAGCGACTGCCCCCGGCCCATGTCTCCGGCGACAAATACGCCCGCCGCCGAGGTCGCGAACTCAGCGTCTCTGGCCACATTGCCGCGACCGTCGAACTCCACGCTGAGGCCGGCCGCCAGTTGACCCTGCTCCGCGCCGCTAAAGCCCATCGCAAGCAGGACAAGGTCACAAGCTAGCTCCCGGGCCGTGCCGGGCACCGGGGTAAAACCGGCTGCTGACTGCTCGACCTCAACCAGTTCAAGCGCACGGACCCGGCCGGAATCATCGGCCAGGAAGCGCTGGGTCGACACCGCGAAGACACGCTCGCCGCCTTCTTCGTGCGCGCTGGATATACGGAAGATCGCAGGGTGTACGGGCCACGGCTGCGCTGCCGAGCGACTCTCAGGTGGCCGGGCCATGATCTCCAGCTGCGTCACCGAGGCTGCCCCTTGCCGGATCGCAGTGCCAAGGCAGTCAGCTCCGGTGTCGCCGCCACCGATAATCACCACGTTCCTGCCCAGAGCCGAAATCGAAGGCTCAACCTCTTGCCCTGCGGCAACAGCGCGATTGGCCAGCGGGAGGTAATCCATCGCCTGATGGATCCCAGCCAGCTCCGCACCAGGAACCTGGAGCGGGCGCGGCACGGTAGCACCGCAGGCCAGGACGATCGCCTTGAAGTCCTGGCGGAGTTGGGCCGCGCTGATGTCGACGCCCGCCTCAACGCCGCAGCGGAATTCTGTGCCCTCTGCGAGCATCTGGATTAGCCGGCGGTCGAGGTGCCGCTTCTCCATCTTGAACTCGGGTATCCCGTAACGCAGCAGCCCGCCTGGCGCGTCGGCCCGCTCAAATACCGTGACCGCATGCCCGGCTCTGGTCAGCTGTTGCGCCGCCGCAAGCCCTGCGGGGCCAGACCCGATCACCGCAACGGGCTGACCGGCCGCCAGCGCCGCCGGCGACGGCCGACGTGGCGGCACCCAGCCCTCGGCCCAGGCCCGGTTCACGATTTCTACCTCTACTTGCTTGATCGTCACCGGGTCAGCGCTGATGCCAAGTACGCAAGCTGACTCGCACGGCGCCGGACAGAGCCGACCGGTGAATTCTGGAAAGTTGTTAGTCGCGTGCAGCCGCTCGGCTGCAGCACGCCAGTCGCCTTCGTGGATCAGGTCGTTCCACTCCGGGATCAGATTGCCCAGCGGGCAGCCAGCGTGGCAGAACGGAATGCCGCAATCCATGCAGCGCCCCGCCTGCCGTTCGAGCCTGCCCTGGCCGAACTCGGCGTATACCTCGCGCCAGTCGCTGATGCGGATGTCGACCGGGCGCCTGGCCGGCAGCTGCCGCGACGTGGTCATGAAGCCTTTCGGGTCGGCCATTCCTCAGCTCCCGCCCGCCGCGGCCATCACGGCCTCGCTAACGTCCCGCCCATCGCGCTCCGCCTTGCTCGCCGCGGCCAGCACGCGCTTGTAATCCCGCGGCATCACCTTGGCGAACCGGTGCATGGCCGATTCCCAGTCAGCTAGCAAGCTGGCGGCCACCGCAGACCCAGTCTCGGCAAGGTGGCGCGCGATAAGTTCGCGCAGGAACTCGTGATCTTCGCAGTTGAGCGGTTCCAGATCAGCCATCTCGGTGTTGACCCGAAGCGGGTCAGGATCGAGCAAGTAAGCGATGCCACCGGACATGCCAGCTGCGAAATTGCGGCCGACTGGTCCCAGGACGACGACCCGTCCGCCAGTCATGTACTCGCAGCCATGGTCGCCGGTGCCTTCAGCAACGGCCGTCGCACCCGAGTTGCGGACGCAGAATCGCTCCCCAACCTTGCCGCGAAGCAGCATCTCGCCGCTGGTCGCGCCGTAACCAATGACGTTGCCTGCAATCACGTTGTGTTCCGCGGCGAAACCAGATGCCGGGTCGGGAGCGGCAATGACCCGACCGCCGGACAGGCCCTTGCCCAGATAGTCGTTCGCGTCGCCGCGCAGCCGCAGCGTGACGCCCCGGGGAAGGAACGCTCCCAGCGATTGCCCAGCCGATCCGGTAAGCGAGACGTCCACGGTGTCATCAGGAAGCCCGGAACTCCCCCATCGTCTGGTCAGCTCGCTGCCCAGCATCGTGCCGACCGTCCGATTCACGTTCCGGACCGGTAGCTCCAGCCGCACCGGCGTGCCATCAGTGATCGCGCCCTCGGCCAGCAGGATCAGCGTGTTGTCCAGTGCCCGATCGAGGCCGTGGTCCTGGCTTGTCACGCACTGTCGCGGCGCAGCAGTGGGCATGTCCGGAACATGCAACACCGGTTCGAGTTCGAGTCCGGAAGCCTTCCAGTGGCTGACTGCAGCTGAAGTATCAAGCAGTTCGGCCTGGCCGACCGCTTCGTCAATCGTCCTGAAACCCAGCATCGCCAGGTACTCGCGCACCTCCTGAGCCAGGAACTCGAAGAAGTTCACGACGAACTCGGGCCGACCGGTAAACCTGCGTCGCAGCTCAGGGTTCTGAGTGGCAACGCCGACCGGGCACGTGTCGAGGTGGCAGACCCGCATGAGGACGCAGCCGGCGACGACCAGCGGCGCCGTGGCGAACCCGAACTCCTCGGCGCCCAGCAGGGTTGCGATGACCACGTCACGGCCGGTCTTGAGCTGACCGTCGACCTGCACCACGATCCGGTCGCGCAGTCCGTTGCGCAGCAGGGTCTGTTGTGTCTCGGCCAGGCCGAGTTCCCACGGCGCGCCCGCATGCTTAATGCTCGTCAGCGGCGAGGCGCCGGTTCCGCCGTCGTGCCCGGAGATCAGCACGACGTCGGCATGCGCCTTGGAGACGCCCGCAGCGACAGTGCCAACGCCGACTTCGGCGACGAGCTTGACGTGCACCCGCGCAGCCGGGTTTGCGTTCTTAAGGTCATGAATGAGCTGGGCGAGATCCTCAATGGAGTAGATGTCGTGGTGCGGCGGCGGGGAGATCAGGCCAACACCGGGCGTGGAATACCGCGTCGCCGCGATCCACGGGTAGACCTTGTTCCCAGGCAGTTGCCCGCCCTCGCCCGGCTTGGCTCCTTGCGCCATCTTGATCTGCAGATCGTCGGCGTTTACCAGGTACTCACTTGTGACCCCGAACCTGCCACTGGCTACCTGCTTCACGGCTGAACGACGCAGATCGCCATTCTCATCGGGAAGGTACCGGCGCGCGTCCTCGCCACCCTCGCCAGTGTTCGACCGCCCGCCTAGCCGGTTCATCGCAATCGCGATCGTCTCGTGCGCCTCGGCTGATATCGATCCGTACGACATCGCGCCGGTGCTGAAGCGCCGCACGATTGACGAGACCGGCTCGACCTCGTCAATTGGGATCGGCGGGCGACCGGTGTCGGTGTCGATGCCGCGAACTCGCAGCAGTCCGCGCAGCGTCATCAACCTGGCTGACTGATCGTCGACCAGCTTTGTGTACTCGCGGAAGATCCGTTCCTGGCCGGTGCGGGTTGCGTGCTGCAGCTTGAACACAGTCTCTGGGTTGAACAGATGTGGTTCG